>Ga0209018_1001440_pt1 | contig 19082 bp, 18 predicted proteins | sample YNPBryBLVA2012_FD_185814 | JGI IMG/M metagenome (GOLD analysis project Ga0209018, IMG submission 185814) | Anoxygenic and chlorotrophic microbial mat microbial communities from Yellowstone National Park, USA - YNP Bryant BLVA 2012 (SPAdes)... ...
GGCGATCATTTTCTTCGTGCTTGCCGGTCTACTTGCGGTGAAGACCGCGTCCAACTTTGGCGTGGCGATGCGCGAGTTTCGCGTCATCGTCATCGAACCGGCGCTTTTGTACGCGCTGATTCGCGCGTCGAATCTGTCGCTGCGCGATCTGTGGCGCTTGGTCTACGCGTTCATTCTTTCCGCCGTCGCTGTGTCGCTCATCGCGCTCTATCAATTTTTGTTTACGAACTGGGTCATCGTTGGAGAAGGCGTGCGGCGCGTGCTGGCAGTCTATGGCTCGCCGAACAATCTCGCGCTGTATCTCGATCGCGCGCTGGTGCTGATCATCGCGTTGGTGTTTCACGTTGCGAATTCCAGGTTTTCGCTGAAAGGCATCTGCTTGAAACTTGGCGTGCTCATCCTCGCGCTCGCGCTCTATCTGACCTACTCGCGCGGCGCGTGGCTGGGCATTGCGGCGGGGCTGGCGTTCATCGCGCTGGCAAGTGATCGGCGCGCGCGCGTCGCGCTACTCGTCGCGACGATCCTCGGCGTCCTCGCGCTCGTTCCATTTCTGCAAACCGAGCGCGCCCAATCGCTCTTCCAAATCGGCACCGGCACCGGCTTTTTCCGTATCAGCGTGTGGCAATCCGCGCTCGCGATGATTCGCGATCATCCGATCTTCGGCGTGGGCCTCGATAATTTTTTGTACGCGTATCCTCACTACATTCATCCCGACGCGTGGCGCGAACCCAATCTTTCGCATCCGCACAACGTCATTTTGGATTTCTGGGTACGCCTAGGCATCGGCGGAGTTGTTGTGTTGGTGTGGATGCTGTTGGAATTCTATCGGCAAGGCATTCGGAATGCCCAAGGCACTCACCGCGCGCTCGCCATCGGCTTGATGGCAAGTATGACCGCCGCACTCGCGCACGGTTCGATCGACGCGGCGTACTTTTGCGTTGACCTCGCGTTCGTGTGGATGCTGACGCTGGGAGTGATGGTGGAGTTGGGGGATTCGGTGATTAGGTGATTGGGTGATTCGTCCTTCGTCTTTCGTCTTTCGTCTTTGGCTCATTGACAACATTTGTCATTTCCCCATTTGTCATTTATAATTGCGACACATCGCTTGTGGAGGTCTAAACACCGATGCGTATTCTGATTACCGGCGGTGCGGGCTTTATCGGCTCGCACCTGTGCGATTACTTTCTCGCGCGCGGCGACGAGGTAATCGCGATGGACAATTTCATCACGGGCAGTCCCGACAACATCGCCCACCTCAAAGATCATCCGCGCTTTACATTCATTCGGCAGGACGTGACCGATTATCTTCGCATCGAAGGTTACGTTGATGCGATCTTGCATTTTGCCTCGCCCGCTAGCCCCGTTTCCTACCTCGCGTATCCGATTCAAACACTCAAGGTTGGTTCGCTTGGCACGCACAAAGCATTGGGCTTGGCGCGCGTCAAAGGCGCGCGCTTTTTGCTCGCGTCCACGTCCGAAGTGTACGGCGACCCGCTCGTGCATCCGCAGCGCGAGGATTACTGGGGCAATGTCAATCCGATTGGACCGCGCGGCGTGTACGACGAAGCCAAGCGTTTTGCGGAAGCGATCACGCTCGCGTATCATCGCGCGCACAACGTAGACACGCGCATCGTCCGCATCTTTAACACCTACGGTCCGCGCAACGCGCTCGACGATGGTCGCGTGGTGCCGAATTTGATTGGGCAAGCGCTGCGCGGTGAACCGCTGACCGTTCACGGCGACGGTATGCAGACGCGCTCGTTCTGCTACGTGAGCGATCTGGTCGAAGGGATCGCGCGCTTGCTCGCATCGAACGAAGTGATGCCGGTGAACATCGGCAATCCCAACGAGATGACGATTCGCGCGTTCGCGGAGAAAATCAACGCGCTGACCGGCAACCGCGCCGGCATCGTCTATGTGCCGCGTCCCGTTGACGATCCCGGACGCCGCTGCCCCGATATTTCGAAAGCGAAACGACTCTTGGGCTGGGAACCCAAAGTGGGACTGGACGAGGGTTTGGAAAAGACGATTGCGTATTTCGCGAGCAAAATCAAGCGTAGCCAGTGAGACAGTGGGGCGATGATGTTCGAACGCGTACGACGCGCCACACCGTGGGGCTGGCTCGCGCTGGTGATACTCGGCATCAGCGGCGCGCTCATCGTATTGCCGTTACCGAGCGCGGTGGCAGTGATGGGTGGCGCGCTGCTCGCGCTCGCGCTGTTGCGGTGGCACGAGCTTGCGTTGTACATCGCCATCGTCGCGGTGCCGTTCGGGTCGTGGTTTCCCATTCCGCTGGGCATAGGCAATCTGACGGCGGTGGATCTGGCAGTCGCGCTGCTGATGGGATTGTGGCTCGCGCGGCTGATCGTTGTCGAACGCGGCATCACGATTCGCTTTCCGCCACTCTCGCTTCCGTTCGCCGTGTTTCTTTTTGCCGCGCTCGTTTCGCTCACCGGCGCGCTGTCATTGCAACACGCCATCAAAGAGTTGACCAAGTGGTTCGAGATGTTCGCGGTGTATCTCTACGTCGCGAACAATCTCGACGAAACCAAAATCGAGCGCGCACTGGCAGTGATGTTTCTCGCGGGCTTGGCAGAAGCCGCGATCGGCATCTATCAATTTTTCTTTCGCTGGGGTCCCAAGGGCTTTGTGTTGTTCGGGAATTACCTGCGCGCGTTCGGCACGTTCGAGCAACCGAATCCGTTTGCGGGGTATCTCGCGCTGTTGATTCCCGTGGCGTTGGGCGTCGTGATGAGTTCGCTGTTCACGGTTCAAGGTTTCGCGTTCGCGCGACGCAACTGGAACGCGCTGCTCGCTGCGTTAGCGCTGGGCGCGATGCTCGCCGCCGCGATAATGAGTTGGTCGCGCGGCGCGTGGCTGGGCATTGCCGCCGGACTGCTCGTGACCGTCGTCGTGCAGAGTCGGCGCGCGTTGGTGCTGACGATCATCGCCGCGTTCGCGCTGACGTTCATCGTCTTGCTGAACAGCATCAATCTCGTTCCCGATGTGATTGCCGCGCGCTTGAGTGGCATCGCCGATTATTTTGGCGTCTTTGATGTGCGCGGCGTCAAAGTGGACGATGCGAATTACGCAGTCGTCGAACGGATGGCGCATTGGCAAGCCGCGTGGGAAATGTGGCTCGCGCATCCCGCGTTCGGCGTGGGCATCGGCAACTATGCGGTGACGTATCCAGCGTACGCGCTACCGCGCTGGGACGATCCGTTGGGACACGCGCACAATTATTATCTCAACATTGCCGCCGAAACCGGGCTGGTGGGACTGGGCGCGTACGTGATTCTGTGGCTCGCCGCGTTCTGGCAAAGTTGGCGCGCGGTGCGCGCCGCGCGCGGCAGATGGCGCGGGGTAGCCGCCGGTTTGCTGGGAATGCTCGTCGCCCTCTCCGCGCACAATCTGTTCGATAATTTGTTCGTGCATGGAATGGCAGTACAAGTTGGCATTGGGCTGGGAATGAGCGCGGCAATCAACAACAGACATCAGACAACAGACGACAGAGGTCAGACGTCAGACGACAGATGACAGAGGTCAGACCGCTTTCTTTTCTTGGTATTTTGTGATTGGCTCATTTGCTCATTGGAGGATTTTCGTTGTCGAAATTGTTTTCGTTTGCTTCAAGCAACAATGGTGAGTTTACACGCTTTTTCAAATTTGCCATCGTCGGCACAATCGGCGCCGTGGTTGATTTTGGCGTACTCAACTTGATGGTGTTGGGCGTTGGAATGGCAAAAGAGTACGCGAATCTGATTTCGGTTTCGTGTGCCATCTTGAGCAATTTTACTTGGAATCGCCTGTGGACTTTTCCCGAATCGCGCGAGCGCCCGGTGCATACCCAATTTGGCAAGTTTGCGTTGGTGAACATTGTGGGTTTGGGCATCAACCAAATTGTGTTCTTGACGACCGACGCGCTCATCTTTGAGCATCTGTTTTCCCACCCGATTGACTACAATTTCGCCAAAGCGACGGCAATCATCGTCGTCCTGTTCTGGAACTTTTTCGTGAATCGCAATTGGACGTATCGCGGAATCTAGTTTGATCGTTTGTTAGTTGGATAGTTCAATCCGCCAACTAACAAACCATCCAACTATCCAACTATGCAACTAAGGATCGGCATAGACTTTACTTCGGCTTCACGCGAACGCGCGGGGATTGGTCGCTATGCACGCGAACTGATCCGCGCGTTGTCGCGTTTGGACCACACCCACTCGTACGTTCTCTTTGTGCCGCGCGACGCGCACGACGAGTTGCTGCGTTACGATTGGTCCTCCAATTTTGTCATCCGCCGCGCACCGCTGACCGAGCGCTACCTTGCCGCGCTGTGGCAGCGCGCGCGCGTGCCGCTTTTCATCGAAACATTCATCGGCGCGGTGGATGTGTTCTACTCACCCGATTTTCTGCTGCCGCCCACGCGCGCGCCGCGTCAACTGGTCACCGTTCACGACCTGTCGTACCTCCGCGTCCCCGAATGTTTTCCCGCGCCGCTGTTGCATTATCTCACGCGCGCGGTGCCGCCATCGCTCGCGCGCGCCCACCTCATCCTCGCCGACGCCGCCAGCACGCAGCACGATCTCGTCGAACTGTATCGTGTGCCACCCGAAAAAATCCGTGTGGTGTATTCGGGCGTGGACGCGCGCTTTCGTCCCGATGTGGCGGAGGACGCGCGCGCGCGGATACGCGAACTGACGCGCGGCAAACCGTACATCCTTGCGGTTGGCACGTTGCAACCGCGCAAAAATTACGCGCGGCTCATTCAGTCATTCGCCAACCTGATTCACAACGCCTCCTTGTCCCTCGACGATTATCAACTGCTCATCGTCGGCGGACGCGGTTGGATGTACGACGAACTTTTTGAGTTGGTCGAACGATTGAATCTGCGCGCGCGTGTACGGTTCCTCGATTTTGTCGCGGACGACGACTTGCCCGCGCTGTATGCCAGCGCGACGCTGTTCGTGTACCCATCGTTGTACGAGGGCTTTGGTTTGCCCGTCGCCGAGGCACTGGCAACCGGCGCGCCGGTCGTCTGCTCCAACGCCGCGTCATTGCCCGAAGTCGCCGGCGATGCCGCATTGTACTTTGACCCGCGCGATGTGGACGCGCTCACGGCGACACTCGCGCGCGCGCTCGCCGACGATGCGCTGCGCGCGAACCTACGCGCGCGCGGCTTGGCGCAGGTCAAACAATTCACCTGGGAACGCGCTGCGCGCGAATTGCAAAACCACCTGCTGACCTGAACCTCACTACGCAATACGCACTACGCACTACGCAACACGCAATACGCACTACACAACAAAGCACATTTTACATCCATCGAGAGGAAAATCACTTATGAACCAACGCGCCAATTATCTCAACGAAGTCGGAATGTTGAACAACGTCCCCCGCAGCGGATTTGCGTTTCTGGGCGCGGGAACACAATCCGTTGCCGAACACACCTTTCGAATGATTCACGTCGCGTTCCTGCTGGCGCGAATGACAAACGAACCGATTGACGAGGCGCGCCTACTCCGCCTCGTCCTGTTCCACGACCTGCCCGAAGCGCGCACTGGTGATCACAATTACGTGAATCGCAAATACGTGACCGAGGATTTGGAGCAGCTCCTTGCCGATGGCGCGCGCGAGTGGCCCCACGGCGAAGAAATCGTCGCGGCGATTCGTGAATTTGAAGCCGGTCAAACCCCCGAAGCGCGCCTCGCCAAAGACGCCGACCAGCTGGAACTGTTGCTCATGCTCAAACAACAAGCCGATCTGGGCAAGCCGAACGTGGAAGAATGGATCACGCCATTGCTCGCGCGGCTGAAAACGGATGCAGGCAAACGCCTCGCCGAAGAAATCCTGGCAACGCGCTGGGACGCGTGGTGGTTCAGCAACAAGCGTGATCCGCATTGGGTCGAAGGGAAAAAACGCGCTTGACCTCTTAGGTAACGCGTGGTATAATGAGCCGTGTAAATCCGCGCGGGCAAGTGACACGGGGGATAGTGCCGCGTGAAGGGATTGGTCGGTGAAACCGATGCCGCGAAAAAAGAAAACACCCAGCCCACTCAAGCAGCTGAGCGAAAAACAAATCGAGCAACTACGCGCGATTGACGAACGGTTACATCGCGTTGTGCAAGAACGCCGCGCCACCTTGTCTTCCGCGCGCCCAGCTGTCCACGCCGAACAAACCTTCGGCTCGATTACTTTTCGTTACGAGACCGTTCGCTGCGGCAAGGCAAACTGCACCCGCTGTCCGCACGGACCCTACTGGTACGCGTACTGGAAAGAGAATGGGCGCACACGCTCGCGCTATGTGGGGCGTGTCTTGCCCGAAAAGGCGCGCCAAATCTACGAAGAAAAACAACGCGCCAAATTGGAACGCCGCACCAAGCAATCCGAATGAAACGTGAAACGCTCTGCACCACCGTTTCACGTTTCGCGTTTTTTTGTGGGACGATTTTGTCAAACAGTCTACCGCAAACCGATGCCGCTTCAGCGGCAAGTTCGCCCACAAAATCCATCGCGCGTTTGACCTGCTCTCAACGCCGTGCTATACTTGGTTCAGTACGCAGACACATCAGGAGGCGCAGATGCCTTTAGCGCACATCGCCGATCAAGACATTTACTACATCGCACGCGGCACTCACGGCGTGCCGGTGGTCTTTATTCACGGCGCCGCAGGCAATCACCTCGTCTGGGGATTGCAAGCGCACGCGCTCGCCGAGCACGCCCGCGCCGTCGCGCTCGATCTGCCGGGCCACGGACGCTCCGAGCCGCCCGGACGAAATTCGGTCGCAGCGTACCGTGATGTCGTACTCGGTTTGCTCGACGCGCTCGAATTCGAACGCGCGATCATCGTGGGCCACTCGATGGGCGGCGCGATCGCGCAGACGCTCGCGCTCTCGCACCCCGAACGCGTCGCGGGCTTGGGGCTGGTTGGCACCGGCGCGCGCCTGCGCGTCCTCCCCGCGATTCTCGATGGCGTGCTGAATGATTTGCCCGCCACCGCCAAACTCGTCATCGAAAATTCGTACGCGCCCGGCTTGGATCCCGAGTTCCAACAACGCGCCGAAGAAGAATTTTGCGCCTGCCCTGCCACGGTCACGTACGGCGATTTTTTCGCGTGCAATCAATTCGACGTGATGACGCGCCTCACCGAAATTCGCGCGCCGACCCTCGTCATCTGCGGGCGCGAAGATCGAATGACCCCACCCAAATACTCGGTTTACCTTGCCACTCACATTCCCAACGCGTACCTCGTGTTCATTGACCAGGCAGGACATTCCGTGATGATCGAACAGCCCGATGAAGTGAACACGACCCTGATAGATTTCATCGAATTTTTGCAGACCCTCGGATGATGCACGTTCACACCTTGTTCACTGGCGTTGCCAACACCTTTCTCGTCGAAAACGCGCGCGGGCTGCTGCTGATTGACGCGGGAATGCCGCATCAAGCCACGCGCATCGTCAAGGCGATTCGCGCCCGCGGGTACGCCCCGCACGACGTACGCCTCATCGTCATCACACACGGTCACATTGATCACGCCGGCAGCGCGGTGGCGTTGCAAAAACTGACCGGCGCGCCGATTGCGCTCCATCGCGACGATGCGCGCTTGGTGGCTACGCCCAACCTTAAAATTCCACCGGGACGCACCCGCGCGACCGACACCATCGGCGCGTTGATGCGCGCGTTCGGTTGGCTGATGCCGCTCCAGACCTTCACCCCCGATGTGTGGTTGGACGACGGGCAATCGCTGCGCGAATTCGGCTTTGACGCGCGCGCACTCCACACACCGGGGCACACCGCCGGCTCGCTCAGTGTCCTCTTCGACGATGGCACACTGTTCGTCGGCGATGCAATTTTGAATCTCGTTCACGTCGCATTTCCGCTCTATTGGGAAGACGCGGCGCAAGCGCGCGCGAGCGCGTTCAAGATTCGCGCGCACCAACCGCGCCTCTGCTACACCGCCCACGGGCGCGCGTTCGACGCCAATGAATTGGAGGCGTTCATCGCGCGAATCGAGAGATGAGAGATGATTCAAGACCAACTTCGCCAGTTGCCTTCCGTTGACGCGCTCTTGCAACAAGTGACGCTCCGCGCGCTGGAACAACGCTACAGCCACGCGCTCGTCGTCGAAGCGGCGCGCGCGGCGTTGGACGCCGCGCGGCAAACGATTCTTGCCGGCAACGACGCGCCGATGCCAGCGTTGTTGATTGATGACATTCGCGCGCGCGTCGAACGCGCCGCGCAACCATCGCTCGTGCCGGTGATCAACGCGACCGGCGTCATCATTCACACGAATCTGGGTCGCGCCCCTCTCTCCGAAGAAACGCTCGCCGCGATGAAACTTGCAGCGCAAGGATACTCGAACCTGGAGTACGATTTGGTGGCGGGCGAACGCGGCTCGCGCCACGTTCACGCCGAAGCGCTGCTCACGCGCGTGACCGGCGCGCCCGCCGCGCTCGTCGTCAACAACAACGCGGCGGCTGTGATGCTCATCCTCGCCACGTTTGCGCGCGGCAAGCAAGTCGTCATCTCGCGCGGACAACTTGTCGAGATCGGCGGCGGGTTTCGCATCCCCGAAGTGTTGCAACAGTCCGGCGCAACGCTCGTCGAGGTCGGCACGACCAACCGCACCTACCTCGCCGATTACGCGCGCGCGCTCACCGAACAGACCGCGCTCGTGCTGCGCGTCCACTCGTCGAATTTTCGGCAAATCGGTTTCACACACCAGCCCACACTCGAAGAACTGGTCGCGCTCGCGCACGAAAAGAATCTGTTGTGTGTGGACGATCTCGGTAGCGGCGCGCTGCTGGACACGCGCGCGTACGGCTTGGCGCACGAACCGATGCCGCAAGAATCGCTCGCGGCGGGTGTGGATTTGGTTTCGTTCAGCGGCGACAAGTTGTTGGGCGGACCGCAAGCCGGCATCATTCTCGGCAAAAAAGAGGCAATCGCCGCGCTGAAAAAATATCCATTGACGCGCGCGCTGCGCGTGGACAAGGTGACGTACGCCGGCGTGCAAGCCACGCTGTTGCACTATGTCAAAAACGAAGCGACGAAAAAGATTCCGATTTGGAGGATGATCGCCGCAACGCGCGAGGCGTTGGACGCGCGCGCGACGAAATGGGCAGAGCGGTTGCGCGCGGCGAATCTGGACGCCAGCGTAATTGACGCAGAATCTACCGTGGGTGGCGGATCGCTACCGGGCGAAACGCTACCGACGCGCGCAGTCGCGCTCACAGTGGCATCGCCGGACGCGTTTGCCGCGCGATTGCGCGCCAACACGCCCCCCATCATCGCGCGCATCGAAGCGAACCGCGTCATCTTCGATCCGCGCACGGTGCTGGCAAACGAGGAGGAGATGTTGCTGACGGGAATCCAAACAGTGGCGCAAACGTAAACTGCGCCGCCCACGCGCGTTTGAAACAAAAATGTAACGACTCACCTTGTCATTTCGAGGTGCGCTGTTCACACCGAGAAATCTCGTTCAAACATTGCGAGATTTCTCGCTTCGCTCGAAATGACAACTTGCTACGACAACGAGGAGCAAACCCGAATGCAGTATGATTTTGACCGCGTCATTGACCGCCGTCCTTCCGATTCGATCAAGTGGTCGCGCAACGACAAGTTCTTTGGCAACGCCGATGTGATCTCCGCGTGGATTGCCGATATGGACTTTGAAGCGCCCGCACCGGTCATCGAAGCGATTCGCGCGCGCGCCGCGCACGGCATCTACGGTTACCCGATTCGCCCACCCGATTACTACGAGCCACTCGGCAACTGGATGCGCCAACGGCACCACTGGGCAATTCAAACCGAGTGGGTCACGCACACCCCCGGCGTGATTCCCGGTCTGTGCTTGGCGATTCACGCGTTCACGCAACCCGGCGACAAGATCATCATCCAGCCGCCGGTCTATCCGCCTTTCTTTTCCGTCGTCAAGAACAACGGGCGACAACTCGTTTTCAATCCACTGCGACCGGTGGAACGCACGTATCGGATGGATTTGGAGCATTTGGAGAAGCAGATTGACGCGCGAACCAAGTTGCTGATTTTGTGCAGTCCACACAATCCGGTCGGACGCGTGTGGACGCGCGACGAGCTGATGGCGTTGGGCGATGTGTGCCTGCGCCACAACATCCTGATCGTCTCGGACGAAATTCATTGCGATTTGATTTTGCGCGGCGCGCCGCACACGCCGCTCGCGTCGCTTGACGATGCGCTCGCGCAGAACACGATCACGTGCGTCGCACCTTCCAAGACGTTCAACATTCCGGGCTTGTACACCGCCGCGGCGATCATTCCAAACGCGCGTCTGCGCGCGCAGTTCAACACGGCGCGCGAAAACCTCGGACTGGACGGAATCAATCTTTTTGGCTTGGCGGGCTTGTACGCCGCCTACCGCGACGGCGCCGAGTGGCTCGATCAACTCCTCGTCTACCTGCGCGGCAATCTCGAATTACTAGAAAATTATTTCGAGAAATCCATCCCGCGCATCCAACTGACTTGGCTCGAAGGGACGTACCTGGCGTGGCTCGATGCGCGCGGCTTGGGACTCGACGAGTCGGGGCTACGCCAATGGATGCGCACACGCGCGCGCGTCGCGATGAACGAGGGACATACTTTTGGCGAAGAGGGACGCGGGTTCCTGCGCTTTAATTTCGGCTGTCCGCGCGCTACGCTGACGGAGGCGTTACAGCGCATCGAGCAAGCCGCCGCCCAGCTGCCGTAACAAAAACGACCTGTGAGGTTTTCACAACCTCACAGGTCGTTTTATCTCAAAATCTGAAACAGATTGCTGTAATCGTCCGTCCACACGCGAAAATCGGCAAGGTTCACTGGGCGCGAACTGGCGCGCCGCGCAATCGCCGGTTGATTCAGGAACGCGCCATCGCGCGTGACAAGCATCCAAATCGAAGGCGACGCGCGCTCATCGCCGCGCGGATTTTTGATGAGCGCGACCCCCAGGTTCAACTCGTCGGAAATCTTCCAGATGACCGGCGACAAATCGAGAAAATTGTTGCTGATGTGCAGCGCGAGAATCCCATCGGGCTGAAGGTGTTGGAGATACACCGCGAATGCTTCGCGCGTGACCAGATGCGTTGGAATCGAATCGCTGTTGAAAACGTCCAGCACCAACACATCAAACTGCTGCGGCGTCCCTGCCGCTAATTCTTGTTCGAGCGCGAGCCGCGCGTCGCCCAAGACGATGTGTGTCTGCGCGCGCGACGCGCACACAAAATCGAAATAGCCGCCCGCGCCCTGTGCCAAGCGCGCGATTTCCGGATTGATTTCATAGTAGCGAAACACATCGCCCGGCTGACCATACGCGCTCAACACGCCAATTCCCAAGCCCAGGATGCCCGCGCGCAGCGCGCCGGGGCGTTTGGGATGCAAGAGAAACGCCAGCCCGCCGCCGCTGTCCTCCGTGTAGTACGTCGTTGTCCATTGCCGTCGCTCAGGCGCGAGGAACTGATAGCCGTGACTCGTTGCGCCGTGCGCCAGCAGATACGCGTGACGCGCGGGATCGTCCGCGTTCGTCTCCACGACGCGCACGACGCCAAAAAAGTTGCGCGCGACGAACAACGGATCGAACGTCGTCGTCTTGATGTACAAGACGAGCAAGCCGCCCAGCAAAACAATCGTCCCGCCGGTAATCGTCGTGAGATTGCGCGTGACGCGCGCGGTTTGGTTGGGCAAGCGATAGCGCAACGTGACGATGAAAAGTAGAATCGCGCACGCGAGCAAGCCAAGTGGCAATTCCCAGTACGCCTTGAACAGGTTCGGCGCGAGCAAACCCGTCGTCACTCCGCCGAGCGCGCCGCCAATCGAAAGGGTCAGATAGAACGCGGTCAGGTGGCGCGGGTGCGGCTTGAGCCGCGCCAGTTCGCCGTTGCAAATCATACACGCCACGAAGAGTAACGCCGCATACGCGCCAATCGCAAGAAAGAGCGAGACGCTGATGACGCGCCCAAAGATGAGCGCGAACAACGCGCTGGTGACAAAAAACGCGGGCGTAAAAATCGCACGCGAGTACCAGCGCTCACTTTCGAAACAGAGAACGAACGTGAGCAAGTAAATCGTCAGCGGCACGATCCATAGAAACGGAATGACCGCAAGTTCCTGCGAGATTTCGCTCGTGATCGCCAGCAACAACACCGACGCGCACGCGGAGAACGCGAGCCACAGCGCAAAGCGTTTTGCGGCAGGGCGCGCGTGCGCTGCCTCGACATCAAGCGGCGGCGCAGCACGACGCATCGTTCGAACCGCGCCATACAACACAAGCAGCGCGAACGCTACCCAACCCAGTGACCACAGCTGCGCTTGTTGTTGCACCGTCAACAGCGGCTCGAACAAAATCGGGTAGGTGAGGAGCGCGAGCAATGACGCGACGTTCGACAGCGCGTAGAGTCGGTACGGCGAACGCGTGGGATATTGACGATTGAACCACGCTTGCATCAGCGGACTGTTCGTCGCGAGAATAAAGTACGGCAAGCCAATCGCAGCGGCAAGAATTTTGAGCACATCCGCGATAGGCGTCTCCACACCGCGCGGGTGCCACGTTGCATCGGGCAAAATCGGCGCGCGCCACGTTTGCGCGGTGAACGCAAGCCAAAGCAGCGCCGCGCTCACGACGATCCAGTGGACGATGCCTTGCTTTTTTTCGTCGAACCGACGCATCAGCCAATCGGCGTATGCGTAACCGCCGGTCAACAGCGCTTGGAAAAACAGCATCGTCGTTGACCAGACCGCTGGCGTGCCACCGAACCAGGGCAAGATGTACTTGCCGAGCATCGGCTGGACTTGGAACAGCAAAAACGCGGAAAGGAAAATGGTGATGGCGTAGTACATCATCGGCGTTGCTCACGTGGCAAGGGGTTGACCGGATTATAACCGAAAACAGCATGGCGACAAACGCGCGCCTGATCTCAAAATTTAAGGTTTGCCTCACTGATTTTGTGCTATACTAAGTGTCGAGCGGCTCGTTTCGTTTGGCGTGGAAGGAGGTGATGTGCGCGCGCGATTCACACTTTGGGTTTGTCGTTGATTCACGTTATCCAATTATTTTTCTCGGGAAAGGAGATGGCACGATGGATCGAATTATGGGCGTGTTGACGCTCAAAGCACCGGTCTATAAACAAATTGCGGAAGACGAAAACGCGACGACGACCGCGACAATCATCGTCGTAGTGATGGCGATTTTCGCGGGCGTCTTTAGCGCTGTCGTACTTGGACTGTTTGGCTCCAGTCTGCCGCCGGAGCAAGCGGCGCAGATGGGGACGCCTTTGGGCACTGCCATCCGCACTATCATCAACGCGATCATCGGCTGGTTGATTGGTTCCTGGGTAATTGCCTTTGTCGCTAAAACGTTCTTTGGTGGCAAGACCAACTTTGGCGAAATGCTACGCGTGTTCGGCTACACGCAGATCTTTCAGGTGTTCGCGATTGTGCCGTGCCTGGGCTCGCTGGTCGCGCTGATTCTTTCGCTGATTGGCGCGGTGATTGGCATCCGCGAAGCGTCCGAGTTTTCCACCGGCAAAGCGGTGATGACCGGCATCGTCGCGTTCGTCATTCTGCTCATCGTCGGCATGTTTGTCGGAGCCGTCCTGGGATTGGTGGGCTTGGCGTAGCGCGCGCGTTCGATGTGTTCTCAACCGCAGAGAGAAATCTCTGCGGTTTTTGCTTTTGGCAAAAAAGCGCATCAACGGTATAATCCGTTTGCGCGTGGATCAGTATCAGAAAAGATCTGCGGCAGTCGGCGGTCATCCGTCGGCGGTCATTTCATCATCGAGGGATTCGAACCACAATGAAAGAGATTACCATCGCGGTCGTGCCAGTGGCGGGAATGGGGACACGCCTGTTGCCCGCCACCAAATCGCAACCGAAGGAAATGTTGCCGGTAGGGCGCAAGCCGGTCGTGCAGTACGTCGTCGAAGAGATGACGCGCGTCGGCATCCGCCGCTTGCTCTTTATCACCGGCGCGGGCAAAACGTCCATCGAAAATTATTTCGATTTGAACAACGAGTTGATCCAAAATCTACGCGAGTCCGGCAAGGAAGACCTGCTGGCGGAATTCGAATTCGAGCGCGCGCCGATTCAGTACTTTTACACGCGCCAACGCCAACTGCTCGGACTGGGACACGCGGTTTTGTGCGCGCAACCGTTCGTCGGCGCGCAGCCGTTCGTCGTCGCGCTCGGCGATTCGATCATCGGACTGAACGCGCAGAGCGACATTGTGCGACGGATGATCGAATGTTTCTGGGAGACGCGCGCCGAGGCGGTCGTCGCGTTCGAAGAGGTGCCGCGCGACGAAGTGTATCATTACGGCATCGCCCAACCCAAAACGAACCGTGACGTGTTCGAGGTGGCGGATGTCATCGAAAAGCCCAGCGTGGAAGAAGCGCCGAGCAACCTGGCGATTGCCGCGCGCTATGTGTTTGCGCCGACGATTTTCGACGCGCTCCAGCGCACCTCCCCCGGCAAGAACGGCGAAATTCAACTCACCGACGCGATCCGTTTGCTCTTGCGGAATGGCGCCAAGGTGATGGGCATCACCTTGCGTAACGAACGTCGCTACGACATTGGCAATTTCGATTCGTACTTTCGCGCGTTCGTCGAGTTTGCGCTGGCGGACGAAAAGTACGGCGCGGAATTGCGCGACTATGTGGAGCAGTTGATTCATGATCATCATTCGTAAACGCGCCTACGCGCGCGCCGGCTTGCTGGGCAACCCTTCGGACGGCTACAACGGCAAAACCATTTCGATCATCGTCCGCAATTTCTGGGCAGAGGTTGTTCTGTACGAATGGGACACGCTGGAGATCGTTCTGGCGCAAGACGACCGCGCGCGCTTTAGTTCGATTTACGATTTGGCGCGCGATGTGAAACTGCACGGCTATTACGGCGGCATTCGCCTGATTAAAGCGACGATCAAACGCTTTGTGGATTACTGCGAGCGGCGCGGCATCACTTTGCACGACCGCAATTTTTCGATCCGCTATGAAACGAACATCCCGCGCCAGGTGGGACTGGCAGGTTCGAGTGCGATCATCGCGGCAACGTTGCGTTGCTTGATGGAATACTATGACGTGACGATTGCGCGCGAGATTCAACCGAGTATGGTGCTTGCCGTCGAGAATGACGATTTGGGGATTGCGGGGGGCTTGCAAGATCGCGTGATTCAGGTGTACGAGGGACTCGTGTATATGGACTTTGCCAAAGCGCGCGAGCGCGTGCTGGATGGTTACAAGACCTATGCGTACGAACCGCTCGATCCGACGCTGTTGCCGCCGCTCTACATTTCGTACTCGGAAGCGTTGAGCGAACCGACCGAAGTGTTCCACAACGACATTCGCGGGCGGTTCAATCGTGGCGAGGAACTGGTGGTCAACGCGATGAAGCATTTTGCGGAGATTGCGGAACAGGGACGCGCCGCGCTCTTGGCGCGCGATGCGCGGCGACTGGCGCAACTGATCAACGAAAACTTTGACACGCGGCGCACCATCTACAACCTTGCTCCTTGGCAAATCCAGATGGTCGAGACGGCACGCGCGTGCGGCGCGAGCGCCAAGTTTGCCGGCTCGGGTGGCGCGATCATCGGAACGTATCAGGATGACGCGATGTTCGAGCGCGTGCGCGCGGCACTCGCCGAATTGCACTGTCGAACGCTCAAGCCAATGGTGGGATGATTATCGAATACTTTGCCGCCGATTGGCGCGGCGCGCCGTTCGAACTGTTTGGCGCGCATCACTTGACCGGCATCGCGCTCATCGCGCTGATCAATTTGTATCTCTTCTTCGGCTGGAAGAATCCCTCGCCGCGCGGCAAACGCCTCTTTCGCTACACGCTCGCCACAATTCTCGTCGTCACCGAAATTCTGTGGCACTGGTGGAATTGGTACGTCGGCATCTGGAGCATCCGCTACAATCTGCCGCTGCACATTTGTAGCATCCTCGTCTGGGTCGTCGCGGCGACGCTCTACACTGGCAAGTACGCCTTGTACGATTTCATCTATTTTCTCGGCATCGGCGCCAGCAGTCAAATCATTCTCACGCCCGATTCCGGCATCTACGGCTTTCCCCATTTTCGATTTTTTCAACCGCTCGTCTCGCACGGCGCGATTGTGACCGGCGCGGTGTATCTGACCGCGATCGAAAAATTACGCCCCACCTGGCGCGCACTCGTACGCGTCATCGTGGGGACGAATCTTTACATGGCGTTCATCTTCATCGTGAACTTTTGGCTGGGGAGCAACTATCTTTTCATCGCGCACAAACCGGAAACACCCTCGTTGATTGATTGGCTGCCGCCGTGGCCCTGGTACATCGTCTTTATGGAACTGATTGGTCTCGCGATTTGCTTGCTCCTCTACGCGCCGTTTGCGATTACCGATTGGCGCGCGCGTCGTCACACCTGATCCTCACCGATTGCCTGCGCCAACCGATTGATTTGCGCGTGTCCGCCCAACACCGCAATCACATCATTCGCGGCGATGCGCCGGTCGCTCGCTGGGTGAAAATCGCGCCCGTTGGCGTGGCGCAACAGCACCACACTCACGTCGTACTGCTGTTCGATTTCTCCGATGGCAAGCCCCGCAAGGTTCGATTGGGGCGTCACATCCAGCCGCGCGAGCGAGAACGCCTGCCCCTCGACGGTGATGGGATACGAAATATCCATCCCTGCCGCCGTCGCCGCAAAAACTGGCGCCGCCATCCCCGTCGCGCTGAGCGCAGTAAAACCAAATTGTTGCTGCAAGGCGCGCGCAAAATCATCATCGAAAATGCGCATAATCACGCGCACGTCCTTGTTCAAACTGCGCGCCTTGACCGCGATTTGCATATTCAAATTGTCATTCTGCGTACACAGCACCAGCACGCGCGCGCGCCGAATCCCCGCCGCTTCCAGCAACGCCTCACGCGTCGCATCGCCCGTGAGAATCGGAATCTCGAACGCGCGCAGATTCGCCACCAGATCCTCGCGCGGTGCGGCTTCGATTACAACGACGTCTCGATTCAACTCGTGCAACTGCCAAACGACGCGATACCCCAAATGCCCCAAACCCACCACGACGACGTGATGATTGAACGTGGACGCCACCGCCATTTCCCACTCCTTGCTCCGCTGCCTGCGATTGAACAACATCACCCCAAAGTCCGCCAGCCCCTGCGCCAGAACGCCAAGTCCCAGCAACGGCATTATGAAATAAAACAGTTGCAAATACCACACGTGCGGAAAATCATTTGCACCCTGAAAGAACACCATCGTCAGCGCGAGATAGATCGCCTCGCCCAGTGTGTCTACCGGCTCGCCGGCATACGCGGCAAGAAGAGAGTATGCCACACCGCCACCAGCCACGATGAGCAGAAACAAAAACAACGGCGCGCGAAAATCGCGCAACAACAGCACGGTGTCGCGCCACGTGGCGCGGAGACGGCGCAAAATGTGAGGCGAGGATCGTTTCATAACAAGTCGTGAAACACCAGACGTCAACGGGCTGTTTCGGCTTACGATTTCCGCCGCCACAACGCAAACAGCGCGCCCAACAACGTACCCAAGATTCCAATCAGCGCGGCGATGATCGCGCCCGAATGATCAACGATCGAGTCGCCGATGCGATCCATCGTCGAACGCGGCGTGGCGGTGGGCATCGCCGGCGGCGCGCTGACTTGAATCGCCACCGTCAAATCTTGCAAGACCTGCGTGCTCATCTCGGTCGCCACGCCATTGATGATCACCGGAATCGCCAGCTCTACCGTCAACTCGTGCCGCCCCACCATCAAGGGCTTGACGACCCACACCCATTCCACCGATTTGTTCGCTTCGATGATGCGGCGCACCGGTCCCTTTTGATCTATCTCGAACGCCAACGCGCGCAACTCGGCGAACATCAACGGATACAACTGCACGTTCCCGCTGAAGCGATAGACAAAACTGGGAATGTCCGGCGTTTTGCCCGGCGCCGCCACCGGCGTCAGCGAAACAAGTTGCTGCGCGGGCGACAAGCGCAGCCGCAGCGCGCGCGTCTCGTCGAGGCGCATCGTCTCCGGCGCCGCCAGTTCGATTTGACCCAATCCCAAATTTTCGGGCGCCACGACGCTCGCGCTCGTGAGCGAACTGCCATCCGCTTGCTGGCTTTTTTTGACATCCTGCAATTTGATGGGCGGGGGCGTGGCTTTACTCGCTGGCGCCACCGGCGCTTTGGTCAGCGTGGGCGCCGCGGGCTTTGGGGACGCGGCAGGTGCCTTGGTCGGCGCAGTCGCCGACGTGGGTGGCGGCGTAGCCGTCGGCGCGGGCGCTGGCGCGGCACACGCTGCCAAGAAAATCACCAAGATGAAAAGTGCAATTCGTCGTTTCACAGTTCCTCCCCTCGACGCGCCGCGCAGCACATCTCACGCGTCACGTTCCAGCCCCTCGCAAGCCAAAACTCACTGCACTGTAATCAGATCCTTGATTTGATTGAACAGTGCGTCACCAATGCCGCGCACTTTTTTGATGTCCTCGATCGTCTTGAAATCCCCGTTCTGCGTCCGATAGTCAATGATGCGTTGTGCGATGGCGGGACCGATGCCGGGCAAGGTATCTAGTTCGGCGAGTGTGGCGGTGTTGATGTTGATCTTGCTCAACGCGCGTGTCGCTGTGGGCGCGCTCTTGCCCGAGGAGACAGTGGGAGGAATCGGCGTCGCTTCGCCTAGCGTTGGCACGTAGATTTGTTCGCCATCGTTGACGCGGCGCGCCAGATTGAGCGCGCGCGTGTCCGCGTTCACCAGCACGTTCCCCGCGCGCGCCAGCGCATCTTGCACACGACTTCCGACCGGCAACGCATAGACGTCGGGCTGATTCACCGCGCCGCGCACGTCCACCCAAATCGAAGCCGGGGTCGCTGTGGGGCGCGGCGTCGCCGTCGTAATCGCAACGGGGCCAGGCGATTCGGGACGGCGCAACACAAAGACCGTGCCGATTAGCACAACGATAAAGAGCGCAACCATCGCGAGGTACGCCCGATAACGTGCGAACGCATCAGCCATCGTTGCCTCCTTTGAACACACGACGAAGGACGAATCAACGAATCAACGAATCAACGAATCAAC
>Ga0209018_1001443_pt1 | contig 19056 bp, 11 predicted proteins | sample YNPBryBLVA2012_FD_185814 | JGI IMG/M metagenome (GOLD analysis project Ga0209018, IMG submission 185814) | Anoxygenic and chlorotrophic microbial mat microbial communities from Yellowstone National Park, USA - YNP Bryant BLVA 2012 (SPAdes)... ...
CTTCGCAGCGGGAGGCGCGGGAAGCGGGGAACGACGCCCGGTTCGCCGGCGCCGCCCGCCCGAGCAGTTGCAGCGGCGGATTGGCAGGCGGCCCGCGCTGTGCGAAGCGCTCAGGCCTTGCCGGGCGTCCGGCACGGTTGCGGCCGCGGTATTCGCGGTGTGGGGGTCACTTCATGGACGGGCCGGCTCTGCTGGATGGTGACCGGCGTGGGCCGCGCGGCAACGGGAGCCGCGGGCGCGCTGTTCTTCTGTCGCCTGTGCTTCAGCACGAAAACCAGCAGCACCAGCAGGGCGATCCCGAGCAGCGCCCACTGCACCAGGTGCACGTAGGTGCGCAACGTCGGGATCATGTTGGCAAACCAGTATCCCAGCCACACGAACAGCGGCATGCTCAGCAGCGCCCCGCTCGCGTCGGCCACGACGAAACGCCACAGCGGGAACCGCAGCACCCCGGCCGTCATGCACATCGCCGCCCGCACGCCCATGAAGAACCGGCCGAAAAAGCACATCCACGTGCCGTAACGCTGAAAGCGCTGCGACGTCCGTTCCAGGCGCTGCGGCGTGATGAGCCATTTGACCCAGCGATGCCGGCAGACTTCCGGCCCCCACCGTCGCCCCAGCAGAAACAGCACGATATCGCCGGCGAGAATGCCCACCAGGCCCACGGCCAGCGTTCCCCACCAGCTCGCAACGTCCGGACGGTGGGCCAGGATGAATCCGGCCGCCAGCAGCGGGACATCTTCCGGGATCGGCACGCCGAAGCTCGCGCCCAGCAGCACCAGGAGCAGGACCGGGTAGAAGGCGTGCTCCATCCCGCTCTCGATGTTCCAGGACAGCAGCAGCGTTGCCAGGATCACCAGACGCATGCAACGGTTCTCTCGGCAGAGTACGGCAGCCAGGTTACGCGAAACCGGCGCATGGTTCGAGGACAGCCCGGATCGGGTGCATGACAGCAGGGCCGGCACAACCGGCCCGCAGGGACTGCGCCAGACCGCTGGCGCGACGCGGGCGAAGGTCCGCCCGGCCAGCGCGGCGCCGGTCAGCGCCGGCTGGCGATGGCGGCGGCAAGGGGCTGCACCAGGTGGGGCACTACGCAGTCCGCCGCGTACTGTTCGGCCGTCCCCAGCAGCTCCTGGTGCACGGCCGTCAGCTCCTGCTCGACAGCGCCGCCCCAGTACCGGCGCGCCGTGACGTAGACGCTAAGCGGAACCGCCTCATATTCCCCGCTGCGGATCTCGCACGTCGTCGTGCGCCCCTTGACCTCGACGTACACCTGCTTCTCGCAGTCCTCCGTCAGCCGCACCCCGAAGAACGGCTGGCAGTCAATCACCCGCTGGCCATCGGCAATGAGCGCGTTGAGCAGCGGCAGGTCGCAGAACAGCGTCTCGGCGACCAGCTCGTCATGGTTGCCCTGGTACTCCAGATCGAACCCGAACATGACCTCCAGATAGTCGTAGTCCAGGTCGCTCAGGCTCAGGTGCACGGGCGCCTGGCGCAACACCGTGTTGGCAAAACCGCTGACGGCGGCGGCGGTCGGCGGGCGGTGGTTCCCGAACCGCAGCGAATTGGGATCGATCCGCACGAAACGCCGCTCGCGCCCCTCGCGGCGCTCCTCGTCAAGGAACAGCGCATTGTCCTCGCGCCGCCGCATTCTCGTCATGCGCGGGTAGGCGCGCCGGATCTGCTCCAGGAAGTGCAGCAGCGACTCGCGGGACGGGTCCAGGTCGAGCTTCAGGAACAGCCGCGTGTGGACGTAAAACTCGTCGCAAAACGCGCCAAATGACCACATCCGAATGTCCTCCGCCGCGCCCCCCCGGCGCAGGCAGGCTAGCGTCAGAGCATATTATCCGGACTGCGGGGCCGCGGTAAACGGGGTGACGGCGGCACCAGCCGGGCCGGGGCTGCGGGCGGCTTTGCATCGTCGCGCCCGAGCTACGCGCGCAGGCGGGCGTTCTGCTGTCGGGGCGGCGGGGGCGGGCGCGAGGGGTGCGGGCCGTTCCATCGACGCGGACAAGGCGGGGGATTCGCCGGAGCGGAGAAGCGAGGATCGACTCAGGCGCGCGTCGGCTAAGGCCGCGCTGCCCGCCCGTCTCCTGCCGGACCCGTAAGGGGGCGGTCTGAAAGGGGTTGGGCAGGGTGCAGGCGGTGGCGGAGTCGGAGTAGCATTTAGGTTCATGTTTGCCCATTGAGTTAGGCAAAATGTTAGCAAGCTGCGCTGCGGACGGACTGGCTGCACGGGCATGCGCGCCGCCGGTTGTATTGGTTGCCCCGCGGAAGCGCAAGATATTGGGCTACAGCGTGTTGCGAGAATCTGCGCAGATTCTTTTCTTGGATTTGACCGGCCCGACATCTTGAGCTATATTAGAGGTTGCCCCCCAACATGCAGGGTTGTCCGAGATGACCCAGGAGGGCATGTTGTCCCGGTTGCCGCGCCGGCCACGCTGGTAGCGCCGACCGGATCAAGATTCCTGAACGCCGTTCATTCGGAATACCGCGCAAGAGAGATCAAGGATGAGCTCGCCTGCCACCGGTATCGACGCCGCGCCGGAAGCCTTCGCCGAGCCGGAGCTCACCGAGAACGCGCGCCGCGTGCTCGAAGCGCGTTATCTGAAGAAGGACGAAGCCGGCCGATGCATCGAGACCCCCGGCGCGCTCTTTCGCCGGGTAGCCCGGACGATCGCCGACGTCGAGCTGCACTACGGGGCGAGCGCTGGCGAGCGCGAGCGCTGGGAGCGTGCTTTCTACTGGCTGATGGTCAGCGGCGACTTCATGCCCAACTCGCCGACGCTGATGAACGCCGGGCGCGAGATGGGCATGCTTTCGGCCTGCTTCGTGCTGCCGGTGCGGGATTCGATCAACGACATTTTCGACAGCATCAAGCATACGGCGTTGATTCAGAAGGCGGGCGGCGGGACCGGGTTCGCCTTCGACGAGCTGCGACCGACGGGCGACTACATCCGGTCCAGCGGCGGGACGACGAGCGGCCCGATCAGCTTCTGGCGGGCGTTCAGCGAAGCCACCAACGCCATTCAGCAGGGTGCGTTTCGCCGCGGGGCCAACATGGGGATGATGTACATCCATCATCCCGACATTCTGAAGTTCCTGTACGCCAAGCAGGACCTGAACCAGTTCACCAACTACAACATCTCGGTGAAGATCACCGACGCCTGGATGGAGGAGTTCCTGCGCGATCCCGACTCGCCGCACGTCGTTCGCAATCCCCGCACCGGTCAGGCGGCCGTCCTGCCGCGCGATCTGGACATCTGGAAATATGACGTGCGCAGCCTGGTTCCGGTGGAGTGCGTGGAGCCGGTGCCGGCCGGCAACGGGGCGGCCTACTACACGACGCCGCGACTGACCGGGTCGCTGCCGGCGGAGCTGCGGGGCAGGGTGTACACCAAGCGCCAGATCTGGGACATCATCGTCCGTAACGCCTGGCAGACGGGCGAGCCGGGGGTGGTGTTCATCGACCGCATCAACGCCGACAACCCCACGCCGCGCCTCGGTCGCATCGAGGCGACCAATCCTTGCGGGGAACAGCCGCTGTTGCCGTACGAGGCCTGCAACCTCGGGAGCATCAACGCGGCCAACTTTGTGCTGGCGCCGTGCACACCGGCGGCGGCGCTGGACTGGGACCGGCTGCGGCGGGTGGTGCACCTGGCGACGCGTTATCTGGACAACGTGATCGACGCGAACAGCTACCCGCTGCCGGAAATCGAGCGGATGTGCAAGGCGAACCGCAAGATCGGGCTGGGGGTGATGGGGTTCGCCGACGCGCTGTACAAGCTGGGGGTGGCCTATGACAGCGAAGAGGGGCTGGCATGGGGCGCGCGGCTGATGCGCTTCGTCAACGACGAGTCGCATAACTACAGCGAGAGCCTGGCGCGGACACGCGGCTGCTTCCCCAACTGGCCCGGCAGCGTCTGGCAGGTGCGCCACAACCGGCTGATGCGGAACGCCGCCACGACCACCGTGGCGCCGACGGGCACGATCAGCATCATCGCCAACTGCTCCGGCGGAATCGAGCCGCTGTTCTCGCTGGCCTTCCTGCGCAACGTGCTGCGCGGCCAGCGGCGCAGCGACGCGCCGCTGCTGGAGGTAAACGAGGTATTCCGGCGCGTGGCGGAGGAGCGCGGCCTGCTGTCGGAGGCGCTGCTGGAGCGTCTGGCGCGCGAAGGGTCGCTGCGCCGCATCCGGGGCGTGCCCGAGGACCTGCGGCGCGTATTCGTCTGCGCCCACGACATCGCCCCGGAGTGGCACGTGCGCATGCAGGCCGCCTTCCAGGCGCACTGCGACGCCTCCATCAGCAAGACGATCAACTTCCCGCGCGACGCGTCGCCCCAGGAGGTGGACAAGATCTACCGCCTGGCGTACGCGCTGCGATGCAAAGGGGTCACGGTGTACCGCGACGGCTGCCGCGATCAGCAGCCGATGGCATTGAAGCATGGGGAGGCACCGCCGGTGGAACGCACACAAGCTCAGGATTCAACCGCCAGCAGAAACGGTGGGCAGTCGCCGGCGGCAGCAGCGCCGACGCCGCAGCCGGCCGCTCCCGGCGTGCCGCCAGCCCCCGCGCGCGGCGCTGGCGGCAGGAAGGGCAACGGCAACGGGCGGGGGAAGGCCGGCGGCGCTGTGCTGTCCTCGCCTTCCTGGGGCGAAGCAGCGCTGGCCTCCGCTCCGCCGCGTATCGAGCCTCAGGATCTGCCGGAGATCGTCAGCGGACTGCGCATCCGCCAGTTGACACCTTTCGGCAACATGCACGTGAATATCACGGTGGACCCGCGGACGGACCGCGAGCTGGAGGTCTTCGCCCAACTGGGCAAGGGCGGAGACGTCGCCACCAGCGATCTGGAGGCGATCTGTCGCATGGTCTCGCTCTGGCTGCGGGCGGGGGGAAGCCTGCGGCACGTGATCAAGCAACTGGAGGGCATCGGCTCGTCGCTCCAGATCCCCACCCGGGCCGGTCGCATCATGTCGCTGGGCGACGGACTGGCCGTCGCGCTCAAGAAGTACGCCCGCGCCAGGGAACGCTTCGGGCTGCGGGCACTGCTGCTGGGAGAGATCGACCCGGCCGAGCTGGAGAGCCCGTGCGGCCCGCCGCATTGCCGCGTCCAATGGGCGCCGGACCAGGCGCTGAACGGCGCGGCAGCAGTCCAGCGGCCGCCAGCGCCGGAGCGCCAGGGCGAGCAGCGCCGCGTGCAGCGCGAGCCGGACACGGGCCGTCAGCGCCAGATGCGACTGGAGGACAGTGCCGAGGCACAGCGCAGAGCGGCAGCGGCCGGCGAGGCGACCGCTCGCCGCGCCGCCAGCGCCGGCGGCCAGCCGCCTGACCTGGCGGACCATGTTGCCGCCACCGCGACCGCCGTTCTCGAGCCGCCGACTGCGGAAAGCCCGCTGCCGGGGCGAATGACACCGCCGCTTGCGGTTGTGCCGGAGGCGGATCCAACCGGGATCGGCGGCGGCGCGGGGGAGCTCGCCCGGGCGGATGCCGTCGGTGACGAGCAGCACGATGGTCACGATACGGCAGCCTACTACAAGTTGAAGTGCCCCGAGTGCGGCGGTGCCCTCTCGGCGCAGGAAGGCTGCCGCAGATGCGACGCCTGCGGGTGGTCGGCCTGCTGAGCCGGCCGGGGGCGTATCAACTGCCGACGGGGCGGGCGGCACTTGGCGCTGGCCGCCGGCGCGTGGGCGGCGTGACTGGCTTCTGACCGGGGCAGTTCTCTTCGCGACACGGTCGCGAGGAGCTGTAGCGACGAGCGGCAGAATGGCGCGGCTGTCGCTCGTCTTTTGTTGCTGCGCCGGGCGCTGCGGGGCACCGGCGCCGCCTGCGTGGGGGCAGGCCGCCTTGACTTTCGCGCCGCCCTGCGATTGCATGCTGGCGCGTGGCGCTGGGACGGTGGCGGGGGCGTCCCTTCGCAGGGTGAGCCTTTCGCAGTCGGCAGCTACGGAGCGCTGGGGACATGCTTTCGAGATCTCAGGGGCTGCCGGCGGTTGTCTGTGCGCCGACTCTGGCCGAGCGGCTGCGGGAGCTGTATGCGCGGCGCGAGACGATCCGCTTTCTGACCGGCAGCTATCTGAAGGCCGGGCACCGCGACAAGGTGCTGGGGCATCTGTGGAGCCTGCTCGACCCGCTGCTGTTCATGCTGGTGTACTTTCTGGTATTCGGCGTGCTGTTCGGGCTGGCGGGCGGCGGCGGGCGGTCGCTGCGCTTCATGCTGTACATCCTGATCGCGGTCCTGACCTGGCGCTTCTTTCAGGGGGCGATCAGCCAGTCGGCCAACTGCATCCGGGCCAATCGCGGCCTGATCCACGAGATCAGCTTTCCGAAGGCGATTCTCCCGGTGACCGTGGTGTTGTCGCGGCTGTACGACTTCGCCTGGGGGCTGGTCGTGGTGGTCGCCATGCTGCTGGCGGCCGGCGTCTGGCCGACGATCCATTACCTCTGGCTGCCGCTGCTGGTCGCGCTCACGCTCGTGTTCGTGCAGGGGGCGGCGTTCATCGTGGCCTATCTGGGAGCGTTTTTCGCCGACACGACCAACGTCGTCGACGTGGCGCTGCGCCTGCTGTTCTACACATCGCCGATCTTCTATTACGTGCGCCACAAGCCCGGCGTGCCGGAGCACCAGGTGTTTCTGACGGAGCACGCGACGCTCCACTTCTGGTACATGCTCAACCCGATCACCTGCCTCTACGAGTGCTTCCGGGACGCGCTGCTGTGGGGGCAGGCGCCCGAGCTCCGGCTGCTGGGATGTGCGGCAGCGTTCGCGCTGCTGATCTGCCTGGTCGGTTTTGCGGTTTTTGCCAGCGGTGAAGGAAAGTTCGCCAAATACGTCTGATGCCACCGCGCTGCGGCCCAGCGTGCTGGCCGAGAACGTGTGGGTCGGGTTTCTGATCCGATACCACCGCACGGAGATCACGTTGCGCGAGACCTTCGTGCGCCTGCTCGACCGGCTGGCGCCCAACGGCGACCGCGACGGACGCTGGAGCCAGAAGTTCTGGGCGCTGCGCGGCATCAGTCTGACGGTGCGGCCGGGGGAGGTGCTGGGCGTCGTCGGCCGCAACGGCTCCGGCAAGACCACGCTGCTCAAGACGCTGGCCGGCATCCTCGGTCCGGACCGCGGGCGCCTGGAGGTCCGCGGACGCGTCGGGTGCCTGATGAGCTTCGGCGTGGGCTTCAACCCCAACCTCAGCGGCCGCGAAAACGTCTTCATCAACGGCTCGATGCTGGGATTGAGTCGCCAGCAGCTCGCCGAGCGCCTGGACCGGATCGTCGAGTTCAGCGAGCTGGGCGACTTCATCGACGCGCCGGTGCGGACCTACTCGGCCGGAATGCGCGGGCGGCTGGGATTCTCCATCGCCATCCACATCGATCCGGACATCCTGCTGCTGGACGAGGTGCTGTCGGTCGGCGACGCGGCGTTTCGCGAAAAGGCCGGCTCGATCCTCGACCGCTTTCGCGCGGCGCACAAGACGGTGGTCGTCGCCAGCCACAGCATGAAACTGGTCGAGGAGCAGTGCACGCGCGCCATCTGGCTCGACGCCGGAGAGATCCGCATGGACGGCGACCCGGCCGCGGTGATCGAGGCGTACGCCGGGAAACTCAGGGCTGCGGATTAGTGCGCCTGAGTGCCCTCCCTTCGGGAACGTGGCTGGGGGAGGATTGAGGCCTGCCGGTCGCGCCGCACCCGGCCTGCGGCCCGGAACCGCGGGGCCGCGGGCTGTGCGCCGCGCCGGCGGCAGCCCATGCGGGGCTCTGGAAGTGGAACTGGTGTCACTGGCGGCCGTCACCTGGGACTTCGCCCTGGTCGGCCGCACGCGCATGCTGACGCAGGCCTGGCGCCGCGCGGGCCTGCCGACCACATTCGTGCAGGTGCCGTCATGGCGAACCGCCCTCCAGCGCGTAACACAGGCCGTGCGCGGCCGCCCCGACGGGCCCGTCGTCCGACCGTGGCCCGTGCGGCCTTCCCGCTGGTGGGATGTGGATGACGAAGCGGGGCTGCGGCGGGCGATCCGGCAACGGGCGCGCGGCCTGCGAAAGCAACTGGAAGCCCGGATCGACTTCTCCGCGGCGGCGGCGCTGGTCGTCTCCCCGGTCTGGACGCCCTGGCTCGACGAACTGCCGTTCCGCTGCATCATCTACGATTGCATCGACGACCTTGCGGTACACGTACCGCGGCCGCACCTGGCAGGGCTGTACGCCCGCTGGGAAGCGGAGCTGGTGCAGCGGGCGGCCGGGGCGGCGGTGACGGCGTCGCCGCTGGCGGCGCATCTGCGGGCGCGCCGGCCGGAGCTGCCGGTGGCGACGATCCGCAACGGGGTAGACGCGGCGTTTTTCGAGCGCGCGGCGCGCGCGAGTCCGCGGCCGGCGGATCTGCCTGCGCGGGGCCGGCCGATTGTCGGGTTTGTCGGTGCGCTGTATGCGTGGATCGACTGGGAGCTGATCGAACGGGTGGCCGGCACGCTGAGCGGGTGCGATTTCGTCTTCGTCGGCCCGCATCACGGCCGCGGCAGCGTGCGGCGTGTGGCGCGGCTGAAGAACGTGCTGTTTCTCGGGGCGCGGCGCTACGAGCGCGTGCCCGCATACGTGCAGGCGTTCGATGTCTGCTGGGTGCCGTTCGACCGGAGCGGGGTCTCGCAGGCGGCCAACCCGGTGAAGATCTACGAGTATCTGGCGCTGGGCAAGCCGGTGGTTGCGACGCCGGTGGCGGATACCGCCGCGTTCGAAGGTCTGGTGCGCGTGGGGCGGGACGCGGACGAGATTGCCGGGCATCTGCGGGCGGCGCTGGCTGAGGGCGAGCAGGGCGCCGAGCGGCGCGTGGGCTTCGCGCGGGCCAACTCCTGGGATGCGCGCGCGGCCCAGTACGCGTCGTTCATCGCTGCGCTGGCGCGATAGCGTGGAGCGAAGAACCAGAGTAGACTGGGCGGGCGTGAAGCACGTTCTGGTGGTCTTCGGGACGCGGCCGGAGGTGATCAAGCTCGCGCCCGTCGTTTTTGCCCTGCGTGCCCGGCCCGGGCGTGCGCGCGTCACGCTGTGCTCGACCGGCCAGCACCGCGCCCTGCTCGACTCCGCGCTCGGCGCCTTCGACCTGAAGCCCGACCATGACCTGGCCGTCATGCAGGCCGCACAGCATCCGGCCGACCTCTTCGGCCGCCTGATGCTGGCATTGCGGCCGCTGGTCGATGAGCTGCGCCCCGACACCATCGTCGTCCAGGGGGACACGAGCACCGTCGCCGCCGCCGCGCTGACCGGCTTCCTGTGCGGCGTGCGCGTCGCGCACGTCGAGGCGGGTTTGCGGACGCGCGACCGGCGCGCCCCGTTTCCGGAGGAGGTCGATCGGCGTGTGGCCGGCGTGGTCGCCGACGAGCATTTCGCGCCGACTGCCCGTGCCCGCGACAACCTGTTGCGCGAAGGCGTGCCGCCGGAAACCGTATTCCTCACCGGCAACACGATCGTGGATGCGCTGGAGTGGATGCGGGCCAGGGTCGCCGACCGGCCGCTGCCGCCGCACCTGGGCGCCGACGCCCGGCGGGTGATCCTGGTGACGGCCCACCGGCGCGAGAGCTTCGGGCCGCCCCTGCGTGAACTGTGTCTGGCGCTGCGTGAGATCGCGGAGCGGTTCGAGGACGTGCTGCTGCTCTACCCGGTGCACCTGAATCCCAACGTGCAGCGCCCGGTGCGCGAGCTGCTGGGCGACTGTCCCCGGGTGCGGCTGACAGAGCCGCTGGCGTACGACGACCTGGTCGCGGTGCTGAACCGGGCGGAGCTGGTTCTGACCGACTCCGGCGGCATCCAGGAAGAGGCACCGGCGCTGGGCAAGCCGACGCTGGTGCTGCGCGAAAAGACGGAGCGCCCGGAAGCCGTCGCCGCGGGCGTGGTCCGCGTCGTCGGCACGGATCGCCGGCGCATTGTCGCCGAGACCTCCCGGCTGCTGAGCGATCCGGACGCCTATCGCGCGATGGCCCGCGCGGTGCACGTCTACGGCGACGGTCTGGCGGCGCGGCGGATCTGCGAGGTCCTGCTGGACGGGCGCATGACCACGCCGGCGTTTGAACCGCGGGCCTGAGCGCCGCAGGCGCGGATGTCGGAAGACCCAGCGCGATGCGTGCTCTGTGGCTGGTGCGGGAGAATCTGGAGCGGCATCCGGGGGGCGACACCACGCAGATCCTGCAAACCCGGGCGGCGCTGGAGCGCCTCGGGGTCCAGGTGATCCTGGCGCACCGGCTCCCGGCCCCGCCGCTCGCCTGCGACCTGGTGCACCTGTTCCATCTCGATCGGCTCTGGGAGCATCTGTCGGTCTGTCGCCGGCTGCGCGCAGGGCGCGTGCCGGCGGTGCTGAGCACGATCTACTGGCCCAGCGACGAGTTCGATCGCGCCGGGCGCAGCGGCTGGCAGGGCCGGCTGGCGCGTGCCTTCGGCAGCCGGCGATATCAGTCGCTGCGCCTGGTGCAGCGCTTCGCGCTGGACAGTCTGCGCCGCAGGACGCTCCGCGGCTGGGACCGCCGGCTCCTGGACTTTCAGGCCGCCGCCCGTTACCTGCTGGAAAGCGTCGCCGTGATCCTCCCCAACAGCGCCGCGGAACTGCGCGAGATTCAGGTGCGCTTCGGCGTCGAGCGGCCGGCGGTGATCGTGCCCAACGCGGCCGACGTTGCGACGTTCGGTCCGGGGGTCGATGTCGCGCCCGGCGGGCGTGCCGGCGTGCTGTGCGTAGGACGGATCGAGCCGCGGAAGAACCAGTTGGCGCTGATCGAGGCGCTGCGCGGCACTGACATTCCGCTCACCATCGTCGGTGCGCCGGGTCGGTTCAACGCGCGTTACGCGCGGCGCTGCCGGCAGGCGGCCGGTCCACAGACGCGCTTTCTGGGTCGCCGTGAGCCGACCGCGCTTCGCGACCTGTATCAGGCGGCGCGCGTGCACGCCTGCGTGAGCTGGTACGAGACGCCCGGACTGGCCAGCCTCGAGGCCGGGCTGTGCGGCTGCAACCTGGTGGTCACGCCGGGCGGCTGCACCCGTGAATACTTCGGCCAGCAGGCGTTCTACGCCCGGCCGGACGACCCTGCCTCGATCCGTGCGGCTGTGGAAGCGGCGCTGGCGGCGGCGCCACGACCCGAGCTGGCGCGGCGGATCGCCCGCAAGTTCAACTGGGACGCGGCGGCGCGAAACACGCTGCGCGGTTACGAGCTGGCGCTGCGGACGGCGCGCGTTTGAGCGCGCAGCGCGGGATTCAGTGTTGCGGGCGCGACGTTCCGGGCGCGGGGCTTGCCCTGGCGGAGGAGGCGGCGAACATGGTTGGCCCATGAGCGCGGACACGGGCATGGCGGCGGGAACGCAGGGCGCGTGCGGCGTGCGGCAGCGGCATGTGTCGGGCCTGTTGCTGGTCGGCGCGCTCGGTCTGGCGCTGCGCGTCTATCATGTGCTGGCCACGGTGGCCGTCTCGCCCGACGGCGCGCTGTTCATCGACTACGCCCGCGCTCTGGCGCACGAGCCGCGCGAAGCGCTGCGCAGCTTCCAGCAGCATCCGCTCTATCCCGCGCTGCTGCTGAGCTGTCAGGCGCCCGTGGGCTGGATCATAGGGGACCGGCCGGAGGCGTGGATTCTCGCCGGACAGCTCGGCGCCATTGCCGGCAGCCTGGGCGCCATCGCGGCGCTGTACTGGCTCGCGACCCGGCTCTATGACCGGACGCGCGGATTGATCGCGGCGGCGATGCTGGCCGTGCTGCCCGACGCCTGCCGCTTCGGCGCCGACGTGCTGACCGACCTCCCGCACCTGGCGCTCTACCTGACCGGGCTGGCCGCGGTGGTGCAGGGAATGCAGCGGCGGCGGGCCGCGTGGCTGCTGCTGGCGGCGGCCGCCGGGGCACTGGCATTCCTCACACGTCCCGAGGGCGGGGCGGTGCTGCCGATCGGCGTGGCCATTCTGCTGGTGCACCGGGTCTGGCCGCTGCGCCGGCGGCTTGGTCTGGCGGCGGCGATGGCCGGCGTGTTCTTCTGCGTCACCGGGCCGTATCAGCTCATGACGGGCAGGCTTATCCAGAAGAAGTCGCTGTCTGAGCTGTTCCAACTCGAAGAGGCGGCCCGGACCGACCCCGGCGCCGGGCTCCGCGCCGGCAGTCGGTCGGAAAACGGCCTTCGCTGCGGGTCCATGACAAGCCGGGCCGCGTCTTCCAGGTTCGACATCGGCGACGGGAAGCCGACCCTACCGCTGCGGCCGGCGGCCAGCGGCATGCCCGCTGACGGTCGCGTTCGGCGGGCGGGGGTAACCGAGCTTCCCGTGCCGGTGAACGTGCTCTATCAGTGGGTGCGCGCGGGGCGAGTCGTATACATCCTGCTGGCGCTTCTCGGGCTGGTTGTGGCGCGACCCACGGGCGTCGGAGCGCGCACACTCGCCCTCGCGCTGGGTGTACACCTGCTGCTGCTGCATGCGCTGGAGCAGCGCTACGGCTATCTGGATCGGCGCCACGCGCTGATCCTGGCCACGCTGTCGCTCCCCGTCGCGGCAGCCGGCGTCTGGTGGTTGTCCGGCGTCGTTGCACAGCGCCTGCGGGCGCCGGCGCCCGCTGCGCGCAGGAACGTCGTCATCGGCGTTCTCGGAGTCACAGCCCTGGCGACCACGCCCTGGCTTTTCCGCCCCATAAACGCCGGAGACGAACACCTGCGGGCCTGCGCGCGGTGGCTCAGAGAGCACACAGAGCCCGGCACGCTCATCGTTACCGACAGCCGGCTGCGCCGCCTCGCCGTGTACGCCGACCGTCCGTTCGCCGAGTGGCCGTGGTGGCAGGGCGGCGTGCGCCACCTGGCGGCGTTTCTTGAAGGCAGACCGGACTGCTGCTTCGTGGTCGATGTGCGGCACATCACCAGCGCCGGGCGCAACCCGGCGTTCTTCGAGCAGCTCGCGGCGCAGTTCGGCCCGCGCCTGGAATTGCGGCACAGCGCGCCGGCGCCCCCGAACGCGCGGCACCCCACGGAGATCCGCGTCTACCGCTACCACGGTCCGTGAGCCGCAGAGCAGACGGCAGCGGAGCCGCGCGGGCGCGTCTCCCGCACGGCTCCGGTTCGCTGGGCGCGCGCTGTACGTACGGCTGCGCCTGGCGCCGCAGCTTCACGCTCCTGATGACGCCAGCATGCCGCCGTTCTGCTCGAGCGTTTCGAGTGCCGCCTTGATCCGCTGGAGGGCGAGCTGCACCTTGGCGGTGGCCTGGCAGCGGGTCGTGGCCTGCCCGACGCAATAGTCGATCGGCTTGCCTTCCGCCTTCGCGGCCTGGGCCGCAGCATCCGGGCAGCAGAAGCTTTTCTCGCCGACCATCATCTTCATCTGGACGGCCTGGCTGGCAGCCCGCGCCTTCTCGGCTGCCTTCTCCGCGGAGTCGCGATCCGCGAAGTCGAAGGACGCCAGCCGGAAGCGCAGCGGCTTGCGCAGCTTCTGGGCCAGTTCCTGGGCGGTCTGCGGGCAGGCGACGCACTCGTCGCCGACGGCGTACTTGACCGTCAGGGCATCTGTCAGAAACCGTTCCAGCTCCGCGGCGTGGGCCGCGAGCGCTTCGTTCCTGTCGGCGTAGGTCTGACCCGCCACGACGTACTTGACCTGGGCGTTCTGCTCCTTGGCCAGCTTCTCGGCCGACTCCGGGCAGCAAAGGCTGGTTTCGTTCACGACGTACACCAGGCGGGGCAGCCCCAGGCCCTTGAAGCGGGCGAGTTCCGGCGCGCAGTTCTTGCCGTCACAGGTACCCGGACACTGCGCGCCGGCACCGGTCCCAGCGGTCCAGCAGGTTTTGCCGGTGGCTGCCTGGCCGCTGTCCCCGGCGCAGCGGGCACCGGCCTGTTCCTGCGCGGCGGCGGACACGGCTGTGTCCGCGCGTCCGGACTGCTGGCACTGAGCCAGGGCCGAAGCCCCGGCGAAAACCACTATGGCGATACTTGCAAACCAAGGTCGCAGCAGCATGTCTTCTCTCGTCCTTTCGTTTCCGGCAGGGAAGAGGGCCGGGCTCCGCGAGTCGGGCAGGCGCCGCCAAGGCGCGAGACGCGGTTACACGACACAACAGACAGCGCGGCGGCTGGATTCCCGCGCTCCGTTTCTCAGCCGACGCGCGAGGTGGCACCGGTCAAACAGATATCGGACGTGGAGGGTCCCACACCGACTCACGCGGATGGAGAGGCAGTCGTTCCCAGAGCCGGGCGTCAGGGCCGCCTCCAGTCGGCCATCCCGTGGCGCAAGTAGCTGCGGGGAAATTGATTACGCGCCTACGCGTACGCCTCCAAGGCGCCGAACAGGCTCAGAATCAGCCAGAACAGCGTCAGCCAGAACATCGACGATACTCCTGCGGCTCGCCGTCAGTCTCAGAATCCTCCAGCCTCACCGATTACGCTATTGCAAAGCCCAGCGACGCGTGCAAAGCCCGGCGGCGCGTGCCGCCATCCAGTCGGCAGGCGGAGAGCCCGACGCGTGTTGTGTCGGAATGGGTATCGGCAGCCACGCGCACCAGGCTGAACCGAAGCGACTTCGCGGTAAGCTCCGCTCGGCGACCATCTTACCATCAGCGGCCGAGAAACGCGCGGTGTGACCAAGGAGTCTGAATGCGCCGCCCGGGCGCCGGCGATCGCTTCGAACGCCGTGCCGCGTTGCCGAGGCTGTCAACTTCGGCGACGCTATGTCAGCGGGCGCAGTCCGGCGGCGGAAGGCCGTCAAAGGGAGCGCGAGCCCTCAGCCGACCCGCAACAGGCCGGTAGGTCCGCGCCAGGCCCCGGCGCCTGGTCGCTCACGGCGAGATGGTCGGCCAGCACAGCCGTGACACGCTAGGGCGCATGGTGCGGCGGCACCGGGCAGGGACAGTTGTGCGGCGATGCCAGCAAGGAACCTGAGCGGCACTGACCGTGGCGACTACGGGCAGACTGACGCCGCGATGGCGCGAGCCCGGGCACGCGGCGGTGTCGGCTCCGGCCTGCTTCTGGTCGTGGCGACGGTTGCCGCCTACGTCCCGGCGATCCGCTGCGGGTATGTCTGGGATGACGACCAGTACCTGACGGACAACCACCTGGTGCAGACCGGACGCGGGCTGCCGGCTGTCTGGGCGCTCTGGTGGGACGCCGAGGCGGGTCGGCTGCGCATCAACACGCCCCAGTATTACCCGCTGGTGTACACGTCGTACTGGCTGGAGCACCGGCTGTGGGGGTTGCGGCCAGCGGGATATCACGTGGTCAACGTGCTCCTGCACGCGGTCAGCGCGCTGCTGGTGTGGCGGATCGGCCGGCGGCTGGCGATTCCGGGCGCCTGGTTCGTCGCGGCAGCGTTTGCCCTCCACCCGGTGCACGTGGAATCGGTGGCCTGGATCACCGAGCGCAAGAATGTGCTGTCGGGCACGTTCTACCTGCTGGCGCTGCTGGCCTTCCTGCGGTACTTCGCGCTCGAAGGGAAACGCTGGTACGCCGCGGGCCTGGTCCTGTTCGTGGCGGCGCTGCTCAGCAAGACCGTCACATGCACGTTGCCGATCGCGCTGCTGCTGATCCGCTGGTACCAGGGGCGGCGCGGGGCGGCGCGCTACGTGGCGCTGGTGATGCCGCTGGTGCTGATCGGCGCGGCGGCGGGGCTGCTGACCGTGTATCTGGAGCGGGCACACGTAGGGGCGGAGGGCGGCGAGTGGGCCCAGGGGTTTCTGGAGCGCACGCTGCTCATCGCGCCGCGTGCGTTCTGGTTCTACGCCGGCAAGATCGCCTGGCCGCATCCGCTGATCTTCATCTACCCGCGCTGGCAGGTCGAGGCCGGTGCCTGGGCGGCATATGCGTGGGCGGCGGCGCTGGTGGCGGCGGCGGGCGGCGCCCTGGTGGGAATCCGCCGGCTGGGTCGCGGGCCGCTGCTGGCGCTGTTGTACGCGGGCGTGACGCTGGCTCCGGCGCTGGGGTTTTTCCCGGTCTACCCGCAGCGCTTCTCGTGGGTTGCCGACCACTTCCAGTATCTGGGCAGCCTGGGCTTCATCATTCTCTACACACTGGCCGCCGTTCGCGTCACGCGCCCGCTGGCCCGCCTGCGCGCGGGGCTGCTGGCAGGCCGGGCCCTGGCGCTGGTGGTGCTGGTCGTGCTCGGCGGCCTGACATTCCGGCGCAGCGCGGTCTATCAGAGCGCCGAGCGGCTCTGGGAGGATACGCTGCGGGCGAACCCCGGCGCCTGGATCGCCGCGCTGAATCTCGGCCACCTGGCGGCGGAGCGGGGACGGTACGACCGGGCGGCGGAGTATTACGAGCGGGCGGCGGAACATCCTGTGGCGCGCAGCGAGGCGTACAACAGTTGGGGCAACGCGCTGCTGCGGATGGGGCGCGTCGAGGGCGCGATCGAGAAGTTCAGGCAGTCGCTCAGCGTGAATCCGCAGAACGCCAAGAGCTACGCCGGCCTGGCCGCCGCCTATGCCCGCCTCGGGCGGCTCGATGAGGCCGAGCGGGCGCTGGAGCAGGAGCTGCGGCTCGATCCGGAGCGGCCGCTGGCATGGATGAATCTGGGTCTGCTGCGCGGCCGGCAGCAGCGCTGGCCGGAGGCGGAACAGAGTCTGCTGCGGGCGATCCGGCTGGCGCCGCACCTGCCGGAGGCGCGCGTCGTGTACGGCAACCTGCTGGCGGCGCAGAAGCGCTGGGGCGCGGCGGTGGCGCAGTACCGCGCTGCGCAGCGTGAGCGGCCGGGCGCGTCGGCAGGCGGGGCGGGCAGTGAGCTGAGCGTGCCCGGATGGGATGGACAGGGGGACCGTGTGACCTCGCTGCCTGCGTTGCTGGTGACGGCGCTGTTCGAGAGCGGCGCCTGCGAGGAGGCCGTGCGCGAGTGCAACGCGGCCCTGGCGCGCAGGCCGAACGACGCCCGGTTGCTGCGGGCGCTGGCGTGGATGCGCGCGACGTGTGCGGTCGACGCGTTGCGCGACGGGCGCGAAGCGCTGCGGATCGCAGCGCGGCTTGCGGAGGCGGCACCGGACGATCCCCGGGTGCTCGACGCGCTGGCCTGTGCGCATGCCGAGCTCGGCCAGTTCGAGCAGGCGGTCGCCGTCGGCGAGCGGGCGCGTGAGGCGGCCCGGGCGGCAGGCGAAACGGAGCTGGCGCAGGCGATCGAGGCCCGGCTGGAGCTGTTCCGGGCCGGAAAGCCGTACCGGCATGCGCCGTCGTGAATTCGCGTGGACGCCGTTTCGGGCAGCCGCTATATGTCGGTCATGCACGGCGTTACCCCTGCGACGGAGGCCATCCTGGGCGACCTGAACGAGGCGCAGCGTCGCGCCGTCACCCACCGCGACGGCCCGCTGCTGGTTCTGGCCGGCCCGGGCAGCGGCAAGACGCGCGTGATCACGCGGCGCGCGGCCTACCTGGTGCACAGCGGCGTGCCGCCGCGGAACATCCTGGCGATCACGTTCACCAACAAGGCCGCCGACGAGATGAAGCGCCGCATCGAGGCGCTGGGGGTGGCGACCGGGATGTGGGTGCACACGTTCCACGCGCTGGGGGTGCGGCTGCTGCGGGAGTTCGGAGCGCTGGTGCGACTGCGCCCTGGTTTCAGCATCTACGACGAGGAGGATCAGGCGCGGCTGGTGAAGGAGGCGATGGAGGCGTGCCGGGTGAACCCGCAGTTGTTCCGGCCCGAAGCCGTGCGGGCGCGGATCAGCCGGGCTAAGGACCGGCTGCGGACGCCGGAGGAGGTGCTGGCCGGGGCAGACTCGTTCGAGGAGCGCACGGTGGGGCGCGTGTATGAGGCCTACCAGCGGCTGCTGGAGGGGCGCAACGCGGTGGACTTCGACGATCTGCTGATGAAGACGGCGCTGCTGCTGCGCGACCGGGGGGAGATCACGGAGCGGCTGAACGTCCGGTTCCGCTACGTGCTGATCGACGAGTATCAGGACACCAATCATGCCCAGTACCTGATCGCGCGCTATCTTTCGCAGCAGCACGGCAACATCTGCGCCACCGGCGACCCCGACCAGTCGATCTACGGCTGGCGCGGTGCCGATCTCAACAACATCCTGGACTTCGAGCGCGACTATCCCAACGCGACCGTCGTCCGTCTGGAGCAGAACTACCGCTCGACGGGCCGCATCCTCCGGGCGGCGTCGGAGCTGATCCGCTCCAACCGCCGGCGCAAGCACAAAGACCTCTGGAGCCAGCTTGGCGAGGGCGAACCGGTCTGCGTGTGGCTCTTTGCCGAGGGGCACGACGAGGCCGAGCGCATCGCCGATACGATCGTCGCCCTGCGGGCCGGCGGGCACGCCTACAGCGACTTCGCGATCATGTATCGGGTCAACGCCCTGTCACGCGGGCTGGAGGAGTCGCTACGTCACCGGGGGATCCCCTACAGGATCGCCCGCGGTGTCGAGTTCTACAATCGCCGGGAAATCAAGGACACGCTGGCCTACCTGCGCCTGCTGGTCAATCCCGACGACCGGCTGGCGCTGCTGCGGATCATCAACGTCCCGCCGCGCGGCATCGGCAAGACCACCGTCTCGAAGCTGCTGGGGGCCGCGCAAGCCAGCGGGCAGCCGCTGCTGGAGACGGTGCGCCGTGCGGCGGAGACGGAGATGCTGGGGCGTGCCGCGGTGGCGCGGCTGAAGAGCTTCGTCGCGCTGCTCGACCGGCTCCAGCCGCTGAGGAGCGGCTCGGTCGCCGAGGCGGTGAGCCATGTGCTGCGGCTCACCGGGCTGGAGGAGGCGCTGCGGGAGGAGCAGGAAGCCGGCGGGGAGGACCGGCTGGCCAACGTGCAGGAGCTGGTCACCGCGGCGCGGCGCTATGAGGAGGAAACCGAGCAGCCGGCGCTGGAGGATTTCCTCCAGCGGGTGGCGCTGACCAGCGACCAGGACGCGGTGGATGAGTCGGCCGGCGCGGTGCTGCTGATGACGCTGCACGCGGCCAAGGGGCTGGAATTCCCGGTCGTGTTCATCGTCGGCCTGGAAGAGGGGCTGCTGCCCCACGAGCGCGCCCTGCACGCAGGCGACCGCGACCTGGAGGAAGAACGCCGCCTGTGTTTCGTCGGCATCACGCGCGCCAAGCAGCGCCTGTACCTGTCGCACGCCCGCCAGCGCGTGGTGCGCGGCACCTGCCTGCCGCGC
>Ga0209018_1001446_pt1 | contig 19039 bp, 13 predicted proteins | sample YNPBryBLVA2012_FD_185814 | JGI IMG/M metagenome (GOLD analysis project Ga0209018, IMG submission 185814) | Anoxygenic and chlorotrophic microbial mat microbial communities from Yellowstone National Park, USA - YNP Bryant BLVA 2012 (SPAdes)... ...
CGCTCACCTCCTGCCCGCTTCGCTCCACAGCCCGCGCACGAAATCGTCGGCGTCGAAGGGGGCCAGGTCCTCCATGCCCTCCCCCGTGCCGACGAAGCGGATCGGCAGGCCCAGTTGGTGGGCCACGGCGAAGGCCATCCCGCCGCGGGCGGTGCTGTCGAGCTTGGCCAGTACCACGCCGGTCACCTCGACCGCCTCCTGGAAGTGGCGGGCCTGGCTGAGGGCGTTCTGGCCGGTTGTGGCATCCAGCACCAACAGCGTCTCGTGAGGCGCGCCTTCCAGGGCCCTGCCGGCCACGCGGCGCACCTTGCGCAGCTCTTCCATCAGGTTGAAGCGCGTGTGCAGCCGACCGGCGGTATCGGCGATGAGCATGTCCATGCCCCGCCCGCGGGCGGCCTGCACCGCGTCGAAGACGACCGCGCCGGGGTCGCCCCCCTCCGGCCCGGCGATCACGTCGCAGCCGGCCCGCTGGCCCCAGATGCGCAGTTGGTCCATCGCCGCGGCGCGGAAGGTATCGGCGGCGGCCAGCAGCACCCGCCGCCCCTGTTGTCGGTAGCGGTAGGCCAGTTTGGCGATGCTGGTGGTCTTGCCGGAACCGTTGACCCCGACGACCAGGATCACATCGAGCGGGCGCCCGCCCAGGTTCATCGGCGGGGGATCGGGCAGCAGGGCGCGCAGCTCCTCGACCAGCGCCTCCTGCAGCCGGTCGGCGCGCAGGATCGCCTCGCCGCTCGCCCGCCGGCGCAGCCGCTCCATCAGCTCCAGCGTCGTCTCCACCCCCACGTCGGCCTGGATGAGCAGCTCCTCCAGCTCGTCCCAGACCGCCGGCGTCACCTCGCTGGCGCCCAGGACCGCGGCGATGCGGCTGAAAATCGCGTTACGGGTGCGGGCCAGGCCCTGGAGGATATTGCGCATGTTCGCCTATCGCAGATCGCCTATCGCAGATCGCCTATCGCAGATCGCCTATCGCGGATCGTTGATCACGCACCCTACCGCGTCTCCGCGTCCCCGCGTCCCCGCGTCCCCGTGTCTCCGCGTCTCCGCATCTCCGCGTCTCCGCGTCTCCGTGTCTCCGTGTCCCCGCGTCTCCGCGTCCCCGCGTCCCCGCGTCCCCGTGTCTCCGCGTCTCCGCGCCCCCTACTGCTTCTCATACGGCTGCCCATCCGCCGCCGGTGGGATCGCCTCCCCGACCACGCCGGCCAGGACGATGATCGTCACCAGGTAGGGAGCCATACCCAGGATTTGCGAGGGGATGGGCGTCTGCAGGATCGCCAGCTTGGTCTGCAGGGCGTCGGCGAAGCCGAAGATGAGCGCCGCGCCGAACGCGCCGAAGGGCGTCCATTTGCCGAAGATCATCGCCGCCAGGCCGATGAACCCCTTGCCGGCGGTCATCAGTTCGTCGAAACGGCCGACCGATCCCAGGATGAGGAACGCCCCACCCAGGCCGGCGACCATCCCACCCAGCATCACGTTGATGTAGCGGTTCTTGAAGACGTTGATCCCCAGCGTATCCGCCGCGCGCGGGTGCTCCCCCACGGCGCGGGTGCGCAGTCCCCAGCGAGTGTAGAACAGCATCACGTGGACGACGATCAGCAGGACGAACAACACATAGACGAGCAGGTTCTGGTCGAAGAAGACCGGGCCGATCAGCGGGATGCCCGACAGCAGGGGGATTGGCGCACGGGGGAACATGCCGGGGTTGTTCAGGTATTGGAACTGCACGTCGGCCAGGATGCGGGCGCTCAGGAAACTGGTCACGCCCACAGCGAGGATATTGATCGCCGTACCGGCGATGATCTGGTTGACCTTGAAGCGCACGGCCAGGACGGCCAGCAGCAGCCCCAGCAGCGCGCCGACTACCAGCGCTCCGAGCAGGCCGAAGGAGAGGGAGGCCCACGTCGGCCAGCCCCAGACGCGACTGGCCAGGCTGCCGGTCAGCGAGGCGAAGAACGCGCCGGTGAGCATCATCCCTTCGATGCCGATGTTGACCACGGCGCAGCGTTCGCACAGCACGCCGGATAGCGCCGCCAGGGCGATGGGCACGGACCGCAGCAGGGCGCTGTTCAACAGGCCGGTGAAGTTCAGCGACTTATCCCGCGCCGCCCAGGCGAGGAAGGCCAGGACGAACAACACGGCGACGAAGCCCAACACCAGGTTCAGTCGGCGGAACCCCCGCGCCAGTTGCCAGCCGCCCAGGAAGGCGCACAGGAGCACGGCCCCATACAGGGCCGGGGCGGTGGGAAAGGTCAGATCGGGCACCTGCAGGACCGGCGCCCCTCCGCTGGGGTTGAGCACGAAGGTAGTCATCTGCCCGGCCATGCTGGCGCGGGCGAACAGGAGGTAGATCAGCAGTCCGGCGCCGAGGAAGATCAGGCCATAGGTGATGGCCCGCTGTGAGGGCACTCCGCCGCGAGCGGCGAGGCGCTTTGACCAGTTGGCGAAAGGATCGCTTCTCATCGCTGGCCTCCTAGACGCGGCCCCAACCGCGGGCGAGCGCCATCTCCTCCGCCCCGCGCGAGACGCGGACGCGGTAGAGGATGCGCACCAGTTCCGGCGCGGCAATGAAGATGATGATCAGCGCCTGGAGCACGGAAATGATGTCAATGGGCACCTGCGCCACCCCCTGCATCTGCTGGGCGCCGGCGCGCAGGAAGCCGAACAGCAGGGCGGCCAGCAGCACGCCGACCGGGTGACTGCGGCCCAGCAGCGCCAGGGCGATGGAGTCGAAACCGTAGCCGGAGGAGAAAGCGTTGGGCATGAAGTGGATGACGCCGAGGATGTCGTGCGCGCCGGCCAGCCCGGCCAGCGCCCCGCTCAGGGCCATCGTGATGAAGATCGTGCGCGGGATGCTGATCCCGGCCGTGCGCGCGGCGCGCGCGTTCAGCCCCACGGCGCGGATCTCGAAGCCCAGCGTCGTCTTGAACAGCAGCCAGGCGATCAGGGCCACCGCCACCAGCGCCAGGATCAGGCCGATGTTAATGCGGATCGAGGGATCATTGGGGAAGAACTGCAACAGGTAGGCGCTGGGCTGGATCTCCGGGCTGACCGGCCGGTAGTCCCCCGGACGGGACATCGGTCCGCCGACCTGCAGCAGGTAGTCGGCCAGCCGGTAGGAGACGTAGTTGAGCATCATCGTCGTGATCACCTCGTGGGCGCCCGTCCGCGCCTTGAGGAAGCCGGCGATGGAGGCCCACAACGCCCCACCGGCCATCCCGGCCAGCAGCGCCAGGGGCAGGTGGATGAACCACGGCAGCCCGGTGAGGCTGTAACCGACGTAGACCGAGGTCAGGCCGCCGATGAAGTACTGGCCCTCGGCACCGATGTTGAACAGGTTACAGCGGAAGCCGATCGCCACCGCCAGCCCGGCGAAGATGTAGGGGGTGGCGATGCGCAGGCTCTCCGTCAGCGGGTAGAGCGCCCGCAGTAACCGGCTGCCGTCCCCGCTCTGAATGTACAGGCCCAGGCCCTCGATCATCCGCGCCGGGTTGCCGAACGCGCCCTGGAAGAGGGCCGCATACGCCCGTGCAATGGTCTGCCCGGCGGTGGCCAGCCCGACCAGTGGGCCGCGCCCGAACGCCGCCCACACCTGGGGGTCGAAGGCAACAATGAAGATTGCCCCGATGACCAAGGCAGTAAAGATCGCCAGGAACGGGATCAGCACCCCCTGCCAGTTCCAGGCCATCAGGCGCGGCAGCAGCCCGCGCTCTCGCTCCTCGCCGTGCAGGCCCACGTGGGTGCGGATGCGCCCGCTGCGCAGCCCCTGCGCGATCTCCTGGATCTTGCCGCGCACCTCGGAAGGGATCGCGGCGTCGGCGGCATGGTAGGGAGCCAGCCCTACCCCCTCGCCGGCCAGGTCGAAGCGCCGCGTGCCGGCGCGCACTTTCCCCCGCAGCGCCTGGGTCACAGCAGCGTAGACGGCGCGGTCCACCTGCTTCACCGCGCTGGTCAGCAGCCGCTCGGCGCCGGCGACCTGCCCATCCTGGAAGGTCGTCTCCCACTCATCTTGGTCCACCCCGATGACCCACGCGCCCTCGCGGGCGGCCGTCTGGATCGCAGCGCTGCCGCTCAGCCCGCCGGCGGCGAAGATGACATCGGCCTGTTGCCGGATCAGGTTACGCGCCGCCGCCTCGCCAGCCTGGGCGTCCACGAACGAGTCGGTGTAGACCTCGATGACCTTCGCCAGCCGATTGGTGTAGCGCAACCCGTGTTCGAACCCGCGCTGGAAGCGACGCACCGGCGGTACGTCCATCCCGCCGATGAAGCCAACGACATCCTGCCCGGTCATCAACCCGGCCAGCGCGCCGGCCAGGAAACCGGCCTGATCCTCGGCGAAGACCAGCCCGGTGATGTTGCGGCTCTCCGGCATCGGCTCGTAGTCCACGACGATGAAGTGCACGGCGCGGTATTGCTGGGCCAACCGCTCCACGATCATCCCGGTCGTCGAACCGATGGTCACAATCAGGCCGCAGCCGCGCTCGATCAGTTGGACAATGTTGCCCTCGTAGTCGGCGGGAGAGGCGGTCTCGATCACCTCGACAGTCGCCCCGCGCTCCTGAGCGGCGCGGGTCATGCCCTCGACGGCCGCCTGGCTGAAGGTGCCCCGCCCCAGGAGTCCCACGTCGGTGACCAGGCCGATGCGCAGCTTACTGGCTGATGCCTGCACGGGTAGCCTCCTTTCGCACCCCCGCCATCAGCAGGCCGATCTCCTCGCGGGTGGCCTGGTCGGCGGGCAGGATGTCCACGATCTGCCCCTCGAACATCACCGCGATGCGGTCCGCCAGCCCCATCACCTCGTCCAGCTCCGGCGAGACCAGTAACACCGCGCAGCCCTCGTCCCGCTTCTGGACGATGCGGCGGTGGATGTACTCAATGGAGCCCACGTCCAGCCCGCGCGTCGGCTGTGAGGCGATGAGCAAGCGAATCGGACGGGAGAACTCGCGGGCGACGATGACCTTCTGTTGATTGCCGCCGGAGAGGTTGGAGACGGGCACCATGATGCTGGGCGTGCGCACGTCGAACTCGCGCACCCGCTGCTCCGCCGTCGCCAGGATGGTCGCCTGGTTCAGCATACCGCCCCGGGCGAAGGGCGGGATGTAGTAGGTGTTGAGCACCATGTTGTCGGCGACCGGGAAGCTGAGCACCAGGCCGTCCTGCTGGCGGTCCTCCGGCACGTGGGCGGTGCCCTGTTCCAGGATGCGCCTCGGCGACGCGCCGGTGACGTCGCTGCCGCGGATGCGCACGCGACCGGCGCGGATGTCGCGCAGGCCGGTCAGCGCCTGCACCAGCTCGGTCTGGCCGTTGCCCTGGACGCCGGCCACGCCCAGGATCTCGCCGGCGCGCACCTGGAAGGAGACCCCGCGCACGGCCAGGTTGCCGCGGTCGTCCAACACCTCCAGCCCTTCGACCTCCAGCACGGAGGCGGCGGGGTGGGCGGGGCCTTTCTCGACCTGCAGGAGCACGTCGCGCCCGACCATCATCGCCGCCAACTGCCGCTCGTCGGTCTGGGAGGGAGTGGTGGTGCCGACCACGCGCCCGTTGCGCAGGACGGTGATCCGGTCGGCGATCGCCATCACTTCCTTCAGCTTATGGGTGATGAAGATGATGGATTTGCCCTGCGCGATCAGCGCATGGATGATCTTGAACAGCTCCTCGACCTCCTGGGGGGTGAGCACGGCCGTCGGTTCGTCCAGGATGAGGATGTCCGCTTCGCGGTAGAGCAGCTTGATGATCTCCACGCGTTGCTGCACGCCGACGGGCAACGACTTGATGTATGCGTTAGGGTCAACGCCCAACCCGTACTGTTCGGAGATCTCGCGGATGCGCCGGGCCGCGCGGGCGCGGTCGAGGAGGATGCCATTGCGGATGGACTCCACGCCCAGCATCACGTTCTCGGTCACCGTGAACACGGGGACGAGCATGAAGTGCTGGTGGACCATGCCGATACCCTGGGCGATGGCGTCATTGGGATCGCGGATCTGCACCGGCTGGCCGCGGACGAGCACCTCGCCCTCGTCCGGGCTGTAGAGGCCGTAGAGGATGTTCATCAGGGTCGTCTTGCCGGCGCCGTTCTCGCCCAACAGGGCGTGCACCTCTCCCTGTTCCAGGGCCAGGTGGATGTGATCGTTCGCCAGCACACCGGGGAAGGCTTTGGTGATGCCGCGCAGCTCCAAGGCAGGGGGCATAGCTGCCTCCTTGTAGACGTAGTGGAGGCGGTGCCGGGTGGCCCCGGCACCGCCCACAGGTCTTGCTAACTTACTGGCTAGAGAGGAACGCCGCCCAGCCGGTGTCGATGCTGCCGTCAATGATGCCGGCCTTGATCGTCTCCAGCTCGGCGACAATCGCCGCCGGGACGCGGCTCTCGAACTCGTGATACGGAGCGATGCCGACGCCGCCGTTCTCCAGCGTGCCCAGGTAGGTGCCGCCGGCGAAGTTGCCGTTGAGCGCCAGGGCGATCGCGTCGCGCACGGCGATATCCATGTTCTTCAGCACGCTGGTCAGGGTGACCGAGCAGTAGTCCGGCGCGCTGACGCACCAGTCGGTGTCCACGCCGATGAGCATGGTGCCAGGGTTCTCCATGATCGCCGCCGCGGTGCCCAGCCCGGCCGGGCCGGCCACCGGCATGATCACGTCCGCGCCCTCGGAGATCAGGTCCTCCGCCGCGCGACGGCCGTCATCGGTGGACTCGAAGTTGTTGATGAACAGGCCCTCACCCGTCGCCGTGCTCCAACCCAGCACCCGGACGTTGGCCCCGTGCTGCTCGTTGTAGTAGTTGACGCCGGACTCGAAGCCGACCATGAAGATGGTCACCGGCGGGATCGGAATACCGCCCCAGGTGCCGACGATGCCGGTCTGGGACATCGCCGCGGCCAGGTAGCCGGCCAGGAAGGCGGCCTGATCGGTCGAGAAGGTCAGGCCCAGGACGTTGGGAATGGCCGGATCGTAGGAGTAGTCCACGATGGCGAAATTGACGTCGGGGTTGTTCTGGGCGAAGGTCGCCGTGTCGTCCCCCAGCAGGAAGCCGACGGTGACGATCATGTCGTAGTCCTGGTCAATGAACTGCTGCAGGTTGACCGCGTAATCGGTCTGCTGCTGCGACTCCAGGTACTGCACCTCGACGCCCAGCTCATCCCGCGCCAGCTCCATACCGTGCCAGGCGGTCGCGTTGAAGGAGCGGTCGTCAATGCCGCCCACATCGGTGACCATCCCGACCCGGTAGGCCGTCGGGGTCGGCGTCCCGCCGCCACAGGCGACCAGCAGGGTCGTCAGGACCATCAGACTGCCGATTGTCAATATCCACTTGCGCATGGTTCTCTTCTCCTCCTCAAGGATTCAGGTTTTGCACAGATGGGTTCCACAGCCGAGAAAGGGTTCCTGTTCTCTCCTCTGGCATCACCTCCTCGCATCTCGCGGCGGATTGCCGTACGGTTATTATCCACCAAAGGAAGCAGAAGTCAAGTCGCTTTCGCCCCGAGGGCAAGGCGGGGTCAGAGCCGCGCTTGCAGCCCGCCCGCTTTGGTGTACAATAGGCCCGCCATCGGGTCTGCCGCCGGACGCGAAGGCGCGCGGATATGACAACCCGGCCCTTATGGAAGTAGAGACAGCGGTAACCGAACGCTCCGCCGGCCAGCGGCAGGCCGCTCGCGATCTGTTCCATCAGCGCGAGTTTATGCTCCTGTGGGGGGGACAGCTCCTCTCGCAGATCGGCGATCAGTGCCTGTTGATCGCCGCGATCACGCTGATCACCAACCTCTCGGCCTCGCCCCTGGCGATCCTCGTCCCGGCGATATCCATTGCCCTGCCGCAACTGTTCTTCGGCCTGCTCGGCGGGGTGGCAGCCGACCGCTGGGATCGCAAGTGGATGATGGTGATCTCCGACGTGCTGCGCGGACTGCTGGTGCTGGCCGTGTTGCTGGTGCACACGACTGCCCAGCTATGGATCCTCTACCTGGCGGCAGCCGGGATGGCCCTGGTGGGCACCTTTTTCTACCCGGCGCGCAATGCGACGATCCCCAACCTGGTGCCCAAGGGCCTGCTGCTGACCGCCAATGGGCTGATCCAGGGCACGTACATCATCGCCCTGATCATCGGGCCCATGGTGGCCGGGGTGGCGGTGGACCTGTGGGGCTTACAGGCCGCGATCATCTTCGACAGCGGGACATTTCTGGTCTCGGCGGTGACGATCATCTCCCTGCGCGTCCCCCCGCTGCAGAACGGCACGTCCGACCTGGCCGTGCGCGGGAGTATGTGGGGCGATATGCGCACCGGCCTGACCTTCATCCGCCACAACCGGCTGCTGCGCCGGGCGCTCTACGTGGCCGCCGTGGCCACGCTGGGGATCGGCTCGGTGGTGCTGTTGGCGATCCCGCACCTGCGGACACAGTTGGGGGCCGGCGGGCTGGAGTACGGCGGGGCCATGAGTGTGTTGGGCATCGGTTCGGTGATCGGCGGACTGATCGCCACCCGTCTGTCGCGCCGTCTCTCGACCAACTCGATTGTCGGTGGGATGTTGATCGCCGCCGGCGTCGCGGTGATCGTCTTCGCCTACACCCGCAGCTATGCCGTCGTCCTGGTCAGCGTGATGGCCCTGGGGATGTGCATCGTCATCGCCCGCGGCGCGCTGGACACGATCACCCAGGCCCTGGCCCCCGACGAGGTGCGCGGACGGGCGCAGGCGGCGGTGAGCCTGATCGTGACGGCCGGAACGGCACTGGCGGAAGGCTTTTCCGCCCTGATGGGCCATTTCCTGGGCGTGCAGACGATGTTCGTCGTCGCCGGCGCGATCACGGTGGCGGCCGGCGCGGCCGCGATCTACGCGCTGCGCGAGGTCGCCCACCTGGGGCACGTCGGCCTGCGGTAACTGCTCACCCTCCCGCAGGTTTGGGCGCACTGGGCAGCCCGAATCGCACTTCCATAGCCACGCCGATTCATTGCTCCGTCACTGCCGAACCTGCGGTAGGGTGAGCTGAGTTGTCCAGCGCCACCGCCGCGTTGCGCGCCAGCCGCGCCCGACCCAGGCGCTCCAACGGGGTGCCGGCGTAGCGGCGACGAAACCCCTCCTCGTCCAGCGCCAGCAGTTCGACTAGCGACGGCGCGGCCCGCTCCACCGACGCAGCGCGGAACGCCGCGACCGCGGTCGGACGGGCGAAGCGCTGCCAGGGGCAGACTTCCTGGCAGGCGTCGCAGCCATAGACCCGGTCGCCGATCAGCGGGCGCAGGTCGGGCGGGATGGCCCCCTGGTGCTCGATGGTCAGGTAGGCGATGCAGCGGCGGGCGTCCAGGCGGTACGGCGCGGCCAGCGCCCCGGTCGGGCAGGCCTGCAGGCAGCGCGTGCAGGTGCCGCAGCGGGACGGCAGCGGCGGGCCGCTGAACGGGAGATCCACGTCCACCAGCAGCTCGCCCAGGAAGAGCCACGAGCCGAAGCGGGGGTGAATGAGGCAGGTGTTCTTGCCGATGAAGCCCAGCCCGGCCTGGACGGCGAAGGCGCGCTCCAACAGCGGCCCCGTGTCAACGTAGGTCCGGTAGTGGATCGTTCGCCCGACCGCGGCCTGGATTCGCGCGGCCAGTTCCTCCAGGCGCGGCAGCATCCAGGCGTGATAGTCGGCCCCCCAGGCGTAGGCAGAGACGCGCCCGCGCGGCCGGTCGTCGGAGGGCGGCGGCGGGCCGGGCCAGTAGTTGACCGCCACGCAGACCACCGCCCGCACCCCCGGCAGGATGCGCGCCGCGTCCTCGCGGCGCTCGACCCGGTCGGGGCGGGCCAGGTAGGCCATCCCGGCATGGTCGCCGCGGGCCAGCCAGTCGCGGTAGGCGCGCAGGTCGCGCTCGGACGGGCGCGGCGGGGCGACGCCGACCAGGTCGAAGCCCAGCGCGCGGGCGTGCTCCTCGATGGTATAGGTCATCATAGCTCTCGGGTGAAGCACGGTAGGGGCGCACGGCCGTGCGCCCCTACTGCCGGGTGAATTGCTCGATGTTCCACATCTCGCTGCTGGCGGTGGAGTCGAGGATGAAGCCGGTGATCTCCGGGCGGGCGGCGGCGATCTTCAGGCGCATGTAGAGCATCAGCGAGGGCAGGTCGCGGTTGAAGATCGCCTGGGCGGCCAGGTGGTTCTCCACGTACCCCGGCTCGCCCGGCAGGGCCTGCAGGGCGGCGGCGCAGGCGGCGTCGAACTCAGGGTTGGCGTAACCGATGTTGTTCTGGCCGGCCCAGCCGTTCTCATCGCTGGGGATCTGGTCGCTCATGTACAGGCTGCAGGGCGGCTCGACGCCGGTCAGCCAGGTGAAGGAGGCCAGGTCAAAGTGGCGGCCGAAGAGCGGCCCCTCCGGCCCGTCGGCGAAGTACCGGCTGGCGGGCATGTTGTCCAGCGTGACGTCGAAGCCGCAGGCGGCCAGGTCGCTCTGGAACATCTGCATGTACTGGACGCGCAGCGGGGCGGTGGTGCTCATCCAGGGGAAAGCCAGCGGCGTGCCGTCGGCGGCGATGGCGCAGCCGTGGCACTCGCGCACCCCGTCGCCGTCCGCGTCCCGCCAGCCCAGCGCCTCCAGCAGCGCCATGCCACCTTCAGGATCATAGGGGATGGCGGTCAGGTCGGGATTGTAGAGCGGGTGCATCGGGGGAACGTACGAGAGCGGGACGATCGAGCGGCCGTACAGCAGCGCATCAATCACCGCCTGACGGTTCAGGCACATGGCGACCGCCTGGCGCATGCGCACGTCGCCGAAGAAGTCAGGCCGCTGGGCGGCGTAGTCGGGTACCGGTGTGATGCCGAAGTCGAGGTGCTCGAAGGCGCTGCCGGTGACGAACGCGGCGTGCAGCAGCCCGGCCGCCTCCAGCGCGTTGAGCAGCTCGCCCTGCTCGTATAGACTGGTGTCCTGGGTCAGGATGTCGCACGCGCCGGTCAGCAGCGCGGCGATGGTGGCGTCCGGGTCCTCGCCGATGAAGCGGAAGATGACCTCGTCGAAGTAGGGCAGGCCCTCGTCGGCGCGGAAGTAGTAGGGGTTGCGCACCACGGTGATGTGGTCGCCCTCCACCCACTCCTGCGTCGTGAACGGGCCGTAGCCGATCGGCAGGCGGGAGGACATTTCGGCGGAGACCAGGTCGGCCGGGGACGTGCTGCCCCACAGGTGCTCCGGCAGTGGCTGCCAGAAGTTGGTGAAGTAGATGCTGTCGCGGTAGCCCGGCAGGCCCATCCACACCGTCGTTCGCTCGTCCACCGCTTCATAAGAAAAATCGCGCTCGCCGGTGTAGCGACTGGGGTTGGGTGTGTCGGGATCGTAATAGAGACGAAAGGAGTACACAGAGTCGTCGGCGGTCACCGGCGTGCCGTCGGCCCAGGTGACGCCGGCGCGCAGGGTGAAGGTGACGACCATCTGTTCCATCTGGATCGTGCCACTGACCGGCCGCCACGGCACGGCGCAGTCGTTGGCGTGGCAGCCGGCAGGGCGCAGCCAGATCGGTCCGTCGAACCCACCGTACAGATCGAACACGGTGTCGTAGGAGTCGGTGGCGTCGAGCACGCCGTTGTCGTTGTCGTCGCTGCCGGCCAGCACGCGACTGCCGACGCCCACGTCCACGATATGGAGCGCCGCGTCGCCGTCGGCCAACGAGGGCAGCCGCTCCAGGATGACCGGCTGGTAGCCGAAGTTGACGTTGTCAATCGGGCCATCGTAGATGGCGTTCCAGACATGGTACTCGGCCATTCCCGCGCCGCTGTAAATGTAGAGCGTGTCCGGCTCCTGGCCCATGCAGACGGTCAGCGTGCGCGGGGGGCGGGGGGTCGGGGAGGGGATGACAGAGGGAGTCGGCGGGGGAGGGGTCGCCGTGGGCGTGGGGCTGGCGACCGTACAGGCGGTCAGCAGCAGGGCGCAGAACAGCCAGGGCAGCTGTTTGCCGTTCATCTCGTCCTCCTTTCGGACCCGCGCCGGCCTGTAGGGGCGGGCCGGTGTGCCCGCCCGGCGCTGGGCAGCCTCGCCAGCGCCGCCCGTTCACGGCGGCGAGGGGGCGAAGGCACCAACACTCACAAAGGACAAAACGATTGTAGCACGGATGGGGACGCTGTCAACGGATTTCCAGAACGGATTGAACGGACAGACGCACCCGCGAGGAGCTTCATCCGTTCAATCCGTTCCCCGAATCCGTTGACAGCCCTTGCGCTCTCCACAAAACGGGGTAGAATGAACGCGCCCCACAGTTCCGGGGCCCGCGTCATCGCAGAATACAATGTAGCCAGGAAGGGCCATGGACGGGACAGTCCCCTTCAACCGCATGCCGCGCATCCAGGAGCCGCTGCCGCAGGGTGAGGTGCGTCTCCCCGCGCCGCCTGCCGCGCCATCGCCGCCGCGCCTCAACTGGCTGCTGCTGCTCCTGCCGCTGACCGGCGTCCTGGCCATGGCCGGTTTCTATGGTGCGCTGCGCGGCAGTTGGTTACTCGCCGCGCCGATGATCGGCCTCTCGCTGGTTTCCGCGCTGACCAGCATCGTCGCGACGTTGGTGCGCCAGAGCGACCAGCGCAATCAGCTCGCCGCGCAGTCCGCCGCCTACGCGCAGGCACTGGCGCAGAAGCGGGCCGAGCTGGAAGCGGCGCGACAGGTGCAGCAGCGCATCCGCGCCGCCGTGGACCCCGACCCGGTGGCGTTGCTGGCCCGCGCCCGTGCCCGCCACCCGCGCCTGTGGGAGCGCCGGCCCAACGACGCCGACTTCCTCTGCCTGCGCCTGGGCCTCGGCGTGCGCCCCTCGACCGTCCTCGTCGCCGCGCCGCACCCGGACATGCCCGATCCGCGCCTGGAGGAGGCGCATCGCCTGGAAGCGGAGTACCGCGCCGTGCCGGACGTGCCGTTGACCGTGAACCTGCGCGCCGGCCCCCTGGGCGTCGCCGGGCCGCTGCCCGTCCGCGCCGACCTGGCCCGCGCCCTGCTCGTCCACCTGGCTGCCCACCACTCGCCCGACGAGGTGCATCTGCTGGCCGTCGGCGCGCCGGAACGGGCGGCCGATTTCCACTGGCTGCGCTGGCTGCCGCACGTCCACGCGCTGGAGACGACCGCCCCCTTCCCCATGCTGGCCGGCGATGCCGCCCCCGCTCGCCCGGCGCTCCAAGGACTGCTGGAGGAGCTGCGCCGCCGCCAGAACCAGCTCCACGGACTGCCGCCCGGCCAGCCCGGCCCGGCCTGGCCCTGGCTGGTGTTGCTGGCCGAGGATGCGCCCGGCCTGCGCGATGACCCGGCGCTGCACCTGCTCCTCTCCCCCATCGGCCGGACGCTGAATGTCACGGCGATCTTCCTGGTCGAACAGGTCCACCAGGTGCCGACCGGCTGCGTCAGCGTGGTCGAGCTGACGGGCGACGGGACGCTGGCCGGCTGCACCGACGGGGAGCTGTTCACCGGCACGCCTGACCGCGCCGACGTGGCGACCGCCGAGGCGCTGACCCGTGCTCTGGCCCCGCTGCGCGTGGAGACGCTGCGCCCCGAGGGGACCATCCCCACCACCGTCCGCCTGCTCGACCTGCTGGGCATTGCCGACCCGGAATCCTACGACGCCGCCCATGCCTGGTCGCAGCGCGCCGCCGGGCGCTTCCTGCGCGTGCCTATCGGCTTGCGGCGCGGCGGCCAGCCGTTGGAGCTCGACCTGAACCCCACCGCTCACGGCCCGCACGGCCTGGTCGCCGGAACGACCGGTTCGGGCAAGAGCGAGCTGCTGCAGACGCTGGTCGTCGCCCTGGCGCTGACCCACCATCCGCACGACCTGGGCTTCGTGCTGGTGGACTTCAAGGGCGGTGGGGCGTTCGCCGGGCTGCGCGATCTGCCGCATACGCTGGGATTGGTTACCGACCTGAGCGGTAGCCTGGCCGAGCGGGCGCTGGTGACGCTGGGGGCGGAGATGGAGCGCCGCAAACGGCTGTTCAGCGCCGTCGGCGTGAACGACATCGCCGCCTACCAGCGGCTGTACTGGCAGGGACGGGCCCACGAACCGCTGTCGCGCCTGGTGATCATCGTGGACGAGTTCGCCGAACTGGTCGGCGACGTGCCGGAGTTTATGGACGGGCTGATCGGCGTGGCGCGGGTCGGCCGGTCGTTGGGACTGCACCTGATCCTGGCGACGCAGAGCCCGGCCGGGGTGGTCGGTCAACAGATCTGGGCCAACGCCCGCTTCCGCATCTGCCTGCGCGTCGAGTCGCGCCAGGAGAGCGTGGAGATGCTCCACCGTCCGGAGGCCGCCGACCTGCCGCGGCTGCCCGGTCGCGGTTACCTGCAGGTGGGCAACAACGAGGTCTTCGAACTGTTCCAGGTCGCCCGCGTGGCCGGGCGCTGCCCGCCTGGCGGGGAAGCCCCCCCGCCCCGGCGCATCGTCGTCAAGCGCGTCCTGCCGTCGGGCCGTACGCCGGCGCTGCCGGACGGGCCGCCGGAGCGGACCGACGGGGCAGTCGCCTGGCCCAGTGACCTGGAGCGGGTGGTGCGGCGGCTGGCCGACGCGGCGCGGGAACTGCGGCTCGACCGGCTGCCCAGCCCGTGGCCCGACCCGCTGCCCGACGCTGTCGCCCTGCCCGACCTGCTGCGCCGCGCCGGGCTGGACGGGTGGGACGGCGCGCGTTGGGCGCTGCCGCCCGAACGGCCCTGGCTGACGGCGGTGCTGGGGCTGCTGGACGACCCCGCCCATCAGCGTCAGTTCCCGCTGCGCCTGGAGCTGGAGCAGCAGGATGGTCACTTGCTGATCGTCGGCGCGCCGGGGTCGGGCCAGGAGATGGCGCTGCGCACGCTGCTGATGAGCCTGGCCCGCACCCACACCCCCGCCGAACTGCACGTCTACCTGATCGAGTGTGCCGGGCAGGCGCTGGCGCCCCTCGAACGGCTGCCGCACGTCGGCGGGCGGTTTACCTCGTCCGACGAGGAGCGCGTGCCCCGGCTGCTGCGCCGGCTGCTCGACGCTCTGGAGGAGCGCAAGCGGCTGTGCGGCGAGGCCGGAGTGGACGGGCTGGCCCAACTGCGCCTGCTGCGCCCGGACAAGGCGCCGCCGGCGATCGTGGTCGTCGTCACCGGGCTGCTGGAGTTCCGCAATACCTTTCCCGACGAGCTGCTGGCGCTGACCCGCCTGGTGCGCGAGGGCGGGCCGTACGGTATCCACTTGCTGCTGGCCGCCGAGCGCGTCGGCGACGTGCCCGGCGCGCTGGGCAGCGTCATCGCCCGCCGGCTGGCCCTCCGCCTGGCCGAACCGACCGACTACGGCCTGCTGCTGGGCATGCCGCCGAGGTTGGGCCGCGAACAGCGCTTCCCGGTCGGGCGCGGCTGGAGCGGGCGCCCGCCGCTGGAGTTCCAGGCCGCCGCGCCGTGCGCCGGAAACGACGAGGCTGGCGAGCTCCAGCGGACGGTCGAGGCGATGGCCCACGCCTGGCGCGGCCCGCGCCCGGAGGCGGTCGAGAGCCTGCCGGCGACCGTCCCCCTGCGCCCGCTGCTGGCCCGTTGCTCGCCCCCGCCGGGGTCGCTGGCGGTGCCGGTCGGCCTGGACGCGGTGCGGCTGCAGCCGGTGCTCATTGACCTGCTCGCCGATGGGCCCGATTTCCTCATCGCCGGCACGCCCCAGTCGGGCAAGACGACGCTGCTGCTGGGCTGGCTGCTGGCGCTGGCCGCGCGCTACCCGCCGCAGCAGGTGCGCTTTGTCCTGATCGCTGGGCGGCGCAACAGCCTGGCCCCGTTGGAGCGGCTGCCGCACGTACTGGGTTACGGGCGGACGCCGGATGGCTTCCGCCAGGACGGCGTGCTGGCCCGCCTGCTGGACGAGCTGGGGCGGCGCGAGGCCGCATGGAACGACGGCGCGTCGCTGGACAATCTGCCGCGCCTCGTCTTCGTCTGCGACGATTACGACGAGTTCCTCGCCGCTGCTGGCGGAGAGGTGGAGGTGCAGCGCGGCCTGGCCCACCTGGCCCGGCGCGGGCGCGACGTGGGCGTCCACCTCCTGCTCAGCGGGCCGTTGCCCGGACTGGGCGCGGGCTTCAACGATCCGCTGCTCCGGCAGGCGCGGGCCGGCCGGTCGGGCTTCCTGTTGCGCCCGCTCGACCCCGGCGAGCAGAACCCGTTCGGGCTGCGCGTACGTCCGGCGGACGTGCGCCAGGCCCCGCCCGGCCGCGGCTATCTGCTGCGCGGCGGCGTCGAGCAACGGCTACAGGTCGCCACGCCAGGGGACGCGGCGGCGGTCGCGGCGTGGGCAGACGAGATCGCGCGGCCGGCACCCTATACCGAGTGACGAATCGCGGCCTGCCCGCGCCCGTCGGGCCACTGTCCGGCGGGCACGGGGTAGCTACCCGACGTCCAGGCAGTTGCCGCCGCCCCGCGCCGCGGACGGCAGGTAGTTACGGTGTAAATACCTGCCCGCCACCCGCCCGCAGGTCAGACCACCCGCTGGTCAGTCTCCTCGAAGACCTGGGCGATGCGGCGCAGACTGGTGGACAGGCCCTCCAGGATCTCGGCCACGCGGGCGCGCAGGGCGGGCACCTCGTTGTCGAAAAGCTGGGTGTAGTCCACTTGGGCCATGCCGGCCCACTGGCCCTGCAGATCATGCACAGCGGCGATGGCGTTGTTCAGCACACCGTCCACTTCCTGACGGTGGCCGTCCAGCCGGGCCGCGACGGAGCGCAATTGTTCGGGGGACACGCGAATGTCGGCCATGGGTCTCTCCTTCGTCGAATGCTGTGATGGGACCGGATGGCGCCAGGTCCATCCTGGACCTCCGAAGTCACGGAAAACCCCGGAGGTGCGGATGCGTTCAGATGACGGTCTGGTCAGTCTCGCGGAAGACCTGGGCGATGCGGCGCAGTTCGTGGGCGATCTCACCCAGCAGGTCGGCGAACTGGTGCATCTTGGGGAGCGTCTCGGTCCACTGGCCGTAGAAGCGGTTGTGCGCCACGCCCTCCCATTCCGCTTCCAGTCCATCCAGGGCCGCTTGCAGCGTGTTGATGAGGGACTCTGTCTCGCTCTTGCGGGCGTCGAACACGCCAGCGACGCCCTCGAGCCTCTCCGGAGCGACGGTGATTTGCGTCATTGTTTGCCTCCGCTGGACAAGATTTGAGGTTTGGGTATAATTATAGGCAATTCTCCGTACAATGCAAGTCGCGGAGTGACGTCAACCAAGAAGCAACGACACAGCAAAGGACGCGCTTCGCCCGTGGCCTATCCCGACGGGTGACCAACGCAGCCGACAACGGAGCCGACCATGCCCGCCTGTCCACCCCGCCGGAGCATCTATCGCCGCGTCGCCCGCGGCCCCCCTTGAGTTCCCCCGCGACCGGATAGCCAACCGTCATCGCAACCGACATCGCAGAAAGGGGGAACGCATGACTCGCATCCGTATTCACACCGATCACATCCGCCAGGTCGGCCAACAGTTAGTGGCCGCTGGCGACAACCTGGCTGCCGTCGGCCACGAGCTGCAGGGCGCCGTGGACGGCCTGGACGCGCTGGCCTGGAGCGGAGTCAGTCGCGCACGGGCGGAGGCGACCGCCGACCAGGTGCGCCCGCGCAGCGCGCAGTTGGCCGAGGAGATGAGCGCGCTGGGCCGTGCGCTCCTGCGCGCCGCCGATACGTTCGAGCAGCGGGACGCCGAAGCCGCCCATACCCTGGCCGGGATGGCCTGGGTGGACTGGCGGGGCGGCGGTCCCACGGCCTCCCCGCCCGGCCCCGACAGCCCTGACTTCGACGGCGTTCGGCACTCCGAGGGAGCGGCCTATGGCCCGCTGACCGGCCAACCGTTCATACCGGGCACGTCGGACGGGGTGGATATCCATCCCAATGATGTGATCCAGGGCGACATTGGCGACTGCTACCTGATGGCGCCCCTCGGCGCCATCGCTCTCCAGAACCCCGAAGCGATCCGGCGCATGATCCGCAGCAATGCCGACGGCACCTACACTGTCACCCTGTACGACCGCGGCGGTTTCTTCGGCACGGAACTGCGCCCGGTCGAGGTCGTTGTGCCGGCCGAGTTCCCGCTCCGGAACGGCGCCCCCATCTTCGCCCACCCCGGCGACACCGCCGATGGTCAGGCGGAACTTTGGCCCCTGCTGATCGAACGGGCCTACGCCCAGCAACACCACGGCTACGATCGGATCGTCGGGGGATATGCGCACCAGGCAATGGAGGAGCTGACCGGCGTGCGTAGCGAGCACTACAACCCCGACGCCCTGAGCCTGGAGGCGCTGGCCGACCATCTCGCAGCGGGGCATGCCGTCACCGCCTCCAGCCTGAGCGACCATCAGGTGCGCCGGGACGACCAGGTGCTGGTAGACTTTCCAGACGCGGCGGATCGCAACCCGCTGTACCAGAACAACACGCTGGCAGCCGATCATGAGTATTACGTGATGGGCGTGAACCGCGAGACGGGGACTGTCACGCTGGGCAACCCCTGGGGGCCCTCGGTTTCCTATGAGGTTACTCTGTCATGGGAGGCGTTCCGGGACAGTTTCCGCCGGGTGGCGGTCAACCCGATCAACCCTTAGGGAGGTGACGATGCTTGAAAGGAACTGGTGGCCGGTGATGGTCATCGCGTTGCTCTTGCTGGTCGCCTGCACGGGGCCAGATTCGACGATCGAGGGGGCAAAGGAAATGGAAAACACCTACGGGATCGCCTCATCCGCCCAGTTGGTCTACAACACGCACCTGCGGATCGCCGCCGGCAACATCTGGCGCGAGGAGTACGTAGACGAACAGGGCGTGACGCGCACCGGGCCGACCGCCGCGCTGTGGATTGGCCTCGATGGGAGCGCGCCTCAGGTGACCGCCGTCCGCGTGCACGTCGGTCAGATATTGACCGCCGGCCCGTACACCATCCGCGTGGTCGAGATCGGTCAGGAACGCGGCAGCGCCTTCGTTCGGGTTCAGATCACCGAGGGCACACCCGCGCCGTAGCGGGCCTCCGTGCCCGCCCACGCGCCGTACGGGCGGGCCTCCGTGCCCGCCCACGCGCCGTACGGGCGGGCCTCCGTGCCCGCCCGATGGGGGCGACCACGGAGGGGGGCGACCACGGAGGGTCGCCCCTACGGGCCCGCCCGACGGGGGCGACCAC
>Ga0209018_1001449_pt1 | contig 19018 bp, 19 predicted proteins | sample YNPBryBLVA2012_FD_185814 | JGI IMG/M metagenome (GOLD analysis project Ga0209018, IMG submission 185814) | Anoxygenic and chlorotrophic microbial mat microbial communities from Yellowstone National Park, USA - YNP Bryant BLVA 2012 (SPAdes)... ...
AGGGTCGCGGGGAGGCGCAGCCTCCCCGCATACCCCTTTTCCCGCCTGCGGTGGCCAGTGGCCCGGCGCAACCCCCGCAGCCCTCCCGCCGCGGGCGGGCAACAACCGGTTGATGGACCCCTCCCCGCCGGAAGGCGACCGCGTACGTCCTGACGTGAACATAGGCTCTCGAAGAGGGGCATGGGGAAACCGGGTTTCCCCACGCCCCCGCCCCGCAGGGGAATGGGGAAACCGGGTTTTCCCATTCCCCCACCTGCGGGAGGGTTTGGGAGGGCGCAGCCCTCCCAAGAACAAACGTGTGTTCATTGCGGCGTTGTGCGGCGGAGCCGCATGGACGGCTACCGTGAACATACGCCCTCGGCGAGGGGGGTGGGGAAACCGGGTTTCCCCATACTTCAGCGGACGCGGGCCGGAGGCCCGCGCACCCAGGCCCCGCCCCCTTGGGAGGGTCTGGGAGGGCAAAGCCCTCCCAAGAAGAACCTATGTCCATCCTGTTCGTGTGCGGCGGAGCCGCATGGACGGCTGACGTGAACATAGGCCCCAGGGGTGTGGGGCAACCAGGTTTCCCCCCGCCCCCGCCCCTGGGAAGGTGAGGGCGCAGCCCTCTAGCGAGGAGGCCCAGGTGTTACAACAAGTCCTACAGGCGCTGGAGACAACCAGCGGCCCGGTGTCGCTCGACGAGTTGAGCCGGCGCCTGGGGATCGAGCGCAGTGCGCTGGAGGGAATGATCGCCTTCTGGGTGCGCAAAGGGCGTCTGCAAGCTAGCGCCGGGGGGCCGTGCGGTCGCGGATGCGGGCATTGCGGTCCGCGGGCCGAAGGGTGCGTCTTCAATGCCGGCGGCCCGCGGGCAATCGTGGTAACGGAGCGGACGCGGCGTTAGGTGGCCTCACGCCGCGGGCAGCATGGCAATGCGCGCCCTCCCGCGCTTGCCCGTCTGAGCGGCTCACCCATCCTTGCGCGAAGACCGCCGTGGCTCGACGAGCTGTAATGGCTGATCGAGCCAGGCCTGGCTCACGCCAGAAAGCTGCAGCGCCGAGATAACCTGTCTGGCGGGACCTTCGACGACCACGGTGTGGCTCAACTGGCCGCCATGCACCTCCGGCAGCAGACGCGCCAGTTCCTCACGGGTGTCGTGGAGCGCCGCGTCCATTTTCCGCTGGCGCGCGGCGATCAACTCCCGGCGGTACTCCTCACGCGACCGGAACTGTGCAGGGTCCAGCTCAAACTCTGGCATGCCGGTTTCAGACGATGACTCCGGCTGCAGGGTCATCACCACGCGCAGGACATCATCGGGATGCGCGCTGCGCAGGGCCTTTCTCAACTGGACGTCAACCTTGCTCGTATCGATCCCTGTAAGTTTCATAATGCTGCCACTACCTGCACGAGACCGTACCCTTGCCGCGCGGCGACCTGCTGGAGTTGTTGACTGGTGTTCATGATGGTATCGAGCAAGTCGGGTACGCGAATGGCTGGATAGCGTTCCAGGATAAGCGCGGCGAGACCGGAGACGATTCCCGTTGCCATTGAAGTTCCGTCCCAAGCTTCGTATCCTCCACCCATGACACTCGAAAACACGCCCGCTCCCGGAGCCACTACATCGGGAACACTGTACTGGTGATTATTCACGACCAGGACGCCGCTGCTACTGAAACTGGCAACCCGCCCCTGACGGGTTGTGGCCCCCACAGAGAGTACTTCGACATAATTACCAGGGCTGCGCGTCTGGTTCACTCCCTCGTTGCCTGTTGCGCAGACCACCAGCACGCCCACGCTTAAGAGCGTGGCGATGGAGTCGTGCAGATCGTCCACGTAGCCGTGGATACCGGCGGAGATATTGACGATCTGGATTTCCGGGTGCTGCGCGGCCCATTCGAGGGCCATGACAAAATTCGCGATGGTGCCCCGGCGATGGGGCAGCATCAGCCCGTTCCAGATCCGCGCCTCGGGTGCAACCCCGACCGTCTTGCCGCAGATCAGGCCCGTCACGTGGGTTCCGTGACCATCACTATCATAACTCGTAATCGGCCTGGGTTGCAACGTCTTCTGGTCGAATAGCCACGCCTGCTCGATGTTGCCCTGCAATTCGGGATGGGTGGGATCAATGCCGGTATCGAGCACCAGCACGCGCACGTCGCGGCCGGTGCCTCGAAAGCCATTGGTGCGCGCCGCTTCGAGACCGATGACATGCAGGTGCCAGTAGTCGCCATGATCGAGGCTAGCCTTGCGCCCGGCTGTCTGGCGTGGATGGATGACACTGATGGATTGATCGGCAATGACCATTGCGCCGGGGATCTCCTGGCGTAGTTGTTCGACCTCCTCTGCGTCCAGTTCAGCGATCCGGTTGCCGGTTACGGACCCATAGAACCGGACGTGATCCGGTTTCTCCTCGAACCATGCCTCCAGTTCCTGTTGAACAGGATCCTGCTGCTGCAATTCCTGCACTGCGGCGATCTGCGCCGCGCGCGCCGGTTCAGTAAAACCCGTGCCGATCAGGTTCGCGGCGCGCACGACGAGCGCATTGCGTGGTCGAATAACATAGAGCGCCATGGTTGTGCTAACACACTCATACAGGTGCGGCTACAGGCGCCTCCGCAGGATAGAGCACGTGGGGAACGACCTGATCCATGTGCTCCACCAGGATGATCTCCAGCGCGGCGCGGGTCTCTTCGGGCACATCGCGCAGGTCGGGTTCGTTGTCGCGGGGGATGAGCACGCGGGTGACCCCGACGCGCTGGGCGGCCAGGAGCTTCTCTTTGAGGCCGCCGATCGGCAGCACCCTGCCGCGCAGCGTGATCTCGCCGGTCATAGCCACGCGCTTGCGGGCCTTGCGCCCGGTGAGGGCGGAGAGCATGGCGCAGGCAATGGTGATCCCCGCCGAGGGGCCATCTTTGGGCACGGCGCCGGCGGGCACGTGGACGTGCATGTCGCGCTTCTGGAACGTGTCGGGGTCGATGGCGAGGTCGCCAGCCCGCGAGCGGGCGTAGGTCAGCGCGGCGCGGGCCGACTCGCGCATCACGTCGCCGAGCTGGCCGGTGAGGATCAACTGGCCGTTGCCGGGCATGACACTGGCCTCGACCAGCAAGACATCGCCGCCCGCCGGCGTCCAGGCCAGACCGGTGACCACGCCGACCTCATCATCGCCGAGGATCATGCCGCCGTGGCGCCGGGGCGGGCCGAGCAGGTCCTCAAGGTCGGAGCCGTCAATACGTTCGGGGAGGGGCTTGCCGGTGGCGCGACGGGTGGCCATTTTGCGGTAGATCGTCCCGATGCGCCGCTCCAGGTCGCGCACGCCGGCCTCGAGGGTGTACTCGCGCACCAGGCGCCGCAGGGCCGCGTCGGTCAACGCGGGGGCATGGCCGCGTTCCAGCGCCTCCTGGTCGGGCAGGTTGCTCGGGGGCGTCTCGCCGGGGGCGGCGGGTGCGGGGGCGGGGGCGCGGGGGGCCAGGCCGTTGGCCTGCACCTGCCGGGGGATGAGGTAGCACCGGGCGATGTGGAGCTTTTCCTGCTCGGTGTAGCCGGCCAGGGTCAGTACCTCCATACGGTCGAGGAGCGGGCCGGGGACGGTGTCAAGCTGATTGGCGGTGCAGATGAAGAGCACCCGGCTCATGTCGAAGGGCACGTCCAGGTAACGATCAACAAAGGTGCTGTTCTGGGCCGGGTCGAGCAGTTCGAGCAGCGCGGCAGCCGGGTCGCCCTGAATGCCGGCGCTGATCTTATCCACCTCATCGAGCATCAGCACGGGATTGTTGCTGCCGGCGCTGTTGATGCCCTGGATGATCCGGCCGGGGATGGCGCCGATGTAGGTGCGGCGAAAGCCGCGAATATCGGCCTCGTCGCGGATGCCGCCGAGGGCGACGCGCACGAACTTGCGCTCCAGGGCGCGGGCAATGCTCTGCCCCAGACTGGTCTTCCCCACCCCGGGCGGGCCGACGAAGCAGAGGATGGGGCTGCGGGCCTCGGTGTCGCCCTGTTCGAACTGCAAGCGGCGCACGGCGAGGAACTCGATGATGCGCTCCTTGATCTGCTCCAGGTCGTAATGATCCTCGTCGAGGATGCGTTGGGCGCGCTCCAGATCCAGATTGTCGCGGGTGCCCTTGTTCCAGGGCAGGCCGAGGAGCCAGTCCAGGTAAGTGCGGCTGACGGTATACTCGGCGGCGCCGGGGGGCATGCGCTCCAGGCGCGCCAGTTCGCGCTCGGCCTCGCGGCGCGCCGCTTCGGGCATGCCTGCTTCTTCGAGGCGCTTGCGCAGGTCGGCAATCTCGGCGCCGCGCTCGTCGGTCTCGCCCAGTTCTTTCTTGATCGTTTCGAGTTGCTGGCGCAGCACATACTCGCGCTGGCTGCGGGCCATGTCTTCGCGGGTGCGATTGGCGATATCCAGGAGTTGCCGTTCGCGCTCCAGGAAGCCGATCACCAGGCGCAGCCGGGCCGACATGTCCAGGGTGTCGAGGACCTGTTGCTGTTCCGCCGGGCGTAGCCCCAGATTGGCGGCGATCATATCGGCGAGGGTGCCGGGGTTGGGGATGTTGGCGGCGATGATGGCGAGTTGATCGGGGAGCGAAGGGCTGAGGCGCACCACCTCCTCGAAGGCCACCCGCGCCGTGCGGGCAAGTTGCTCGGTCTCGGCGTCGGGGGGCGGCTCGGTGAGCACCCGCACACGGGCGACGGGATAGGTCGCGGTGGTGACGATCTGCTCGATGGCGATGCGGGCGTGGCCCTCGAGCAGCATCTGCACACTGCCGTCGGGTTGGCGCAGCAGGCGCACGATCTGTGCCGCGCAGCCGGTGGCGGCCAGGGTGGCCGGGTCGAAGTGCTCGCCGGGCGTGGCGCGCAGGAACAGGCCGATAAAGCGCGACCCCAGCGCGGCATCGTCCACCAGGCGCACCCAGGGATCGCCCCCGACGGCCAGGGGCAGCACGGCGCCGGGGAAGAGCACGCCGTTGGGCAGCGCCAGGATGGGCATACTGGGGGGGATCTCCACGCCGCCAGGGGCCGCCGGCTTATCCGGGGTGGCCGCGGGGTTGCTCATCACAGCCCTCCCTCGATGTGAATGACCACCACGCGCTGCGGCGGATCGCTGGCGTAGGGCAGGATGATCTCCAGCAGGCCGTTGCGATAGTGACCCTCGGAGCGTTCCGGATCGATGGGCGCGGAGAGCGGCACTTCCACGTTGAAGCGCCCGGCGCCGATCTCCATGCGGTGAATGCGCCGCAGACCGGCGGGGGGCGCCAACTGGCGCTGGCCCTCGACGACAATCAGGGTTGGTTTCACATGCACTTGCAGATCGGAAGGATTCACACCCGCCAGATCGGCAACGATAACCAGACCCTCGTCGGTTTCGTAGACATTCAGCGGCGGATGCCACGAACGGGTCTCGAAGGCCACAAAGGGCGTTCGAAAGGCGATCACGCGGATCGTGCGGGTGGGATCATTCACGTGACTGCTCCTGCTGGCACCCGGCGTCCCGCGCCGGGTGCCAGAGCGATCGCAGATTGCGGATGGCCGGGGTGAACATACACCCCCCGCGGGAGGCTCTGGGAGGGCGCAGCCCTCACGCAGGGGGATGGGGAAACCAGGTTTCCCCATCCCCCCACCCGGTGGGAGGGTTTGGGAGGGCCGCGCCTTCCCAGGGACAACCTATGCGCGGGGTTCCGACGCGACACTGAGGTCATGCTACCGCGAAGGCGGGCGAGGCGCAAGCCCTCCCTGTGCTATAATGCGCTAGCAGACCGATCGCAACGGCGGGTCCGGGTTCGTTATGCGCTGTCCCTACTGCCAACATCCTGATACCGATGTGCTCGACACCCGCAAGCTGAACGACGGCGAGATCATTCGCCGGCGCCGGAAGTGCCGGCATTGCAGCCGCCGCTTCACGACCTACGAGCGGGTCGAGTCGGTGAGCCTGACCGTGGTGAAGAAAGACGGCGAGCGCGAACCCTACGACCGCGAGAAGGTGATGCGCGGCGTGCGCACAGCCTGCTACCGCCGCCCTGTCTCGGCGCAGCAACTCGAACAGTTGGTCAACGATGTCGAGGCGGCGATTATGGCCACCGACGAGCAGGAGGTCAGCAGCACCATGATCGGCGATGAAGTGATGCGCCGCCTGCGCGATCTCGATGAGGTGGCGTACATTCGTTTCGCGTCGGTCTATCGCTCCTTCGCCGACATCGGCAAGTTGCGCGAGGCGGTTGATGAACTGCTTGAAAACTCATAATCCGCCGGCGTGGCGGGCGTCGGCCCGCGCGCGTGGCGCGCCCTTCGGGGAGAGATTTCGATGAGCGTAGATGCCAAATCGGAAGAGCGCGCCACCGAGGCCGCTCCCGCCGCCCCGGCGGATGGCGCCGGGCAACCGGCGCGCGCGCCGCTGATGCAGCGCATCGGGGCCTCGTTCGCGCGGGTCGAGTGGGGGCAGACGCTGCTGGTGGCCGCGCTGATGGCCCTGGCCTGGTGCGCCCTGTTCCTGGCCAGCAATGTGCTGCAGATCCTCGCCGGCATCGTGCCGGTGATGGCGGGGCTGTTCCTGGGTCGCCGCGTCAAGGGCGATTATCTTGCCCACGGGTTCGTGCTAGGCATCAGCGGCTTTCTCTTTGGCCTGGCGTTCGCGGCGATCTATGGCGCCCTGGGCGTGGCCGGCGTCGTGCCGATGCCCGTGCTGCAACTGCGCGCCGACAGGCCGCCGGCCCCGGTGAGCTTCGACGAACTGCTGTTCGTGTATGCCTCGTTCTCCCTCTTTGCCCTCATCCCCTTCCCCGCGTTCGGCACGGTGATGGCCGGCCGCGCCGAGCAGCGCAACCGTGAGACCCAGCGGCAGATCGCCGAGCGCGGCGGGCGCCTCGAACGCCCTGGCGTGGTGCGTACCCTTGAGGATCTGCAGGGCCTCTCGTTGCCCCAGCTTGGCTCATACGTGGTGGCCCTCTACCGCAAGAAGGGCTTTGTGTTCAAGGATTATCGCTTCATCGACAAGGATAAGCACCTTGACATCGAAATGGAGTATGAGGGGGAACGCTTCCTCCTGCGCCTCACCGTGGCCGATAAGGTCCGCCCAGGGACGATCGAGAGCCTGGTGCAGGACATGAAGCGCCAGGATATTCGCAAGGGGGTGGTGATCACCTCGACCGATTATACGCCCGATGCCCTCAAAGCGGCCGCCGGGCGCCGGAACCTGGTGGCGATCAACGGGCAGACGCTGTTCGAAATAGCCGAAGGATGACAGGGCGCACGCTCAGGTGCCAGCCCTTCGGCCCGGCAACGCAGCGCGGACGGAGTGACAGGGGCGATGAAGATCGATCTAGGAGGCCGGGTGGCGGTGGTGACCGGCGCGAGCCGCGGTATCGGGCGCGCCATCGCCGTGACACTCGCCGCCGCCGGCGCGGCGGTGATCGTCAACTACCGTGATAACGCCGCCGCCGCCGAGGCGACGGTGGCGGCGATCGGCGCCGCGGGCGGGCAGGCGCGCGCCGTGCAGGCTGATGTCGCCCAGGCCGGGGCGGCCGACCTGCTGGTCAAGAGCGCCCTCGATGGCTTCGGGCGGCTGGATATTCTGGTCAATAATGCCGGGATCACCCGGGATACGCTGATCCTGCGCATGAAGGACGCCGATTTCGACGAGGTGATCAATACCAACCTGCGCGGGACGTTTCTCTGCACCCGCGCCGCCCTGCGCCCCATGGGCCGGCAGCGCGGCGGGCGCATCATCAACCTGGCCTCGGTGATCGGTCTGATCGGTAATGCCGGCCAGGCCAATTACGCCGCCGCCAAGGCCGGCATCATCGGCTTTACCCGCGCTACCGCCCGCGAAATGGCCGGTCGTAACGTCACGGTCAATGTCGTCGCGCCCGGCTTTATTGAAACCGACATGACCCACGCCCTCGGCGAGGATACCCGCAAGGCCATTCTCGATGCCGTTCCGCTCGGGCGCTTCGGGCGCCCCGAGGAGGTGGCCGATCTGGTCTGCTTCCTCGCCTCCGACGCGGCGGCCTATATCACCGGCCAGACCTTTGCCATCGATGGTGGGATGGTGATGCTGTAGCTGAGGTGACCATCGTTCGCAGCGTTCAGCCCCCCTCCCAGCCTCCCCCCGCTGGGGAGAGGCGCCGGGTTCCTGCCCCCGGCGGGGGAGGGTCAGGGAGGGGGCCGGCACCGTGCCCGCGGAGACGCGATGCGGGCGGGACGCCCGCGCTCCCAGGCCATGGTCATCGGGCGTGGTGCGCCACGCACATGACCGTCTCATGTGAACCTACGCCCTCGGCGAGGGGCGTGGGGCAACCCGGTTGCCCCACGCCCCCGCCCCGCAGGGGGATGGGGAAACCCGGTTGCCCATTCCCCCACCCGGTGGGAGGGTGTGGGAGGGCTACGCCCTCCCAGGAACAACCTATGGTCATTCCGTCGGTGTGCGGCGCGAGCCGCATGGACGGCTGATACTCCGGGGCCAGTATGCTCAACAAAGTCCTCATCGCCAACAGGGGCGAAATTGCGGTTCGGATCGTTCGCGCGTGCCAGGAACTGGGCATCAAGAGCGTTGTCGCCTACAGCGAGGCCGACCGCGACTCGCTCGCCGTGCGCCTGGCCGATGAAGCGGTCTGCATTGGTCCGGCCGCCGCCGCCAAATCGTACCTCAACCCGCCCGCCCTGATCACCGCCGCCCTGATTACCGGTTGCGATGGCGTGCATCCCGGCTATGGCTTTCTCTCGGAGAACCCCTACTTCGCCGAGATGTGCGCCGATGTCAAACTGACCTTCGTCGGCCCCTCCGCCGAGACGATGCGCCTGATGGGCGATAAGGCCATCGGACGCCAGACGATGCGCGCCGCGGGGGTTCCCACGGTGCCCGGTTCGGAAGGCGAGTTGCGCAATCTCGAAGAGGCGCTCGAGATTGCGCGGCAGATCGGCTACCCGGTGCTGCTCAAGCCCTCCGCGGGCGGCGGCGGGCGCGGCATGCGCGTGGCCTACGACGAGGGCGATCTCGTGCGCGCCTATCCCACCGCGCGGGCCGAGGCCGAGGCGGCCTTCGGGCGCGGCGATCTGCTCCTGGAGAAGTACCTCACGAAGGTGCGCCACGTCGAGATTCAGGTGCTCGCCGACCGCTACGGCCACGCTATCCACCTCGGTGAACGCGACTGCTCGGCCCAGCGCCGCCACCAGAAGATCGTCGAGGAGGCCCCTTCGCCGATCGTCACCCCCGAGGTGCGGGCGAAGATGGGCGCCGATGCCGTGCGCGGTATCGCCTCTATTGGCTATGTGAATGCTGGAACGCTTGAATTTCTCATGGATCAGGAGGGGAAGTATTACTTCATTGAGATGAATACGCGCATTCAGGTTGAACACCCGGTGACCGAAATGGTCACCGGCGTGGATCTGGTGCGCTGGCAATTGCTGATCGCCTCTGGAGAACGCTTGACGCTGCAACAAAATGATATTACACTAGCAAGGCATGCCGTGGAGTGTCGTATTAACGCGGAAGATCCCGAGCGGGACTTCCTCCCGGCCGGCGGCGACGTAGAGTTCTATCTGCCGCCCGGCGGCCCCGGGGTGCGCGTCGACTCGCATCTCTACGCGGGCTACACTCCGCCGCGACACTACGACTCGCTGCTGGCGAAAATAATCACCTGGGGCGAAACCCGCGATGATGCCCTCAATCGCATGCGCCGGGCGCTCAATGAGTGTGTGATTACGGGGATCAAAACAACCATCCCCTTCCAACTGGCGCTGATCGACGACCCGGAGTTTCGCGCCGCTCGTCATCATACGGCCTATGTCGGCGAGTTGCTCCGCACCTGGAAGGAAGAGCGCTCTGCCGCCGCCGCTGTGTAACCGGTCGGGTCGTCCTTGCCCTCCAGCGCGGCCCGCCTGGCGCGCATCGGCGGCTCACAGGCGGCAAAAAGGTCGCTTGCTGCACGCTCGGGAGGTCCTGCGTGGGTAGTCTGCGTCATCGCGTCCGCATCGCCGCGCTGCAGATCCTTTTTGAGGTGGATGCTACCGACCACCCCATTGATGTGGTCTATGAGCGCCGCCTCGAAGAGGAGTCCTTCGCCGCTGATGGCGAACGCTTTCTGCGCAATCTGGTCTTTGGCGTCTGGGAGCATCGCTCCTACCTAGACCGGATCATCGAAGAGGCCGCCCCAAACTGGCCCATCACCCAGATGCCCGGCGTAGATAAGGCGATCTTGCGTATCGCGCTCTATGAGTTGCTGGTGGATGATCGTGAACGCACGCCGGTAAAGGCGGTGATCAATGAGGCGGTGGAACTGGCCAAGCAGTTCGGCAGCGATAATTCCAGTCGCTTTGTGAACGGCGTCCTCGGCACGGTGGTGCTGCGCTATCGCCCCCGGTCCGAGGAGTCGTGACGCGCGTCACCGGCGCGCGCAGTGTCCGTCGGGTGAGATGAAAGGGTGTGATATGCAAGCAGCCGATATCGAAGAGCGTCTGCGCAAAATTGTCGCCGAACAGCTCGGCGTTGATGAAACGCAGGTGGTGCCTGGCGCCTCGTTCGCCAAGGATCTCAAGGCCGACTCGCTCGACCTGGTGGAACTGATTATGTCCATCGAGGAAGAGTTCGATATCGAAATCAGCGATGACGACGCTGAGAAGATCGAGACGGTTCAGGACGCGCTGGACTACCTTGTGGCCCACCCCGCGATCCAGCAGTAGTCGGTAATGTACGTGTTCACATGGCTCCTGGGGGCGCGGGCAGCTTGCCCGCGGAAACGCCACGCGGGCGGGACGCCCTCGCTCCCAGGGGCGTGTGTTCCTCCACGTGTGAACAGTTGCTCGGTGACGATGCTTCCAGGGCCGTAGCGGGACGCCGCCCGGCCCTTTTTGAGTCTGCCCGGGATGGCGAGGAGCGCCCCGATGAGCGACACAGGCTATTTCCAGGATTACTACCCCGATGAGTTGAGCCACTGCTACGGCTGCGGGCGTCTGAACGAGCGCGGCTTGCAGATCAAGAGCGCCTGGGATGGTGAGGAGACGGTAGCCTATTTCACCCCGCGACCGTACCACACCGCCATTCCTGGCTACGTCTACGGCGGTTTGCTGGCTTCGTTGATCGATTGCCACGGCACCGGCACGGCCTCAGCCGCGGCCTACCGGGCCGCCGGACGACCAATGGGCAGCGATCCCCCGCTCCGCTTTGTGACGGGGTCGTTGCAGGTCAACTACCTGCGCCCGACGCCCCTTGGCGGCGTGCTCGAGGTGCGCGGTCGGGTCAAAGAGGTAAAGGGGCGCAAGGTGGTGGTGGAGGCGTGGATCGTGGCTGAGGGCGAGGTGACCGTGCGCGGCGAGGTCGTGGCCGTGCAAATGCCCGAAACGATGCGCCCTGGCGCATAAGCGAACTGAAACCGCAACCGGGAGGTGCTGCCCTTCCATTGCGGCCCCGTTCGGGGCAAGCGCGGAGGGCAACGCCCTCCGCAATGTTTTTGTTCAACCCGTGGCGGCAGGCTTATGCACCAGGGCGCACCCGCCGCGGGTGTGGAAAGAAAGGCGCGGGGAAGCCAAGCTCCCCGCGCCCCTCCAGGAAGGTATGCGGATGTACAGGCGTGTCCTACGGCCCGACCTTGTCAACCCGCGACTGCACCCAGAAGTTCTTGTTCAGGTCGCCTGTCGCCACGAGCGTGTACACCCAGCCGTTCTCGAAGCGCAGGGCCGGCGTGGTGAAGACCACCGCGCTCTGGCCGGCCGGGCTGATGTCGAACCGGTAGGTGCCCGCGTCAACCTCGACCGTGGCCGCGGCCTTGAACGGCGCATTCGCCACCACCACCGTGCTCGTGCCGGCCAGTTTGATGTCCACCGCCGGAGCATTGGGGCTAGCGTGGATGATCCGCACGCGCGCCTTGCCCGCCGGAACCGGGCTGAGGTTGTCCTGGAAGAGGGCGGCCTCGATGTTCTTGAGGAACCCGACCGCGGCCACCGTGCCGGTGTAGCCGCCGCGCACGTTCAGGGTGGCGCGCAGGACGGCCTCCGACTCGGGCTTTCCGGCCGGGGTGACCGCCACGTTGTAGTTGCCGTCGGGCAGGCTCAGGTAGTTGCTTACCGCGAAGAACGGCACGTTGGTAAGCACCGCCCGGCCGTTGACGTACACGTCAACGGCGGGAGCGTCTGGCGAAGCGTGCATCACCCGGACCATGTTCATGGTCTGGGCATTGGTCGCCGGGGCGGCGACGGCGATCATAAGCAGGGCGATCAGGGCCAGAACAAGTTTGCGCATCATGGGCGACTCCTTCGTACTGTGCGACTCCGTATTACCCTTACATACGCCGCCGGCGCAGTGTTGGATGTATCCAATCCGGAGAGATCGGCGCTGATCCTGTATAATCCTTATGTGACGGGAGTGACGCGGTCGCCTCCCGGTGGGGAGGAGTGGAAGGCCTGGCCCGTGCGCAGGGGGAAGGGGAAACCGGGTTTCCCCTTCCCGATGAGAGGGTTTGGGCGGGCGCAGCCCTGAGGGGTGTGGGGAAACCGGGTTTCCCCACGTCCGCGCCCCCGGGAGGGTTTGGGTGGGCGCAGCCCTGAGGGGTGTGGGGAAACCGGGTTTTCCCCTCCCCTCACCCAATGGGAGGGTTTGGGAGGGCCACGCCCTTCCAAGAAGTATGTTCATCCCGTCAGTGTGCGGCGCAGCCGCATGAGGGTCTAATGTGAACATAAGCTCTCGGAGAGAGGTGTGGGGAAACCGGATTTTCCCACGCCCCCGCCCGCGGGAGGGCCTGGCGCTCCTGCTGGCGCTGCTGGCCCTGGTCGCCTGTGGCGGCGCGCCAGCTCCCGCGCCCACGGCGTCGCCCGCGCCCACCCGCGCCGCGGCCCAACCTGGGCCAGCGGTCTCCCCTTCCCCACCGCCCCCCATCGCTACCCCGGCGCCGCGCCCGCTGGCCCTCTGGGTCGCCGAGGAGGGACCGGCCCTCGAAGGTGTGCGGGGGCTGGCGCGCGAGTTTACCGCCAGCACCGGTACACCGCTGGAAGTACTCGCCCGTCCTGCCGATGGGTTGCGCCTGAGTCTGGCGACGGCCACGCTCGTGGGCGATCCGCTGCCGGATCTGTTCTGGGGCGACCAGGAACTCCTGGCAGGGTTGCTTGCCGATGGGCAGGTGCAGCCGCCAGGGGTGGTGGCGCCGGACGATACGCTGCCGGCCCTGCTGACTGCCGCTACCGCCGGCGATCGGCTCTGGGGTGTGCCGCTGGCCGGGCGCCATAGCCTGCTGTTGCTCTACAATCGCGCCCTGACGCCCGAGGCGCCTCTCACCAGCGATGCGCTGATCGCCCGCTCGCGGGCCGCCGCGACGAAGGACGTTGCCGGCCTGGTGATGGCCTGGGACGAGGCGCGCTGGCTCTTGCCGTGGCTCTATGCCTTCGGCGGCGCGCCCCTGGCGCCCGATGACCGGACCATCAGCCTGGATACGCCAGAAATGGTTGCCGCGCTGGGCTTGCTGCGCGAGTTGTACGCCGCCGCGCCAGACAGCGGCGCGGGGTATCAGCGCGGACAGCGCCTGTTCGCCCAGGGCTACGCCGCGTTCGCCATTGATGGGGACTGGGCGCTGCCGCGCTACCGGCAGATCAGCGCTACCCTGGATCTGGGCATCGCCCCGCTGCCGGTGGTCCCGGCGACCGGCAGGCCCGCGCCCGGTCTGCTTGGGGGCACGTACTTGCTCTTTCAGCGGGACCTCTCCGGGAAGGATCTGGAGCGGGCGCGCGCGTTCGCGGGGTGGCTGCTGGCACCCGCGACGCAGGCGCGCATTCCCGCTACGCTCGCCCGTCTGCCGGCTCGCGCTAGCGCGCTGGAGGCGGCGAACGTTGCCGCCGACCCGCTCCTGGCCGCCATGGCCTCCGGCGTTGCGGCGGCCCCCGGCCTCCCGCCGACGCCCGCGGCGCGCTGCGTCCTCTCTGCCATTGATGGCTGGTTGCCGCACCTGCTCGACGGCGCGCTCAACCAGGCCGAGGCCGCAGCCGCTATGCAGGCGGAGGCCGAACAATGCCTGCGCCTGTAGCCGGGGAAAGTGTAACTGTTCACCCCCGGGTTATGGTCTTTGAGAAATTAGTCCAGTATACCGGGCTGGCCGTGGGGCTGATGGTCTTTGATCAATGCATCCGCTATGCCGGGCTGGCCGTGGGGCTAATGGTCTTTGAGCAATTCATCCGCTATGCCAGTCTAGCCGTCGGGCTAAAGCCCTCGGCTACGGGATGCGAAGCCCGCCTGCGCGGGCTAGAGCGGATGATGTATTCAAAGACCATAAGCCCTCGGCTACGGAATGCGAAGCCCGCCTGCGCGGGCTATACCCGATTATTTACTCAAAGACCATAACCCACCTCAAACCGGGAACCTGGGGAAGCCGGGTTGCCCGGTCCAACATCCAGGGAGAAAACCAATGAAGTGCCCGTCTTGTGGCGCGGAAGTGCCCGACGACGCGCTGTTCTGCATCGAGTGCGGGGTCAGCCTGCGGCCCGCGGCCACCGGCGCGACCACCGCGCTCCCCAGAGCTACCGCCGATGCGCGTATCTGCGGCGTTTGCGGCGCCGCCAATCCTGCCCATGCCGCGTACTGCGTGCGCTGCGGCGCGCTGATCAAGGGTCCCGTCCCCATCCCCGGGGTCACTATGCCGGAACGTCTGGCCCGTTCCACCGAGCCGCTCGCGCCCCCGTCGTCCATACGGCGCGCCGGCCCTGGCCGCGAGGTTATCGGTCTGGCCGTGTTTCTGATCGGCTTCGGGGTGCTCATGCTCACCCGCGTGCCCATCTGGCCGGCCATCCTCTTCGTGATCGGCGTGACGGTCTTTGCCGTCAAAGCCATGAGCGGGCGGATCATGGAGGGCCTGTTCAGTGTCATCTGGCTCTTTGGGCTGGGTGTGTTGTTTACCGTGCCACGTCTCTTCTGGCCGGGAGTGCTGGTGCTGATCGGTCTGACGGTGCTCCTCGATATGCTCCGCCGCGCCGCCGGCAGGCCCTGAGATGGCCATCCACGCTAGTTGACACACCCCGATGATTGCACTACACTTGCCAATATGCGTGCCAAAGGCACAGAAACGAGAGACTCCGGGAGGGAGCGCGCAACCCTCCCAAAACCACCCCGGGGTGAGCACAGGTCCCCCGCGGGAGGCTCCAGGAAGGCGCGGCCTGCGGGAAAACGCTCCTGCCCACCATTGCTGTGCGGCGCAGGACGCAGCCGCGTGGCTTAACATAAACATCACGTGAAACCAGGTTGCCCATGGGCCGTATCGTCGCTGTCACCAACCTGAAAGGCGGAATCGGCAAGACCACCACGGTCGTGAATATCAGCGCCGGTCTGGCGCTCAAAGGCGCGCGCGTGCTGCTGGTGGACGTGGACGCTCAGGGCAACCTGGCGATGGCCCTTGGGGTCAGCCCGCGTCGCACGCTCTACGAGGCCCTGGTTGACGGCGCGCGCGCCGCTGATTGCCGCACCCCCGCGCGCCACAATCTCGACCTGATCGCCGCCGATGCGACCTTGCTCACGGCCCAGCCGACGATTGCCCGGCGGCCCGACTGGCCGCGGGTGCTGGAACAGATCCTTCGCCCGCTGCGTTCGGAGTACGATTTTATCTTTGTCGACTGCGGCGGCTCGCTGACGGTCCTGAATCTCAACGCGCTGCACGCGGCCAGCGATGTGATTGTGCCGACGACCGTCGAGCCGTTTGCCGTGCGGGGTCTGGAAATGCTCGTGGTGCAGCTCAGCCGGGTCAAAGGCAGCGCCAGCAGTCTGCGGGCAATCGTGCCGACTCTCTTCGACGCGCGCACGCGGCAGTCGGTAGAGTTGCTCGAACAGTTGCGCGAGCGGTATGGCAGCCTGGTCACCGCTCCCATTCGCATCAATGTGCGCCTGTCCGAGTCGTCGGCCCAGGGCAAGACGATCTACGAGTACGATCCGCGCTCCCGCGGCGCCGCCGATTATGCCCAGCTCGTCGAGCGGCTGAGCGACCTCTGGGGCTTTGCGCCGCCAGCGCCCGCGCAGCCGGTTGCCCCCGCGCCAGCATCATCCGCGCGTCCCACTCCGCGGGAGGACCCGTCCGTCGCGCCCCCACCCGCGCCCCCTCCGCCCACTTCTGCCACGCCCCCGACCGTAGCGCCCCACCAGGAAGCGGTCGTCACCGGGGCGGGCGGTCTTCTGTCGCTTACCTGTCCGCACTGCGGCGGCCCACTGCGCCGCGCTACCGTAGCCTGCTATCGGGTGGTCTACTGCGATCATTGCCGCTACCGCCGCCAGGAGCTGGCGGGCGGGGTCAGACGATAGTTAGCGCCGATCGTGATGCTTGTGAGAAACGCCTCCCTTGCCCTGCTGGTATGCCTGCTGGCCACCGGCCTGATACTGGCCGGGCTGGCCCGCGCCGCGCCACTGGCCGCCTGGGATGGGCTGCTCCGCGCCGATGCGCTCAGCGCGCTGCTGGTGATCGTCGTCGCCGCCCATAGCCTGGTTAGCCTGGCCCACGGCGCCCCGCGCCCCTGGCGCGTGGCGGCCACGGCCTGGCTGGTGGGAGTGGCCGCGTTGCAGGGCCACCTCGCTGCCCTGGGAGGATTGCTGGTTCTCGCGGGGCTGGTGCAGGACACGGGGCCGCCGGAGGAACAGCCCGTCTGGCGCCGGCAGGTCCGGCGTCTGGCCCCTCTCGGTGTGCTGGCGGGGTTGGCGCTCATCGGCCTGACCGGCGGCGCGTGGAACTACGGCGCGCCGCTGGCGGGGGCGGGATTGAACAGTGTGAGCTTCGCGCTGATCCTCGTGGCCGCCCTGCTGGCGCTGGATGCGCCGGCGCTGGCGGGGGAACGCGCGCCCGCCAGTGTGTCGCCGCTTGCCAGCGGTTGTCTCTACGCGCTGGCGCGTCTGTTCAGTCTGGGGCCGTGGAACCTGGGCTGGCTCCTGGCCACGCTGCTCATGGGTGGTCTGCTGGCACTCTGGGCGGCCTGGCGAGCGGCCCTCGCTCCGGCGGAGCAGGCCGCGCCCTGGCTCGGCCTGGCGCTGGGCGGTATGGCCATCGCCGGGACCGGGCTGGGATCGCCGGCCGGGCTTACCGTCACGGGGTACGTCCTCCTCCTCGCGCCGCCGCTGTGTCTGGGGCTGGAGCGGCCTGTGGCGGGGACGCGCGCGCTCTGGCTGCTCTCCGCCGCCGTGCCGTTGAGCGGCCCCTTCGTGGCCGGCTGGCTGGCCATCGCCGCCGCCACCGCCGGAGGGTTGCCCGCGCTGGCGGTGGCGCTGTGGCTCGCCGCGCTGCTGATGGCCCTGCCCCCCGCGCGCCTGGCCCTCGCGCCGGTTGCGCCGTCACCCGGCGATGGGAACGGCGGGGGTGAACAGGGCCTGGCCCCGGCGGCGCGGGCCTGGCTCGCGGCAGGGTGCAGCGCCGGGTTGGGTCTGGGCGCTCCGCTGCTGCTGATGGGCCTGCTGGCGCCGGTGACGACCCAGCTCGAGGGTGGTCTGACGCCCTTTGGCGAGATTGTCGTCTGGCCCTGGGCAGGGCTGATCGCCTTTGATACGACGCGGCAAGCGGTTGCTACGCTCCCCTCGCTGGCCCTGGCCGGGCTGATGCTCATCCTCAGCGCACTGTGCTGGACGACCCTGCGATTGCTGGCCCTGCGCGAGCGTTGAGCCATGGCTGAACTCCTCGGCGCCCTCGGTCTGGCCTGGCCCCGTGTGGCGCTCTACCCGGGGGGCCTGTTTGCCCTTGTCGCCAGCCATCTGCTGATGCGCTGGCTGGTCGCCTGTGATGGCGCCCCCGCCTGGCCGGCTCCACGGGCGACCCTGCTTGATCTCGTGCCGCCCCTTGCCGCGCTCACCCTGCTGCCACTGGCCCCGGCGCGGCCCTTCCCCTTCGGGCTTGACCTGCCCGTGGCCCTGGCCCTGCTGGAGTGGCCACGCTTCCGCGTCCTTGCCGCGCGCGACCGCGCCCCCGCCGAGGCGCTGCGCGACTACGCGCTGCTGCTGGCGGCAGTTCTGGCCCTGGGGGTTGCGACGGGGGGGATGGAGTTGGCCGGGCTGCTGCGCTGGCCCGAGGCCGCGCCGGAGCGGGCGCTGCTGGCGTTGGGCGCCGCGCTCTGGCTGGTGAGCTTGCCGCGCCTGCTCCGCGCCGGGCCGGGCGGTTCCGCGGGGGCCTTGCGGGCGCTTGGCTTGCTCCTGGTGGGGGCGCTGCCGCTGCTCGGGGCCCTGGCGGCAGGCGCCCGCGACTGGCTTCCCGCGGAGGCTGCGGGCTGGCTGTTGCCGCCCCTGGCCATCCTCGGCGCGGCCCTGGCGGCAGGCGCCGCGTGCCGCATACCGGAGCGCCGGATTGGCTACATCGGGGCGGCGGGTGGAGTGGCGGTGCTGGCGCTGGCGACCTATGCCGCGTCAACCGCGCGGTAGCCGCCACGCCCGCGGGGGGTGAAGGCATCGGCCAGATTGGCGATGATCGCGCTGGCGAGTTGCATCTCGATCCGCAGCACCTCGCGCAGGGTCTGCGGATCGCGGTCGGGCCACATCTCGAACAGGTCGGAGACGGTGCTGCTCACCAGTTGGGTGTGTTCCAGGCGCAGGCGCTCCGGCCCGCCCTGATACACGCGGCGCACCTCGACCATCACCGGCTCCATCTCGGCAGCCTCGGCGGGGTAGAAGCGCTGGAAGGCGTTCGCCACCGCGCGCTGGAACATGCGCACCAGTTCCGTATCGCTGCGCTCCTGCCCGACGCTTGCCGTGGCCGTGTAGGTCCACTGCAGATCAAGCGGCTCGGTGGGCAGATTGCGCCCCTCGGCCAGCAACTGATGCGCCGGCGACCAGGTGAAGTTCAATTCAAGAAAGGGGGGGAAGTTTTCACTGCTCAGAGGCTCTTCGTGTTCAGGAAAGAGTTCGATTTTGCATACGCGATCCTGGGTGGCGGGAACGACACTCTCAATAAAGGCGTGTTCGTGCAGGCCCACGGCGAGCCAGGCATCTTCCAGCCCCGCTACCAGATCGTCATAGGTGATCATGACCTTCCCTCTAACGTGAAAATAGGCCCCAGGGGCGTGGGGAAACCCGGTTTCCCCATACCCCCACCCGGTGGGAGGGTTTGGGAGGGCGTAGCCCTCC
>Ga0209018_1001450_pt1 | contig 19014 bp, 17 predicted proteins | sample YNPBryBLVA2012_FD_185814 | JGI IMG/M metagenome (GOLD analysis project Ga0209018, IMG submission 185814) | Anoxygenic and chlorotrophic microbial mat microbial communities from Yellowstone National Park, USA - YNP Bryant BLVA 2012 (SPAdes)... ...
TGGGTTTCACGGACGGCCCGATTTGTTCATCCGTTCCGGCAAAAACCGGCCGAATTCTGCTCGGGGACAGACACTAGCTGGGCTCATGCGTGGTTGCGAGAGACGCCGTGGGCCCTGGTCGTCCACGAGATGCCGGAGTCCGGGGCGACCCAGGCGCTGCTTGGGCGGCAGAGCTGGATTCTCGTCTTTCCGGTGGTCTTCTTCTTCGGCATGGGCGTGGTCATCGTGATACGCGCGCGGCAGATCGTCGGCAAACAGCTCACGGTGGAGCGCCGCGAGCAAGTGCTGTCCGGCCAACTTGCGCATGCCGCCAAGCTCGCCTCGGTGGGGGAGTTGGCGGCAGGCATCGCGCACGAGGTCAACAACCCGCTTGCGGTCATCGCCGAACAGGTACGCCTGCTCAAAGACATGATGGCCCCCGCCCTGGGCGGACGGATCTCCCCCCCGACGTGCAGGAACACCTCGACATCATCCAGGATGCCGTCTTCCGCTGCCAGGACGTCACGCGCAAGCTCCTTACCGTCGTTCGCAAGACCGACATCAAGCTCGAGCCCCACCGCGTCGAGCAGATCGTCGACGACGTCATCAACGGCATGCTGGGAAGCGAGCTATTGCTCGGCAACGTGGAGATCATCAAGCACTACGACGACGCCCTCGTACCGTCATGACCGATCGCAACCAGCTCGTGCATGTGTTTCTCAATCTCGTCAAGAACGCATTCGACGCGATGCCGCAGGGCGGAACGCTGACGGTCGAGACGCGGCATCGCGACAGGGACGTGGTGGTGGTGGTGCGGGACATGGGCTGCGGCATGACCTCCGAGCAGGTCAGGCGCGCGTTCCTGCCGTTCTTCACCACCAAACCCCCCGGCAAGGGGACCGACCTCGGGCTCAGCGTCAGCGCGAGCATCCTCAAGAACTTTGGCGGCAATATCTACGTAGAGAGCGCTCCGGGGCAGGGTGCACAGTCACCATCGAGCTGCTGTATGCCATGCCCGACTGACGCCCGCGGTCTGTTCTGCCTTGCAAACGTGCGGAAGAAGGCTTCCTGCGTCCCTCGGTCAAGCTCTTCGTCGTCAACGACGAGAGTCGTTTCCTGCACGCCATCGCCACGCGCTTGCGGCTGCGGGGCTTCGAGGTCATCACGGCCGACTGTGGCGCCGAGGCGCTGGAGCTGGCCGGCCGCCACACCTTTCACGTCGCCCTCGTCGATCGCAAGATGCCTGGCCTCGACGGCGGCCAGATCTTGCAAGCCTTCAAGCAGCGCCAGCCCTTCGTCGAAGACATCATCCTGACCGGTCATGGCGTCCTCGAAAGCGCGGTCGAGATGTCCAAGGTCGGCGCCTTCGCCTGCCTGCCCAAGCCCTACGAGTTCGACTTGCTCCTGCTCACCCTCGAGCAGGCTTTTTCGTGCGCCAGAAAGGGCCGCTTCGCAGCACACCCGCAAGTCGTCGAGCGGGTCGACTCCATCGCCTGCGACGACAACGTCATCGATGTGCTCGCGCGCCTGCGCGAGCTGGAAGATGGCACCGTTGGTTCCTGACGTTTCCCCGCAACGCGGCTACACTCCTTTGCGGAACCGGCATCGCCATCATGCGTCCCAACGTCCCCACTCCCTGCACCGACCTTTCGGACCGCGACGAAACGCTCCGGTGCGTGCAGGAGCAGTTTGCCAGCTTCCAGCGTCTGCTCGACCGGAACAACCATGTCCTCAAGGTCATCGGGGACATGGAGGAGAAGGCCCTTGGCGAGTACCTGTTCGACCTGAACTACGTTCGCACCTGCCTGCGCGCCGTGCGCGAGGGGGTGTGCGAGATCATCGAGCAGATGATCCTTCTCGGCGGCGACGCTTACGAGCCTCTGCGAGAGCGCTACGAAGTCATCGACCGGTCGATCGCGCGGCTTCTCCCCGGCTCGCGCCCCGTCCCCGAAACCCCCTTCGTCATCGGGTTCGACCGTCTTCGCGCAGCGGACGCGCTGGCTGTCGGCAACAAGAACGCCCAGCTCGGCGAGCTGCTGCATCTCGGCGTTCCGGTGCCGCCAGGGTTCGCGATCACCGCCTGGGCGTACAAGCGCTTCCTCGATGCCGGCGGGCTCGCCGATCGCATTCGCAAGTGCCTCGAGATCGTCGACATCCGTTCCTACGACGCCCTGGTCCGCATGACGGACCATGTCCAGAGCCTGGTGCTCGCCGCTCCCTTGCCGCCCGACATCATCCGGTCCATCGAGGATGCTGCCGCCACCCTCGCCCGCCACGCGCCCGATGCACGCGTCGCGGTCCGCTCCAGCGGCATCGGTGAGGACAGCGTTTTCTCCTTCGCAGGCCAGTATGCCACCTTCCTCAACGTCCCCGTCGCGGACGTCGCCGATGTCTACCGGCGCGTCGTCGCCAGCAAGTTCACGCCTCAGGCGGTCTACTACTTCCTGAGCCATGCGCTCACCGAGGCCGAACTCGCCATGTCCGTCGGCTGCGTGGCCATGGTGGACGCCCGCGCGGCTGGTGTCCTCTACACCCGCGATCCTCTTCATCCAGAGGCCGACGTGCTCCTCGTCCACGCCGTGCTTGGGCTGGGAGAGTCTCTGGTGGACGGCTCCGTCTCGCCCGACGAGTTCCGCGTCTCGCGCAGCGACTTGCGTCTTGTCGACTCGGTCGTGGTCCACAAGTCCAGCAGGCTCACGCTGAACGCAGAGGGCGGCACCTGCGTCGAGCCGGTACCGGAAGGGGATCGCACGGCGCCGTCCATCGACGAAGCGATCATCCGCGAGCTCGCGGGCTACGCGTTGCGGATCGAGAAGCACTACGGCAAGGCGCAAGACATCGAGTGGGCGGTAGACCGCAAGGGCAAGGTGTATCTGCTACAGACCAGGCCGCTGCACTTGGTGCCGGCGGAACGGCCCTCCGCCCCGCCCTCCGCGCCGGCATCATTGGTTCCCAAAGGGCGCGTGCTGCTCGAGGGCGGAACGCCCGCTTGCCCAGGGGCTGGTGCAGGCCGAGTCAGCCAGGTGACGACCAGCCAGCAGCTCGGCGCGGTGCCTGACGGCGCCGTGGTCATCGCCCCCAACCCGTTTCCGGGCTTGATCACCGTGATGGGCAAAGCGCGCGCCCTGGTCACCGAAGTAGGCGGCGTCGCCAGCCACATGGCCACGCTCGCACGCGAGTACCGCATCCCGACCATCGTCGGCATGCATCAGGCCACGTCACTGCCCGATGGCATGCTGGTCACGGTCGACGCCACCGCTGGGCGGGTCCTCGAAGGGGTCGACGCGGACCTGGTGGATGCGCGCCGGAGGCAAGCGGCGCACAGCTTCGAGGATCTGCCGTTGTTCCGGGGCTTTCGGGCCATCCTCGAGCTTGTTGCGCCCCTGCACCTGCTGCACCCTTCGGACCCTGGATTCACGCCCGCCAACTGCAAGACCCTGCACGACATCACGCGCTTTGCCCACCAGTGCGCCATGTCCGAGATCTTCTCCCGCGTCAGCGAGCTCGAGAGCCGCACCGCCGTCGGCCTGCAGCTCGTCTCGAGCCTGCCCCTGCCCGTAGTGTTGATCTTCATCGATCGCCCGATGGCTGGCCTCGGACAGGGCGGCCGGATTCGCATCGATGAGGTTGAATCTTCCCCCTTCCTCGCGTTTTGGCAAGGGATGACCCACCAGGGCTGGCCGTCGGGCCCCTCGCCGGAGGGGACTGGATTCCAGTCCGTGCTGGCTACGCACGACGGCGGTCGGACGACGGAGGGCTATGCCATCAAGAGTTTCGCGGTGCTGGCGCGATCGTACATGATGTTATCGCTGCATCTGGGTTACCACTTTACGACGATCGAGGCGATGTCCGCGGAGGAGCCGAGCAAGAACTACATCCGGCTGCAGTACAAGGACGGCGGCGCGAGCCTGCAGCGCAGGGTGCGGCGTATCCGGCTCGTGGCGTCGCTGCTCGGGCGCATGGGATTCGAAAACGCGAGCGAGGCCGACTTCCTCGACGCGTCGCTATCCTACGAGGAAGCAGCGGAGATCCAGCGCAAGCTCGTGCTTCTCGGCCGTATCGTGCTGATGACCAAGCAGCTCGACATGGCCTTGTCGAACGACCGCATCACGGAATGGTATACGCGCGACTTCGCCAAGCGCCTCGGTCTCGACGGAGGGAAGGCCAGGTGAACCCCTCCTCCCGCGCCGGCGAGTGGATCTTCCGCCGGATCGTCGAGCAGGCCACGGACCTGATCTACGTGCTCGACCTGGACCTGCGCGTGGTGTGGCTCAATCGTCACGCCATGCAGGTCTTCACCGAGCTGCTGCGCCCCGAGTCGTCACCCCATGTGTTTGGAGAAGCCTCCGACGACGACCGGCTGGGTTTCTTCGTGGGCAGGCAGATCGACGAGCTGTTTCGCCCGACCGACGTGGAATTCCTGCGCAGGAAGCGCGACGACCTGCTGACGCGGCAGGACAGCCTGGTGTACGAGCATTCCTTCCGGTCCAGAGGCAGACTGCGTCATTTCAGCACGAAGCTGGTTCCGATTCGCGACGACGACGGGGTGGTATTCCAGGTGGCGGGGATCACGCGCGACGTGACGGACCGCCACGAGTTCGAGCGGCGGATCTACCAGGCGGAGAAGCTGGCGTCGATCGGGGTATTGGCGGCGGGATTGGCGCACGAGATGGGCAATCCGCTCGCGGTCATCCTGGGCTTCACGGACCTGCTGAAGGAGAGATTCGGCGACGGGTCCAGGGAGCGGGCGGACCTGGACATCATCGAGCAGAGCGCCCGAGACGCGCAGCGGGTGGTGGAGAACATGCTTGGGTTTGCGCGCGTGACCGAGGGGCAGCGCACGCGCACGGATGTCGTCGCGTGCATCGAGTCGGTGGTCGGGGTGATCCGGCATGCCGTGACGTTGCGCGGGGTGGAGATACGGGTGGAGACGACCCGGCCGCTGCCGGAGGTGCGTGGCGATCCGAGGGAGTTCCAACAGGTGCTCATCAATCTGGCGAACAACGCGGTGGCGGCGATGCAGGGACGCAAGGGCATTCTGACGTTTCGGGCTCGGCGTGACGGCGACCTGGTGCGCGTGGAGGTCCGGGACACCGGACGAGGCATCCCCGAGGCGATCCGCGATCGGGTCTTTGACCCGTTCTTCACGACCAAGCAGGTGGGTGAGGGAACGGGCCTGGGCCTCTCCCTTTGTTGTGGCATCATCGACAAGATCGGCGGCAAGATAAGTGTCAGCAGTGTCAGCGAGGAAGACCAGCCCGGCCAGGCAGGCGGAACGGTGTTCGAGCTGACCCTGCCCGTAGCGTCCGGCCCCATGCTCAGGAGGAACGGGTGAAACGTCAGATCCTTGCCATCGACGACGAGCCCCACATGCTGCAGCTACTCGAGCGGATTGTGGCCGAAAAGACACCGTTCGAGCTGACGGCGACGCCGAGTTCGCTGGACGTGCCGCGGCTGTTGGACGAGCGGGAGTTCGATCTCATCATCACGGACCTGCGAATGCCCGGCCTGGACGGTCTGGACATCGTGCGGCTGGTGAAGGAGGCGGACCGGCTCGAAGAAGTCGTGGTCATCACTGCGTTTGGCTCGTTGGAGTCCGCCGCGGCAGCGATCCGTGCGGGCGCGATCGATTACCTGTCCAAGCCTTTCAAGAAGGAGCAAATCCTGCTGACCATCGACCGGGCGATGCAACGCGTCGCGCTCAAGCGCGAGCTGCGGCGTCTCCAGGCGCTATTTCTGGTCGAGCCCTTCGACCAGGCACTGCCCGCGATCCGCGCGGAGTATGTACGGATCGTCGCGGGCCGCGCGGGTTCCGATGTCCACCTGATTGCCGAGCGAACAGGCCTTTCGCGGGAGATCGTGACGGCCGCGCTTCGTGACGAGTAGAACGTAGCCCTCACAGGAGGAATCATGTCAGACACAGCAAAGGACGAGAGGCAGGCGAAGCTCAAGCGAGCCGGAGAGCTGATGATCCCGTTGGACCAGTACCCTCACCTGCCCTACTGGTTCACCCTGCGGCAAGCCATCGCGGAAATGCACACGTCCGAGTTCAACATCCGCGGTCGCAAGTCGCTCCCGAGGGTCGTCCTCGTATTCGATGAGAAGTACCGTCTCCTCGGCCTGGTACGCAGGCGCGACCTGCTTCGGGGCCTCGAGCCCTCCTTCTTGGCGAACCCCGACGTCCAGACGGACGAGAGCCTGCTCGACTTGCAGCTCGCCGGCGCCTTTGACGACGACTCCTTCGACCGGGTCGTAGGCGGCATTCGCGAACGGGCCGAAAGACCCGTACGAGACGTCATGCTCCCCATCGTCGCGACTGCCGACTACGACGACAACATTCTCAAGCTCATCTACGTGATGGTCAGCCATAACTTGCACTTGCTGCCCGTTATCAAAGATGGCAGCGTCGTGGGCGTCGTTCGCACGGTGGACGTGTTCGACGAAGTTGCGCAGCTGGTCCTGTAGCAAGCAGATTCGAGGGCCAGCGTGAACCAGGCTGGAGGCGACGCGCATGGCCGAATCCCATCATGAGGTGGTGCAGGGCGGGCTGCCACCGATGCCGGAGACGATCGAGCTTGTCAAACCGGCTCCGCCGTTCAACTGGAAGCGCTGGCTGTTTCTCGCGCTGGGGCTCGTGCTGTTCGCTATCATCTACCTCGCCCCCGGCTTCCCCGACGCCGTGGATCCGAAGGGCGAGCACTTCGTCCTCACCCGCGAGGGGAAGGCGTCGATCGCCTTGTTCTTGCTCGCGGGCATCTGGTGGGTATTCGAGGTGGTGCCGATAGGCGTCACCGCGATTGCTATCGGAGTCATCCAGGCGCTGTTCCTGATTCGAAAGCCCGACGTCGCTTTCCAGGACTTCATGGGCTCGTCGGTCTGGTTCATCATCGGCTCGATCGTCATCGGCATGACGTTCTCGAAGACCGGGCTGACCAAGCGCATGGCCTACAAGATGCTCGGGTTGATCGGCGAGAAGACGAGCATGATCTACCTCGGGTGCTTCGCGATGACCGTGGCGATGACGCTCATCATGGCGCACACGGCGGTAGCCGCGGCGGTGTTTCCGCTGCTCATGGCGGTCTACTCGCTGTACGACAATCCGGAGAAGCCGACGACGTTCGGCAAGGGGCTGTTCATTGGCATGGCCTATTCTGCTGGCGCCGGGAGCGTCATCACCCTCCTGGGCGCCGCCCGGGGTGCCGTCGCCGTCGCCTTCTTCAAGGAGATGGTGGGGCGCGAAATCTCGTTCTTCGAGCTGACCAAGTACATGGCCCCCCTCGGGTTCATCATGCTCTTGGCCGTGTGGGGCATGATGATGATCATGTTCAAGCCCGAGCGTGCAACCATCCCCGGGTTGCGTGAGCGCGCGAAGGCGCTATCGGCCAAACTAGGACCCATGCGCCGAAACGAAAAGCTCGCCCTCGCCATCACGCTGGCGGCCGTCCTGGTCATGAGCGCCAGCTCCTTCGTGCCCGCCCTCAAAGACGTCAACAAGAGCGCGATCATCCTCGTCACCACGCTGCTGTTTTTCATCCTCGAGATTCTCACGATCAACGACCTCGAGGACATTCCCTGGAACATCGCCCTGCTGTTCGGCGGCGCCATGAGCATCGGTTACTGCTTGTGGCAGACCGGCGCAGCCAAGTGGATCGCCGTCCACTGGCTCAGCCTCTTCCAGGGTTCTCACTGGTTCGTCTTCGTCATGGGCATCGCGTTCTTCGTGCTCGCCATGACCAACTTCATCATGAACGTCGCTGCCATCGCCATATCGTTGCCCGTCGCGCTCGTCATTGCGCCCTACCTCGGCGTCGCCCCCGAGGTCATCCTGTTCACCTCCCTCGCTACCGCCGGCATGCCCTTCGTGCTCCTCGTCGGTGCTGCGCCGAACGCCATCGCCTACGGCAGCAAGCAGTTCAAGTCCAGCGAGTTCTTCACCACGGGTCTGGTCGCAAGTCTCGTGCTCATGGTCGTGCTCGGCGTCTTCGTGTCGGTCATCTGGCCGACCATGGGCATGCCCGTCACCCTCGCACGCTAGTCACGCGCGGTCTCGCCGGGCGCGTCAGACGTCTTCATATCGCCCCGGTGAGAACACGAAATCCTCCAGCGGCCTGGTCGGACGCTTGTGTCCCATCACCTGGTCGAGCGGAAGCCTCGGCTCGGCCGGTTCGAGCTTGTCGAAGATCTCGCGAATCTCGGCGGGAGCCAGTTCCACGTCACGGGTCCTGCCCGCAGGCTTGATGTTCAGGCCGAGCGGCTGAAACAGGTTCACGTACGCCTCCAGCTCGTCGTCGTAGACATCGAGGAACACCCCCGTGAAACACGCAAACGAGTACGGTCGATACGCCTCGGCGCGCACGCAGTCCGTCAGGCTGTTGTGCTCCAGGTTGGTGCTGATCACCGCGATCTTCAGCGCAGCCGGAGCGTCGCGTCCGGAAACGATGTGCTTCATGTACGGCAGCACGCGCTCTATCGGCACGCCATCGCCCCCGATCTCGGCACCCGTGTCGAAGATGTTGAAATACTCGGCGGTCAGCTCTCGCCCGATGGGCACCGGCTGGGTTCCGAGCCCGTGCTTCGACATGGTCTCCATGAAGCGTGGATGCAGACGGAACAACGATCGACCGACGACCTTGTGGGTGTAGACGAGGTCGGCGTCGTAAGGCACGACCCCTACCGTGAGCGCCTCGAGATCCACGAGCAGCTTGATGCGGTGTGTGCTCCAGCTCGGCTGGATGAACTCGTTCGGAATGCTCACGATGCCGCGCGTTCCGGGGGGGCAGAACACGAGAATGTTCTTGCACGCTTCGTCGTACAGATCCCGGAAAGGCTGCACCAGCGTCATCAGCGCACCGCAGTCCGTCGACCTGCTGTGCCCGTGCAGCGGCCTGGGGATCCGCCCGAACCTCCCGCCGCCCGGAGATGTCTCGTAGCCGACGTGTGCACCGCCGAAGTCGACGTTGATGGGCGCGTGGTGCACCGCGGCCGCGACCGCCCCCTCGTTGAAGCGCCCGCCGATCCGCCCCTTGTCGAATGGGTATTGGCCCGTGTACGCGTACAAGCACAGATCCACGCCGAACACGGACTCGTCCGAGCACTTCCACTTGCAGGGCAGCGTGCGCGCCCGGTCATGCACGAATCCCATGGAGAGGGCTTCCTGCGAGTCGAGGAACCGCATGGCCTTGCCGACGAAGTCGCGGAACAGCAACGGCCGCTCGCGGAACACCATCGCGATCTCCTGCACTTCGGGCAGGAAGGCCGTCGGATCACAGTACGCGGGAAGCCAGTGTCGATTCGACGGCACCATGGTGTTGCCTATCCTAGCACGACCGAACGACGGTCGGACGACGGCGCCTACCTGCCACCCTCCGGGATCTCTTTCAGCCGCCGAAGGATGGCGAGCGGGGATTCGCCGACCGCGCTCCCCAGCAGGGCGTTCATGCGCTCTGCCGCCAGGGCGAGCCTGCGCTGGATGCGATGCTGGTACGCATCCCGGAGCACCGACAGGAGCGTATCGGTTTCGCAGGGCTTCTGCAGGTATCGATACGAGCCCGAGCGCGTGCAGTCGACAGCCGAGTCGATGGCCCCGTGACCCGTGAGGCTCACCACCTCCATGTCGGGATGCTCTGCCTTGAGCGTGGGGAGCACCTGCTCACCGGACGGGCCCGGCATCTTCCGATCGAGCAACGCGATGTCGAACGGCTGCTGACGTGCCGTTTCGATCGCGTCGCGGCCGTCGGTGAATGGCGCTACGTCGAAGTCGCGCAGGCTCAACCGCTGGCTCAATGCCTGGAGGAAGCGCGCCTCGTCGTCCACAATCAGAATCCTGATTCGTTCTGCCATCCTTCCTCTCCGCTCGGCGAATGCGGCACGACCGTCGGAGCGCAAGCGGACCAGCTCCAGCGCCCGCGATCGCCACGTTGCAGCGATCCGTCACGGTGCTGTGGACCTTGAATCAACCGGCCGGGGTCCGCAAGCATTCCTATGCCGTGCTCACCCTTAATAAATTGAGTCGGATTGCGCACGACACGCATGGCAAGAACGACGACACAGTCGTCTGCGAGTCCGGCGAGCCCAAGATGGCGCAGGCGTCCACCGGCGAGTATGCTCGCTTGGCCCGGACCGAGGCCCCACGCATCCGAACACACCGTCCGACAGCTCCTGGATAGCGCGGTCCGGTGACACCGTCCGCTCCTGACTCCGCCGCGCACCACCCCCAGCAGGACCAGGCGGCCCTGGCCGCGTGATTTCGCCTGCTCTATGAGCGTTTCAGGGAAATCCTGGCCGCCAACGATTCCACGCTCGAGCTCATCGCCGATATCGAAGAGTCCCTGGCCGGGCAGACCCCCGTTTCGATCGAGAGCTTCGCGGGTCGGGTGCAGTCTGCCGCGCTCCATTCCTTCGTGATGGTGAAGAACCTGAACCTCCTCGACGGAGGGCGTCATTCCGACCTGTACGAAGCGCTCAAGCGGATCAATGCCACCATCGAGGCGGAGCTGCCGCCCGTGGACCCGTCCATGGACGGCCCGCTGGTGCTGCGGCTGCACGAGGTGACGGCGACCCAGCAAGCGATTGTCGGCCCGAAGATGTGGAATCTAGCCCGCGTCCACGCCGAGTTCGACCTACCGGTCCCTCCGAGATTCGTGGTGACGGTCGCGGCGTACGCGGGCTTCATGACGGCTATCGACCTGCGGGGAAGGCTGGTACGGCTCGGAGACCTGGCCGCGAGCGCGGATGCCGCTGCGCTCGGAGAAGCCTGCGCGGAGGTGGCGGCGACGATCATCGGTGCCGCGTTGCCTGACGAGATCGAGTCGCAGGTGCTGACTGCTTTCGACGAGCTTGGAGACCCGACCATGCTCGTGGCGGTGCGCAGCTCGACCCTGGGCGAAGACGAGGCAGTGTCGCATGCGGGGCAATACGAGTCGCTGCTGGGCGTCTCCCGGGAACGGCTGATGGACGCATACAAGCGGGTGGTTGCGAGCATAGGCACGCGCGACGCTGCGCAGGGTTGCCGAGTTCGTCACTCCGCCATACCTCGTCGATCCGGCAAACCCCGACTTCGCTCCGCGGTCATACCGCACGCTGCACGATGTCGTGCGCTACGTCCATGAAAAGTCCTTCGCCGCCATGTTCCACTTCGGCGATCGCGCCGAGGTCGACCACAGCAGCGCCGTGCGGCTCGAGGCCAGACTTCCCTTCGAGGTGCTCGTCTACGACCTTGGAGGCGGCATCGTCGAGGACGCCGCGCAGGCCAGGGCCATCCGCCCCGAGATGGTCGCGAGCGCACCGCTCGTGGCGTTCCTCCGCGGCATGCTCGACAGCCGCCTGCGCCGGGACAGGCCTCGCCCGGTGTCCGCGTCGGGTTTCCTGTCCATGCTCGGCGAAAGCATGATCGGGCCGCCCCCGGAGTCCCAGCAGCTCGGCCGCGTCTCCTACGTAGTCTGCGCCGACCGATACATGAACTTCAGTACCAAGGCCGGTTACCACTTCTTTACCGTCGATACCTGGTGCGGCGCGAGCGTCAACAAGCACTACGTCCACTTCCGCTTCTCGGGCGGAGGGGCCGCGGCCGATCGCCGCGCCCGCCGCATCGATTGCCTCCCCCGGATCCTCGACGCGCTCGAGTTCAAGCTCCAACGCCGCGGCGACATGCTCGTCGCACGCCTCGCAAAGCTCGAACGGGACACCATCGTTGCACGCCTCACCGACCTCGGTCGATTGACCGTCTGTGCACGCCAGCTCGACATGTTGATGGCCTCCGACGCCAGCCCTGCGTTCTTTGCGTCGGTATTCCTGCGCAGCGAGATGGACAAGTTCTTCTGACCTGGCCTGCGCACCGATCCGCTGTCACGCCATGACGGCGGCGCGTACCCGCCTCGTTCGGCATGGCCTGGGGGACACGCCCTCCCGCGGCATGGGCCCTGCTGCGCGCAATCATTCGTGGAGCATTGGAATCCAATCACGTAATGTTACCGAGAATCATCGTATCGCTGTGACAGGTTCGAGGTTCGGCTATCATGGGTCTTGCTAGGCTGTCGTCCCAACGTGCCGTCTGGCAGGAGCATCCTTGGTCGCCTGCCGCGCGGCGAAGGCACCTGCCTCGTCATCACGAAGGTGAGCATGAGCGCGAGCGCATCGACTGCAACTACGTCTGTGGCCGCATCCGCCACCCCGGGCGCCCGGCGCGGCATCGCACGACGCATCTTCCCGTTCCTCGCGTGGTTTGATGGGTACAGTCTGGCGCGTCTGCGGGCCGATGCGATGGCGGGGCTGACGGTGGCCCTCGTATTGATTCCGCAATCGATGGCGTACGCGAAGCTGGCGGGCTTGCCGGCGTACTACGGCCTGTATGCGTCATTTCTCCCGCCGATGGTGGCGTCGATGTTCGGGTCGAGCCATCAACTGGCGACCGGCCCGGTGGCGGTGGTGTCATTGATGACGGCTGCGGCGCTCGAGCCGCTGGCCACGGCTGGAGGCAGCACGTTCATCGCGTACGCGGTCGTGCTGTCCCTGCTGGTGGGCGCGTTTCAGCTCGGTCTGGGGCTGCTGCGCCTTGGCGTCGTGGTCAACTTCCTGTCTCATCCCGTGGTCAATGGCTTCACCAACGCAGCAGCGCTGATCATTGCGACGTCCCAGCTCGCGAGTCTGTTCGGCGTATCGGTCGACGGCGCGGACCACCACTACGAGACGGTCTACCGCACGATCCGCGCGGCTTTGCACTACGCTCACCTGCCGTCGCTGGGGCTCGCCGCGCTGTCGATCGCAGTCATGGTGGGGCTACGCAGAATCAATCGAAAGATTCCGGATGTGCTCGTGGCGGTGGTGGTGACCACCGTGATTGCGTGGGCAATGGGCTTCGAGGAGAACCGCACGGTGGCTCTGACCGACGTGGACGACCCGGGCACGGTGCAGCTCGTACGCGAATTCAACGGAGCCCTGGCCGGCATCAGCGAGATCGCGGCCAAGAAGGTGGAGCTGTCGGGCCGGCTGGAAGCGGCCGAACACAGTGCTTCGGACCCGGTGGAGCCGATGAACCTGCGCCACGATCTGGCGGTGCTCGACTTGCGTTTGGCGCAGCTCAAGGACAGCGCCGCGCGTCTGCGGGCCCGGCTGCGCGGTGGGCTGTACGAGATGGTGGAGAAGGACGGCAAGGCCACGCTGATACCGCGGGGTACGCCTCCCGGATCGGGCGGCACCTGGCGGCTCAAGGTTGGAACGGACAAGCTCGACGAGAACAAGCTCGTATTCGTGGGAGGGGGCGCGGTGGTGGGAAGCATTCCGAAAGGCCTTCGTTTCGGCTTGCCCACGAAGGACCGCGACGGCAACAACGTCGACGTGTTGGGGCTGATTCCACGGCTGCTGTCGGCTGCGATAGTCATCTCGCTGTTGGGTTTCATGGAGGCTATATCGATCGCCAAGGCGATGGCGGCCAAGACAGGGCAGCGTCTGGATCCGAACCAGGAGCTGATAGGCCAGGGATTGGCCAACGTCGTAGGGGCCTTCGCCCTATCCTATCCCGTATCCGGGTCCTTCTCCCGGTCGGCCGTCAACCTGCAAGGCGGCGCCGTGACCGGCCTGTCGAGCGTCTTCACCAGCGTCGTGGTGCTCGCGACCCTGTACCTGTTCACGCCGCTCCTCTACCACCTCCCGCAGTCCGTGCTGGCGTCCATCATCATCATGGCGGTGGTCGGCCTGTTGAACGTCAAGGGGTTCATCCACTCCTGGCAGGCACAGAAGTTCGATGGTGCGATCTCGGTCATCACGTTCTGCGTGACGCTGGTCTTCGCGCCGCACCTCGACAAGGGGATCATGGTCGGGGTTGCCCTGTCGGTCGGTCTGTACCTGCTGCGCAACATGAAGCCGCAGATTGCGCTGCTGTCCAAGCACCCCGACGGCACCTATCGCAACGCGGCGCGGTTCTCGCTGTCTCTCTGCAAGCACATCGCGGTGGTGCGCTTCAACGGCTCGCTGTTCTTCGCGAACGTCAACTATCTCGAGGAGCGCATCCTGGACGTCATCTCCAGCATGCGCGAGCTCAAACACGTGCTGATCGTCGGCAACGGCATCAACGAACTCGACGCCTCCGGCGAGGAGATGCTTTCGTTGATCGTGACCCGCCTGCGTGGCAGCGGCTACGACGTCTCGTTGTCCGGGCTGAACGATTCGGTGCTCGACGTGATGAAGCGGACCCGCCTGCTCGAACGAGTGGGAGAAGATCACCTGTTTCGCAATGTCGCGCACGCGATTGACACCATCCACGCGGAGGCGCATCGTGGTTCCGACGAGCGTCAATGCCCGCTTCTGTATGCGCCGTTGCGCCCGCTGCCCGTGGCGCCGGAGATGGCAAGGAGGCTGGAAACGCTCGATCAGCAGAAGGGAGCCGGTGCCGATGCCTAGCCACTGCCCGCCCATGCCATTCGATGGAGAGTGCACATGACGGTTGTTGCGCTGTTCAGCGGCTCGTTTTGCGGCGGAGAGGAGATCGCGTCCAACGTCGCCAAGGATCTCGGCTTCCGCCTCGTGCAGCGCGACCTGTACGCCACGGTGGCATCCAGATACGGTTTACCCGAGAATCGCGTGACCGAGGCCATCCACGGGACCACGTCCTTCTTCCGTTCGTTGCGTCGCGATCGCGAGCGCACCGTCGCCTATGTCCGGCTCGCCGTGGCCGAGATCGTCCTGGAGGACGACGTTGTCATCCACGGATTCCCGATGCACCTCGTCGCCAAGACCGTGCCGCACGTGCTGCGAGTGTGCATCGCGGCCAATCGGGATCATCGCATCAGGGCGGCGATGGCGGCGCAGTCGATCTCCGAGGCGAAGGCTCGCAAGGTCATCGATCGCGACGACCGCGAGCGCATCCAGTGGACGCAATACCTGTTCGACCTCGGGCCATGGGATGAGCGGCTATACGACGAGATCGTGCCGGTTCACGCGACACCCATCGACCAGGCTGTCCGGCTCATCGCGGCGAACGCGCGCAACCAGGTGGTTCAGACGACGCCGGCGGCGCAGGCGGCGGCGCAGGACGCGGTGCTCGCGGCCAGGGTCCATGTCGCGCTCGCGGAGCACGGACACGACGTCGACGTGACCGCGGCGGGCGGGCTGGTGACGATCCTGATCAAGAAGGAGGTGCTGCGTCTGGAGAAGCTCGAGAGCGAGCTCAGGCACATCGCCGAAGCCGTGCCCGGTGTGAGCGGCGTGCAGACACGGCTCGGCCCTCGATGCCGTCCTCCCGGCTCGGCTCGCGAGGTCGACCTGGACGTGCCCTCCCGGGTGCTGCTCGTCGACGACGAGAAGGAGTTCGTGCACACCTTGTCCGAGCGTCTCCAGGCGCGGGATTTCGAGCCTGCCGTGGCCTACGACGGTGAGGATGCTCTTTCGTTCGTGGATTCGCAGGTGCCCGAGGTGATGGTGCTCGACCTCAAGATGCCGGGCATCGATGGCATCGAGGTGCTTCGCCGGGTCAAGCAGCAGCATCCGGTGGTGGAGGTCATCATCCTGACCGGGCATGGCTCCGATCGTGAGCAGGCGCTGGCGATGGAGCTTGGCGCGTTTGCCTATCTGCAGAAGCCCGTGGACATCGAGCTTCTGGCTCGCACGATGCGGGAGGCCTATCGCAAGATCAACGCGCGAAAGGCGGCCGGGGTCGGTCGGCGAGAAGAATGATCCTGGGCAATTTCAAGCTGCCCGGCTTCCTCGGAGCCAAGAGCGAGGAATCGGGTGACGGCACCGAGGCTTCCCTGCCCTACCGCAGGCTGTGGACGACCTCGGTCGTGCTCACCGCGCTGGTCTCGCTCGTCCCGCTCATCTTCATGACCGTCATCAACATCTTCCAGTACCAGCGCGCCCTCACCGCCGAGATGGAGCACCCGACCACGCTGCTGTTGTCGAACAACAAGCGTTCCCTCGAGTTCTTCATCGCCGAACGTCTCTCGGCGCTTCGCCTGGTGGTGCACACCCACACCGCCGACCAGCTCTGCGACCAGCAGAATCTCGAGCGCGTTTTTCGCAACGTCAACGACTCCTTCAGCGGCTTCGTGGACCTGGGTCTCATCACGGCAGACGGCACCCAATGCTCGTATGTGGGCCCCTACCGGCTGCTGGGCAAGGACTACCACGTGGCCGATTGGTTCCACGAGGTAACCGCCCGCGGCGAGTACGTCAGCGACGTGTTCATGGGCTACCGCGATGTCCCGCATTTCGCGATCGCGGTGCGTCACGAGGACGCGACCGGCAGACTGATCGTCCTGCGCGCGACGGTGGGCGCCGACCTGCTGGCGCAGTATGCGATCTCGCTGGATCTGAAGCCCACCAGCGACGCGTTCATCGTCAACTCGAGGGGCATCCTGCAGACGCCTTCACGCAGCCACGGCGAGTTCCTGAAGAAGGCGACGGTCCCGGTGCCGCCCTATCGTTCGGAGTCGCAGGTGACCGAGCAGGTCGATATCGACGGACGTCGCTACATGCTCGGCTATGCCTACATCGACCGGTCGCCTTTCGTGCTGATGGTGGTCAAGCATCCAGAGGACATGCTTGGCAAGTGGCTCACGCTCCGGGGAGATCTACTGGGCTTTCTCGCGGCGAGCGCGGTGCTGATCCTGATCGTGGTCCTGTGGAGCTCCACCGCGATGGTCAACCAGATCAAGGAGGCAGACAAGAAGCGGTCGCAGATCCTGCACAACATCGAGTACACGAGCAAGATGGCGTCCATCGGCCGGCTGGCTGCGGGCGTGGCACACGAGATCAACAACCCGCTGGCAATTATCAACGAGAAGGCTGGGCTGCTGACCGACCTCGTAGAGATGTCCGGCGAGTTCCCGCGTCGTGGCGAAGTCCTCGAGATCGTCCGATCCATCGAGAAGTCGGTCGAGCGCTGCAGCACCATCACGCATCGTCTGCTCGGCTTCGCCAAGCGCATGGACCTGCGCACGGAGTCGATTCGCCTCGAGGAGCTGCTCAAGGAGGTGCTCGGATTCCTAGGCAAGGAGGCAAACTACCGAAACATCACCGTGGAGTTCCACGTGCAGGACGGGGTGCCTGCGATCGAGAGCGACCGCGGGCAGCTTCAGCAGGTCTTTCTCAATATCATCAACAACGCGTTCGCAGCGGTGCAGGACGGCGGTCGCGTCGACCTGTTCGTCGAACGCGCGGGCGACCACGATGTCGCCGTGAAGATCCAAGACAATGGCCACGGTATCTCCAAGGAGAACCTGAAGCACATCTTCGAGCCTTTCTTCACCACCAAGAAGGAGTACGGGACCGGCCTGGGGCTCTCGATTACCTACGGTATCGTGGAGAAGCTCGGGGGCCGCATCGAAGTCGAAAGCGAGGTCGGTCGGGGGACCACGTTCACCGTGCGTCTTCCCGTGCCGGCGACGAAGTTCTGAGTGGGATCATGATGCGTGCGTGGATGCTGGCACAGGGGGTCCGGATCAGCGGGAGGCCGCGTTGCGGACCCCGAGGGGGACGATGATGGACAAGCTTCGCGTGTTGTTGGTCGACGACGAAGAGGAACTCGTCTTCACGCTTGCCGAGCGGCTGAAGATTCGGGGGGTCGACGCGCAGGCGGTCACGAGCGGAAAGGCTGCGTTGGAGGCGATCGAGCAGCGCAGCTTCGACGTGGTCCTGCTCGACGTGAAGATGCCCGGGCTCGGCGGGCTCGACGTGATGAGGCGCATCAAGTCCAAAGACCGAAAGGTGCAGGTCATCCTCATCACGGGACACGGCTCGGCGGAGGACGGTGCCCAGGGGATGCAGTCCGGAGCTTTCGATTACGTCATGAAGCCGATCAACATCAACGACCTGCTCACCAGACTGCAAGCAGCAGGGCAGGCCACCCGGGAAGGCCGCTGACCCCATGCCGCATCCCCCCTTCTGCGAGCAAGACCTGCTGTTCTTCGGTGCCACCACCGCCAGCGTGTCGCACGAGCTCAAGAACGTCATCACCATCATCAACGAATCCGCCGGCCTCCTGCACGACTTCGCGTCCGCCGCGGAGCGTGGCCGTCCCCTGGACCCGCAGCGTGTCAAGAAGACGTCCCTCGATATCTCCCGCAATGTCGAGCGCGCGGTGGAGATCATCAATCGGCTCAACCGCTTCGCTCACAGCGCCGACGAACCGGTGCGCGCGGTGAATCTCAACGGCATGGTGCGCGATGTGGTGGCCCTGGCGAGCCGGTTCGCCGGGCTGCGGGGGCGGCAGATCGATGCCGTGGTGCCCGGGTCGGTGGTCACGGTGTCGGCCTATGCGTTCGGCTTGCATCAGGTCATTTTTCGGGCGTTGAGTCTGGCGGCCGAGGCATCGCCTACCGACGACCCGATCCGGCTGGACATGGAGCCGACGTCGGGCGGGGCGATCCTGCGGATCTCCAGCGTGCCTGTCGATCTGCCCGAGCAGGCCCAGGCACGGTGGGGCGAGCTGGTCGCGTCGGCCCGGGAACTCGGAGTGAACGTGGTGCAGAGCGGTGAGGGGCGCGACGGTGCGATCGAATTGGTGGTGCCATCCGCCGCGCCTTGACGAGCATCCGCGGCCTGCATTCGCGGGAAGTGGTACCATCGGCCAGAGGTCGAGCCGGACCGTGCGAGGTGGTCATGGGAGACGAGAGAGTGCTGCTGGTCGACGATGAGCAGGAATTCACGAGCGTACTGTCGGAGCGCCTCGAGGCCCGGGGGCTTCAGGTCGAAACCGCTTCCAACGGCCTTGCCGCCCTCGAGAAGGTCCAGGGATCTTCCTACGACGTCGTGGTGCTCGACCTCGCGATGCCTGGCATGGACGGCATCGAAACCCTGAAGCGTCTGCTCGCCCAGAACCCGGATCTGCAGGTCATCATGCTCACGGGCCATGCCACGGTGCAGAAAGGCATCGAGGCCGTGCGCCTTGGCGCCCGCGAGGTGCTGGAGAAGCCTGCGGACATGACCACCCTGCTCGCGAAGATCTCGGATGCCAAGACCGACAAGATCCTGTTGGTCGAGAAGCGGATGGAGGAGCGGATCCGGGGGATTCTACAGTCGAAGGGCTGGTAGGGCACCAGCCGG
>Ga0209018_1001453_pt1 | contig 18983 bp, 16 predicted proteins | sample YNPBryBLVA2012_FD_185814 | JGI IMG/M metagenome (GOLD analysis project Ga0209018, IMG submission 185814) | Anoxygenic and chlorotrophic microbial mat microbial communities from Yellowstone National Park, USA - YNP Bryant BLVA 2012 (SPAdes)... ...
ACATCGCGCTTTGCGGCTCCGCCGCTTGAAGAAACGGCAACTTACAGCCCCAAGAAGGCCCAAAATCGCCAAAAATGCACACGCCGTGACGAACTTGGGTGAAAGCCAAGTGGAGGAGATCCGCCACAGTCTGAGTGGACGATCCGCAGCAGTTCATCTTGATAATGATAGAGCCTGTTCATTAAAAACGCAAATCGAAGAGATGACACCGCTGCCGGAACTTTGCACCGGCGGTCTTCACGCGGTCAAGTGGCCGCTCCCCTCGTCTGCCTGAAGCGCGCCGAAGTGACGCGGAGAGATGGCGAAGGGCATCCTGGCCGCGGGCCAAGTGCTGGATGAATCACATCGGCGGAACCAGGTTGCCGCTCTTGGGCGGCCTGTCAGGGGCCGATGCCGCTCAGGCGAGCGTAACCTTGCCGTGGTCGTCGCAGTGGCCGCCATGCGGATGGTGCAGGTGACCCTCGACCAGGTAATCGACGTGATCGCCGTGCGGCACCGCCTCGTGACCGCAACCGGGACCGTGCTGATGGCCTTTGCCGTGACCACCGCATGAGTGCTCCGGTGTGCAGGCATCCGGATTCGTGGCATTCACGTCGAGGGCGTGTTCATCCACATGATCGCCATGCGGGAAGTGCAGGTGTCCGTCGTGCAGGTAGCCGACATGGTCACCATGAACGACGGCGGTGTGCCCGCAGCCGGGGCCATGCGTGTGGTTGTGGTTTTCGTGGATTCTATGAACGCTCATGAGGTCTCTCCTTGCTGCTATCGGCCGGGCGCGGCAGCCCGGATCTGCGCTTCGCTGGCGTGCGCCAGAGCGCTGGAAACAAGATCGGCGACGTGCTGGTCGGCCAGCGCGTAAAGAATGTGTTTCCCCTGCCTGGCGCGCGTCACCAGGCGTTCGGCGCGCAAAACGCGCAGCCGTTGGGAGATGGTGGAGATGCTCTCGTTCTCGATGACGGCCACTTCCGAGACGCACAGCGGCCCCTGGGCCAGCAGTGCCAGGAGCCGCAAGCGGGAAGGCTCTCCGAGGGCGCGGAACAGGCGCGCGGCGTGTTCCAGGGATTGCTCACCCACCGGCAGCGGGCGCGCGGCGTTGCGGTGGGCATGTTTTCCCCGGCCCGGCGGATCAGAATTCAGTTGCATAATCGAACAACTGTTCAATTATAAACATATACCGGTCCGCTCTCGCTGTCATGCCGCCGGCGTGCGTGAGATACCGCGAGATTTCCATGAGGTTCGGGCGCTTCCGGTCCGGTTCGAGCCTCCCGGGCGCGACAGGCGGCGGGTCCGTTTCAGATCCGGCCGTCGAGGCAATCGGGAGGGGTGACTGAAGCGAACGCGGCGAGCGGCGGTTCTTCCACCCGCCAGGAGAGCCGCTCCCACTCCAGCGGCATTCGTTCGGGGAGGATGGCCGGCCGGTGCCAATCGCGCAGTGCCATCCGGCGCCAAGCTACACCCTCGCGTTCGAGCACCCAGCGCTCGTAGCGAGCCACGCGGCGCAGCAGGAGTTTCAGGAGACGCCGGGTCCGGCGCAAGGCGCCCATCGACGACGGGGGAAGCAGTCCCGCAAGCTGGTTCACTTGCCAGACCTGATGAAGCGGTTCGCCCGACTCCATCCAAAGAGGGATGAACTGATAGCGGTTGACGTAGATGGCGCCGCGGGAGACCTCCGCGAAGGCCATTCCGAAACCCCACAAAAACCAGGCGAAGGAGTCCTCACGCAGCGTATACCGCGTGCTCCCTTCCATCCCGGCGGGAGTCCGCGTCCGCTCGAATCCGTAATCCAGGAGAAGATTCCCCTGGGGGCGCCGGATATCCTGCCCCCAGCACCAGCATTGCTGGTGAAGAAGGTATGCGCCCCACTCCCAGTAGTTCGAGGGCCAGTCCATGGCCGGCTACAATCCCGCCACGTCGGCGCGGGTTAGTTCCGCGACGCTCTTGTGCAGCTTGAACTGACGGTTGCCGGAGCCGCTTGCGAGAACAGCGATCACGGTTTCCAGCGGCGGGCATCCCGGCTCCGAGCAGCGCAGTTCCGTTACCATCACCGTTTCGGCGCCACTCAGCCCGAATCGCTCGACCACCCATGCCTTGATCTCGGCAACGCGCGCCGCCTCCGGCGGCCGTGAACGAAACAGGTCCATGTCTCAGCTCCCGGACTCCGGGCGAAACACGCGCAGCATGCCGGCCGAGGAAGCCGCCGCCAGTTTCCGGTCGTCCGGCGCCCAGGCAAGCTGCGTCAGCTCACCGGGAAGCTCGGCGACGCGCACCAGACGGGTGTGCTTGTCCGGCAGCCACAGGCAGACACGGCCATCCTGCCCGCCCGAAGCCAGGAACGGGCCGTTGTGCTGAAAAGCGAGCGCCCGGATCGGCCGTCCCGCATGACCGTTCAACTGAATCGGGCGCGTGCCCGCGGGCCCCTTCCCGGAGCAGTCCCAAACGGTCACCGTGGACGCCCCGCCGGTGGCCAGGTAGCGGCTTGTAGCATCCCAACTCAATTCCCTGACCTTCGCCGGATAGCCTGTCATCTCCAGTTCCCTGCCGGTCTTCCGGTACCAGAAGTGGACGCTGGAATCCTGATTGCCGGTGGCGATACAGTTTCCGTCTGGACTCCAGGCGATCGCGAGGATCGAGCCCTTCCAGGCGTACCGTTTCACGGGCTGGGGCGACTCCGGACGAAAGGTCGTCAGTTGCCCGTAGGCGGCAGTGGCGAAGAGGAGATCGTTCGGCTGCCACTGCACGTCGGCGATCGTGCTGGGATGCGGCGCGTAGTCTGCCAGGAGGTCTCCGGCCCCCGACCAAAGTCTCAGCGCCCGTCCCGAGGCGGTCGCCAGAAGGTCTCCGAACGGTGCGAACGCAACCCGTTCGACCCAATGTTTACCGGATTCGAGATCATGCAGCCGGCGCCCGCTGGCGGCATCCCACAAGCGGGCCCGGGAATCCTGCCCGCCGGTGGCCAGCACCCTGCCGTCGGCGCGCCACGACAGGCTGAGGGTGCCGAACTCGTGGCCCGGCAGGTCGAGGAGGCGGCGGCCATCGCAATCGAAGACGACCACCGGTCCGCCGATAAGAGCCGCTGCCAGACGGGAGCCATCCGGCGACCACGCTGCCCGTACGACGTGGTCGTCCAGACCGGCTTCCCATTCCAACTCCAGTCCAGGGGCCGCCGGCGCCTCAAGGGTTAAGCGACCAGGCATTCTTTGAAACCCTCCGTTAATTCGACGCGGCTCAGGTTGCGGCCAATGAAAATGAGCGAATTGTGCCGCGGCTCTGTTCCCCAGACGCGATCCGGCTGGCCGTCAAACAGCATATGCACGCCCTGAAACACGAAACGGCGTGGATCATTCCGGATCGCGAGAACGCCTTTCATACGGAAGATATCCGGCCCCTTGTTCATCAGCAATTCACGCAGCCAGTTGTTCAGCTTCTTCTCGTCCAGGTCGCCGGGCATCGTGATTCCCACCGAGGACACCTGGTCGTCGTGCTCGTGATCCGGCTTATAGGTCTTGCTGATGACCGGCGCCAGGGGGGCGGAGCCGTGCAGCGCGGCGCCGAACTCGTCAGGGTGGTGCTCGGTAAACAAGGCGTAGGAGCCGCCCGCCGGCGCTTCGATCCGGAAGCGCTTCTCGCCTTTTGCCGAAAGGTCAAGCTGGTACAGAGTGGCGCCCGGCGTGAGGGCGGCGCCGGGCGCCACGGGACACTCTTTGTCGGAGAAGGTCAGCACCGCGTCCATTTGAACTGCCTCCAATCCCTCATGGCTGGCCGCTCTCACCGGAATCAGAGCGGCGTTCATCGACCGGTCGGGTCCGTCCCGCAACACCAGATCATGCGCGCCTGCCGCCAACTGATACACTCCTGCCCATTCGAACGGGTATTCCGGCTCGAGAAACATCGGGTCCACTTCCAGCGCCCGATCAAGATTGAAGCCGCCCAGATTGAGAATGCGGTCCATTTCGACAGCGGCGTTCTGAGTCCGGTAGATACGCGCGGCCGGGTTCATCAGCCGGATCCGCGCCTCCAGGCGGTCCACATCGGACGGCGGCGCCAGATCAATCTTGTTGAGCAGGATGACGTCGGCAAAGGCTACCTGCTCCTGGGCTTCGCTTGAATCGTCGATGTGCTGCCAGATGTGCTTGGCGTCGACAATCGTCACGATGCCGTCCAGAGCCAGTTGGGAGCGCATTTCGTCATCGACGAAAAACGTCTGCGCCACCGGCGCCGGGTCGGCCAGGCCCGTGGTCTCGATCAGGATGTGGTCGAAGCGGTCCTTGCGCTTCATCAGACTGCCGAGAATGCGAATCAGATCTCCGCGAACGGTGCAGCAGATGCACCCGTTGTTCATTTCAAAGATCTCTTCCTCGGCGTTGACGACCAGTTCGTTGTCCACTCCGATCTCGCCGAACTCGTTCTCGATCACCGCGATCCGCTTGCCGTGGTTTTCGGTCAGGATGCGGTTCAGCAGCGTGGTCTTTCCGGATCCCAGAAATCCGGTGAGCACGGTAACAGGTACACGGTCCTGCGTCATGGATGCCCCCCATTCACGAGATTTCCACCAGCGGTGACGCCACGGTGAAGCGCTGCATGCGAAGCCGAGCCAGCGCGGGCGGCAGCGGCCTGAGTTCGCCGGCCAAGCCGCAGCCGGAAGCCCAATCCGCCAGCGCCTGATAGTCGTCGAAGCTGTCCAGTCCTCCCAGCCATACCGCCGAGTCGCCGAACATCACCAGGGCGACGTTGGTGGCGTCACAAGGACCCAGGCAGCCGCTGATGGTGAGGTGAATCTTCTTCGGCAACTGGCGCCTCCGCCACTCGGCCTTCAACCAGTCCACCGGAACCGCGGGGTGGCCCTTGTCGGTCCTGCCGCAGCAGCACCCCTGGCAGACCACCACCTGCCCCATCGTCTTCCGCGTTGTCTCGGGTTCCGCCTTGAAACTCATTTTGGTCCCGCCGGCCCAGCGGCGCGGTCTGGTGAGGCAGCTCTATAATGCTAATGCTAACTCATTAGCGAAATGAGATGCAACACGAAAGCAACCGCAATGCAAACGCGATGCGCCCCAACATCACTTGCTAGTGAGAACGCAGTATTGTTAGACTACGGTCTATGAACCGTCCTGGGTTATTCTTCCTTCTGGCCTCGCCCCTGCTTGCCGGTCAGGCCCCACCGGTCCCTCCCGCGCTGGTCTCCGCTCCGGTGATCGAGCCGCTGAAAACCACGGTCACCGTCATTGGCACGCGCAGCGCCATGGAGATGGACCAGAGCCCGGTGTCCACCTCCTTGGCCACCAGCGAGGACATGGAGCGGCGCAATGTGCGCCAAGTCGACCAGGCGCTGGAATTCACCCTGGGGGTGATCGCGGTTCGCACCCGCGGCCCGGCGGATAACGACTTCGGCCTGGGCTTGCGGGGGTTTGCCGGGCGCGGCGGGCAGAGCCGGACGCTGATTCTCATGGATGGCCAGCCGATGAACAACAGCTATACCGGCAACGTCACTTGGTCCATGTTCTCCGTCAGCGAAATGGAACGGGTTGAGGTCGCGCGGGGTCCGTTTTCATCGCTATACGGCGGCAACGCCATGGGCGGGGTTGTGAACCTGATCACCAAGCCGGTTCAAGGGCGCGCCCTGGAAGTGCTGGCGCAGTACGGCAGCTTCGATACGGTGAACTACTCGATTCGCGCCGCGGAGCGGTTGTTCAGCAGACTCGGCCTGAGCGCCGGCTACAGCCGCTTTCAGACCGGAGGGTACTCACCCCAGGAGATCTTACGCCCAACGGTTGCGGCGACTGGAGGCACGATGGTGACCGGCGTGCGGCGTTGGCTGACGCCAACCGGCGGGCTGACTTACCAGGTTGGCGACCGCGGAAGAAACTGGTTCAACCAGGAGGGGTACCGCATTCGCGGGGAGTACTCGGTTGCCTCAAGAGTGTTTGCCAGCCTCCAGTACCTGCGGCAGTCACGGATGGAAGGATACGACGCCTATACGACTAATCTGCGGGATCGGTCGGGTTCGCCGGTCGAAAGCGGAACGGTGGCCTTCGTGGATGCCGACGGCGTGACGCGCCGGCTCTCGGTGAGCCCGTCAAACTACATCGGCACCCCCACGGGGGCGTCATTGAACACTGTCCAGGCTCAGGCGTTAGCGTCCCTGACCACTCATTGGAGCTTGAAGGCCGCAGCGGGGACGAACGACAGCCCAAGCGACTGGTACGTGACTCCGGGGATCAACGCCACCCTGGCGGGCGGGTCCGGGGGCTATGTTAACCAAGTTAACCGCAGCTTCTATGGGAATGTGCAAGCGACCTGGGCCTCGTCCGGCCAAACGGCGATTCTCGGCACGGAGTTCCGGCATGACCGCGCACGAATCGCCAGTCAGACGATTCCCAACTACGCAATCCGCGCCAATGGCGGACCGTTCGAGACGCAGGCAAAAGGGCGGGCTGCAAACCAGTCCGCCTATGCGCAGTACCAGTTCAATGCCACCGACAACCTCCTGATCGTGGCTGGCGGGCGCTGGGACGGGTGGCGAACATATGACGGGTACAACCAGACCAGCGTCGCATCCGGCTTGGAGCCCTACCCTGAGCGCTCAACGAATTCCTTGACGGGGAAGATCGCGCTCACTTGGCGTCTTCCCGGCCAGTGGCAGTTGCGGGGCAGCCTGGGCAATGCGTTTCGAAATCCAACCGTCTATGATCTCTATCGCAACTTGAGCCTGGGCGGGACTTTGTACCTGGCCAATCCCAACGTCAAGCCGGAGCGTCTGTTCGCCTATGAGGCCGGAGCCATGAGGCGTGTCCGAGGACTGGGCGCGTTGGAGACCACCTTCTTCGTGAACCGCGTGACGGATCTCATATACCGCACCACCGATTTCGCAGCGGACCCGAGCGGGCGCATCCGGCGCTTGGGTAACGTCGGCCGAGGCCGCGTCGTCGGCTTGGAGATGTCCGCGCGCCAGGAGCCTCGGCGCTGGCTGCGCCTCCAGCAGAGTTACAGTTGGACGCGGGCCAAGATTGTCGAGAATCCGGCCTTGCCGGCCACAGTGGGCAAACGGCTGCCTCATGTACCCGAACACAATCTGTCGTTTCTGACCACGGCCGCATGGAAGCGCTGGAACGCGACCTGGGGTGGCCGTTATGTGAGCGGGACTTACTCCACCGACACGAACGTCGATGTCGTGCGGGGAGTTCCGGGTAGCTACAGCCCGTTCTTTGAGACCGACGTCACCGTTGCTTATGAAGTGAACCGCCAGCTCAGCCTGCACGTCACTGCGGACAATCTGCTGGACCGTCGCTACTACGTGTACTATTCGACAGCCGGGCGAACCGTGTTCGCGGGCCTGCGCTGGAGGCTCTAGATGCGGCTGTGGCTGCTCCTGGCCTTGGCGTCAGCGGTCTGGGCGGCGCCGCCCAACGCTGTGGTGGTTGTCCGCACCTCCCTGCACGCCGGCCCGGCGCTGGCGGATGTGAAGCGCTCGCTGGGGTCCGCCCGGTTCGATTGCGACTTGGCGCACGGCGACATCAAGACCGAACGGCTGAAGCAGGCGCGCATCTTGTTCCTTGAACACCCGGAAGCTGAACTGCTTGACCGGCTTAAGCCTGCTGCCATGGAAGCAATCCGCCGCGGCCTCCGCGTTGCCAGCGATACTCCCGAACTGGTGAAACGAGCATGGGGAGTAGACGTCGACGCAGCCCTGACCCGCCGCTTGATGCCTTACTACCAGTATGGAGGACAGTCGAATCTCCGCTCGTTCTTTTTCGCCATCTATGAGGAGGCAGGTGGACGGCTCGCCTCGCCCCTTCCCGCTCCGGAGGAACTGCCGCGCGAAGGTGTCTACCACCCGGACGCCCCTCGCGTGTTCGCCGATCTGACCGAGTTCCTCGCCTGGTACCGGGCTTCGCATCCCAAGCAGGGCCCGCTGGCGGTGGTCAGCTTCTTCCACTCCTACTTCCGGAACACAGACACCGGCTTCATCGACGCTCAATTGCGCGCTCTGGAGGCGCAAGGACTGGCGGCAGCGGGCGTGTTCGGCTGGCCGCTCCATACGCTGGGCCGGGTGTTCCAGGCGCCTGCGCCGGATCCGGTCCAGGTACTGCTGTCGATTACGCTGAGTCTTTCCAAACCCGAGGACGTACCCTTTTTGCGGGAACTGGGAGTCCATGTCATCAATTTGATGGTGACCCGTGACAGCCTCGAAGCTTGGGCCAAAGCCGAGCAGGGTGTCACAGCGACACGCGTCGCAACCTCACTGGCCAATCCCGAAACCGCAGGCGCCACCGATCCTGTCATGGTCGCCGCGACCGAGACCGGCGCCGACGGCTTGCAGCGGACGGTGGCGATTCCGGAGCGTGTCGAAATGGCCGCGCGGCGGGCCCGGCGCTGGGTCGAACTCCGCAACAAACCGAACCACGAAAAGCGGCTGGTCATCCTCTATTACAACAACCCTCCCGGCAAGGGAAACCTCGGAGCCAGCTACCTGAACCTGCCTCCAAGCATCCAGGCCGTTCTGGAACGGTTGCGGCGCGAAGGCTACCAGGTAGGGACCTCCAGCCCCGCGGCGGAACAGATCATCGGCCTGCTGGAGAAAACCGGCCGCAACGTGGAGAATTGGGCACCCGGGGAGATGACCCGCATGCTCAGCGAGGGCGGTGTGACCCTGCTTCCCCTGGAACGCTATCGGGACTGGTTCAACCAGCTTCCGAAGCCCTTCCGCGATTCGGTGAACGCAAGGTGGGGAAAGCCCGAGGCAGCCCGGCTGATGACTTGGCGCTCGGCCGAAGGGCGGGCATTCTTCGTTATCCCGGGGCTGTGGTTTGGCAATATCTTCCTCGGACCGCAACTGCTGCGCGCCTCCTTCGATGAGTACACGAATGCGCAGCATAGCGCTACGCTGCCCCCGCACCATGGCTACGTCGCGTCTTACCTTTACTACCGCTATCAATTGAAGGCCGACGCCGTGATTCACATGGGCCGGCACGGTACGCTCGAGTGGCTCCCCGGCAAGAACGCGGGACTCGCAGGCTGGGACTGCCCCGAGGTTCTGTTGGGCGATTTGCCAAATCTCAATTACTACATCATGGACGGCGGCGGGGAGGCGTTACAGGCCCGGCGCCGCTCGGCGGCCGTAGATCTAAGCCACTTGACGCCCTTGCTATCGCGGGCCGGCAAGGAGGATCGCTTTGCCTGGCTGTCCCGAGCCTTGGCCCAGTGGGAAGACACCCACGAAACCTCACCCGCGCTGGCCGCCGAGTACGCTTCCGCCGTGTGCGCCGAACTCGATAGCACCGGACTGGCGAAGCAGTTGAATCTCGATCTCCGCCACCTGGAAGAGAGCTTCCGCCGCGTGCGCGATTTCCTGGAGTCGATCGAAGAAGCCCCCATGCCGCTCGGCCTTCCGGTGTTGGGACGGATGCCGGCAATCGAGCGGCAGATCGCCGGACTGGCGGCGGTTCTGGAGACGACGTTCACACCTGCGGAGAGTAGGCAACTGGAGGGGCGCTTTGCGGAATGGGCCGAGGCGATGGTCCATGGCGCCGCACCCGTGTTACCCCCGTCGCTGACCGAGCCGCTGCGCGGCAAGCTTGCGCGCGTTCTGGACGAGGGCTACACTTGGCTGCACAATTTGCGTTCTTCGCCCGAGCGCGAACTGGAGGCGCTCGTCGAGGCGTTGCGCTCCGCTTACATCCCTAGCGGGCTCGTAGGCGATCCGCTCGGTGTGCCGGCCGCGCTTCCCGCTGGCCGCAACTTGCACCAGGGCGATCCGGCTCTCATTCCCACTCCGGCCGCCTGGGAAGTCGGCAAGCGGATGGCGATGCAACTCCTCGAAAACCACAAGCGCCGCCATGCCCGGTATCCGGAACGGATCTCCATGATCTTATGGCAGGGTGAAACGGGCCGCCACCAGGGAGCCATGGAGGCGCAGGCGCTGTACCTGATGGGCGTCGAACCAGAGTGGAACTCGCGCGGGGTTCCAGACCGGCTCAAGCTGATCCCCGATGAGGAGTTGGGCCGGCCCCGCGTCAACGTCATCTTTACCGTCAGCGGGCTCTACCGGGACGCATACCCCGACAAGATGCTGATGCTCGACCGCGCCGCGCGGATGGCCGCCGCGGCGGGAGACAACGCCCTGAGCCGGCAAAACCGCGAAACGGAAGAGGCGCTCGTGGCAGCAGGCGTTGCGCCTGGCCAAGCCGCGGCCGTGTCGGGAGCACGTGTGTTCACCACGGCGCCAGGCGCTTATGGCTTCGGTTTACAGCAGGTGGTCGAGCAGAGCCGGGACCGCGAAGATCCGAAGCTGATGGCGAATCTTTACCTGTCGAAAATGAACTACGTCTACACGGAAAAGGCGTGGGGCGTTCAGGTTCCCAAGCTGCTGGAAAGCCAATTGAAAGGCAACGAAGTCATCCTCCACAGCCGTTCCTCGAATCTATACGGCGCGGTGGACAACGACGACACCTATCAGTGGATGGGCGGGTTGCGCGTGGCCTCGGAGGTGGCCGGAGCCAGACCGGAGTTGATGATCAACAACCTGCGGCGGGCTGGGCGAGAGAGGATCGAGTCGGCGCAAAAGTTCCTCGCCACTGAGTTGAATGCGAGGAACTGGAACCCCCGCTGGATCGAAGAGATGAAGCGCGAGGGCTACTCGGGAGCGCGCGAGATGGGCAAGGCGATCGAGTACCTCTATGGCTGGCAGGCTACAGCGCCGGAGACGATCGCGCCCGAAGTGTGGAAGAAGACATACGACGTCTATGTCGCCGACGAATACAACCTTGGCATCAGGGAATTCTTCGACAAGGCGAACCCGGCGGTCAAGCAGAACGTGGTCGCCCGTTTGTTAGAGGTGGACCGCCAAGGCGTGTACCGGTTCAGCACCGCAGAGCGCAACATGCTCGTCCGCGAGTATGTCCGCCTGGTCGCGCGGCACGGCGCGGCTTGTTCGGCCAACGTGTGCGGCAACCGCAAGCTTCAGGCCATGGCGCTCAGCCTGGCGCGGAACCTGTCTGCCAATGAGATACCTTTGACCCAATTCGAGCAGTTCCGGCGCCAACTGGCACAGTCCCTACGCCCGCTGCCCTCTCGTTCGACTCCACTCGCGCCGTCCACGGCGGGGCGAAAGAAGGCGCAGCTTTCTCTCTGGAGAGGCATGAAGGTCAACATCGTCAGTTTGGCGGATTTCGCTCAGCGCGGCCGGCGGGCGGTAATCGGGAATCCCAAAGCCGTGCTTTTCGTTTTGACGCTTCTCCTTCTTGGGTCCCTCTTGGTCGCCGCCGGAAAACGCCGGCCGCAGCCGATCCTGGAGATGCATCTCTTGGTCCGGCATGAACCCGCGAAGAGTGAGACCGGCCGCTCCTGTTGAGGATGTCCGTTTCGCCGTTGGAATTGCACGCTTCTCCGAAGCCCACCTCACCTGTGAGACAACACTTGCGGGCAACGGCCATGAGGCTTTACAGCTCGTGCGACTGTTGCTTGAGCCCGCTGGCGAGGTCTGGGGGGACGGCCACAGTATCCTGGCCGCGCGCCCGCGCCACCCGGCCTTCAACCAATCGGCTAATGATGAAGCCGTGCCGATAATGGATGCAACAAGCCTCCGCAATGGAAAGCGGGCCGTTCAGTTGCGGCGATGGCGGCGGCAGGCGGCGCAGATGCCGTAGAGGATGAGTTCGTGGCGCTGAACCTGGAATCCGGATGCGGCGAGGCGGTCCACGGCCGGCACGCACCCATTCACTTCAAAGACCCGGTGGCAGCGGTCGCACTGGAAATGATGATGGTGGTTCTTGCCCGCCATTTCGTAGAGAACCGCTCCGCCGGGCATCTCCACCGGCGTCAGCCACTCTTCCTGAACCAGCGCCTTGAGGTTGCGATACACGGTGGCGATCCCAAGTCCGGCGACTTTCGTCTGGGCAAACTCGAGGACTTCCCGCGGAGACAAGGGACGGTTATGAGCCTCGAAAGCTCCTCGTATGGCCGCTTTCTGGCGCGTTTTGCGTGGCACGGGATCGGACATTGGCAGAGGAGCGGACACCCGCCCTTCCTAATGATACAACGATCTCTCCAGAAGAGACGCCGGAATCGCAGGCCGTCCGTGATCCGTCCGTAGGCCATTTCGGAGTCCAGACGGAATCCCGATGAACCGGGTGGTTCCACCGAACGGCCGGGGTCACCCGTTGGGTGCAGAATTGCTTATGGAATGAGCCTGTCGACGAAACGTAGAGGATCTCCGGCGGAAGGGGAATTCCTGTTCGAGTTGGACCCGGAACCGTTGGCCGAAACGGTGACCGCCTACGGTGGACTTCCGTTGTTCTTGCGCGCCGCACGCTCCTTGGATGCGGGTGGCTTGGCGAATCGCCACCTGCACATCAAGCAGCGGCAGCGTGGTCTGGACGAAGGCAGTTACGTGGAGAGCTTCTTGGTGCTCAATGCGTTGGGAGGGGATTGCCTGGAGGACTTCGATCGGCTGCGGGAAGATGGAGGGCTGCGGGAGATGCTCGGGCACGAAGTGCCCTCGCCGGCAGCGGCGCGGAAGTTTCTGTATCAGTTTCACGACGCGGAGAAGATCGAGCAGGCGCAACGCGAACTGCCCGCCGGACAGGTGAGTTATATCCCCACGGAGAGTGCGCCCTTGCGTGGTTTGGCGCAAGTGAATCAGGAACTGGTGCAGGAGATCGGGCGGCGGTGTGGGGAGCAGAAGATCGCCACCATCGATCTGGACGCGACGATCATTGAGAGTTGGAAGAGGGAGGCGCAGGCGACGTATCAAGGAGGCAAGGGCTACCAGCCGGTACTGGCGTTGTGGGCGGAAATGGATCTGGTGGTGGCGGACGAATTCCGGGACGGCAACGTGCCGGCGCACGCGGCATTGTTGCCGGTAGTGAAGCGGGCGTTTCAAGCGCTGCCGGGGACGGTGCGCGAATACTGCTTCCGGGGCGACGCGGCGTGTTGGGAGCGTGGGGTGGTGAATTGGTTGCGGGATGAACAGCGCAGCGAGGGGCCGCCGGGACGAATCACGCTGGGCATCAGTGTGCGCATGACGGACAAATTGAAGAAGTGCATCCTGCGCTTGCCAGAGAGTGTGTGGAAGCCGTACCGGAGCGATGGCGAGACGGAGGCCCAGTGCGCCGATGTATTGAACTACTGGCCAGAGGAAGAAGAGCGCCCGGCCGGGGCGGGGCCGCTGCGGTATGTCGCCATTCGGGTGCGCAAACGGCAGGGCGAGTTGTTCGGCGATGGCAGCGCAGCGAAGTACTATGCGGTGGCGAGCAATGAGTGGAATTGGAGTCCGAAGAAGCTGCTGGAATGGCAGCGGGAGAAAGCGGGCTCCATCGAAGCGGTGCATGATGTGGTGAAGAACGAACTGGCCGGTGGGGTGATGCCGTGCGGGCGGTTTGGCGCCAACGCGGCCTGGTTGCGGCTGGCGCTCATCACCCATAACGTGCTGGCGGCGTTGAAGCGGATCGGGCTGCCGGAGCCGTGGTTGCGGGCCAGGCCGAAGCGTCTGCGGTTCCAGATTTTCTGTTCGCCGGGCCGATTGGTGCACCACGCCCGCCGGTTGCTGCTGCGGGTGCAGCGGCTGAGGGAGCAGTTGGGGGAATGGCTGGAGGTCTGGCGACTGCTACCGGTGAGCGGATAGCGCGCTTACGGACGGATTATCGCGCCACTTTTTCGCAGGCGGAGGAGCAGTGTCGGCGCCGCTGGGTCGAAGCTGCCTTCACGCGGCTCTGGACTTCCTGCTGGCGCTGAGGACCGGCGCAATCCGCGCCCTATCAAACTGGCGAGGTAACTTCGGGGTGCATACCACCGTATTGCCCAGCCCACGAGTCGAGAGTTCCGGCAGACTCCGAACGCTACTGACGGATTACGGGCTACGGACCAGCGCCCAACTCGGCATCAGAACGGCCGCTGCCCGGTTTGCATCCACTGGCTGCGGAAGACCTGGCGCGCAGGGGTGGGCGGCGCCTGCGGTTCCGGCTGGCCGCGTTCCTGCGGCCGCAGCGCCTCGATCCGTTCCACCTCCGCGTCCAGCCGCAAGCCCATCGCGACGAGCCCGCACAGCGCGGCGTATGCGTAGCAGCGCGCGTCGAGCACTTCCGCCCGCAGTCCTTTCTTCCGCTTCCACTCCCGCACCGGCGTGCCTCGTGAGTACGTCGTTACCAGCGTCTCCGACAACAACTGCTCGAACCACTCCGCCGTGCGCTCCGTGGGGAAGTGTGAGTAGCCTGAACCGGGTTGTTCGATCTTCAACCGGCTCAGGATGACGCTCTTGGCACTGTCCACGCCGATGATCCACACCGGCGTGCGGCCGATCGTGTTCCTCGTTGGGCGTTTCGGCCACACCGGGATCGACCCGGCCTTACCTTTCACCGCGAAGATGCGCCGGTGAAAACGCTCGCGCGTGAACTGGTAGACCATCTCGGTGTGAAAGCCCGAGTCGATTGCGCAGGCCGCGACTGGCAGCTTGATCCCGTACTCGTGCACCCACTCGCGATTCAGGAATTCATCCAATTGCTTCCACAGCGCGGGCGCGCTCGGATCTCCAGGGAAGGTGTAGTAGCCGCACGACCAGCTCTCTTCGCCGCGTCCCCAACCGACCAACTCCAGTTCCGCCCGATCCACTTGCAGATCGATGCCCACCGTCAGCACCGCCACGCCCGCGGGCAGCCGGGCTCCGAACGACTCGCGCCGGTTCAGCAGCGCCGCGATGTCCACGCTGGTTTCCGCTTCGTCATCATAGGGCCGTCCCAAACTCGTGTTCACGAATGCGCGCCAGGTTTCCGGCCCGCCCGCCTTGGCCTCCACCGATTCGATCGCCGTCTCTGGCCACTCCTTCCAGGGCGAGTAGAGCTGATTGATCCAGAAGCCCGCGACCTTCGACTTCGGATTCGCCGCGCGCCACTCGCCGCGCGCCAGCATCCACAGCTTGCGGTGCGGCGGGATCAGCGCCTGGCAGTGCTCGCAGCGGTACTGCGCAAGGTCCGGCTGGCCCTCCGGCCACTCCAACTGCTCCCACATCAGAACCTGATACGCGCCGCACTCGGGGCACGGCAACCAGAAGCTCGATTGATTGCTGCGCAGCCACCAGGCCTCGATGCGGCTGGCACCCTTGGCCGTCGGGCTCGACGCCAGGAAGATCTTCCGGTTCCACCAGGTCGAGCTGCGCTTCACCGCCAGGGACACGGGATCCCCTTCGGTGCCCGCCGAGGCCGGGTAGCGATCCACCTCGTCCAGCAGCACGTAGCGGATCGGCCGCATGGCCAAGCCGGCCGGACTGTTCGCGCCGGCGATGGTGATGCTGCCGCCCGGAAAGCGCTTGTGCAGGATGCGATTGTTCGAATCGCGCGAGCGCACGTCGGCCACCTTGCCGTGCAGGCAGGGCGTGTCACGCAGCATGGGCGCCAGGCGGTCCTTGCTCCACGCTTCGCCGTCCTCAACGCGTGGCAGGACCACCAGCGCCGGTCCCGGATCGCGGTCGATGATGTAGCCGATGAAGGAGTTCAGGCACTCACTCTTTCCCACCTGGCTGGACGACATGAACACCACCCGCTCGTACGGACTGTTGGGCGAGAGGGCATCGAGGATGCCACGTTGATATGGCGCCCGATCGGTGCGCCACTCGCCCGGCTCAGCGGACGCCTCCGGCGACAAGCGCCGGTTCGCATCCGCCCACTCCGAGACGGTCTGTTTCGGCGGCGGCTCGAGCGCCGTGAGCACGTGCTCGATGCAGTCCTCAATGCCGGCCATAGCGGATGTCCTCCTGAAGGGCGCGCAACAGCGCGGTGATCTCGGCGTCGAGCAACTCGCGCACCTCGCGCACGTCGCTCAGGGCGGCCAGTTGCGGCGCCAGCTTGGCGGGCAGCGCGAGCAGCTTGTCGCGGATCTGCCGGACGAGGGTGAACCACTTCACCTTCACCTCGTCGGCGGCCAGAAGCCTCCCGCTCTTGAGCTCGAAATCGAGCTTCCGGGACCGCGCGCGATAAATCATTTCGATCGTGCGCGCTTGCGCGAAGCTCGCCGGCTGCTGCGGTCCGCCGAGTTGTGGACCAGTGTTGACTGGCGCCTGCGGCTCGGCGTCGACGGGCTTGTCGTCGAGCACGGCGTCGCTGGCGGCGACGTCCACCAATTTGCCGCGTAAGACCAGAATGCCCTTTCGTGCCAAGCGCGAGATGTAGGATCGATCCACCTGCCGGTGGCGGGCGTATTCGGCCTGGGTCATCAGGCCGGGAGTTGGTTTCTGTGCCATGATGTTGACCTGTCCGCAGTGTTGACTGCGGGTGCGCCGCCGCCGAAGCCGGACGGCTTGTGGAATCAGTGAGTTAGGAAGCGGTGTTGACTGTGTTGACCGGTGTGGACCACTCTTTCGGGCCTCTCACTGGGCACACGGTGCGACCGGGCACCGCCGCGGGAAATAAATGCCAGGAAGGACCCAATTAATCAATGAGTTACGAGGATTTCCACAGGTCTTATGTATTAAGTATAACTTATAGTAGATAGTCTGTTAGTTTGGATATGCTAATGTTATCTCCTCTCCATCCCGGCCCGTTTTCCCGCCTCTGTCTCCATCTTGTGGACTAACCGGCGCATGCCCAGGCTCTCGCACCCGGCCGACTGGGGAATTTCCCCAGTCGCCGGAGTCCTCAAACAGGTTCGCCATCGCGTTTTCCCCGTTCGGCCTCAGCCCGGCAGCGGCTGGCGATCCGGACCAGGTCCCCGGCCACAGCCTCGGCTTGCCACACCCGGCACGCGCCGGATCACCGCCAGGCAGTTATTAGTGATGGACCAGTTCCTGCCGCTCGGATTCAATCTGTTGAACAGCGCCGCGATCTCCTCGACGGCGGCGTCCGTCAGCCGGTAGCCGCCAGGGGCGGTGTCCAGGATGATCTCGGCCACGCTCGCGCCGCGCAGCACCAACAACTTCGTCCGCCGTTCGCGCTGACACGCGGCGTCGTGCTCCCGGATCCGGCGGTGCTGGCCGGGCGTCGTTACCATGTAGCCCTTCTCCCGCCAGCGGTCGCACACTAACCAGCAGCGCCCCCATTGTCTGCGCTGCTCCATCTCCCATCTCTCGAGCGGCCACGCGGGCTTGACGCGGAAGCGCCAGTTGAGTTCGCTCGCATCCACCGGAGGAAAGCCTGCCGCGAGCATCGCGCCCTTGAACGTGCCGTTGTAGACGTAGAAGCCGTCCGGCTCGCGATCGAAGTCGTGCTTCATGCCGTAGCTGGTGCGGCGAAAGACGGTCTTGGCGAGCACAAGCACAGCCCGGATCCAGTCCAGCAGGGTGGCCTGCTGCTCCGGCTCGAGCTTCTGGAACCCCGCCGGGTCGTTGGCCGCCCAATCCCTCTCGGCCAGTTCACTGCGCCGCCCACTCGCCTTGTAGAGCGCATAGTAATTCATACTCAGTTCACCTCCAAAGTTGGGTTGCCCGCATCGCCGCCGTCAACATAGTTGTTCCGACCGAGCCAGCAGTTCACCCAAGGGATGCCGCGGCCTCGTAATGAGTAGAATTGAAAATCTTCCATCTGACAGCGCAGGAATTGGATCAGATGGAGGACGCGGACTGCGTCGTCCATAATGCGAACCGGCAGATGCCGGCGCAGGCTGATGATGTTCAGGAAGCGGCGTAGAGCGGGTTGGGCCGGCCCCAACGCTTTCGCTGCCGTGATGTGCCGGTCAAGCTCCAACACGCCGGTGACCTCCTGGAGGATGGCAGCCGGCTCCAGGGCGGCGTTCTCCAACCAGCAGGCAACGGATTCCGCATCGTCGGGCAGCGTGCGGATCTGCAGCTCTCGCATGCCGATCAGGATTTTGTCGAGAGCTTCATGGATGCGCTTCAGGGTGCGCGGAATCCGGCCACAAAGGGCTTTCGCGGGTTGGCCAGCACACCGTCCATCTTTGAGGATTTCGAAGATGGCGCTCTCGAACTCGGCCACCGAACGGTGGACTATGGCCCACTCGCGCGCAGCGGCGCGGTGTTCGTCGATGGTCATGATCGTGTAGTGTCGTCTGTTCATAGCGGTTTCTCCTGGCGCGGGCGGAAGGGGAACTTATTTCGCAGAACTGCCCCACCGCTTTGCGCAACTAACTCCTGTGGAATCAGCTTCTTTCGCATGTTTCGCTTTTTTCGCACCTCCCGACTCTCACGCTCCCTATAGGGCGTCTCCGGCTTCCCTTTTTTCCTCCCGCATATAGCGAAATAAGCGAATAAAGCGAAGAAAGCTGATAACAAAGGGCTTACTGAAGAGCGTCCTGCGAAATAAAGCGAAAAAAGTCTTCCCACTCCGCCGACCGCCCCTTCGTCTTCTGAATCTCGAAAGGAATAAGGCCCCGCTTGCGGAGAACCACCAGGGCTCGGATGATCGCACTGGCCGACCTATACCTGTTGAAAAGCGCGCTGATCTCCGTGCGGGTCAACCCCTGTTGAGCCGCTCGAAGCGCTTGCAGGATCCTGTCCGCCATCGAATCGCGCATCACAGTTCTCCTGACGCGGATGTACTCCGGCGGCCGTTGTCTACCTTTCATTCACATATCCTCCTCGCGCCATGAAGTCCTTCACGATTTGTCTCTTTCAATCTGCGCCGTTGCGTCTTGCCACACGGCGAACCACTTCTCCACCGGCCGCCCCTTGGTCTTCTGAAGCTCGAACCGGATCAGCCCACGACTATGGAGTGCCAGCAGTGCGCGGCTGAGTTCGCTCACCGATTTGTGGCGGTCGAACAGGGCGTTGATCTCGGTGCGGGTCAGACCACCTAGTGATGCCCGGAGCGCCCGCAGAATCTCGTCCGCGGTCGAATCACCGGTAGCGTCGCCGAAAATGTACTTGGCCGAGTCGTCCGAGTAGCGCCAGACTTCCAGAGCCGCCAGCAGGTGCTCCTTGCGGATCTCCCGCGCGCCGTCGAGGAGGGCGTAGATCAGCGACACCCGCAACGTGATGGCCGCAGCGCGCGCCGTGCACGCGCCGTACATGCCGTGCCGCTCCTCGGTCAGCTCACGGTACACTCCGGTGT
>Ga0209018_1001454_pt1 | contig 18972 bp, 11 predicted proteins | sample YNPBryBLVA2012_FD_185814 | JGI IMG/M metagenome (GOLD analysis project Ga0209018, IMG submission 185814) | Anoxygenic and chlorotrophic microbial mat microbial communities from Yellowstone National Park, USA - YNP Bryant BLVA 2012 (SPAdes)... ...
GTCTACCCGGGTAGACACGCACGTCTACCCGGGTAGACACGCACGTCTACCCGGGTAGACACACTTCGCAGCCTGATTCTCGGTCAACACGAACTGCAGGGGGCTCGGCTTCGACCTCGGGAGGCGGCCCGACGGCGGCCAAGACTGCTGCCGCAGGGGTCCGCCGTGCGGCAAGGGCCGCGCCCTGTCCCTGCTCGCCCTCCGCGGTCGTCGAAGCGATGGGCTCGTTGCGTGCGCACCTCGGATGCTGCGGAATCGGAGGGCGGGAGCGCGGACCGCGTCGGCCGACAGGAACTGGGGAATGGGGAATAGGCGCCGGGCTGGACGCCGAACGTGGTCGGCTGGCGGTCCGCGCTGTGGAGGCGACGGAGGAGGTGACGCAGCCCCGCGGCACGCGGAGGTGCACCTTCGAAACGGCCTTCGGTTGAACGGCCTCCTGGCGCAACTACTTCAGCGCCTCCTTCCTGGCAGCGTGGTAGTCCCGGTCGTACTTCAACGTGTTCGACGCCTCGGGCGGCAGCTCATAGCGGCCGTCGATCGCGAGCGACGCCACCTCCTGCCCAACGCCGATGCCCAGCATGAACCCCTGCCCGCACATGCCCACGGCGAGGGTAAGCCCTGGGATCGCGTCCACATTCCCCACGATGGGTACGCCGTCGGGTGTCATCGGGTAGCAACCTCGCCAGACACGACGGACCAGCAGATGCCGCAATCGCGGCACCAGGCCGATCATGCGCGCCGCTACGATCGGCAGAAACTCCGACAGGCTCTGGCGGTTGGTGCCGAGGAAAAGGTCCTTCGGCGTATAGCAGAAGATAACCTGTCCCTCGTGGTTCTGGCCGAAGTAGAAGTTGGCCGTCTTGCCGTCGGCGCCGGGGCGCAGGTCCACCACGAGCGGCTTGATGAAGTGCTCCACGGGCGCCGTGATCCCGGCTTCGTGGCTGTCGGGCTGGACGGGGATTGGGATGCCGAGCAGGTCGCCGTCTCGCGCTGCGTCGGAGCCGGTGGCGACGACGACGCGAGGGGCCCAGTAGGTGCCCTTGTCGGTCTTGACGCCCTGCACGGCTCCGCTCGCTACGAGATACTCCACGACGGGCTCATTGAACCGGAACTCGGCGCCCATGCGCACGGCGTGACGCATCAGCGCTACGGGCAGCAGCAGCGGCGACACCTGGCCGTCGCCGGGCGAATAGGTACCTCCTCGGAGCCCTTCCCGCTCGATGCCAGGCACGAGTTCGTCGATGGCGTCAGCGTCCACCCAGTCGTTGACCAGTCCATACTGTCGCTGCCTGGGGAGCAGGCTTTTCAAGGTCGACTCGACCGCCTCGCTGTAGGCAGGAAAGCAGTAACCGCCTGGCTTCCATCCGATCTCGTCGCCGTGTTCCTGTTTCCACGTGCTCACCGCCGCGAGCGTGCGGGTGCAGAGCAGGATCTTGGCCGGGTCGGAGTGCGTGGCGCGCACGCCGCCGATGGCCGCCTTGTTTTCGCCCTGTCCGACCGCGGAACGGCGTTCGAGCACCAGCACCTTCAGACCGCGCGAAGCGAGGTAATAGGCCGAGGGCACGCCCACCGATCCACCGCCCACCACGATGGCGTCGAACGTCTCACGCATGTTCGGCCTCCTTGACGTGCGCGAACGCCTCGAGGGGAGTCTCGGCGACTAGGGGTCGCACGGTCGGGGGTGTGACCTCGGCAAGCGGGACACCTTCTTCGCGGAAGATGCGCCGGACCAGCTCGGTGCAGGTCTTTCCGCCGCAGCCGCCCATGCCTGACCGCGCCAGCGCCTTGAGCTGGTTCATGTCCCGCACGCCGGCCCGTATCTCGGCCACGATCGCGCTCTTGCGAACGCGCTCGCAGCGGCACACGATGGGATCCTCGCCGCCCTGCGGAGCGTCGGTCTGCTCGACCGGGACCGACGGCCCCCGGATGCGGAAGCCCGCCACGCGCAGCTTGTCCTTCGATGGCACCTCGACGAGCAGCAGGTGCCTGCGGTTTTGCTCGGGGCGGTCCCGGACGGCCACGACCGTGCCTTGGCCGATGATCTCGCCGTCGAAGTCCACCGTATCGACTTGCTCGCCCAGCGGCACGTCGGCGAGGTTGAACTCGAAGGGCAGCATGATCAGGGCCTTGTCGCCCGTAGGGTCGTAGTCGTTGAATACGAGGCTGATCGCGAGGCCAGGGCAGACGGCCACGCACCTGCCGCAGCCCAGACAGGCCCCCTCGAAGCGCGGCAGACTCATGATCGAATCGCCCTGCAGCGAGATGAGGTGCTCGGGACACGCTTCTCTGCATGGATCGCAGGGGATCTCCTGAACGCACCGAAGGACCGGATACACCGGCTGCGGCAGGTCCACTGGATCGAACGACGCCACCCGGCCCGGACGGCTCCGCAGCGTCTCCGCCAGCTTTGGCCAGTGCTCCGGGATGTCCACGGGCACACCGAGGTCGGCAGCGATCTGCCTACCCGTGATCCGCCCGCTGAAGATGGCCGCTGACGCCTCGGCGATCTCGGCGGTGTCTCCTGCTGCATAGACCTTCACGCCAGCGCTCCTGGCGGCCTCCAGCAGCTCGTCGCACGGGCTCAGCCCCACGGCGATCAGGAGCGTGTCCACCTCGTAGGTCCGCTCCGTCCCGGCAATTGGACGCAGTCTATCGTCGACGGCTGCGATGGTGACACGCTCGATGTGCTCGCGTCCCTCGGCGCGCAGCACCGTGTGGCTCGTCCAGATGGGAACGCCGAGGCGCTTGATCTTGTCGGCGTGGACCTTGTAGCCGCCGACCTGCGGCAGGGCCTCGACCAGTCCCACGACATCGATGCCCGCCTGCAAGGCGTGGTAGGCACCGATGAGCCCGACGTTGCCGCCACCCAGCACGAAGAGCTTCGAGCACGCCTTGACCAGGTCCCGATTGACCAGCGTCTGGAAAGCGCCCGCGCCGTACACCCCCGGCAGGTCGCACCCGGGGAAAGACAGGCTCTTTTCCCGCGCTCCGAGCGACACCAGCATGGCGTCGAACGACACGAGCTTGTAGCCCTCGGGTGTGACGACTCCCACCTTGCGATCGGCGAACACGCCGACTGCGGTGCTGCTGACCCAGGTCGTGACCGACGGCAACTTGCGAATCTCCGCCTCGAGCTGGTGGCCGATGTCGATGCCGCGGGTTCCGGCCCAGCAATCCGCCACCGACCCGAAAAACTGGTGCGTCTGGAGCGTCAGCTTGCCTCCGAGCGAGGGCTTGTCGTCGACGATGAGCACATCGATGCCGGCTCGACCCAGCTCCATGGCGGCGCACAGCCCTGCGGGCCCGCCTCCGAGCACGAGCACGCGGGTGCGATGCTCGCCAGGACGCCCCATGGGCTTGCGGTCGCGATCAGGCGGAAGGCTCGGCAGGCCGTCACAGCTCTGCACGACCATGCCCTCGGCGACTGCGGTCATGCACGACTTGAGCGGGCGACCGTCCACCAGCACGGTGCACTGGGAGCACTGGCCGTTGACGCAGAAGATGCTCTGCGCGCCACCGTCGCGGTGGTGGTGGCCGAAGGCGGTGATGCCCGAGGCAAAGAGCGCCGAGCTGATCATCTCGCCGCGGCGGGCCAGGATCTCCTGCCCGTTGAACGTGAATCGGACCAACGGCGGGTCGAGCGGTGCAAGGACAGGGTGCTCGGTGATACGGAGGGCGGGGTTCATGACGCCTCCTGCGACGATCGAATGGGCTCACCCCGCATGCTGCCGGGCGGCGTCGGGTTGCGTGCCAGAGCGCCTCGCGTGAGAGGCTTTCGGACCAAGCAGAGGCGTGCGAGCGTGGCGCCGGTCGCGGGCAGCACCCGGCTCCGCCGCCAGGTGCCGTCGCGAGCGATCATGGCCCATCTGGCAAGGCTTCGCGGTCCGCCCACGAGCAGCGCCGACGCCCCCAGACGCTCGGCCGCTTGCAACCGTTCGTCTGCCTGACGCCGCAGCGCCGGCGAGAGACGATACGTGTCAGGAAGCGGGTCGGGGCCGACATCGACAGGTACATAGCCGAGCGCTTCGATCATGCGCACCTGCCTGGCGTCGGACGCGTCGCAGGCCACCGGGGCAGCCACAGGGGGACGCGGCAGGCGGTGTCCGCGATCGAGCAGCAGGTCGTCGACCGACACGACCCGCAGGCCGGCACGCTCCAGATCCGCGTTGTGCATCCTGCACATGGCGAACACGACACGGCCGTCGCGCCAGGCTGCGGCGGACGACGCCCGGACGGAACCGCGCCAGGGACCGAGCTGGATCCCCGTTCGCGCGTAGCCGAAGAAGCCAAGCACCTCGATCGCGGCGGCCAGGCTGTCCGTGAGCCGGACGGGGCGCACCAGATCCGCGGCGATCACCGACAAAAACGGCAGCGCACCCGGCAGCAGCACGGGTGACCGTGGCAGCGCAGACGGTAGCCCATGCCGTCGCAGCCAGGCGGTCGGACTGGGCTCGACCTCCGGGCGCAGGCTCATCCAATCGAGCAGCGCGAGCACGCCGTCGATGCCTCCGTCCGCCAGGATTTCGTCCGGCGGAACCTCGCGAAGCAGGTGGGTTCCGAGCTTGTCGAGAGAGGCCCGGAATGCCGCGATGGCGGCTTGCGGCCCCGAGGGACCGCTGGACGGCTCGTCGAAGAGCAACCGATCCGGATGCACGCCGACGAGTTCGAGGAGCTGGCGGGCTTGCTGGACGCGATGCCGGGCCGACGCTTCCCCTCCATCGAGGCGGCACGTCTTCTCGTGGCGGCCAAGGACCAGCACGCCTCGCGCCCCGCGCGCGAAGGGCTCGAGCAGGCTCGCCAGCGTGGTCCAGCCGGTGCACGGCTGCTCGACCAGTGCGGCGCCGTCGGGCATGCGATGCGCGAGGTTGGACCGCTTGCACGCCATGACCACCTCGCTGACCCCTTCTCCCCGCGCACTGCGCAACACCGACTCCCGCGGCGCCGACGCGGAGATGGCATTCGACGGACACGCGCCGACACAGGCGCCGCAACCACGGCAATGCTCGGGCGCAATGCTCGCGACCCAATCGCCGCCCCGGTGCACCGTCACGCGCGCAACGTGGAACGGGCAGGCCTCTTCGCAAGCGCCACAGCCCATGCAGCGCGACTCGTCGACGCGGCACACGGCGGTCGGGAACAACCGTCCCCAGATCCGGTAGCCCTCCGGCGTGCGTTCGCCGTGCACGTGTCCGGTCGGACACACGGTCACGCAAGCTCCGCAACCAACACAGTCCTCGGGAGGCAGACCCGCAAACGTACCGATACGCTTGATGGCGCCGCGGTAGCACGTCGTGATCGCCGCTGTCGCGTAAGACTCGCATACACGCGTGCACAACCCGCACAGGATGCAGTCGTCGGCGTCCGGATCGACCGTCAGCCCGTCGGTGCTCGCGCCGTGCCTGTCCGCGAGATCGCGGATGACCTTGGAGTTGGGGCATCGGGCGGCCAGGAGCGACAGCACGCCACGACGCGCCGTGCGCACCGCCTCGCTTCGCGTGGAAACCTCGAGCCCCTCGGTGGCCGGGTAGAGGCACGCTGTCACCAGCCCTTTCCAGCCATTCCAATCGGGGTGGGTCACCTCGACCATACACAAACGGCATGCGCCGGCAGGTTCGAGGTCCGGGTGGTCGCAGAGCGTCGGGATGTCGATCCCCACGGCTCGCGCGGCCGCAAGCAGGTAGGATCCTCGGTCGACGTGCACAGGGCGCCCGTCGATCGTGATCGATACCTTATTCGTAGTCCGTTGTGCGGTCATGATAGGACTCCCGAGGACACGCGGAGTGCGTCGACGTTGCAGGCCGACTTGCAGACACCGCAGCGGGTACACCGAGACTGGTCGATGACGTGGGTCTGTTCGAGCTGTCCGGTGATCGCGTGTGCGGGGCAAGGCTTGAAACAGGCGAGGCAGCCCGTGCAGCCCGCTGTGATCTCGTAGCGGACCAGGTCGCGGCAGACCCCTGCGGGACACCTGCCTTGCAGGTGCGCTTCGTACTCGTCGCAAAAGCACCGGATCGTCGACAGCACCGGGTTGGCGGCGCTCTTGCCGAGGCCGCACGCCGAGCAGGTCGCCATCGAGTCGCCGACGGTCGCGATGGTGTCGAGGTCGGCGGGCGTTGCCTTGCCCTGCGAGACGCCCTCGAGAAGATGCGCGGTCTGCGGCATCCCCAGCCTGCAAGGCGCGCACTTGCCGCAGGATTCCTCCAGCAGCAAGCCCACGAAGCAGCGGGCAACGTCGACCATGCACGTCGTGTCACCCATCACGATCATGCCGCCCGAGCCCATCACCGACCCGGCCTCGGTCAGCGCGTCGAAGTCCACCGGCAGGTCGAGCTTGTCTTCGGGTAGACAGCCGCTCGACGGACCTCCGGTCTGCACGGCCTTGAATGGGCGCCCCTCCGGCACGCCGCCGCCGACCTCGAAGACCGCCTTCCGCAGCGTCGTGCCCATCGGCACCTCCACGAGGCCGGTCCGGCGCACCTTGCCGGTGAGCGAGAATGCCTTGGTGCCCTTGGACCGCGTCGTGCCCACCGCGGCGAACGCTTCCGGACCGTCGAGCACGACCCGCGGCACGAGCGCCCATGTCTCCACGTTGTTCAGCACGGTCGGGCTGTCATCAAGACCTCGCTCGACCGAGCGGATGTACTTCGCGCGCGGCTCGCCCGCCTTGCCCTCGATGCTTCGCATCAGCGCCGTCGACTCGCCGCACACGAACCCGCCTCCGCCGCGGCAGATGCGCAAGTCGAACGACAGCGTGCTGCCCAGGACCGACGGCCCCAGGATCCCTGCCTCACGACACCTGTCGATCGCATGTTGCATGCGCTCGATCGCCAGCGGGTACTCCGTGCGCACGTCGACGTAGCCCTGCCTGGCGCGGAGGGCGAAGGCGCCGAGGATCATGCCCTCGACCACCTGGTACGGGCTGCCCTCCAGGACGGCGCGATCCATGAACGCACCGGGGTCGTCCTCGTCGCCGTTGCACAGCACAAAAGGCGCCTTGCCTGACCTCTCCGCGGCATGCAGCGCCGACTTCCACTCGCGCCCGGTCGGGAACCCCGCCCCCCCGCGCCCGCGCAGCCCGCGTCGATCCACCGCCTCGATCACCTGGTCCGGGGCCATCCGCTCCGGCGCATGCGCCAGCGCCCTGAACCCTCCCGCCGCCAGGTACTCCTCGAGGCTCTCGGGATCGACACGCCCGCAATGCGACAACGCCCACAGCTCCTGCCCCTCGTAGAACGGATGTCCGCTGCGCCCCTTCGCGTCGCCCAGCAGTCGACCCACCACCGTGTCGTCGAGCATCGCCTGCGGGATGTCGCGCGCGTCCGATGGCTCGACATGGGTGTACAGGATGTCCTGCGGCATCACGTGGACCAGCGGCCCCTGCTGGCAGAGGCCCTGACACCCGGTGAGCGTGAGCATCGATGACCGGTGATCGTCACGACAGGCCTCCAGACGCACGTCCACGCGCAAGCCGCCTTGCACGGCGGCCGCGAGGATCGCGTCGCGCACGTGTCGCGCACCCGCGGCGAGGCAGCCCGGTCCGCCGCAGACACGGACCGTGCGCTGCAACGCCTTGGCGATGGACGCGAGGTGACCGGCGCGTGGGAGCAGATCCGCCGGTGTTGCGAAGGGCGCAGAGAGCTCCTCGACGGTGCCGCTGTCGCGCGCGGAAATGGGCGGCCTGGCCTCCTTGCTGGCCTTTTCCAGGATCCGCCCGATGTCCGCGGGCTTCACCCCGACGTGATAGCGATCGCCCACCACGAGCACCGGCGCCATCGCGCAGGCTCCTACGCAATGAACCATCTGGACCGTGAAGGCGCCGTCGCCGGTGGTCGCGCCGACCCCCACACCCAGCTCGCGGCACAGCTCGTCTTCGAGGAGCTGCGCGCCGCGCACATGGCATGCTGTGCCCTTGCATCCTTGCACCACCGTGCGCCCCGCCGGATCGAGGTCGAATGCCCGATAGAACGTCGCTACCGAAAACACCCTCGCCCGAGGCACCGACAGCGCAGCAGCCACGCGGTCCAGCGCCTCGCACGGCAGGTAGCGGAACTCGGCCTGCACGTCCTGCAACACCGTGACGAGCAACGACTCGTCTCGGGGATGCCGATCCAGGATCGCGTCGACTCTCGCGAGATCCAGGTGCATGACAAGGGCTCCTGACGGTGGCGGCGAGCTGCCCCTGGCAGCTACCGTCGAAAGGCCGACCACGCCCGCACACTCGCGGAGGACATCGGCGCGCCAGCGTCATAGCACAGGCAAATCGGTTCAGGAATCCCACGCACAACGGTGCAACGCAGCTCCGCAGCGTCCCTGAAACTCGTCCTCTCAAGGCCGCCGGGTCGCGTAAGACGCCCTCCCGCGCGTTCCTTTCACGCCGGAGCCTGGTCCCATCTCGACCCGCCTCTGTCCACCGAGTTTCCACGGCCCTTCGATCACGCCGTACGAGCATGGCATCCACCAACTCCATCCGGTACACCTCGCTGCATGCGAAAGCCTCGCCGACGCGCTCCGCAACACGTTCTCGCCATGCCGCTGCTGCGGCGCCGCCACGACCGTGCCGACGTCACCGCCGCTGCCGCCGGCCGGCGCGCCGCGCTCCGATGCACGCGCCCCGACCACGCCCCGAACCCGACCAACCATCCGCTTTCGGGGCGTTGACCCATGCAGAGCCCGAGGTTCTCATCGCTGCATGATGTCATCATCGTGCCGGGACACGCCGTGGTCAGGCTCGACCGACTGCAGGACGTCGAGCACGACGACGCCTGGGTGCTGCGGCCGTACCAGGCCGGGGAGGCGAAGCTGTACATCGAGCATGTGCGCGCGGGGGTCGAGCAGGCTTGGCGTACAACGAGCAGCCTGCTGGTCTTTTCGGGCGGAGCGACGCGCGCGGAGGCCGGACCGGTCACGGAGGCGCAGAGCTATCTGGCGGTCGCCCAGCGGTTTGCCTGGTGGGGCCGCCCCGATGTCGCCTCCCGCACCGTGACCGAGTGCTACGCCCGCGACTCGTTCGAGAACCTGCTGCTCGGCATCTGCCGCTTTCGCGAGTGTTGCGGACATCTGCCGCGGCGTGTGACGGTGGCGGGCTGGGCGTTCAAGCGCCGGCGCTTCGAGATGCACCGGGACGCCATCGGCTTTCCCCGCGAGCGCTTCACCTACGTGGGCGTGGGCGACCCGCCGGACCGCGAGGCCGCCCTGCACGGCGAGCTGCACCTGGCCCTCGAGCCTTTCTCGCGCGACCCGTTCGGCGCCCGCAGCCCGCTCGCCGACAAGCGTAATGCGCGCAATCCCTTTGGAGCCAGGCACGACTACGCGCAAACATGCCCCGAGCTTCGGGATCTGTTGTCGTCGGACCGCCCGCTGCCCCCCGATCGCAACCCGTGGTGATCAGCGTGCCGTGGGGTAGCTGACCCGCGCCGCGGACAGCAGCGCCGAACGCGGGATCACACCCACTTCGTCGATTCGCTCATTGTTGACCCGCAGCCCCAGCCACCGGGTGGCGGTCACGTCGGCCCAGCCCTGAAGGTGATAGGGAACGGTCTCGTTGCCCACGGTCTCCGCCAGCAGCGGCAGCACGAGCGGCCATGGGATGACGACCGGTGTGACGACGTCGGTCCGCTGGTTGGCGCCGAGCCACACGTTGGGCTGTGTCTCGATGGGACCCATGGAATAGCGGTTGGCAATCGTCACCTGTGCACTCACCCGTCGCACCATGATGTCGAAGCTGTTGTGGTTGGTGACGGTGGTGGTGACGTTCACGCCGACTCCCTGGAAGCCGACGCCCGTGACCTGCGCGGACTTGACGGTCATGACAGGTTTCGACGGGCATGCCGTGAGCAAGGAAACACACGCCACAAGCATGGCCGCCGCGAGCCACGAGGCGGCGTGCCGTGCGTTCTTCTCCCTCCAGATCGGTCCCATGTGCGGATCATGGGACACGGGTGTGTGCGAAGGCAAGCGTGACAGGCCAACGGCGGCAGCGGCGGGTCGGCTTGCGGGCAAGTGGGGCGCCCCGCATGGATAGGTGGGGCGCCCCGCATGGATAGGTGGGGCGCCCCGCATATCGCGACGGCGGCCACTTTGCCGCAAGCTCGGTGAGCACGTGGCAAGCGCAAAGCCCACTCGACCGTAGCCAGCTTGCAAGGCCCCTTCGAACTTGTACCGGATTGGGGCGCAGCAGGCTGCCTTGACGCAGGGCGATTCTGCACCCCGCAGCGGGGCGTGTCCCGCATCGTCGTGCCGTTGGATGATGATGCCGGCGCGGCAATGCAACGATCGGATGCGGGTGTTCCGCCTTCCAATTGGGCGTGTATTCGCAGACGGCATACTCGCCGTCAGGCACGCAGGCGCACAGGCGACCGTGCTTGATTCGCTTGCGGTGGTCGTGGTCGAGTATCGGAAGGGCAGTGTGCTCGGCACCGGGCACCTGGCCTTCGGTTACGAGGCGACCAAGCAGCTTGGCAAATGAGCCTGCGCCCTGCGGCGGGTGCTGGTGCAGTCCCATGAGGACCGCGCCGAGCAGCGAATCCGTTGTTGCCAACTGCCTCGCTGCGCGCCGTCAGGCTGCGTCGCCACCTGCTCTGGATCGGACGGCTTTCGCTGCCACGTGCCACGCCTGGCACCCCGCAAGTCGATGCCTTCTGGAATCAGGGCGAACTCGGCTGTATCCAACTCGAAGTGCGTGGCCGACAGGGCAGTGTCCCAGGGCAACCGAGACACCCCACGGGCAATCCGCTTGCGGCATGGCGCGTTGCCGGTTCTGTCGAACAACAGGATCTGGACCATGTCTGCCGGGCGTTGAACGTCGGATTTGCACAGAGGGGAGAGGCTGGCGCTGCGCTGCGATGCAATCCATGAACGATGCGGTACGTGGAATGCGAGACAGTCAGTGGCCGCCAGGCCCGCACACTGCCCCCTTTCCCCCACGACCGATTCCGGCTGGCGCGACGCTCACGCTAGCCGCGGCATCAGCGGCCCTGACCGCACGGGTATACGGTGTCGCCCACCGCTGCGCGTCAAGCGACCAGCAACGAGCAACACTGTGCTCTGCACCCACGACGTCCTCCAGCCTCGCAGCTCCGGAACCCGCTCGTGGAGGTGGCGCCGCACCAGGTTGTGCGACACCAGCTCGAGCATCAGCGACAAGCGCAGCCGCCCGCGTCCCAGTCCGTTGCCGTCCAGCGCGGATGCATCGCCACCGCCCCGCATCGGTCCGGCGTCACGCGAGCCTTGACCACCAACAACGCACCACGATCGTGTATCGCCTGCATGATGACCGAGCAATCGTCCGCGGCATCGATGCGCTCGCAGAGCAACGGCTTGCCGCCGATGTCCTCGCGCGCGGTCGGTCGTCGCGCCAACGAAGCTTGCATCATTGCTGCCGAAGGTCGTGTCGCCGGTCCGCGGCGCGGCATTGACGCAGGTGTTGGTCTGCGCAATGCGCGCCAGCATCGGGTGATGGCTCAATCGGCCTCGATAGTTCGGATTGGGTCCCGCAACGTTTCCCCTCGTCTCGGCGCCGAACACGGGCGTGACGGTCGTGTCGATGTCGACATGCGTGACCATCAGGCCGGCCAGCCCTCGCAACGCTTCCTCGTTGAACCGGTCCTGGTCGCGATAGAACGGATCGATGCTCGGTAGCACACCTGCGGCCGGCGTGACGAACAGTGGGTCCGCGGCAAGGTCCTCCGTGCGCGTGCGGGTCAGGGGTGGCTCGTGGCTCGTGGTGCGTGGCACGTGCGCGTGCGCGTGCGGGTCAGGGGTGGCTCGTGGCTCGTGGTGCGTGGCACGTGCGCGTGCGCGTGCACGTGCGGTATGCTTCCTCAGATCGGCCGGAGGTATCCATGCGCGCACCCACCGTCCCCATCGCCCTTCTTGTCCTGTCGGTTCTCACCGTCGCCTGCGGTGACGACGGGGCTACCGCGCCTGCGTTGGACAGCACGGGAAACAACGGCGGCGGCGGATCGGTCGGCCCGCTGACCCCGCTCTGCCAGGACTACTGCACGGCCATCGTCACGAAGGGAACGAACTGCGAGCACTACAACGACGGCAACCGCTGCATCTCCATCTGCGGATTCTACATGTCCGGCGGCTGCGCCGACACGTACCAGACCTACGCGCAGTGCATGACGAACGCGACGAACCTCTCATGTTTCTTGGCGTCGAGCGGCAAGTGGGGCGTCGACATCTACGAGTGCAATCCGGAATTCGACGCCTTCAATCGCTGCATCGAGGAGAAGGACGCCGGCGTGTGCCCGTACTGAGGACTTCCTCGCGGGCCTTGGAGGCTGTTCAACCGAACGCCGTTTCCGAGGCGCATGGCCGCAGGCTGCGGGTCTGTCTCTCCTCCTGCCTGCACAGGCCGCCGACCGCCACCCGACCGCACTCGGCACCCAGCCCACCCGCTCGTCGCAACCGAACGCGCCACATTCCGCACTCCACATTCCGCATTCACCAGGCCCCACCGGCCGACGCCGCCCGCTCCGCTGCCCTCCGATTCAACAGCCCCTCGAAGGCCGTTCGGCCGATCCGGTTCCCAAGTCGCCGAAGCTGGTGGTGCCGGCCGACCATCCAGAACCACAAGCCACGGCCCACCGCCGCACTTGCACGCCCCCATGCCCAGGTTCTGTCGCACGACCCCAGGCTGTGCTCGAACGCACGCCTCTGCCTGCCGGTGCTTCGCCCGCGGCCCGACGGGTCCATCACCCACAAGCCAACGACATGATCCCAACGGTCCCGCCCCATCCTCGAGCACGGCGCCCTCGTCGGCCGTGAACTCCTTGGCAACTCCGGGCTGTTCACGTCCGCCGATACGATGGGCGACGAAGGCGTGAGCACCTCGGTCCGCTGCGAACAGAGCAGGTCGCGGTTCTCAGGAACCGCGAACAGGGTCTCGAACACGACGTCGAGCTTGGGCCCAAGGCGCTTGGGCACGACGAGCACGCCCCCAATCGGACACGGACGGTCGAATGTTGCGTGAGCAAGGATCTCCCGCGGGCCTCACGTCTGGGCCGTGCAAAGCATCCCGGGTGCGCTGCAACCCATAGGCTGGACGGTTGCCACGTTGTCGGCGAGCAGGGATGGCGACAGGAGGGCGACGCGTCGGCTCGCGTCCAAGGTCGCACACAACGCCATGAGCGTGCGGGCGAGGGTTGCGGCGTAGCGCGTGGTGCTTGGGGGGCAACGAAAGCGAGCCTCTCCGAATGCACCCCTGATGAGCCCGATGCTCGCGCATCGGTTGGACGCGTTGTAAGCTTCACGCACCGTGCGGACTCCCTGTCTTCTGGCCCTGATGCTCGCGATCGCCGTGCCCGTGGCGGCGATGCCCGTGCAAGACGCGAAGGCCGATTTCAACCCGGGAGGTCGTCCGCGTCCGGGCAGACCGCGTCCGGGCAGACCGCGTCCGGGCACACCGCGTCCGGGCACACCGCGTCCGGGCGCCGCACAGCCCGACCAGCCCGAGGGTCCCGGAAGCGACGCCCTCATCAAGCGATACATGGGTATCGTGCTGTCGCGACCATCGGCGGCGTTCCCGCTGCGCCGGCTGACGGAGTTGTACAGGGAGCGCGACGGGGACATCACCAGGCTGATTGCAGACCTGGAGCAGCGGTCGGCGGCTGGCGGCGCGGATCAGTGGGCCGCCAAGGTGGCCCTTGCAGGCGTCTACCGGATCGAGAAACGGATCGACGATTCGATTCGCCTGCTGCGAGAGGCGCAGCAGGACCGACCGAGCGATGCGGACGTGTCGCGCGCGCTGGCCGAGGCGGTGCTCGAGCGGGGGGATCTGGCGGAGGCTCGCTCGCTGTTCGAGAGCGCGCTGGCGAAGACGAGCGCGCAGCCGGACAAGGAGGAGATGCTGCGCGCGCTGGTGCGCATCGCGCTCGACCAGAAGGACTACGCGGGCGCGCGGGGATACCACCAGAAGCTGGTGGCGCTGGCGCAGGGGTCGCTGTTCGTGCGGGCCGAGCTGGGGCGCGAGCTGCTGGCGCGTAGCGAGTACGAGCAGGCGGAGGCGGAGTTCCGCGACCTGGTCAAGGCTGCCACCGGGGACAACCGCACGCTGGCCCCGGCCCTGCGCGACCTGGGAAGCGTGCTGATCCGCGAGCGCAAGAACCAGGAGGCCATCGAGGTGCTTCGTCGTGCCCTGACGGTCGCGGGGCAGGCCGCGGGCGTGCGCACTGAGATCCACAAGCTCATCACGGAGGCCTATCGCGCTGAAGGCAAGCTGCCGGAGCTCATCGGACTGCTTGCCAAGGATGGCAATCCGGACTTCGAGGAGCTAGTGACGCTCGGGCTTCTGTACGAGGAAACCGGCCAGGTCGACAAGGCGCTCGATGCGTACCGGCGGGCGCTGCGGTCGAACCAGCGTCACATCGACACGCGCTTGAAGGTGATTCACATCTTGCAGGCGCAGGGCGAGCTCGACGAGGCGGTCAGGGAGTACGAGGCGCTGGTCAGGGCGGTACCCGGCAACCCCGAGTTCGTGTTCGAGCTGTGCGAGATCCTGATCCAGCGGGGCGACCGGGCCAAGGCGCTGCAGCTTTTGACGCAAGCGGAAGCGCGCACGCGCGACGACGAACAGCTTGCGCGTCTTGCCGATTTCTACGAGCGGATCGAGGAAAACGACAGGGCGTTGCGCATCATGCAGCGTCTGGGGTCGGGAGGATCGCGCGATCCGCAGTACGTGATCGACCTTGGGGACCGCTATTTCCAGCAGGGGGACAAGAAGAAAGCGGTCGAGACGTGGGCGCGACTCAAGACGATCCTTCCGAACCGGGCCGAAGCGTTGGCTGCGCTGGGCGAGGTGTACCTGGACCACGACATGGCCACCGAGGCACTCGAGGCACTGCGCGAGGCCGCCGCGCTGGCTCCGAAGAACCTGCGTCTGCTCAAGAGCCTGGCGCTGGCGCTGGAGCGCACGGCAGCGGCGTCGTCGTCGGGCCGAACATCGGTCGGCACGCGCTTCGTGGAGGCGCTCAAGAGCTGGCAACAGCTCCTCGACGCCGCGGTTGCTGCCCACGACACCGCGCAGGCGCGCGAGGCGCGTATGCACATCGTCACGCTGTGGAGCCTGTCCAAACAGCTTCCCGCGCAGGTGCCGCCCCTGAGTCGCGCGTTTTCAGCCAATCCGCCCAACGTCGATGCGGGCTGGATGCTATCCGAGGTGCTTGTCCGCCTGCGGCGGCTCGCCGAAGCGGAAGCCGCGCTGGTTCGTCTCACGCAGCTTCGCCCCGGCGACGCCGAGGCGTTCCTTTCGCTCGAGCGCGTGTACGTGATGCAGCACAAGCTCCAGGAGGCAATCGCCACGCTCGACAAGCTGGTGCGGCTCGACCCGAAGCGAGCGCGGCAATACTACCAGCGCATGGCCCAGTACGCCGCGGAGCTGTACCGCGACGACGATGCCGTCCAGTATGCAGCACAGGCGGTTGCGCTGGCGCCCGACGACGCCGAGGGGCATCGCAAGCTGGGCGAGATGTATCGCAGGCGTCAAGACAACGACAAGGCGATCGGCGAGTTCCGCGCCGCCATCGCGAAGAACGATCGCCTGTTCCTGGTGTACTTCGATCTTGCCGAGCTCCTGCTGGCGCGCGGGCAGGCGGACGAAGCCGACCAGCTCTACCGACGGGTCGTGCGCACCTGTCCCGACGAGGAGATGGTCGCCAGGGCGGCGCGGCTGTCCATGCAGATCAACCTGGGCCGCGGCACCCTCGAAACCCTCGAACGCGAACTGCTGCCCGTGGCGCTGGGGCACCCGCAGAAGCATGTCTACCGCCGTCTGCTGGTCGACCTGTACGGGGCCATGACCTTCCCGCTGGTCCAGCGCGTGCGCTACGGAACAGACAAGGAGGCGGAGGCGGCGCGAACGGACCTGGCCCGGATCGGTACCCGCGCGGTCAAGCCGCTGCTCGACGCGTTGACGGACGACAACCAGGCGCAGCAGCTCATCGCGATTGAGGTGCTCGCGTTCGTGCAGAATCGCAGCGCGGCGCCGGCGCTGTTCGCGTTCGCGACCGGCCAGGCCGACCTGGCGCTGCGCACCAGAGCGATGATCGCATGCGGCGCGCTCGACGATCCCGCGATGCTCCCGCGGTTCAAGGCGCTGCTGTCGCCAGATGCGGAAGCTCCGACCATGCTCGGCGGCCCCATCCTGCTCGGCGCGGCGTGGAGCGTCGCCCGCATGACCGACCCCAAGGCGCTCCCGTTCATCCGGCAGCTTGCTCGCCAAGGCGCCCCCGAGATCCGCGCCCTCGCGATCCTCGGCCTCGGCGTCGCACGGGACCGGGCGTCGATCGGCCTGCTCGACGAGGTCATCCGGTCCCCCGAGGCGGGCAACGTGGCGAGGGCAGCAGCAGCGTATGCGCTCGCCGAGTTGAACGCGACGGCGCAGGCGCCCACGCTGTCGTCGATGGCGCGCGGCAAGGACGCCATCCCCCGGCAAGCCGCGCTGGTCGCGCTCGCTCGGCTGGACCGCAACCGCGCCAAGGACGCCATCGCCGAGGCGCTGATCGACACCAACCCAGACGTTCGCAAGGCCGCGCTTGCTGGTGCCGTCGTGCTTGCAGGACACGCCGCGCGCAAGGTCCACCCCTTCGATGTCCCGGAGGCCAGCATCGACGTGCGGACCATTCTCCAGGGGCTCGTCCCCTCGGACAGCTCGCCAGCCGCGCGGGTGCAAGCGCTCGAGCTGCTGGAGGAGCCGCTGACGGCCGCCGCACGGCAAGCCGTGCGAACGTCGCCGGACCGCGCCCAGATCCTCGCCGACGCACTGCTGGCAAGACCCGACCGAATCACGTTCGCCCCCTTCACCGACGGGACCGACGAACTGCCCGAAGCGCAGCGGGCCAAGGCGGACCAGATCGCGGCGCACATCGCCGCGGCGGTGGCCCCGGACTTCGTGATGCTGGTGCGACATCCGTCCGTGGACCTTCGCACACGGGCCCTGCGCGTGCTGGCGCGCCAGCCCACCGCCGATGCTCGCAAGGCGATTGTTGGGGCGCTTCACGACGATGACGAGAGCGTTCAAAGGACGGCGCTGTCGTTGTTGGGAGACATCGGAAGCGACGACGCGAGCATGGCAGTATCCGAGATCCTCGCGAACAGTCCGAGCTGGGCGTTCCGCGTCCAGGCAGCCCGGGCGCTGGGCTCGCTGCAGAGCGGACGTGTCCCTCGCGCCGCCATCGATGCCCTGGCGCGGGCTGCCCGGCAAGACCCCTACGCGCTCGTCCGTCAGGCCGCTATCGAAGCCCTGGCGAAAGCAGCGCCCGCCGAGGCCCGCCGTGTGCTGGCCGGCGTGGCCGCAAGCGACCCCGAACCTCGCGTCAAGCAACTCGCGCAGAAACTCCTGTCCGGCGGATGATCCTGTCCCGGGCGCAGGCAAGCCCCCTGCTCAACGTCTTCCAGCCGCCGGGTCCAGCAAATCCACAGCCCACGGCCGGATTGTGGTAGCATGCCACCACGGGCTGCACCTCGACGCCCAACCGCAAGGTCGGAAGAAACCTGACCGAATCATCGAACGGACAAATCGCGCGTATGCCTTGGGTCCTGATCCTCCTGCTTGTCGTTGCCATCATGGCCATCGGAGCCTGGATCCTCGGCAGGAAGCGCGACGAGCCGCCGGTCGCGCCGAACCGGGGGAACACGTCCAGACACGAGGTGGATGGCCTTCTGAGACGTGCCGATGACTTGCTCGCTGCCCCGCCCGTGCGCGGGAGCGTGGCGCCGCCCAAGCCCAAGCCGTCCGCGCCGCCGCCTGCGCCGCCCCCGCGCAGCGACGACGACGACGAGCAGGACATCACGCTCGTCGGTGTGATGCCGGATGAGATTCGCGCGCTGCAGAAAGGCTACCGCGACATCCGCCCCGAGGAGGCGGTGCAGGGACGGCACGTCCCGGACGATGCCGAGATCGAGATCGGCCCGGAAGAAACGGTCGACCAGGTGCTGATTGATGAGCTCGTCGCGGACGAGCCAACCGGTCCGCACTCGTTCTTCACCGTAGAAACCGTTGCGGTGACGGACATCGGGCGCAAACGCAAGGCGAACGAGGACGCCTACATGGAGATTCCCGGGGCGTTCGTGTATGTTGTTGCGGATGGCATGGGCGGTCATGCGGCGGGCGAGGTGGCGGCGGGCATGGCCGTGGACGTGATCCGGGATGCGTTCGAGCGCTCCGAGTTCGGCGGTCCGCCCAATATCCTGTGGCCCAAGCGCGCGGACGAACTGGCGCGATCGATCGAAACGGCGAACAAGGAAGTGTACGCCAGGGCGATGAGCGAGGACCGTCTGAGCGGGATGGGCACCACGGTCACGGCGTTGCGATTCGCCCCGCAGAAGCGGCGGGCATATGTGGCTCACGTGGGCGATAGCCGTTGCTACCGGATTCGTCGCGGCCACATCTTGCGGCTTACCACCGATCACACCCTCGGCAACCTGATGGGCGCCAAGGGCAAGCTCGCGGCTCAGCTCAGCCAGGCGGTCGGCGTGAGGGAAGACGTCAAGGTCGACCTGACCATCGACAGGCCGGAGCACGACGACCTGTACGTGCTGTGCACCGACGGCCTCACGAAGATGGTGCCCGACGACGTCATGAAAGAGATCATCCTCGAGACGCCGGACCTGAACGAGTGCGCGCGAAAGCTGATCGATGAAGCGAATGCGATGGGCGGCTATGACAACATCACGCTCATCTTGGCGAAGGTGACGGGCACGCCGTACGCGCAGAAAGACGACTTCGAGGTGGACGTGGCGAGCCAGTAGGCCGGCGGTCGATCAACGAGGCACGGTTGCTGCGGCTTGCAGCAGCACGATCATGGTGCCGCACAGCGCTGGGTCGAAGATGAACGCCGGGTCCAGCGACGCCAGCGGCTCCGCCTCGACGAACGCCCACCCGGATCGGCGCCACCGAACCACCAGCCCCGGATTCCGGTACTCCGCCATTTCCGACCCGGCTTCGAGCGTGTGCAACCGGCCCTTCGACCG
>Ga0209018_1001456_pt1 | contig 18952 bp, 14 predicted proteins | sample YNPBryBLVA2012_FD_185814 | JGI IMG/M metagenome (GOLD analysis project Ga0209018, IMG submission 185814) | Anoxygenic and chlorotrophic microbial mat microbial communities from Yellowstone National Park, USA - YNP Bryant BLVA 2012 (SPAdes)... ...
CAGCGGCTCCGGGAGGCCCAGCCGCCCTGCTTCTCTGAAGCCGAGGCCGACACCGATTGGGCTTGACAAGGCCCCCGGAGGCGGTAAACAATTACCTTTCATCAGTCCGCCAAACACCGTTTTTACGGGCGCTGGCTGTGGGACAACTATGACTTCGACCGCGGCGACTACACGTTCGAAACTATGCCCGGGCTGATGAACAGCCGGGCCATCCGCGACAACCTAAACTGGATCGGAGACTGGGTTTGGACGCCGAATCCTGCCACGTTGCTGGACGCCTCGCTTTCCATGCACCGCTACCGCGTGAGCAACAGCATACCCACGGGGGTCAGGCGGTACAAGCCCTCCGACCTCGGTTTGCCTGCTTACCTGGACCAGAAGGCCGGCGATTGGGCCATGATCCCTTACATGTCGGCTTCGGGTTACTCCTGCGCCATCGGCGGCTGCTTCGGCTGGGCGGCGCCCTCGATTGACCATTACCGGCAGAGTTCGCTGAAAGCGGATGCCTCCCACGTGCGAAGCCGGCACACCATGCGGGCGGGGACCGACGTGCGCCTGCACTCGCGGGCCGGCGGCGGCGGCGGATACACCGCCGGATCCTTCGCCTTCGACAATTCCTTCACCCGTCGCAACAGCGATACGCTGACCCCGGCCGGTTCCATCGCGCACTCCTGGGCGGCGCTCATGATGGGCTTGCCCAGCGGCATGAGCATCTCCACCAATGACACTTACTACATGTCCTCGCCTTTCGCCGCCTGGTATGTCCAGGATACCTGGCGGGCCACGCCCCGGCTTACCCTGACTTACGGGCTGCGCCTCGAGTACGAGATCGGCCCGCGGGAGCGCTTCGACCGGATGCTGGCCCGCTACGATGCGTCGCTGAAGCTGCCGATTTCCGACGCTGCGCAGGCGGCCTACGCCTCCCGCCCCCTGGCCGAGCGCCCGGCTTCGGATTTCACGGTCCGAGGGGGCACGGTTTACGCCGGCAAGACCGGCGGCCGGAATTGGTGGGAAAGCGAACTGATGTGGCTGCCGCGCTTCGGAGCGGCCTGGCAGGTGGCGCCCAAGACCGTGGTTCGAGGCGGCTGGGGCCTGTTCTTCGACACCCTGAACGCCATGCTGAACGCTCCCAATCAGACCGGCTTCAGCCGCAGCACCTCCACCGTGGTCACCACGGATTTCGGCTATAACTGGCTGGCGGGCAACCCGCGGGCCGGAGTCTCGCCCCTGAACGATCCCTTCCCGGTGCGCAGCGACGGCACCCGTTTCGATGTCCCCCTGCGCGACGCGCTGGGTTCGATGGCTCTGGCCGGCGGCAGCTTTTCCTGCTATGACGCCAGGCTGCGCCACGCCCGGCAGCAGCGCTGGCGCGTCGGGGTGCAGCGGCAATTGGGAGGCTCGATTGTCATCGAAGCGGCTTACGCGGGGTCTCACTCGGATCGCAATTACCTCGGCCGGCCGTTGAACCCGCTGGCCGAGAAGTACTGGGCCGACGGGCTGGTTCGCAATAACGCCGTCGCTTCGAACCTCAGCCAGAACCTGCCCAATCCGTTCCTGCTGAGCAACTTTGCGGCCTTGCAATCGTCCCTACCCGTGGTCTACCAGGACATGAGCACCAAGAGCTTCTTCCGCTCCTCGACCATCGGCAAGGCCCAACTGCTCCGCCCCTATCCCCACATGGGGACGCTGACGCTCAACGGCAACGACGGCGAGGTACGCACCGACGAGCTCCAGCTCAGTTTCGAACGCCGGTTCGCCCAAGGCTTCAATCTTTATGTCGCCTACACCCGGATGCGCAATCGCGAGGCGGATTATTTCCACAATGAATTCGACCCCTGGCCCACCTGGCGGGACAGCAACGACAGCCGGCCGCATCGGCTGATCGGGACCTCGGTAGTCGAGCTGCCGTTCGGCAAGGGCAAGCCGCTGGCGCGAGGCGGCGTCCCGGCCCTGCTGCTGGGCGGCTTTCAACTGGGCGTCACGTACGAATTCCAGTCCGGCGCCTTGCTGGACTTCGGCAATCTTTTCTACTACGGCGACCTCAAAGATATTCCGCTGAAAGGCAGTAAGACTTTCGCCCGCTGGTTCAACACGGCGAACTTCGAGCGCAACGCCTCGAAGGCGCCGGCCTCCTATCACCGGCGGGTCTTCCCCACTCGGGTGGCGGACGTGCGGGCGGACTGGACCAACCACTGGAGCGGCAGCTTGCAGCGGGAATTCCGCTTCCTGGAGCGCCTCGGACTGCAATTCCGCATGGACGTGCTCAATCTGCTGAACCGCACGCAGATGGCGGCGCCGGTCACCAACCCGCTGGCCACGAACTTCGCCGAGTGCACCCAGCAGGCTTGGACCACCAAGCGCTTCCTGCAATTCCAGCTCCGGCTGGCTTTCTGAGGACCCCGGAGGAGCGCCGGCCGGCGGCTCAGCCCAGCTTGCGTTTGCGCAGTTCGTCCACGGCCACGGCCAGGATGATGACCGCGCCGATGATGGCCTGCTGGAGGTAGGGAGAGATGCCCAGCAGGTCGCTGCCGTTGGAGAGCAGGCCCATGATAAAGGCGCCGATCAGGGTGCCCAGCACGCTGCCCTCTCCGCCTCGGAGGCTGCCGCCGCCGATCACGACCGCGGCGATGACCTGCAACTCGTAGCCCTGGCCGGCGGTGGGCTGGCCGGTCATCAGGCGAGAGGCCTCGATCATCCCGGCCAGCCCGCACAGCAGGCCGCTGTAAGCGTAAACGGCCGTGGTGTGGAAGGCCACTGGAATGCCGGTGTAATAGGCCGCCTCGGGGTTACTGCCGATGGCGAAGGCGTAACGGCCCAGGCGAGTATGTTCCAGCAACAGGTGGGTGAGGCCGGCGCAGAACACCAGCAACCAGAGCACGAACGGGACCCCCAGCAAGTTGCCCTCGCCCAAGAAGGAGAATTCCCGGGGAATCCGGTGCACCGGCAGGCCGTTGGAGATGATCAGGGTGAGGCCCCGCGCGATGCCCAGGGTGCCCAGGGTGACGATGAAGGGATTGATCTTGAGCTGGGTGATCAGAAGCCCGTTAGTCAGGCCCCAGAACAGCCCGCAGAGCAAGCCGACGGCGATCGCATAGGGGATGGGCAAACCGGCCTCCATGGCCATGGTCCCCAGCAGGCCGCTGAAGGCCAGCACGGCGCCGACCGAGAGGTCAATGCCGCCGGCAATGATGATCATGGTCATGCCCAGGGCCATGGTGTTGATGACCGCCGTCTGGCGCACGACGCTGGAAAGGTTGGTGTAAGTTAGAAAGTAAGGCGAGGCCAGAGAGAGTCCGACAAACAACACGATCAGAGTAAAAAAGGGCAGCAGGCGCTGGATCATGAGTGCTCCTGTTGCCCGGCGGCCTCCCCGCCCTGCCAGAGCGCGCCCTGCGTTTGCAAGGTTGCGTAGCGCATGATTTCTTCCTGGGTGGCGCCGCGGCCCAGCTCGGCCGTCAGGCGTCCCTGGCGCATCACCAGGATCCGGTCGGCCACCTGCACCAGCTCGGGCAGCTCGGAGCTGACCATCAGGATGCCGGCGCCGGCTCGGGCCAGCTCGTCCATCAACTGAAAGACCTCCGCCTTGGCTCCCACGTCAATGCCGCGCGCCGGCTCGTCGAAGAGAAAGATGCGCGCCCGGCGCAACAGCCATTTCGCCATCACCACTTTCTGCTGGTTGCCGCCGCTGAGCCGGCCGGCGAGCTGGCGGGGGGACTCGGCCCGGATCCTCAGGCGGCGGATATAGTCGTCCCACTGGCGGCGCTCCTCGGCCGCGCGCAGGAAGCCGTAGCGGCTGACCAGATCCAAGGCGGCCGAGGTGAGGTTCCAACCCAGGGGCAGCCGCGGCGCCAGGCCGTTGCGCTGGCGATCCTCGGGGATCAAAGCCAACCCGGCCCGGACCGCCTCGCGCGGGCTGCGGATGCGCACCGGGCGCCCTTCCACCCAGACGCGGCCCTGCTCGACGGGGTCCAGGCCGAACAGGGCCCGGCAGAGCTCGGTGCGCCCCGCCCCTACCAGGCCCGCCAAGCCCAGGATCTCGCCCGCGCGCAGGACGAAGCTGACCGAGTGCAGGGCCGGCTTGCGCGTCAAGCCCTCCACGCGCAGCAGCTCCTCACCCGGCGGCTGGGGCGTCCTTTGATAGATGGCGGTCAGCTCGCGCCCCACCATGTGCCGGATGATCTGCTCGGTCGTCAGCTCGCCCGCCGGGCCGGCATACACGGTCGCGCCGTCGCGCAGGATGGTGAGCCGGTCGCCCAGGTGGCGCAACTCCTCCAGCCGATGGGTGATGTAGATGACGCCCATGCCCCGCTCGCGCAACCGCCGCACGATGCGGAAAACCTCGGCGGTCTCGGCTCCGGAGAGCGCCGAGGTGGGTTCGTCGAAGATCAGCAGGCTGGAGCCGTGCTGGACGGCGCGGCAAATCTCGACCAACTGCTTGCCGGCCGGGTTGAGTCGCTCCACACGCCATTCCGGCTTCAAGGGAAAGCGATGCTCCTCGATCAGCCGGGCGGCCGCCTCCCGCATCCTCCGGCGGTTCACCACTCCCAAGGGCAGCCGCGGCTCGCGGCCCAGGAAAATGTTCTCCGCCACGGAAAGGTGCGGGGCCAGCAGGGACTCCTGGTGGACCATGGCGATGCCCTCGGCGGCAGCGTCGGCCGGACGCTGGAAGCGCACCCGCCGGCCCTGCCAGATCATCTCGCCGGCGTCGGCCCCCAGCATCCCCGCGGCGATCTTCACCAGGGTGGACTTGCCCGCCCCGTTTTCGCCCACCAGCAAGTGAACCTCGCCGGCCTCGACCGCCAGACGGCCGTCGTGCAAGGCGACCACACCCCCGAAACGCTTGCGAATCCCGCGCATCTCGAGCAGCATGGGAAGCAGTCCAGTTTACGAGAATGCTCGCCGGGCGCGCAGCCCTCTCTGTCCGCTTCCACCGGGCGGCCGCCCTCTCAGGCGACGTCGGCCAGGTCGAATTCCCCCAACCGGAGCGGATAGCGGCCCCGCTCGCGCACCAGGCGGACGACGTAATCGTAGCTGGCGCCCGGCACGTTGTTGGGCACCGAGTGGTCGGACTGAAAGATGTAGCCGCCGCCCTTGGCCGCATTCAGTTTGCGCAGCAGCGCCCGTTCGAGCTCCTCGCGCCCGGCCGCGGCCCACAGGCGCACGTCCATGTTGCCGCAGAAAGCGATGCGGTGGCCATAGCGCCGGCGCAGTTCGACCACATCCAGGCCGGCTTTGGCCTCCAGGGGATTGTAGGCGTCCACGCCGATCTCGATGAAGTCCTCGAAGATGCGGCTCACGTTGCCGCAGCCGTGGTAGATCACCGGCAGGCCGTGCTGGTGGCAGAGATCCACGATCGCCCGGACGCCCGGCTTGAAATGCCTGCGCCAGTAATCGGGCGAGAACAGCGTGCCTTTGTGATAGGCCACGTCGCCCCAGATGACCATGCCGTCCAGCAGGCCGCCCGCGGCGCGAATCTGGGCCCGAGCCAGCTCCAGGTTGAAGGCGTGGATGCGGTCGAGCGCGCGCGCCAGCCGGTCCGGATACAACCCGATCCACAGCAGGACGTTTTCCGGGCCGATGATGCGCCACAGCATTTCGTGGCCCTCGCAGACGCTGCCGTAGACGGGGAAGTCCGGATGCCACTTCTTGACCGTCTCGATCCAGGCGGGGGAGTTGCGCTCAAAGCCATCGCCTACGCCGGCGATCTGGTTATCGCCCGGGGAGAAGAAGCGGCGCTCGTCCCAGGGGTCGTCGAAGCGGAAAGCTTCCAGCTTCTCGAGGGTGTCGGTCTGGAAAGCCAGGAAGGCGGGCATCGGGTAATCGAGCCGCTTGCGGATGACGGCTTCGAAGCCGGTGCGTACGACGACTTCTTCGGGGCTTTGCCGGAGGATCTCGAAGGGCTTGATGTGGGGGTCCATGTTGGGGATGGTGACCACCCAGTCCAGATCGTAGTAGCGGTAAATATCGGCGTCCGGGGCCAGACCGAGCTCCCGCCGCCAGCGCTCGAGGAAGCTGCCCCAGAAGAAGTCGCTCACCGGGACGCGGTCCGCTTCGCGATGGCGCAGCGCCTTGTTCATGCGCTCGAGCTTGGCCAGGCAATTGGCGCTCCGCTGCATAGGGCCAGTGTAGCGCCGGGGCCCGGGATCGCGGAGTCAGGCAACTTCTTTGTATGATTCAAAGGGTCGGCCCATGCGCTTACTGCTCCGCACCGCAGCCTGGCTGGCAGCCGCCTGCGGCGCCGCCTGGTCGGATCCGTGCAGCTTCACGATCTCGCCCGGGGCGGCGAGCGTTCCGGGCGACAAGGGCTCGAGCGGAACCATCACGGTAGCGGCCAGCGCCCCGGATTGCCCGCGCACGGCCACGGCCAGCGAGAGCTGGATCAGCGTCACCGCGGGAGCGGTGGGGGTGGGCAGCGGCACGGTCTCCTGGTCGGTCCCCGCCAATCCGACGCTGGCGGAGCGCACCGGCCGGATCCAGATCGGCAACGCCGTGTTCACCCTCACGCAGGCGCCCGGGGTGTGCTCCTTCTCGCTGTCGAGCGGCTCGGCGAATTTCGCCAGCGCGGGCGGCTCGGGGAGCTTCCAGGTCTCCACGCAGTCTTTCTGTTCCTGGACAGCGGCCAGCAGCGCCGCCTGGGTCACCATCACCAGCGGGGCCAGCGGGACCGGAGCCGGCACGGTGGCCTTCGCGGTGGCCGCCAATCCGGCTGCCGCCCCGCGCACCGCGGCCATCACCGTAGGCACGCAGACCTTCGGTATCACGCAAGCGCCCAGCTCCTGCCTGGCGTTGTCGGCTTCCAGCACAGCCATGACGGCCGCCGGGGGCGCCTCCACGGTCGGCGTCATCGCCGCAGCCGACTGCGCCTGGAGCGCGCTGAGCAACGCCGATTGGATCACTCTCACCGGCGCCGTCTCCGGCACGGGCTCGGGCACGGTAGCCTTCGCCGTAGCGCCCAACACGCAACCCATCGCGCGCAGCGGGACGCTCAGCATCGGCGCCCTCACCTTCACCGTCAATCAGGCTGCGCCCTGCTGGCTCAGCTTCAACCCGGTCAGCGCCAGTTTTCCGGCCGCCGGCGGCACGGGCAGCATTGCGGTGACCGCCAGCGCCTCCTCCTGCGACCGTTCGGCCTCCAGCGACGCGAGCTGGCTCACCGTCACTTCGGGCGCCTCAGGAAGCGGAAGCGGAACCATCGCCTACACGGTGGCGGCCAACAACACCACCCAGCCGCGCACCGCCACGCTCACCATCGGCGGCCAGCCCTATACGGTGACGCAGGCTTCGGCGAACTGTACGTATCTGTTGACTCCCGCGCTGCGCACCTGGCCGGCTGCCGGCGGCAGCGGGTCGTTCAGCGTCACCACGGGGTGCACGTGGACCGCGGTGAGCAACAATCCGGACTGGCTTCAGGTCAGTCCGGGCGCCGCCGGCGCCGGCAATGGCGCCGTGAATTACACGGTGGCCCCCAACCCCAACGCGGCGCCGCGCTCCGGTTCCATCACGGTGGGCGACCAAGTCTTCAATGTGACGCAGCTCGGCGCAGCCTGTTCGGTCACGCTCACACCCGCCCAGGCCTTCCTGCCGCCCGAGGGCGGCTCGGGAGCGATCGAAGTCCGGGCGAGCGCCGGATGCGCCTGGATCGCCGCCGCTACGGCCTCCTGGATCAGCCTTGTGGCGCCGGCCGGCGGGCAAGGCGACGGGACCGTGCGTTTCACCGTGGCGCCCAACGCCGGCGGGCAGACGCGCGCGGCAGCCATCACGGTGGGCGACCAGGTTTTCCAAGTGACCCAGCAGGCCGCGCCTTGCCGGTACAGCGTTTCGCCCAGCTCCGTCAATCTTCCCGCCGCAGGCGGCTCGGCCGCCATCCAGGTCGCGACGGCGTGCAGTTGGACCGCGACCGCGGCGGCCTCCTGGATCACCATTACTTCCGGGACGAGCGGCACGGGCGAAGGCGCCGTGGCGTTTACGGTCGGCGCCAATCCCGGCGCGGCTCCGCGCACCGCAACCCTCACGGTGGGCGATCAAACCGTTACGGTTACGCAGGCGGGCGCGGCCTGCGCCGTGAGCCTGTCCCCTCCGGAGACCTCGGCGCCGGGCATCGCCGGCAGCGGCAGCTTCCGGGTGAGCGCAGCCGCCGGGTGTTCGTGGACGCCGGCCAGCCGCGCCGACTGGATCCGGATCGTTTCCTGGTCGAACGTCTCCGGGACAGGGGTGGTGAATTACTCTTACGCCGCCAACCCCTCCGCCGAGCCGCGCAGCGGAGTCATCGAGGTGTCCGGACAGACGTTCAGCCTGCATCAGGGGCCGGCCGAGGTCCGCGTGTCCGGGCTCTGGCACGCGGCCAGTGGGGCGCGCAGTCCTCTGGCGCCCGGCTTGATGGTCCTGATCACAGGATCGGGACTGGGACCGGCGGCGGGCGTAGCCGCCAGCGGCCCCCCGATCCCGACCGAACTGGCGGGCGTGCGGGTGCTCTTCGATGGGGCGCCGGCGCCCGTGCTGTACGCTTCCGAGAGCCAGGTGAACGCCATCGCGCCCTACTCCCTGGAGGGAAAAACGAGCGCCGAGCTTGTCCTGGAGTATCGCGCCGCGCGTTCGGCTCCGGTGCGGCTCGAAGTGGCGCCCGCCGCCCCCGGCCTGTTCACGCTGGATTCCTCCGGCCGCGGTCAGGGCGCCATTCTCAACCAGGACTACAGCGTGAACGGTCCTTCCAACCCTGCGGCGCGCAATTCGGTCGTCATTCTGTACGCCACGGGCGAGGGCCAAACCGAGCCACCCGGCATGGACGGCGCGCCGGCAGGGCAGATCCCCCCGCGCCCCCGGCTGCCGGTGAAGGTGGAAATCGGCGGACTGGAAGCGCCGGTGCTGTACGCCGGCGGCGCGCCGGGCATGGCGGCCGGAGTGATGCAGGTCAACGTGCTGGTGCCCGCGCGAGCGCCCGCCGGGTCGGCGACGCCGGTGCGGCTCAAGGTGGGCGAATACGCGAGCCAGCCCGACGTCACCCTGGCGATAAAATGACGCCCATGGACCGGCGCCGTTTTCTCACCGGCGCGGCGGCGGTGCAGCCGGACAATCGCCGCGCCGGGAGCGTCTCGGAGTGGATGGAGATTGCCGCCGTGGCCGACGCCTTCGGCCTGGAGCTGGCCAGCCACGGAGGCAGCTCCGGGAATCTGAACATGCTGTTGGCCATGCCCAACGCCATTTACATGGAAACCAGCGGGCCGCACAAGCCGGTGGACGGCGAGATGCCCGCTCCCGCCGAGCCCGGCATGGGCCTGGAGATCAGCCCGGATCGCATCCGCAAGTACAAGGTGGGCTGAGCGCGGCCGTCAGGCCGGGTAGGGGCCGGCAATGGCCGCCCGGCGGGCGATCTCCTCCGCAAGGGCCCGGAAATCGCGGCGGACTTCCTGGGCGGCCAGGGCGTGTGCGCCGATCGCTCCGTCGGCCGGTTTGAGGTGGAAGATCGGCTTGTGCGCCTCTTGGGCCAAGGGCATCAGCGAGTGGTAGTGTTTCAACAGGGCCAGCCGATGCGGGTCCTGGTCGCCCGGCAACGGCTCCCGCAACGTCTGCCCAAGAACGTGCTCGCGGTACTCCCCAGGCATGCGCTCGATCCACTTTTCATAAGCGCGGACCGGCCGGTCCAAACGTACGCCATGCTGGAGGACTACGTAGCCTAGCGGGGCCATCCGTCCGGCAGGCAGCTCCAGATCCATGTCCGGCGGCTTCCGCGCCAGCCGATCCGTCCACTCCTGGCGCCAGCGCTGGAAGGTCGGTCCCAGGTTCCGCAATCCTTGCAGGGAGAAAAGATCGGGCGAGAGGGGAACGACGACGTGATCGGCGCCCACCAGACCGGCTCGATTGATCGAGCCGAGATTGGGCCCCAGATCGAGCAGGATCAACTGCGCCTGCCGGTCCCGGGCGGCGCTTTGCATCAGTCGCCAGAAAGCCGAGACCACGCGAAAAGCACGTTCGTTACCGCCCAAGCAGGCGGGCCACTGACTGGAGAGTTCCTCCTCGAAGGCCGAGAGCCGGAGGTCCCCGGCCAGCAGAGCCGGGCCGTCCTCGACGATCCGCAACTCGGGTGGCGTGATATCGCCGACGCCGCGCAGCAACGGAAGCAAACAGCCGTATACGGTGACAGGGCCCTTGTGCCTCTCCCAAAGATCCTCGAGTTCGTCGTCGTTGAGGAACATCGCGCTGAGATTGGCCTGAGGATCCAGATCGGCCGCCACGACGCTCCAACCCAAGTCGGCGTACATCCAAGCCAAGTGGTACACCAGAGACGTCTTCCCCACCCCGCCTTTGTTGTTGAAGAAAGCGATGACGGGGACGCTCATCGCCGCCTCCTGATGACAGCCAGAACATAGTTATCCTGGGGGTCGAATTCCGGCGGTGGATTGCCGTTCTGCTGCAAAGCGCGGCGGGCCAGCGCGATGCCTACCCCGAACTTCTGGACGTAGCCCAGGTTCTTCATGGCCTCAGCCAGGTAAGGATTGCGGTAATCGGTGATGCCCGGCCGGCCGAAGTTCTCCCGGGTCACCTGCCCGTAAGGCCCGCCGGGGCTCAGGATCTCCACCCGGTCGGAAAACCAGTAGATTCGCACCGGAGCCTTGGTCCCTTCATAGTTCCGGTGCAGCACCGCGTTGCGGACCAACTGTTGCAAGGCGACCAGGGGATAGTCAGGCTGGGCCACCTCCAAAGGGCCGGAGGTCAGATCGCGTGCCGTCTCAATGTGGGACGCCATCTTCTGCTCGACCCGCCGGAGCATTTCGGGCAGCGGCCCGGCGATTCGCTCCTCATCTTTTATCGGATCCGCCAGCTCCGTCCCCGCCAGCCTCAGGAACTGGATGTACGCCCCCGGGATGAACCCCGGCGGGTCCTTGCCGGCCACCAGCACGCCCAGTACCGTCGGAACGGCCGGGCCCTCCCGGAGAAACGCCAACCGGAGCGAGGCTAATTGCTCCTCGACGCTGCGTTGGTTCTGTTCGGCAATTTCGGCTCCCACCGCACCGGGAAGATAACACCGGCGGAACAGATCCAGATCGAGGTCTTCCAGGCGCGCTTGCGTCAACGGCTGAACGTCATAGGGGAGGTCGCGCGCCCGCCGTCTTTCCGTCAGACGCCGCTCCTCTTCAGGGGTAGCGACGGCCCGGCGCGGGCCGACGAGCACCCACACCCGTCCCCGACACCTCACGGGCGGCGCCTCCGCCGGGTGGACCAGCACGATGGCCATCTCGCAACCGCGCAGCCGGCGCCTCTGCACCACCATGTGGGGGAAGGGAACCAGGTTGCCGTCCGAGCGCATGACGGCGAGGGCCCGCAACAACTCGTCGGTGATGGCCAGGTTCGCACAGCTTCCGTCTTCGCGAACGCCGACGAAGATCACCCCCGGCCGGCCATGCTCCGGCAAGTCGTTGGCAAAGGCGCAGATCGCCTCGCGAATCCTCTCCCGATCCGCCAGGGAAGCCTTGCGCTCGACACGGTCCGACTCGATGTCCGCCAGCAGGGCCTCCAGCTCCGCGTCGTCCATCGCTACCCAGTGTAGTCGAAGCGCCCTGCCGCGGCGTGGCGCACCCCGGGCGGGCGTTTTCTCCCATGCTAGAATCGGTGGGTGGCCGCGCTTCGGGGGCAGCGGCGCGGCCGCTTCGGGCCCCGGCAAGCGATGGATTTCCTCGAGGGACTCAATGAGCGGCAGCGCCAGGCGGTGCAACACGGCGACGGCCCCCTGTTGATCCTGGCCGGGGCGGGCAGCGGCAAGACGCGCGTCATCACCCATCGCATTGCGTATCTGGTGGAAGCCCGCGGCGTGCCGCCCCACGGGGTGGTCGCCGTCACCTTCACCAACAAGGCGGCCGAGGAGATGAAGCAGCGCGTGGCGGCGCTGCTGGGCGGCCGTTGCTCGCCGGCCGGCCTCACCGTCTCGACCTTCCACTCCTTCGCGGTGCGCATCCTGCGCCGCGACGGCCGCCCGCTGGCCGACCTTCGCCCGGGCTTCACGCCGCAGTTCAGCATCTACGACGAGGACGACCAGCTCGCCGCGGTCAAGACGGCCTACCGCCGCCTGGGCCTGGAGGAGAAACAATTCATGCCCTGCCGGGCGGCGCTGGCGCGGATCAGCTACGCCAAGAACCACAGCCAGACGCCGGAGGCTTTGGCGGCGGCCGCGCGCGATCCCAAGCAGAAGCGCCTGGCGGCGGTCTGGGACCTCTACGAGGGCCTGCTGCGGCAGGCTAACGCCCTGGATTTCGACGACCTGCTGCTGGAGGCGGTCCGCCTGCTCAGCCGCCATGACGCTCTGCGCGCCGCGTATAACCAGCGCATCCATCACCTGCTGATTGACGAATATCAGGACACCAACCGCGCCCAGTACGAGTTGATGCGCTTGCTCAGCGAGAGCCGCCGCAACGTCTGCGTGGTGGGCGACGAGGATCAGTCCATCTATAGCTGGCGGGGCGCCGACCTGCGCAACATCCTGGAATTTTCCAAGGATTTTCCGGACGCTACGGTCATCCGCCTGGAGCAGAATTACCGCTCGACCAAGAACATCCTGGAGGCCGCCTCGCGCGTGGTGGCCCACAACCGCGACCGGCTGGGCAAGTGGCTGTGGACGGAAGCCGAGGCGGGCGCCCGGGTGGGCCTTTACGAAGCCGAGGACGGCGAGCAGGAAGCGCTGTTCGTGGCCGACCAGATCGAGCGCATTCTGGCCCGTCAGCCCGAGGCGCGGGTGGCCGTGCTCTACCGCACGAACGCGCAGTCGCGCCAGTTCGAAGAGGCGCTGCGGCGCTACGGGCGGCCCTACCACGTGGTGGGGGGATTCAGTTTCTACCAGCGGGCCGAGATCAAGGACGTGCTCGCCTACCTGAAGGCGATCCTCAGCCCCCGGGACTCCGTGAGCCTGCTGCGCATCATCAACACGCCGGCGCGCGGCATCGGGCGGGCCACCATCGAGCAACTGGAAGCCTGGGCCCTGGAGCGGCGCCTGGGACTCTGGGAGGCGCTCGAGCGGCTGCCGGAGGAAGGCAAGCTGGGACCGCGCGCCCAGGCCGCCCTGGAGGGCTTCCGGCGGCTGATGGTCGAGCTGCGCGAGCAGTCCGAGGGCCGCAGCGTCGAGCAGATCATCCGCCTGGTGCTGGAGCGGACCGGCTACCTGAAGATGCTGGAGTCCGACGAGACGCCCGAATCCGAGTCGCGCCGGGAAAACCTCGAGGAACTCGTCAACGCCGCCGCCGAAGCGGCCGAGCGGGGAGAAGGCCTGGCCGAGTTCCTGGACCACGCCGCCCTGGTTTCCGAGGCCGACACCCTGGACGAGCGGGCGCAAGTCTGCCTGCTGACGCTGCACAACGCCAAGGGGCTGGAGTTTCCGGTGGTGTTCATCGCCGGACTGGAGGACGGTCTGTTCCCGCATGCGCGCTCGCTGGATTCCTCCCCCGCCCTGGAAGAGGAGCGGCGGCTGTTCTACGTGGGCATGACGCGCGCCCGGCAGCGGCTGATCCTGACCTGGGCCCGGCAGCGGCGGCGCTGGGCCAGCGGGCTGCCCGGGGCCTCCAAGCCCTCGCGGTTCCTGGAAGAAGTGCCCCCCGCACTGACCGAGGATCTGGGCGGGGCCCGGGGCGCGGAACTGGACCTCACGGCGGAACGCTGGGAGGCGCGCCAGGCCGCGCGCCGCAACCTCTATCCGGGCAAGACCTACGACTCGGCGGAAGCGATCCGGCAGTATTTCGCCTCCCGGCCCGGCGCCTCGGCGCCGGCCGCCGCGCCGCCTCCGCCCAAGCCGCTGCCCTCGCGACCGCCGGCCCCGGCCCGCAAACCGGCCGTCGGCGCCGTGATCGTGCATCCCCGCTGGGGACGCGGGACGGTGGTGCGTCGCGAAGGCGAGGGCGAATATGCCAAAATCACGGTAAGTTTCCCTGGTTACGGTCTGAAAAAGTTACTGGAGCGCTACGCACTGAGAAGCGACGATGAACACTAAGCACGTCACGGATCGAGCCGAACGCAAGCGACTCAAGCGGGAAGCCCGCAAGCGACGTCCGCCCAAGACCAGGCGACCCGCCGACGTCCCCCGCGGCTCCCACAAGAAGAAGATCCGCAAGATGCCCAAGGGCCAGCGCAAGAGGTAGCGCCCGGCGCTCGCCGACCGTGAGCTCGCTGCTTCGCACCAAGGATATAGACCGGCTGATCGCGGCCGCCGAGGCGCCCGAACGGCGCTTGCGCAAGACCCTGGGGCCGTGGAGCCTGACCGCCCTGGGCATCGGGGCGGTGATCGGTTCGGGGATCTTCATCCTCACCGGCACCGCAGCCGCCGGTGAGACGCTCAGCTACCACTCGATCCTGCACGCCCCGGTGCTGGACCTGTTGCGCTACGGGCCGCAGGCGGTTTCCACCATCGGGCGGCCGGGCGCCGGACCGGCCATCGCGCTCTCGTTCCTGCTCACGGCGCTGGCCTGCGCCCTCGCCGCGCTGTGCTACGCCGAGCTGGCTTCGATGATCCCCATCGCGGGCAGCGCCTACACCTACGCCTACGCCACCCTGGGCGAACTGTTCGCCTGGATGGTGGGCTGGCAGTTGGTGCTGGAGTACGCGGTCTCGAACATGGCGGTGGCGGTGGGCTTTTCGGCCCATTTCAACGACATTCTCGACAGCCTGTTCGGGCTGCGCCTGCCTCCCCGACTGAGCGGCCCCGTCATCGCGGGCGGAGCGTTCACGGGCAGCTGGTTCAACCTGCCGGCGCTGCTGATCCTGCTGCTGCTGACCTGGCTGCTGGTGCGCGGGGTGCGGGAGAGCGCGGGGGCCAACAATCTGATGGTGATGGTGAAGATCGCCGCCATCCTGATCTTCGTAGTGGGGGCGGCGCGGGCGGTGGACAGCCAGAACTGGCGGCCTTTCATGCCCAACGGCTTCGGCGGCGTACTGACCGGGGCGGCGATCGTGTTCTTTACTTACATCGGCTTCGATTCGGTCTCGACCGCGGCCGAAGAGGCGCGCAATCCGCAAAGGGACCTGCCCTTCGGCATCCTGGCCAGCCTGATCATCTGCACCTGCCTGTACGTTTCGGTGGCCCTGGTGCTGACCGGCATCGCCTCCTGGAAGACGCTCAACACGGCGGCCCCGGTGGTGGAGTCCTTGAAGGCGCTGGGCATGGAATCGGTGCGGCGCTGGGTCGGCGTGGGGGCCATTATGGGGATGATCTCTTCGCTGCTGGTCTTCCAGTACGGGCAGGCGCGCGTGTGGTTCGCCATGTCGCGCGACGGGTTGCTGCCGGCCGCCTTCTCGCGCATTCACCCGCACCACCGAACGCCGCACGTCGCCACCTGGGTGGCCGGGCTGTTCGTGGGTCTGCCGGCCGGCATCTGGGACATCGGCACGTTCGCCGATCTGGCCAATATCGGCACGCTGTTCGCCTTTGCCGCGGTGGCGGCGGGAGTGATCGTGCTGCGCCGCACGCAGCCCGAGCGTCCCCGCGGCTTCCGGGTGCCGGGAGCGCCCTGGGTGCCAGGGCTTTCCATCCTGTTCTGCCTGATCCTGATGCTGAGCCTGCCCCTTCAGACCTGGCTGCGCTTTGTGGGCTGGATGGGGCTGGGCGCGGCGGTCTACTGGTTGTTCGGGCGCCGGCACAGCGAACTGGCCCGGTAACGCCGGCGGGCCGGAGGCGGTCTCTATATCGTGATGCGAAGCGTCTGCCTCAGCCTGGCAAGTCTGCTGGCGGCCGCAGCGACGGCGGCCGATCCTCCCAAGGAATGGATTGATCCCGATACCGGCCATCGGGTAGTGCGCCTGACCGAGGAGCCGGGCAGCGCCAGCCTGTACTTCAACCAGAACGGCTACCTGCCCGACGGCAAGCGAATGCTTTACACCACTCCGGAGGGCATCGCGGTCCTGGAACTGGAGACCCGGGCGGCCCGGCCGGTAGTACGCGGGCGCGTTCGCCTGATCGAAGCCGGGCGCAAGCACCCCCGCGCTTACTACGTGCGGGAAGGCGCCGTCTATTGGACCGACGTGGACACGGGCGAAACCAGGCGGATCGGCGCTCTGCCGCCGCGCGGCTCGGTGGCCACGGTGAACGCGGACGAGACGCTGCTGGCAGGCGCCTACATCGAGGGCGAGGCCGGCCTGCCGGTGCTGCCGCCCTCTCCGCCCGCGCCCCAAGGGCATCCCCTGGAGCAGCCGCGCAGCCGCGGCCAGATGATGGAAGAGCGCTGGGCCGCCCGCCTGCCCATGGCCATTTTCACGCTGAGCATCGCCGGAGGGGAGACGCGCGTCATCCACCGCGGCCGGGATTGGTTCAACCATTTGCTGTTCTCGCCCGCCGATCCCGGCCTGCTGATGTTCTGCCACGAAGGCCCCTGGCACAAGGTGGACCGCATCTGGACCATTCGAGCCGACGGCTCGCAGCTCCGCAAGATCCACACCCGCACTATGGCCATGGAGATCTTCGGCCATGAGTTCTGGAGCGCGGACGGGGGGACCATCTGGTACGATCTGCAAACCCCGCGCGGGGAGGACTTCTGGCTGGCGGCTTACGAGCTGGCCGGCGGCCGGCGCACCTGGTATCACTTGCAGCGGAACGAATGGTCCATCCACTTCAACGTGTCGCGCGACGGCAGCTTGTTCTGCGGCGACGGCGGGGACCCCGGGCAGGTGGCGCGGGCCCCCGACGGGCAGTGGATCTATCTGTTCCGGCCCGAGCGGATCCCCAACCGCGGCATCGAGGACCCCGACTTCATCCGTCCCGGCGTGCTGCGGGCGGAGAAGCTGGTGAACATGGCCAGGCACAACTACCGGCTGGAGCCCAACGTCAGTTTCACGCCCGACGCCAGATGGGTGGTCTTCCGCTCGAACATGTTCGGCCCCAGCTACGTCTTCGCGGTGGAGGTAGCCCGGGCGCGCTGAGGCCGGCGGCTCAAGCCAAGGGCAGCTTCACCGGACGCCCTTGCTGGCGGGAGAGTTCGCCCGCCAGGCAAATCTCGTGGGTCTTGACGGCGTCCGCCACGTTGCAGTGCGATTCCTGCCCGCTGAGCACGCACTGGACGAAGTGGTCAATCTGGGCCTGGAAAGGATGGTGGGTCACCGCGCCGCTGTCGGGCAGGATGGTGGGGACGGTCGCCCAGCCGGTCTGGCCCGGCCAGCGCTTGGTGAACAGGCGATTGTCGCGGATCACGCCCCGGTTGCCCATCAGCACGATGGGAAAGGTGTAAGGGGCGGCGTATTCCAGCGAGGTGGCCACCTTGCCCAAGGCTCCGCCCGCAAAGCGGATCAGGATGACGCTATTGGGTTCGTACTCGTAGCGGAGCGGGTTGCCGGGGCTGAAATTGCCGTAGCCGAAAACCTCGACCGCTTCCTGGCGGAGGAACCAGCGCAGGCCGTCCACCGCATGGCAACCGGCCGAAAGCAGGGCCGTTCCTCCGTAAGCGCGGCGGCTCATCCAGGGGTACAGCCCGTAGTCGGGCGTGATGCCGTGCAGGTAGTCCACCTCGCCGTAGTAAAGCTCGCCCAGCAGGCCGTCGGCCAGGATGGCGCGAATCGTCTCAAACAGGGGATTCCAGCGCAGCACGAAGCTCACCACGCTGCGCACGTTGGCATCCCGCACGGCGCGGTCCAGGCGCCGCAGCCCGTCCCAGTCCAGCGCGATGGGTTTTTCCACGATCACGTGCTTGCCCGCCTGAGCGCAGGCCACGCCCTGTTCGACATGGAGGTGATGGGGCGTGCAGATGGAAACCACTTGAATGTCGTCCGCCTTGAGCAGCTCGTCCAGATCGGTGTAGGCGCGGCAGCCGCTCAGGCCGTACTGGCGCGCCTTGGCCTGGGCCCGCGCGCGCTCCCGGCTCAGGATGGCGCGCACCTCAGTGTGCGGATTGGCTTGGAAAGCCTTGATATGTTCGCCCGAGACGTCTCCCGTGCCCAGGATGGCTGCGCCCAATCGTTCCCCCATCGCCGTACCAGTATAGTGTCGGGAAAGGCCCCGGCGGGCGTCGCCGGAGAGCCGAGTTTCCCGCCGGGGAAGATGAAGAACCGCAGCGCGGGCATTGACGCGCGGGGATCAGCGGCGTAGAATCGGGTTGTTTCTCATTCCGGAACCGGGATTCCGGGCAGGCTCTTTGGCAGATCAGCCATCCCCTTGCACGGGAGAGAGGAGACGAAGTTATGAGCTGTGTCAATAACTGGCGGAACCCGCCCCTGAGCGCCCAGGGACTGACGATCCCACTGCAATGGGCCGGAAACCAGCAGGACCGGCCCACGTCGGCGCAGATCCAGATTCTGGAAACAACGCTGGGCCTGCTGCCCTTTGAGCACCTCCAACGATTTGTCCAGTCGAACGGCTACATCCGCGCCTCTGGGCCAAGCTGTACGCCTGCTTCGGGGGGAGGGTACGGGACCAGTCCCTCCTATATTCGACTGAGCTATGAGTGCTGGCGCGATTCCTTTAACTTCACTTACCAGTACACCTTTCTGCATGAGTTTGGGCACTGGGTGGACGAGACTTACCAGGCCCTCAACGGCCTTCGGCAGTCTGCGCGGGCCGAGTATGATTTCTTGGTCGCCGCAAGCCATCACGGGCGCACCAATGGCTCGAATGAGAGGTTTGCGGATTGCTACGCCATTTTCGTATTCCGTTATATCGGAGGCGCGCCTTACAACCACCGCCCCCGCGCAGCCGACTATAGGGGCGCAGAAGGACGGCGCAGGTTCCTGGCCCTTTTTTTGACCCCGGCGTTTGCCAATTTGCAGCCTTTGCAAACGCGGGTGCCCGCCGTGCCTTGAGCCCATAGACCTCCCGGCGACCGGGCCCGTTCAAAGCCAGGGCGGGCTAAGGGTGGAGAACTCGATCCTTCCCGCAGGCGCGCTCCGGCGGCGGTCCGCTACAATGGCGGCTCGGGCCATGAACGGCTTTGAGCGCATCCAGGCTGCCCTCGCCGGCCGCCGGCCGGACGCCACGCCCGTCATGCTGCACAACTTCATG
>Ga0209018_1001461_pt1 | contig 18921 bp, 21 predicted proteins | sample YNPBryBLVA2012_FD_185814 | JGI IMG/M metagenome (GOLD analysis project Ga0209018, IMG submission 185814) | Anoxygenic and chlorotrophic microbial mat microbial communities from Yellowstone National Park, USA - YNP Bryant BLVA 2012 (SPAdes)... ...
GCGAATGGCGGGCCCCGTGCGGCCGCCATCCCGCAGCCGCATGTCGAGCGCCCCCGCCGTGCGGTCGTAGTAAGTCACTGGCGGCGCCCCTGCGTGCAGCGCCATCTCTTCGACCAAGTCCGCATTCAGGATCGAGACCGAGCCCGTCTTCTCCTGGCTCTGCACCGTGTGAAAGGGGCTGTGCAGCAGCACGCCGTCCAGCCAGATGCCCGTGCGGTCGAACGCCGCCCCGCGCAGCGTGAACTGCGCAATATAATCCTTCGAGGACGCCACCCCCGGCAGCGCCTGCACGGCGCGCAGCGGATCGTCCACCAGCACGCCCGCCAGCGTCTTCATCTCCACGCCGCTGAGCACGCGCTCGCTCACGCTGCTCTCCGTCTGCAGGCTGAAAACATCCTCGCGAACCTCCACGCTTTCGCGGCGCGTCAACGCGTCCGGCGTCAGCGCGATCTCGATCTCGCTTTCGCCGCCGAGCGTGACGCGCACCGGCCGGTAGCCCACCATCCGCGCCAGCACGCTGCAACCGGGCGCCGCCTGTGCCCGGAACTCGAATCGCCCGTCAAAACCGGTCACCACGGTTTCCGCGCTGTCTCCGCACTCGAGCGTGACCTGGACCCGCTCCAGCCTTTCCCCGCCCGCCGCGTCGCGCACGGTGCCCCGCGTGCCCGCCAGAACCGCTGCCGGAACCAGCAGCAGCACACCCGTCACGAGCCGCATGGTGCCATGATAATGCCCGTGTGTGGCGAACGCATGGACGATCTGAAGCGCCTTCTGCCGGCCGGGCCCGGCAGCTACTTGCTGGCGCTTTCGCTCGCCTCTCCGCAGCGGCTCGCCGTGGGCGCTCTGGGGACATTCGACTTTCCCGCAGGCTTTTACCTTTACTGCGGCAGCGCCTTGGGGCCCGGCGGCATCCGCGCCCGCGCCGGCCGGCATCTGGAAGGGCGCGGAGCCCTCCGCTGGCACATCGACTTCCTTCTGCGCCGAGCACGCCTGCGCGAAATCTGGGCCCGCGAAGACACGCTTCGGCTGGAGTGCCTCTGGGCCAAAGCTCTGGCCGTGAGCGGCCTCTGCGAGCCCCCGGCGCCGGGTTTCGGCGCCTCCGATTGCCGCTGCCGCGCACACCTGTGGCGCCTCCGCCAGGGCTGGCGGACCAGCAACGCCATGCCCGGTGCACTTCCCCTGCCCCCGCACCGGGTCCTTGTGCTCGCGCCTTCCGGCAGCGCCCGCCTCTGAGCGCACCGCTTGCCGTCCGGCCCGCTACCATACGGGAAGGCAATGCCCCAGCCGCTTGTGTCCGTCATCATCGTCAACCACAACCGCGCGGCATTGCTCCGGGCCTGCCTTGAGTCGCTGTTGCGCCCGCAGGGCGTCCCGTTCGAGGTCGTCGTGGTGGACAACGGATCCACGGACGGCTCCCGGAGCGTGGTGGAAGCGTTCGCCTCCACCGCCCCGTTTCCCGTCCGGCTTCTGCGCAACGCGGAGAACCTCGGCTTCTGCGCTGCCAACAACCAGGGCATCCGCGCGTCGGGCGCGCCTTTCGTCGCGCTGCTCAACAACGATGCCGAAGCCGCCCCGATGTGGCTCGCGCACCTGCACGCCGTCTTCTTCGATCCCGGCGTGGGGATGGCCGCCTCCAAGATTCTGGTTCACGGCGATCCGCGCGTCATCGACAAGGCGGGCCACCTCATCTGGCTGGACGGGCAGAACCGCGGGCGCGGCACCGGCCAGGAGGACCGCGGGCAATACGATCAGGTGGAGGAAGTGCTCTGGCCGGACGGGTGCGCGTGCATGTACCGCCGGGCGATGCTCGACGAGATCGGCCTGTTCGACGAGGACCTGTTCGCCTACGGAGACGACGCCGAGCTGGGGCTGCGCGCGCGCATCGCCGGGTGGCGCTGCCTCTATGCGCCGCAGGCGGCGGTGCTGCACCATCGCGGTTCGACGCTCGGCGTCGCCAGCCCGCGCCGGCTGGCGCTGATCGAACGAAACCGCGTGCTGCTGGCGGTGAAACATTTCCCGCCGGATTTGTTGTTACTGAATCCCGTCTTCTTCCTGGCGCGGCTGGCGGCCGGGGCTTGGGCGGCGCTGCGCGGGCGCGGGGAGGCGGGCCGGATCCCGGGCGTGGCCGGGAAGCTGCGGGCCTTGCTGGCACTGGTTCATGGGGATCTGGAAGCGCTGCTCCTGCTGCCGCGCACATGGCGCAAACGCCGCGCCCTGCGCCCGCTGCGGCGCCTTTCGAATGCGGAAGTCCGCCGCCTGCTGCTTCGCCACCGGATCCGCCTGCGCGAGCTCAGCGAGCAGGCAGCGGCGCCTCGGGATGCGCGCGCTCAACGCGCGTAGCGCAGCACCGCGAATCCACCCGCCAGCAGAACGACGAACGCGAGAGCCAGCCAGTCGAAGTACCTGTCGATGAAGCGCCGCACCGGCTCTCCGAACAGCCGCAGCAAGCCCGCCACCAGCAGGAACCGCGCGCCCCTCCCCGCCGCGGACACCGCCGCGAACGCCCACAGGTTCATGTGGAAAGCGCCTGAGGCGATCGTGAACACCTTGTAGGGGATCGGAGTGAACGCCGCCGTGAAGACGATCCAGAAGTCATACTGCTGGTACCAGCGCATCACTTGCTCGTAATACTGCTGGGCGTGGTAGAACTCGATTACCTTCATCCCCACGATGTCCATCAGGAACCGCCCGATGCCATAGCCCGCCACGCCCCCCAGCACGCTTCCAAGCGTGCATACGCCCGCCAGCAGAAGCCAGCGGGCCGGGGCGCCGAGCACGAGCGCGATCAGCAGCGCGTCGGGAGGAACCGGGAACACGCTCGATTCAGCGAAGGCAAGCAGGAAAAGCGCTGCCTGGCTGTGCGGGCTGTGCGCCCAATGCATCATCCAGTCGTAAAGGCGGCGGTGGAGGCGCCAGCGCGCCACGGGCACGGCTTCCGTGTGCATAGGGAAACCTCCAGTGTAGCCCGCCGCCATTCCGCCACGGAGGCGGCGCTCCGGCAGGTACACTGATCACTGAGACTCTGCGATTGGAACAGCCACGCGAAGAACCCGTGCCGACCGGTCCCAGCTCTTCCACCCAGGATACGCAGGCGCGCCAGGACGCGCCCCCGGTGCGCGACGCCTGCCCTGCCTGCGGGGAAACCGCGTTTCGCACGATTTTCCAGTGCACCGACCGCCTCTTCGCCACCACCGACGAGACCTTCCTCATCGTGGAATGCCGCCGATGCCGGCTGCTCCGGCTGTTTCCGTGGCCGGAGCTGCGGCATCTGCATCGCTATTACCCGCCGGACTACTGGTTCGACCCGGCTGCCTCCACCGCCGACTCGCTGGCGCAAGCCTGGCGCCGCTTCGTCATCCGGGACCACGTGCGCTTCGTGCGCGGGGCGCTGCGCCACCTGCCTCAGGATGCCCGAGTGCTCGATGTCGGCTGCGGCGGCGGGCTGTTCCTGCGCGAGCTGCATTTGCCCGAGCACTGCGCCTTCGGCCTGGACTTCTCGCTGGACGCCGCCTCGGTCGCCTGGTCCAGCAACGGGGTGCCTGCCGCCTGCGGCGCGCTCCCGCGGGCGCCGTTCCGCCCCGCCTCCTTCGGGCTCATCACCATGTTTCACGTGCTGGAGCATCTCTACGATCCGGGCGCGTACCTGACCGCCGCGCGCGAGCTGCTGATCCCTGAAGGGCGGCTCGTCCTCCAGGTGCCGAACGCCGGCTGCTGGCAGCTCCTGATCTTCGGCGCCGCCTGGAACGGGCTCGACGTGCCGCGGCACCTGATCGACTTCCGCGAATCCGACCTGGAAGTGCTGCTCGACTCAACGGGATTCGAGATCGTGCGCCGCAAGCATTTCTCGCTGCGGGACAATCCCGCAGGGCTCGCCTCCACTCTGGCGCCGGCGCTCGACCCCATGGGCAGGCGCGTCCGCCGCACGCCCGAGACGCCCCGGATGCGTCTGCTGAAGGACGCCGCCTACTTCCTGCTGGTGCTCGCCTCCATTCCGTTCACGGTCCTCGAGGCGGCGTGCCGCGCAGGCTCCACCATCATGATCGAGGCGCGCCGCAAGCCATGACGTACCGGGAGGCCCGCCGCCGCCTGCCAGCGTGGTTGCGGAAACGCGTCTTCACGTTTGAAACATTTATCGAAGATTCCGTGGCAGCGTTCGCCCGCTCCCTGCCCGCCGGCGCGCGGCTGATCGACGCCGGCGCCGGAGAGACGCAGTACGCGCCGCTGTTTGCGCACGCGCGCTATGTCGGCGTCGATCTGGCCATCGGCGATCCCGGCTGGGACTACCGCCGGCTCCACGCCATCGCCGACCTGGAACGGCTCCCCTTCCCCGATGCCGTCTTCGACGCCGCCCTGCACGCCGTCACGCTCGAGCACCTGCCGCGCCCCGCCGAGGCGCTGAAGGAACTGGCGCGCGTGCTGCGCCCCGGGGCCACGCTGCTGCTGCTGGCGCCGCAGGAGTGGGAGGTGCATCAGGCGCCGCACGACTATTACCGCTACACGCGCTTCGGTCTCGAACACCTGCTCGCGGAAGCGGGCTTCCTGCCGGAGGAGATCACACCGGCGGGCGGGCTCTTCCTGGTGCTCTCGCGCCGGCTGTTCAACGCTTGCCAGATGCTTCCCTGGCTCCTGCCCCTGTTCGCCCCGCTGGCTCTTCTCGTGGCGCTGCTCGATCCGCTCGACAAGCGCAAGGACTTTACACTGGGCTATAGATGCCTCGCCCGAAGACCCTGATCCCCGTGCTTCTGCTCGCCTCCGCCGCAGCCCCCGCCCAGTTCAGCGGCAAGAATGCTTTCGAGCACACCCGGACGCTGGTCTCGTTCGGCCCGCGCACGCCGGGCTCGCCCGGGATGAGGAAGGCGCAGGAATACATCATGGGGCAGTTGAAGTCCGAAGGGTGGCAAGTGACCGCGGACGCCTTTACGGCGCATACGCCCAAGGGTCCGCTGCAGATGAAAAACATCGTCGCGTTCCGCCCCGGAACATCGGGCCGCGCCGTGGCCATTACCGGCCACTACGACACAAAGTTCTTTCCGTTCCGCTTCGTGGGCGCCAACGACGGCGGCGCCTCGGCGGGATTCCTCCTGGAGATGGCGCGGGCGCTGAAAGGCGTGCCGCTGAAAAACTCCGTGTACCTGGTCTTCTTCGACGGCGAGGAGGCTGTGCGCGAGTGGACCGCGGAGGACAGCCTGTACGGTTCCCGCCATCTCGCCGAGAGGTGGAAGCGCGACCGCACGCTCTCCACTCTGGCGGCGCTGATCAACGTCGACATGATCGGAGACCGCGACCTGCGCATCCTTCGCGAGCAGTACTCTTCGGAGACGCTGATGCGCCTCATCGGCAGCGTCGCGCGCCAGCTCGGGCTGTGGCAGCACTTCAACGGGCCCGCCTTGGCCATCGAGGACGATCACGTACCCTTCCTTCGCCTCGGCGTGCCAGCCGCCAACCTGATCGACTTCGACTACGGGCCGGACAACTCCTGGTGGCACACCGCCGGGGACACGCTCGACAAGCTCAGCCCGCAGTCGTTCGAAATTGTGGGGCGCGTGCTGATCGAAACGCTGCGCCGCCTGGATCCGTGAAGGCGCAGCCTCACGGCTGCTTCGTCCACTCCGTCACCCAGTCCAGAAACGTCCTGTACCAGAACAGCGAGTTCTGCGGCTTCAGGATCCAGTGGCCTTCGTCGGGGAACAGCACGAGCTTCGAGGGCACCTTCCGCGCCTGCAGCGCCGTGAACAGCTGCAGCCCCTGCCCGTAGGGCACGCGGTAGTCCATCTCGCCGTGGATCACCAGCGTCGGGGTGCGGAAGTTCTGCGCGTGGCGGGAGGGCGACCAGCGGTCGTACATCTCGGGATTCTCCCAGGGATGGCCCTTGAACTCCCACGTGGTGAACCACAGCTCTTCGGTCTCGCCGCCCATGCTGTACAGGTCATAGACGCCCGCGTGGGAAACCAGCGCGCGGAACTTGTCGGTGTGACCGAGGATCCAGTTCACCATGTAGCCGCCATAGCTGCCGCCCGCCGCCGCCATGCGCTTCGCGTCCGCATAGGGCAGGCTCTCGACGTGACGCACGACGGCCAGAATGTCCTCATAGACCTTGCCGCCCCAGTCGCCGTTGATCTCGTCGGTGAACTTCGTGCCGTAGCCGGTGGAGCCGCGGGGATTGGGCATCACCACCACGAACCCCGCCGAGGCGAACACCTGCGGGTTCCAGCGAAAGCTGAAGGACTCTCCCCATGCGCCCTGCGGCCCGCCGTGGATCAAAAACAGAACCGGGTATTTCTTGTTTGAATCAAAACCGGGCGGTTTCAGCAGGAAGCTGTGCACGGGCGCGCCCTCCGCGCCCGCCACCGTGAAGTCCTCCAGACGCCGCAGGTCGTGCGCCTCCAGCACCGCGTCGTTCAGGCGCGTGATGGGCACGGGCGCTCCGCCGCCGCTCGCCGCGCGGTACAGCTCCACGGGGCTCGAGCCGCTCATCTCGCTGTAGACGAGCGTCTTTCCATCGGCGGTGAACTGCAGATCCCCCACGTGCGCCGCTCCCTGCGTGATGACGCGCGTGCCGCCGCCGGTGACGGGGATCAGGTGCGCCTGCTGCCTGCCGCGGTCCTCCACGGTGAAGGCGATCCGCTTCGAGTCGGGATGCCAGGCGAACCCGGTCACGTGGCGGTCCAGGTTCTCGGTCAGCACGGTCAACTGTCCCGTTTCCCTTTCCAGCACCGCCAGCCGCCAGCGGTCGCTTTCGTAGCCGGGGCGCACCTGCATGCGCCAGGCGAGCCATTTCCCGTCGGGTGAATACTGCGGGCTGGCGTCCGCGCCGGGGCTCGCCGAGATCTTCACCGCCTCACGCCCTTCACCCGGCCCCTCGACGGGCACAACGTAAAGCTCCCAGTTGGTGCTCGTCGCCTGATCCGCATCGAAGTTCGCCGCGTAACAAACCTCCTTGCCGTCGGGCGACACCGCATAGTCGCCGCCGCCGGAGAGCGAAAACGGGGGGACATCGTGTCTCGAGCCCGGCGTGAGATCGCGCACCTTGCCGCCTTCGAATGCCACTGCCATCAAATGCCGCACGCGCTTGCCCTTCCACTGGTTCCAGTGGCGGTACAGGAGCGAATCATAGACGCGCGCCTTCACCGGGTTCTTCGCTTCCTCGTCCATGCGCTTCTGGTTGCAGGCGTCGTCGGCGCCGCACTCCGGATAGACATCGCTCGTGAAGACGAGCGTCTTGCCGTCTCCGCTCCAGATGACGCCGTCCGCCTCGGTGACGAGGCTGGTCACCTGCCTCGGCTTCTCCCCGAGCGCGTCCATCACCCAGACTTGCGCGGAGCCGCTGCGGGTGGAAATGAATGCGATCCATTTCGAGTCCGGGCTGAAGCGCGCGCCCCAGTTGCGCCCCTCCGTGGTGGCTTTGCGCGCCGGCCCGCCGGCCAGCGGGCTGATCCAGATCTGCCGGTCGACGGCGTTCTTCGCCACGTCAGGCTCGCCCACGGCGTAGGCCACGGCGGAGCCGTCCGGCGCCACCGACGGATCGCCGATTCGCTTGAGCTTCATCATGGCTTCGGCAGTGAACGGCGCTTTCTCCGCGGCCGCCGGCAACACGGCCAGCGTCAGGGCCAGAAGAGTCCGGGATAACATACCCCAATGATACGATGGTAGTTTCCTGCACATCCCATGATTCGTCCCTACCGCGGCATCTACCCGAAAATCGCGCCTACCGCCTATGTGGACCAGGCGGCGACAGTGATCGGCGACGTCACCCTGGGCGAGAGGGCTTCCGTGTGGCCCGGCGCCGTGCTGCGCGGCGACGTCAACCGGATCGTCATTGGCGAGGAGACCAACATCCAGGACGGCTCGGCCCTGCACGGCGAGCTGGACAAGTACCCGGTGATTCTCGGCGCGCGCGTCACTGTAGGCCACATGGTGTGCCTGCACGGCTGCGTGGTCGAGGACGACGTGCTGGTGGGCATCGGCGCCATCGTGCTCAACGGCGCCCGCGTGGGGCGGGGATCGGTCATCGCCGCCGGCTCCCTTGTGCCCGAAGGCATGGAGATTCCGCCCGAATCGCTGGTGATGGGCGTTCCGGCGAAGGTGCGGCGCCAGGTCACCGAAGAGGAGAAGGCGCGTTTCCGCGAAAACGCCCAGCGTTACATCCGCTACCGCCAGGATTACCGCGACGAGGCGGCGCACTGACATGATCCGCGCCATCCGGGGCACCCGCGACATCCTGCCTCCGCAGTCGGCGCTGTGGAACCACGTGGAAGCGCTCGCCCGCGAGGTGTTCCGCACCTTCCACTACCAGGAGATCCGCACGCCCATCTTTGAAGAGACCGCCCTGTTCGCGCGCGGCGTCGGCGAGGACACCGACATCGTCTCCAAGGAGATGTACAGCTGGACGGACCGCGACGGCACCTCGCTCACTCTGCGGCCGGAAAACACGGCCTCCGTCATCCGCGCCTGGATCGAACACCGCATGGATCAGATGCCCGGCCTCGCGAGGCTGTACTACATGGGGCCGATGTTCCGCCGCGAACGCCCGCAAAAGGGGCGCTACCGCCAGTTCTCGCAGATCGGCGCCGAATGCATCGGATCGGAGTCGCCTGTGGTCGACGCCGAGATCATCGATCTGGCTCTCGAGATTCTCAACCGCTGCGGCGTGCGCAACCCGCACCTGCTGCTCAACAGCGTCGGCTGCCCCGCCTGCCGCCCGGCATTCGTCGAGCAGCTCCGCGCGCGGCTCGCATCGGTGCGCGGCGAGCTCTGCCAGGACTGCCAGCGCCGCTCGGAGACCAACCCTCTGCGCGTGCTCGACTGCAAGGTGCCCGAGGACCAGAACCTCATCGATTCGCTGCCTTCGATCCTCGAGCATCTCTGCGCCGCCTGCCGCAGCCATTTCGACGCCGTGCAGGAGCTGCTGGCGGCGCGCGGCATTGAATTCGAGATCCGCTCCCGCCTTGTGCGCGGGCTCGACTACTACACGCGCACCACGTTCGAGGTGACGCACGGCGCGCTGGGGGCGCAGAATTCGATCCTCGGCGGAGGCCGCTACGACGGGCTCGCCGAGGCGCTCGGCTCCCGCGTGCCCGCGCCCGGCATCGGCTTCTCGATCGGCGAGGACCGCCTGGTGCTGGCCATCGAAGAGCACGTCTCCGCCGCGGAGCTGGCCCGGCTGGACGTCTTCCTGGTGCCGATCGGCCCGGCCGCGGTGAAGGAGGCGGCGCTCGTCGCCCGCGAGCTGCGCCACGCCGGCTTTTCAGTGGAACTCTCCGCCGACCAGAAGGTGAAGCGCGCGATGGAGCTCGCCAACAAGGCGGGGGCGCGGTTCGCCATCCTGATCGGCGACGACGAGATCGCCCGCGCTTCCGCCGCCGTCAAGGACATGGCATCCGGCGAGCAAGCGCAGGTCCCCCGCGCCGGACTGGCAGGCGTGCTCCGGGAGAAGAAACAGGCGTCAGCCGCGCCGTAAGTAAGCGTCGTCGCCGCGAATCCAGTCCTCGCGGGGCGGGCTGAACAGATCCAGCACAACGCTGTCTTCCAGCACCTCCACGCCATGACGCTCGTTTGGCGCCAGCCGCATCACCTGCCCGGGACCGGCCTCTTCCTCCCCGCCGTCCAGCAGAAACCGCAGCCGCCCGCTCAGCACCATCGAGACCTGTTCGTTCTCGTGCGCATGCACAGGGACGGTGCAGCCGGCTTTCATCTCCAGCCGCGCCAGAGTCATCCGCTCCGTGTGCACCATCTGCCGGCGCATCTTTTCGTTCAGCGGCTCGGAGGGGATCTCTTTCCAGTCGAAAGGCTTCACGCCGCGCCAGTGTATCATATGGGTTGTTGCGCCGCCGCGCGGCGCCGCCCGGGGAGGCTTTCATGAAAGGCGTCATTCTCGCCGGAGGCAAGGGCACGCGCCTGTATCCTCTGACGAAAATCACGAACAAACACCTGCTTCCGGTCTACGACCAGCCCATGATTTATTATCCGATTCAGACGCTGGTGGATGCCGGCATCCGGGATATTCTCATCGTTACCGGCGGCAATTATGCGGGAGATTTTCTTCAGCTTCTCGGCAACGGCCGCCAGTTTGGCCTCACCAGCCTGAACTACACCTACCAGGAGGGCGAAGGCGGAATCGCCGACGCCCTGTCGCTGGCGGAGCACTTCGCCGATAACGGCAAGATCTGCGTGATTCTTGGCGACAACATCATCGAGAAAGGCATCCGCGCCGCCGTCGAGGACTTTCGCCGCCAGGAAAAGGGCGCGAAAATCCTGCTCAGGGAGGTTCCAGATCCGGAGCGGTTCGGCGTGGCGGAAATCCACAAGGGCCACGTCGTCAACATCGAGGAAAAACCCAAAAGTCCGAAGACCAACTACGCCGTCACCGGCGTTTATATGTACGATTCCACGGTCTTCGACAAGATCCGCGCCCTGGAACCGAGCGCGCGCGGCGAACTCGAGATCACCGACGTCAACAACGCCTACATCCGCGAGGCCGCGCTCTCGTTCGCCTTCCTCGACGGCTGGTGGACCGACGCGGGAACCTTCGACTCCCTCCTGCGCGCCGCCAACCTGGTGGCGCAGTCCCGGCGGCAGGAGGCTTCCGCATGAGCGGGCGGGAGGCGCAGATCGGCTCGCCGCGGTGCGAACCGGGAATCGGCAAGGTGATCGCAACGCCGGAGTCCCCGGACAGGATCGAGGGCGTTCGCATTGCGCCCGTGCCGGTGTGGGCGGACGACCGGGGCTATTTCCTCGAGGTTGCCCGGGCCGGTTGCGGGCTTCCGGCAGGATTCCCCCCGGAATCCACGCAGGTGAGCGCGTCGCTGTCCTGGCCGGGCGCCATCAAGGCGTTCCATTTCCACCGCCGGCAAACGGATTTCTGGACCGTCGCCGAGGGGATGCTCCAGGTGGCTCTGGTAGACCTTCGCCCCGATTCACCCACCTTCGGCCGCAAGAACACCCTCTACATCGGCACGCTGCGGCCGTGGCAGGTGCTGATTCCGCCCGGCGTCGGGCACGGCTACAAGGTCATCGGCACGGCGCCGGCGCTGCTGGTCTACCTCACAGACCGCTTCTACGATCCTGCCGATGAGGGGCGCATCGCCTACAACGATGCGGGGATCGCCTACGACTGGGAGCTGCAGCACAAATGACATGGCTCGTCACCGGCGGCGCCGGCTTCATCGGCTCCGCTTTCGTCCGCCTCGCCTTGCAGGAGAACTGGGCGGACCGCATCGTGAACCTTGACAAGCTCACCTATGCGGGGAACCTCGAGAACCTTGCCGCCGTCGAGCGCGACCCGCGCTACCGCTTCGTGCAGGGCGACATCTGCGACATGCCGCTGGTGCGGTCGCTGCTTGAGGCGGAGCGCCCCCGCGCCATCATCCACTTCGCCGCCGAGAGCCATGTGGACCGCTCCATTCTCGGACCGGAAGAGTTCATCGAAACCAACGTCCGCGGCACGTTTTCGCTGCTGGAGGCAGCGCGCGCCGCGGGACTGGGGCGGTTCCTGCACGTCTCCACCGACGAGGTCTACGGGTCGGTCCCCGAGCCGGACGAGGCGGACGAAACCTGGCCGCTGCGGCCTTCCAGTCCCTATTCGGCGTCCAAGGCGGGCTCCGACCTGCTGGCGCTGTCTTACTGGACCACGTTCCGGCTTCCGGTGATTGTGACCCGCGCGTCGAACAATTACGGCCCGTTTCAGTTTCCCGAGAAGCTCATTCCACTCATGATTTCCAACGCTCTGGAGGAAAAACCTCTGCCGATTTACGGGGACGGCATGCAGGTTCGCGACTGGCTGTATGTGGACGACCACTGCCGCGCCTTGCGCGCCGTCCTCGAAAACGGCGCTCCCGGCGAGGTGTACAACATCCGCGGCTCCCGCGCGCTGCCCAACCGCCGCGTCGTCGAGCTGATCCTGGACGCGCTCGGCAAGCCCCGCAGCCTCATGCGGGAGGTGGCGGACCGCCCCGGGCACGACCGCCGCTACGCCATCACGACGGAGAAACTGGCAAAGGCCACCGGCTGGCGGCCGCAGGTCGGGTTCGAGGAGGGGCTGGAACGGACCATCCGCTGGTACCGGGAAAACACGGGCTGGGTGGCACGCGTCAAGTCCGGAGAATACCAGAAATATTACGAGCAGAATTACGCCAACCGGTGATCCGCCGCCGGGCTCTATTCCTTCAGGAAAGGGTTCAGTTCCTTTTCGCGCCCGATCGTGGTTTCCGCGCCGTGCCCGCAGATGACGCGCGTCTCCTCGGGCAGCGTCAGCAGCTTGGTATGGATCGTTTTCAGGATCTGCTTCGCGTCGCCGCCCGGAAGATCGGTCCTGCCGATGGAATCGCGGAACAGCGTGTCGCCTCCGACCAGCATCCTCTCTGCGGGAATGTAGAGCGCCACGCTGCCCTGCGTGTGTCCCGGCGTGTGCAGCACATGCATGACCGCGCCGCCGAGAGTGAGCGTGTCTCCCTCTTTCGGACGGACGTCGACGTCGGTGCGCGGCGGGGCGGGCATGCCAAGCCATTGCGCCTGAAGCGCGATGTGGTCGTACTGGTCCTGGTCGTCGGCGTGCATGAACACGGGCGCGCCGGTGATGTGCTTCAGCTTCGCCGCGCCGCCAATGTGATCGATGTGCGCGTGCGTGATGAAGATCGCCTTGACCTTGTAATGGCGTTCCCGGAGAAGCGCGAGCAGGCGGTCGAGGTCCGTGCCATCCCCGGGATCCACCACGATGGCGTCTCCGCTCGCCTCGTCGCCGAAGACCGAACAGTTGCACTGCAACGTCCCCATGGGAAGAATCTCGTGGGTCATTTCCACATCAGTATATGCTTGAAAGGCTTTTTTGTCCTCCATGAATGACATCCTGCTCTACCTTCACCTGGCTCTCGCCCTCGTGCTTTACGCCCTGCTGCTGGCCGGCCGGGTGCGGCAATGGCGCGGGCTGGCGGTCACAGCCGCTCTGTTGCTTGCTGTCACCGGCGCCCACAACTTCGTGATGCGGATGAAGTCTCCGCCGGCGGGCTGGCATGCTCTGGTCGGCGTCAAAGTCCTGCTGGCCCTGCATGTGATCGCCATGGTGTTCCTGCTGGCCCGGGGCGCCGCGCCGGAGAAGGAGCGCCGCTGGCGCATTGGCGCGCTGGCGAGCGGCGCCATTACGATGGTGATCGGGCTCTACTACAGCAATTTCGCCCGCTGAACGAGATGACTGGATACGAGGCATTGCGGCATGGCGCCGCATGGATCGATCTCGGCGGCCGCGGCCGTATCCGCGCCTCCGGCGAGGACCGCAAACGGCTGCTCCACGCCATGACCACGAACCACGTCGAGCAGATGCAGCCCGGCGACACGCTCTACGCGTTCTTCCTCAATTCGCAAGGGCGCATCCTGGCCGACGCGTGGATTTACTGCACCGGGGACCATCTGCTGCTCGACGTCGAGCCGGAGATGCGCGAAAAGGTGTATCAGCACCTGGACCGTTACATCATCGCCGACGACGTAACGCTGGAGGACGTCACTGAAGCCACGGCGGAGATCGCGGTGGAGGGGCCGGCCTCCGCGGCGGCGCCGCGCGCCGGCATCGTGATGGCGGCGTCGAGTACAGGCCAGCCAGGCTTCCGCATGGTCCTGCCCGCGGAGGAGAAGGCGGCCATGATCGAACGGCTGAAGGCCGCGGGCGTGGTGGAAGCGGCGCCGGAAGAGGCCCGCGCGGTGCGGATCGAGAATGGCGTGCCCCGTTACGGGGAGGACATCACCGAGTCCCACCTGGTGCAGGAGACGCGGCAGCTCCACGCCGTCCACTTCAACAAGGGCTGCTACCTGGGCCAGGAGATCGTCGAGCGTGTCCGCGCACGGGGGCAGGTGCACAAGATGCTCTACCCGGTCCGCATCGAAACCACGCAGCCGCCGCCTCCGGGAGAGAAGGTGTTTTCGGGCGGCGAGGAGTGCGGCGCCGTCACCTCGGCCGTCTGGTCGCCGGCGCAGGGCTGCGTGCGAGCGCTGGCCTATCTGCGCAAACTGAACGACCTGTCAGTGGCCGGCGCGCCGGCGCAGCTCGTCCAGAACTGACATCTTCACGCGCGCTCCGCCCGCGTCGCCGAGCCTGAGGTCGGGCGTTCGCCCGCCGTGATAATCGGATCCGCCCGTGGCCGCCAGGCCGAACTTGCGCGAGAGCTGGAAGTAACGCGACACGGCGCGCCCGTCGTGATCCGGATGCCAGACCTCGACCGCCTGCAGCCCCGCCCCGGCGAGGGACCGCAGCAACTGTTCCTCCGCGCCCGGGTCGCCGTTGCACAGGCGGCGCGGGTGGGCCAGCGACGCCACGCCGCCGGCGTCGCGGATTCTGCGGATGCATTCGGCGGGCGACGGGTCCTCCTTTTCGACGTACGCCGGGCAGCCTTCGGCCAGCAGCGCGTCGATGGCCGCGCGCACGGTGGGGAAGTAGCCCTTGCGCACGAGCACCTCGCCGAAGTGCGGCCGCGCGACAATGCGGCGCGCGAGGGCCTCCGCCTCTTCCAGCTTCACGTCATACCCGAGCCGCCGCAGCCGTTCCGCCATCGCCTCGTTGCGGCGGCGCCGCATCGCGGCCAGTGTACCCAGCCATTCGGCGAAGCCGGGCCCCGGCGGCGAGAAAAAGTAGCCGAGGATGTGCAGCGTGCGCCGCAGTTCGTCAGGCTCGTCTTCGCGGCGCGCGCTGAGCTCGATGCCGCGGAGGAAGAACAGCCCCTGCCGCCCGCCTTCCGCGGCCGCCTCCTCCACGCCCTCCAGCGTGTCGTGATCGGTGAGCGCCAGTCCTTCCAGGCCCAGAGCCGCAGCCTTCCGCACCAGTTCGGCGGGGGAATCCGTTCCGTCGCTAAAGGAGGAATGCGTGTGCAGGTCGACCAATGCAACATGATAGCGGCCCGGACGCTTGCCGCGCCAACTCAGGGCCGCCGGATCAGACTCCCCGGGTGCTCCAGCCCGCCGATGTTGAACTCGAACGTGTCCTGCCCGATGGCGGCAAGAAGGCGTCCTTCGCCCAGCGTCTTCTCCGCTACTTCAAAGAAAATGGCGCCGTCGGTGGACTGCCCCGGCTCCAGTTTCACCGGCACAAGCACGATCGCCGAAGCAGAAGCGGCAGCCTTGAGCCGCGGGTTGGGAACCTCGGCGAGCGCCTGCTGCCGCCGCTGCTCGTAGCCGCTGGTCGAGCGGAACCGTTCCATCCCGTACAGCCCCATCTCGTAGAGCGTCACCATGCGGATCACGTCGTTGCGCCCGGCACGGTCCAGGAACCTCTGCACCACCTGCCGCGGCGGCACGGGGCGCAGCACGCGCCCGTCCTTGCGCACAAAGCGGAAGTCCTCCGGACGCACCAGGCGCGCCGAGCCGGAGCCGTTGGCGACGGCCACCTGAAGGATGACGTAGTTCTTCACCTGCTGCGGCAGCGGGGCGAACATCACCGTCAGACCCTCGCGAGTCAGCGTCTGGTAGCGAAGCCCGCCGGACTCGAATTCAATCACCTGTCCCTGCGCAGGCAGCGCCGCCGGGAGCGCAAGCAGGCAGGCAAGGAAAAGCCATATCATCCCACTTTCATGATAAGCGCGGCGGCGCGCCGCGCCTCTGCGCTCAATAGAACAGGTACTTTTGCCAGCGTTCGTCGCTCTTGCCGAGCAGCCGCAGGATGTGCCTGCCGGTGTGCAGAGTATAGGGGCGCGGGGGGTGCAGCAGCTTCATGCCCGCCTCTTCCGGGGTGCGGTTGCCCTTGCGGTTGTTGCAGGCGTGGCAGCAGGCAACCAGGTTTTCCCAGCTCGTCTCCCCGTTGCGCGAGCGCGGAATCACGTGATCCAGCGTCAGCTCGGCGGCGGGGAACACCTTGTGACAGTACTGGCAGGTGTAACGGTCGCGCATCAGGATGTTCTTGCGGCTGAGGGCGCGGCTCTGGCGAGGGATCCGGCGGTACTCGAGCAGCCGGATGACGCTCGGCAGCGGGAAGGAGGCGCGCGGGGCGTGGAACACGGCGTGGCTGTGTTCCTCGGCCCGCGCCACGCCTTTCAGAATCAGCACGAGGGCGCGCCGGGCGGCACAGATATTGATCGGCTCGTAGCTCGCGTTCAGAACGAGCACCGGGCTGTGGAGACGGTCAATGTTCGTATTCATGCGCGGAGACCTCGAATGAAGCATCAGCCAGCAGGAGGCTGCGGCCGGACAGCGCGGCTCGGTCGGCGCGCGCCAGTGTGAAGACGCCCACATGCGCCGCGCCCGCGCGCCGCAGGGCGGCGGCGGCGGCGTTCACCGTGGCGCCGGTGGTGAGCACGTCGTCGATCAGCAAAACCCGGCGCCCGCGCACCGCCTCCGGGCGCGCGGCATCAAAGCAGCCGCGGATGTTGTCGCGGCGCTGCCGGCGCGTAAGCCCCGCCTGCGGCGGCGTGTGCCGCTTCCGCCGCAGCGCCTCCGCCACCGGGATCCCCGTGCGCCGCGACAATTCCCGCGCCAGCACGGATGCCTGATCAAAGCCCCGCCACAGACGCCGGCGCCAGTGGCTCGGCACCGGAACCAGCACTTCGAACAACTGGTCGCGCGGATAGGCGCGCGCCATGATCTGTCCGAAAAAGCGCCGCAGCGGCAGCATGCGACCGTACTTGAACAGATGAATCAGGTCGCGCAGTGCGCCGTCGTATGCGCCGCAGCACCACGCCCCGTCGTAAGCCGTCAGTTCCGCCTCACACAGGCGGCAGAGCCCTGTCTTGCCCAGAGGGCGCGGATTCAGAAACGGCGTGCGGCAGCGAGCGCAGGAGTATTCCGGGGAGAAAGGCGGCGGCGGCGCCAGGCAGGAGTCGCAGACGGGAACCAGCGAGGCTGCGGACAGCGGGCGCCCGCAAAGGCGGCAGTCGTCGGGAAACAGAAGCGCAAACAGGTGGGACCCGGCTCGTCCGATCCAGCGAGCCGGAGCGTGGATCGCTGCCTTGGCAGGGGGGCTACTGGAGAAGACCCACCTCCTTGTTCCTGTTATAACATGCCCGCCACCTGCCCGCTCCGGGCGTGCTTCACTGGAATTGACATGGGGGTGCTGATCACTTGCCAGGCCATCTCCCGGCAATTCGGGTCCGCGCCGCTGTTTGAAGACCTGACCCTCGCCATCCACGAGGGCGAGCGGCACGGCCTCGTAGGCCCCAACGGCGCCGGCAAGTCCACTCTGCTGCGGATTCTTGCCGGACTCGACACGCCCGACGCCGGCACGGTTTCGCTCAAGCGCGGCGCCCGGCTGGCCTGGGTGAGCCAGGAACCCGAGTTTCCCCCGGAGAGCACGGTGCGCGGCGTCCTGGAGGACGCGGCCGCCGATGGCGTCGCCGCCAAAACATTTCTGGGTCAGGTTGGTTTTCGCGATCCGGAGGCGCGCGCCGGCACGCTCTCCGGCGGCTGGCGCAAGCGGCTGGCCATCGCCGCCGCCCTGGCTGCCCGCCCCGAGCTGCTGCTGCTGGACGAACCCACCAACCATCTCGACATCGCCGGCATCGAGTGGCTGGAAGATCTGCTGGCCAGCGCTTCATTCGCCGTTGTGGCGGTCAGCCACGACCGCTATTTCCTCGAAAACATCGCCACGCACATGATGGAGCTGAACCGCGCGTTTCCCGGCGGACTGTTCCGGGCCGAGGGCAACTACAGCGCGTTTCTCGAGAAGCGCGAGCAGTTCCTCGAGGCGCAGGCGCGCGCCCGGGAATCGCTGGCGGCCAAGGTTCGGCGCGAAGTGGAGTGGCTCCGCCGCGGGGCCAAGGCGCGCACCCGCAAGGCCAAAGCGAGGGTGGAATCGGCGCAAGCGATGATCCGCGAACTCCAGCAATCGGCGGCCAGGTCTGCTGAAGAGACTGCGCGCATCGACTTCAGCGCCACAGACCGCAAGACGAAAAAGCTCGTCGAGGTCGAGGACGCCGGGCTGCAGCTGGGCGGGCGCACGCTGTTTTCCGATCTCCGGCTGGTGCTTTCCCCGGGGCGCCGCCTTGGGGTCGCCGGGCCGAACGGCAGCGGCAAGACCAGCTTCCTGCGGCTCCTGCTCGGCGAATTCGCCCCCTCGCGGGGCCGCATCGTCCGCGCGCCCGGGCTGCGCACCGTGTATTTCGAACAGCACCGCCGGCAGGTGGATCCCGCGCTGCCGCTGCGCCGGGCGCTGGCGCCGGAGGGCGACACGGTGCTCTATCTCGGGCGCCCTGTCCACGTGAACGGCTGGGCCAAGCGCTTCCTGTTCCGCGAAGAGCAACTGGTACAGCCGGTATCGAGCCTGTCGGGCGGCGAACGCGCGCGCCTGCACCTGGCCCGGCTCATGCTCGAGCCTGCCGACGTGCTGCTGCTCGACGAGCCCACCAACGACCTCGACATCCCCACCCTTGAGGTTCTCGAGGAGAGCCTGCTGGAATTCCCTGGCGCCGTCGTTCTGGTCACGCACGACCGCTACCTGATGGACCGCGTAGCCAACGGCGTGCTCGGGCTGGATGGCGAGGGCGGCTGCGGACTGTTCGCGGATCTCGTTCAGTGGGAGGACTGGCTCGACGGGCGCCAACGCGCGCGCCAGCCCAGGCCCGCGGCGGCGCAACCTCGCACGGAGAGCGCGCCGGCGAGAAAGCGCCTGTCCTACCTGGAGCAGCGCGAGTACGGACAGATCGAACAACGGATCGCCGAAGCAGAGGCGCGGCTGGCAGCGGCCCAGCAGGACTTGCAGGCGCCGGAGACTGTCAGCGACCCGCGCAGGCTGGAGGCCGCGTGGCAGGCCATGCGGGCGGCACAGGACGAAGTCGACCGCCTCTATTCGCGCTGGCAGGAACTGGAGGAAAAGTCCGGCTGAACAGGCGCGGGGCAAGTCCGTGTCAACCGTCCCGGCCGGATTCTGCGCCGGCCACCGCGCCCTGTCGGAGGACAGGCACCGGCCTGCGAAATCGGGAAGTGCGTTGCGGAATCCGCGACAGGCTGCCAATGGGG
>Ga0209018_1001465_pt1 | contig 18865 bp, 10 predicted proteins | sample YNPBryBLVA2012_FD_185814 | JGI IMG/M metagenome (GOLD analysis project Ga0209018, IMG submission 185814) | Anoxygenic and chlorotrophic microbial mat microbial communities from Yellowstone National Park, USA - YNP Bryant BLVA 2012 (SPAdes)... ...
CTTTATGTTCAATTTTTCTTACCAACTCACCATTAACTGTATAAATTTCTATTGTACATTCGTTTGGAAGCTTGGTGAAGTAAATTTTTGCATCATAAGGCGAACGTTGTCCTTGATGAGTAATAAAGTAAGGATTGGGCACTACCTGTATTTGATCCATTAATTCATCTGTAAAGTTGCCATCCGTGCCTTTTGGCTTGTTGACTTTGAATAATACTTTTGCACCAGGCATCGGCAATCCCAAAGCACCGCCAAATGTACGCAACACGATTTTGTCGCCGACTGCAAAATCCGGACCTTGCCCCGGAACGTAATTTTCAACATATTTCCATTTTTCAGCAGTTGAATTAGTACGTCCCATATTGGCATAATCTAACGCAAATTGCACACCACCAATATTCAATATATGGGTAAAATCTATTGTGTGTTTGCCATCTTTGGAACGACCCGATAAATAATATTTATTTATCCTATCAATCGAAGAAACGGTTGTGCTGGCAAAAGGTTCGTAATTAGCTCTTGCCATGGCTCTTTTGGCTCTCAATGGACTTGCGTTATAGCCATCTCCTCTTGAATTTATCCAAGCATATGGAACCAAAAGATGTTTGCCAATAAATTCGTTTGTCTTTGGATTTAATCTATCCACTCCACCATATCCCAAGTTACGAATATCGGGATAAGCTCTTGTTGGGAATGTTGCCCTTAAAGCAGGTGTAGGACTTTCGCTAACATAAGTTGGAACATCCATTGCTGGCATTTCGGCTGGATAGGATTTTTCGACAGAGTCGGGTCCAAATTCGCTTGCTCGCTTGAATTTAGTAATGTTTCGAACTTTTATGGTTAAGTAATCAACTTCGAATTCGGCTGTTTGTTTGTTATTATCGCCCCACCATAGATTGAGAACATCTTTACCTCCTGGCAAAAATTCTACTTCGTATACACCGGGACCATTGTTAAACGAGCCATCAACAGTATAAAGTGGACTTATGGAATAATCCACTCCAATTGGTTGAGTAACAATAATATCGTCGTATCCCTTAATTCTATTAACATCATCTATGAAATTCACCGGTGTTACTGCATCCTCATTTGGTGATTTTGCTGTTGTGATTGTTAACGAGTCTGGTCGGTAACGGCCGCCGTATTGATGAATTGTAAAGTCAAAACCAAACCCAAAAGTGCCATATGCTGGTGGTTGCATTGCTAAAGTGTAGCAATATGCTGGATCGGCATCTCGGAATGTCCCAGTAGAAAATCTACCCGAACGTGTTCGGATTTCTCGGTTGTGCATAGTACCAAAAGTAATTTCTTTACCCGAAATTGAGTCGACAATAACTGAATCAGCCAAAACAAATGAACCAGCATCCTCGGTAAACGATCCACGATACAAAGGATTACAAGGTTGATCTTCGTAACTAATCAACCCTTCGAACAATATCTCATTAGTAGTTAAATCAGTCATTACAGCGCGAGTTTGATACAATCCAAATTTAAAAGCACCAGTTTCGCCTCGCCCAGGGAAATTAATAGTTTGTTGACGCCAGTATGGGAAGAATTTAAGTTCTAAATCGTGTCCAGCAAATGTTTGTAAAAATCTATCTTTATCTAATGTATAGAATTTAAAATTATATAAACCACCAAGTTTCAATGAATCTTCGGGTGTAATTATAATTTTTACTTCAGGATCCTCCGAAACAGTTGCTGCAGTCGGTATAACTCTCACAAAATTTGGTAATCCTTCGGATGCATCATTGGATTTTCTTGGTGTGGGCTGGTTGTAATCTCCTTCGTCGTATGCTATTAAAGAATATAAATAGGGTATATTATTTATCAAACCTTCTGTTTTAGTGGGATCAGTATTCTTGGTTAATTTCGCATCCTTGTTATCATCGCCAATATCAGTAAACTTCCGCCCATTTGTTACTTCTGTAAAGTATGGAACAATACAGTTTTTCCTTGCACGGTAAGATTGTTCCCAATCTGGAAAATCAACTTTTGCTTTTCCTTCCACTAAAGATTGATAAACAAAATCAAGAACTTCTTTAACGTGATTGGTATCTGACATTTGCTGGGCAACACTTCTATAAGTTAAAATATCCATAAAGAATGTAAGCTTGCCACCACCAAGATTTACCCCTCGTAGCGAGTTGAGAACCAAAACGGTATCTATAGTTGTTCTTATTGTATCGGTTTTCTTGGTTGTTGTATCATACATAGTGAAGGTTTTTCCAATATATCCATCTTTAAATGGAGTTTGTCTTAGCAAGAAATTAATATATGCAGTATCAACTTGAATAGTCTGCTTGCGATAGTACAAAGGATTGTAGGGCACCAAAGCTTTATTCAAATAAACAACGCCAACCATAACGCTATCGAACAATTTAATTCTCTGTGCAGGATTATAGGTTATTGCTCCTTTACTCAAATCGATACCATCTTCTTGCAACATTTTGTAATATTCACGACCCCAAGGATACGAATACAATCCAGTATCAATATAGGATAAAAATGGAGCCGCACTCTTCGTTTGATCATAAACAGATTTCCTATTTGCATATAATCCACCACGAACTAATCGCATTACTCTTATAGCCATTGTATCGATTACTTTACCATTAGCATCCACATAAGGGCCAACAATTGCCAAGCTATCATAAAATGGCATATATCCACTTGTTGACCCAGATGCACGCAAATAAGATTTCTCGAATGGGCGTGGTAATTCCCAAGAAGCAATTTCTTTCCATCCAAAAGGTCCTTTACCCCGAGCATAATTGCCGCCTCCAGTAATTTGGTTAATATCAAATGTATCCAAGTCGGCACGTCGAGCACGGTATAACTTATAACCCAAGAAGTCTAATCCTTTCTCCCAAGTATCAACCGACATTTCTGCCGATTCGTCCCACTCAATAGTAACTCCACCATTCAAACTTTTTGTTTTAATGAAAACACTTCGATCTGGAGGAGTTGGAGCTTGGAAATTATTATCGTAAACCTGTTGAGCAAATTTATCCTTTCGAATCAATTCTTCCATATCTTCCCAAGTTCCATCAGCATCAGAACCTTTAGAAGTATTTGCTAAAATAATACCTACAATAACACGAGCTGTATCGCCATTTTTCATCGAAAATGGTCCAGTTGCCATCAAAAATCGTTTATCACCAGGACCCGTGTCGCCATCGCGTATTGCAGATGCAATATAATTGTATCTATCTTCGGATTCTTGTTTGTCGTCTTCTATTGACCAGTTACGAAAAGTTACTAAACCTAATTGCTCTTTGTTCGAATAAAACCTCTTGTCCTTACGTATATAACCTGTTTGGTCGACAGCTGGTGATTCCAAAAAGTCGAAACCTAAATATCCAAAACCTCGATTTCGTTCGCCTGCATCGGCATTAGACCATTGAACGGCAAGGTTTAAAGTATCTTCTTTTTCATAAAATTTAACTCTATCGTTTGCTGCACCACCACGAGAATTTGTTGTAAGTGCTATATCCACATCCATTACTGGAGCTAACCAACAATCGCGCAAATCTTGACCACTTTTATTAATCATATCGTAGCGAATAAAAATAAAGTCCTTATAGTCGCCAAAGCCCCAAGAATAAATCGTTTGTTCAAATTGAATACGCAAAGGATAACCATATTGGCTCATCTTCGAAACACCACCTTCATAGTAATTTAAGTCTGTGTCTTTATATGTAGCAAAAATATCTTCACCTGAGATAAATGCTGGTCCTTTTGGATATGTATTTGTGTTTCTTTGAGCTTCTTGATAAATAAAATGGCCAAAGTATCGGTTAACTTTCAAAGTATCGTTTGGTGAATCGTCCCATATTGGCCAATTATATTTGTCTTTTGCTTGAATTGGAGTTCCATCACCTTTAAAATCGATTGAAAATACTGTTCGATACTTGTAAATATCATCTTTATTCAAGTAATCACCGTCTTCGATGCGGCCTGGCACCATCCAAGATTTTCCAGAATTTGGATTATAGGATACGATGACATATTTTCTCATTGTTTCTGCTGAATCTGGATGTGGTTTATAGGGTTTGCGAGCTGCAAACCATATACCTCCACCAAAAATATACTGATTTTGGGAACCTCGAGGCCAAACACCACCACCAAGGGAGCGAGCAACATCCAACCCAAAAATACCATAATTTGATGTATAAAAATCGATATTACTTATTGTGTTCTTTTGAACATCGAATACACCAGTATAAGTTTTTTGAATTTGATTACTTTGGTTATTTGGATTTTTCTTATCCGATCCAACTCTGTATTCGGGGGAAATATCTGCCAAAAGTGTATTTCCCAAGAATAGAATTGAAATTATAGTTATTATAGTTATTTTTCTCATATTTTTTCCTAAATTAATTGATATTAATTGAATCTGATTCTAAAACCAAAATAAACTGTTCTTGGTCCAAGATAGTTACCCAAAAACGATAATGCAGTTTTTGCGTATCTAATGTAGGATTCGTATTTTTCGGGTTGAGTTACAATACCATCATTGTTATAATCCGAATTGGCATTGTATAATCGATTTCCGTATAAATCGTATTGATCAGAAGTGAATGATGCGGGATTTTCGTAATTAGCTTCCCTAAACCAAGCAGTGGAATTAAAGTCGCCAATTCTAACGTCCAATGAACGGCCATTATCAATTGGATCACCAGTTGCCGAGTATATTGCTCTAACGGGTTTGCGATCCAATATGTTGAAAACATCGAAATATATGTCAACCCAAGTGTTTCCGACAATATCACCAAAAATATCTTTCATATTGAACGATTTGGTTAATTTACCATTAAGAGTCCAGAACGAAGGTTGTCGTTCGGCATTAAACTCGCCCAAGGTACGACCGTCTTTGTCGGTTTTTGTGTAAGGAGTTCCTGTACGCCAACTTCCTTGTAAGTTTATATTGGTGTTTTCCAAAATTTTAATTCCAAAAATTGATGGGCCTTCGTCGTCGCCCCAAATCAAGTTTCCATAGCCTTTGAACCAATGGGTTATGTCATCAGGTTGTGGATATACCGATAGTGGATAAGCCAATTTGTCGGTATAGGGATCTTTGGCAACAGAGAGATTCGAGGTAGCACCTGGAGCGGTTCCATCGAATTTAGAAATCGTATAATTAAGTTGCAAAAGTAAATGATCGCCTGCCGGACGCTTTGTTAATTCGAATTCCAACCCTCTCGATGTTGAATATTCAGTGATCGTGAATTGATAATAAGGTGTTGGAATTGCTTGAACGTATTGTGTTCCTAATTGATTGTATCTATCGTTATAGTAGGCAGTTACCGACAAAGCTAAATAGTCATTGAATTGTTGATTATATGCAACTTGATAAGCATTTGTTCTTTGGGCTTCGATATTTGGATTCCCAATTAAACTTGAAGACCGGAGAATATCCACCGCAAAATTATCATACATATATTGATATTGTGGCACTTGGAAATAGAGACCATAGGAAATACTTATATAGGATAATTCAGTAATTGAATAAGTAACATTCAATCGTGGTGAAATTCTGTATTTGATATTTGCATCAACAAAACCAGTATCCGAACTAATCGGAATAAAATATTTGGAAGGAACTCTTGTTTTCGAATTGGGATTTAATAGATCTAAACGAAGTCCGGGACTAAATATTAAGCCTTTATATTTAATCTGGTCTTGGATATAAACACCTAAATCCATTGGTTTGTATGGCTTGCTTGTTAGTTCCCAAACTTTTTGGTTGTCTGCATATAAATTTCCACCAAATTTATCAGTGTAAATATCAAAAAATGGATTACCATCATATGGTGAACCATTATAATGACGGTGGAATTCGTATAATCTGAGTTGGAAACCAGTTTTGAAATAGTGCGAGAAGTCACCAGTTTCGAAAGCATTAGTGTAGCTACCATTAAATTCCCAATAAGTTCCATAACGGAAATCAACTGCTGAGCCAGTTCCGGTTGTTGCAAAGAAATTTTGTAAACCATAAGGGTTATTTGTTCCACCATCATAGTAAGTCCCTTCATAGTATCCAGTTAATGGATTGCGTTGGGGCATATCCATTTTAAGATAACCATCGATGGTTTGTCCTTCGGCTGTCAATCCAGTGAATTCGTCCAATATTTTATCGCCAACGATTCGACCATTTACTAATTTTCCTTTAACCAAAGTTCCACCTTCGATTACATATTCATCTCTTGGTTCCAAAATTTTAAAACCAGTAAAGAAATTGGGTCCTTTGGTGTCGATTTGGTGAGTTACAGGATCGATATATCTTCGACCAACTTCGTCGTTATTTGTATTTCGGGAAATTGTAAATTCATAGAAACTTGTTGGGCTAAGTGTATGGTTGATTCTACCCATAAAATTATAAACAGTTTGGTTACCAACTGGCAATTTTGCAATATTTTCGGCAACTCCGTTTGGTTTGCCATTCAATATTCCTTCGTTGGTTGCATACAACCAGCCCCAACTACCAAATTCAGCAGAAGTTATTCCATAGTTAGCACCTAAAATAATTCCTATGTTATCTGATACAGCGAATCTAATTCGTCCAGTGATATTTTTCTTCCAAGTTCCTTGATTTGGAATTTGACCTAGATTATTGCCAGCTGGATCATAAATTTCGTAACTGTTTCCTCGATATTGCTCTTGAAAATAATTAGTCGAAATAAAGAAAGTGGAGTTCTTTAAGTAAGGTAATGGCAATGGGCCACCAACACCAAAATCAATTGTATGTTCATTAGCAGGTTGAAGTTTTGCACCCTCACCGGCTTGAACTGGTACCCATTTGTTATCTCGTCTTTGCAAATCCAATGCAAAAGCTTGACGTCCCCATAAGAAAGGAACTTCGGTGTAGTAAGCAAGTATTGATTCGTAGCGGTCGGTTCGACCAGTTTTAAGTGCAGTGTTGACGATTCCACCTTGGGCTTGGCCATATTCAGCTGAAAACCCTCCGGACAATACTTGAACTTCCTCGGTTCCATATTGGCTTACCATTGGATAATAGGTTGTTCCACCAAAGCCCATACCACCGGTAAATTGATTGCCAACATCCATTCCATCAACCAAGAACTTAGTATCAGTCGAGCGCGAGCCACGAATGCTAAATCCAGCACCAGCATCCCGAACTCCAGCACTCAAACCAACAATACCAGTAATACCTTGTGCTGTTGTATTTTTAATGTCGTCGCTATTGATTGTAGCAGTTTTGCCTATTGCATCTTTGGATACTAATGGTCGTTGTGCTGTAATGACAATTGTTTCGCCTTGCACACTTTCGTCAACCAAGGTAAAGGTAATTTCAGTAGTTTCATCTGCAGTGATTTTTACTTTTTTGATTGATTCTTTTTTACCAACTGCTCTCACTTGAATATCGTAGGTGCCAGCTGGAATATTAACAATCGAAAAGGAGCCATCTTTGCTGCGGACTGGTGCACCTAATGTAGTGCCCAAAACCCTTACTGTTGCTCCAAGAACGCCCTTTCCTTCACTATCTACCACTTTACCCTTCAACACACCGTAAACACTTGCTTGCGATGTGATTGGTAACAAAAGTGATAGACCTAAAATTAGATAGAGGATTCGTTTAAACATAAATAATCCTTTGTTTGTTTTTCAAAAATATTATTTAATAACATTTAGTAATCTGGTTTGATTTTGTTTGTTGCTTTGTATGTTCACAAAGTAAGTTCCATTGATAAGGTTGGTGGTATTTATATTAAAGAAATGCATACCCTCGGACAATATGCCTTCAGTAATGATAGTAATTGTTTTGCCCAAGGCATCTGTTATAAATATTTTTGTATATTCTCCATTGGAATTAATGCTCAGTACTGTTTCGTTGCTTGCAGGATTGGGGTAAAGATTAACAAATTGAGATAATGAAGTTTTTTCTTCAACTGAATTAGCATTAATTACTTGTTTAACATTCACATTTGCTAATAGTACCCATTGTTTGCGAAGGTATTGGCGGAAAGCAGTATAATAATTTTCGGTCTCATCAAAAATTGTATGTAAACCCATTATTGGGATGTTGCTTAAATCATTTGGCAATTCTTCGGGCATATGAGTATCTCGTATCATCAAATTGTCGTTAGTAAGGTTTACTGCCGGGTACCATTTGTTGTTCGCTACATCGAATACTGTCACAAACATATCGTTTGTTTTATATGTATATTGGTCAACATTTGTCCAAGTAACATCCATTAAATCTAACCATTTGGCAACTAAATATTTTTCGTCGGCTGTTTTACTTATTTCCAACTCAATATCCGATGCACTGCCTACTGTATTACCTTGATCATCAAGGAAATTAACCCAAAGTCCTTGAACGTCTGCCAATTTTGTCACAGACCAATTGCCGGTAGCATTTTCGTATTTCACTGCCAGCACTTGGAACTTACGGTCTGCATAAGCTTTTGCTTGATTGCCTTCGACGAATAGGACAACAAACCAAACATCGCCATTTTCCATAACTGTAAAATCTTTGGAGTGATAGCCTATATAACAACTATCAGGATTTAATCCAATGGATGCTCCATAATCTTTAAATAAACTTGGCGGGTTGATGGTGAAATTGCTCCAGGTGTTGCCTTTATCAGATGAAATAGAAAATCCAAGTTTTGCTGCTTGAACTTCGGGATTGGTAACAAAATTACCATTTACTCCTAAATACCAATCACCATTTTTCCGAAAACGAATTCCGATCAATTCCTTGGGAACAGATGCAACTGTATCGACGGGATAGAAAACTGAGCTTTTCCATTGTGGTGGAATTCCGGTTTTGATCGGAAGAAGGTCCTCGGTAACTCTATAACCTATGTTGCCATTATCAGTTAAACTGCCACCAGCTGGTGTTACACCATTAATTCCATACAAAATAAATGCAGAACCTTTGGCTCCACCTGCAATTGAAGCATCCGAAACGCCCCAATCATAAGTATTATTTCCGTCTTTACATTTTTCGGATTTAACTAATTCTGTTCCTAAAGACTTCGATGATAATCCTGTTACATATCCTTTCCATTCTCCGGCTGCTTCGTTAACAAGCGAACCAGTCCAAGCAACGTGAATCTCGCCCTCGAATTCGAAGAAATTCATTGATGGGTAACGGCCTCCGCCATAACCATACTTGAATTCATCGTAGAGAACTACTGGTTTCTCCCAAGTTTTACCCAAATCACTCGACAATCTTAGAAACAGGTTGTTTTTGGTATTTGTTTCGTTCACACCTTGTTCATCGGGATTTTTTTCTCCACGCTTGATTGTCCCTAATAACTTATATTTTTCGGAGTAAACAAAAGGTGTTGTGCTTCGGCTGTGATATGAAAGTGAATTTGCAAGTGAGTCTATTTTATACCAAACTAATTCTTCTGCTAATATTTTGTTATTTGAAACTTTTGGATGGTAATTTTCGTAGTTACTATTAACTCCAACGCAAATTGGTTGTTTTAAATTTTGAACCTTTTTAGGTAATGGTTCATCGTTTGCTGCATTTAGTATATTAACAAATAGTGTTAATATTAAACTTAGCGTTAAGATTTTGTAAAATTTCTTCATTTGAAACTCCTTTTTATTTAATAAATAATGATAAATGTTATTTCCAAAACTTGTAAATTACTAAAAGTAGATAAAATACGAAAATATTAGTTTTACTTAAAAAGCAAATTTAATCCCATAAATCAACGAAAATGTGGAATTGATGCGATTTATTTGATTTTCGTTGAATGAACCTTCGAAAATTTTTGCATCCGAACCAAATGTTAAAATTATACCTTTTGTTAGGTTATATTTTCCAATTAATTTTAGAGAACTTATTACACCATTATCACTTATTCCAAAGGAAACTCTGGAAGAAACATTAAAATCATTTAATTCCAAAAAATTTCTTTCATAAAAAACTCCCACCCAAAACATCTTGTGATTTATCGATTGAATTCCTTCAACTCGAATCAGCATCGGATTGTCGCCAGAATTGTTGTCGAGCTCGAGAATTGTTAAACCATTAAATCCATTTTTTACTGGTTTGGAAGATATTTCGGTTATTTTTTTTGCATTTGATTTAAATTGGATATAGCCAGCCTCCAATCCAAGGCTGGAACCACTTGTAATTTCGGCTGCAAAACTTTGAGTGAAGGAATTAATTATTTGATTAGTTGAACTAACACCCACTTGATATATATCTGTTCCTACTAAAGAATTTATTTGAATATTGGATTGACTAATAAATGAGGACTGGAAAGGGTTTAAATTGATATTTTGCAACTTAGGATTAACCGTAAATTGCTCGTTAAATAAGTTATTATTTGATATATTATTCAATTGCGATTTATTAAGCTTGAAATTCGTGGGATTTATAGCATCTTCTAATTGAGTAAACTGGGGTTTATCAACTTTTTGGTAGACATCGACTGAGGAATGATAATCTTGCTCGGCATCATACTCAATAGTAACATCGGACGAATTTAAGTTATCTGAATAAATTTCGGAATTATCCGATTGAGAATTATTAATTATCTCTAATGATTTGCTTAAACTTGGGAGTGATGGAGGTGTTAAATCATTTTTATTCTGAAAAACACCTTTTCTTGGTTTTTTGAGCGATATTTTTTCTTTTTCAATGTTTAAATTATTGTTAGCAATTTTAGAATAATCTGAAATTTTAGAATAATCTGAATTGTTCGAAGAAATAGCCAAGAAATCTATTTCGGGATTTTGAATAGAAATCAAAAAAGCAAAGAACAATGTAGCAAACATAGCAGGAACCAAAACGAATCGGGTTGCATACTTTCGTCGGAGTTCGCTACGTAATTGCCTAACTTGATTATCCACAGCAATTTGATTGGAAATCTGATTCCCAACTTGATTAATAAAGTCTTGGGGATAATTGAATTCTTCGTTGCTTTTGTTGATGTGGTAATCAATCTCGAGAAAGGATTCAAAATCCTCGCCTAATTCGGGATCTTCTTTGATTAGTTCCCGGAGAATTTTATCCTCGTCACGGGTTATTTCCCCATCAAGATAGCGGAAAAGTAAATCATGTCGCTTCATTTATTTCCTTTAGCAATGGTTTCAATAATTCTTTTAATTTAAGTCGGGCACGATGAACTCGAACTTTGGCAAGTGATATATCGATTTCTAAAACTTCGGCAATTTGTTCATAAGTTAAGTCCTCCATATCTCTCAAGACAAAAGCTTCCTTTAATGCAATGGGTAATTGATTTAGTTTTTCCTCGATTTGCTCTTTGATACCTATTCCTAAGTGTCGCCGAGGATTAAAGCCAATTTCTACTTCATCCAACGATTTGGTGTTGGTTTTGTGTCGTCTTATGTAATTAATGCAAGTGTTACGGGCTATTGTGAAAAGCCAACTTTCGAAATTTTTACCCGAAAACATTTTCCTGAATTCATAAATTCGTATAAAAGTTTCCTGAAAAGCGTCTTTTGCAGCATCGTGATTATCCAACATCCTTACGCAGAATCTGTAAACTTTTTTGCTAAAAACTTTGTAAAGAAAGTTAAATGCTTCTTGGCTGCCATTTGCAAATTCCAATCCTGCTTCGTTTAATATCTCTTTGGTAATATTTTTTTTGTCGAATCGCAATCTTTTATATCCCGACTTAATCAAAAGACAAATAAAGTTCAAAAAAAGTTACATCTATCTGCTTAATTTTTCTATTTAGTTAACTCATAGAAATCAAGAGAATTTTCAATTAATACTAAATTTTTCTACAACTTTACACAACAAAATTATAAATAATCCAAACAACAAAAAAATTAAATGATTATATATATTTACAATATTTTTTTCTTAATTTTGTTTTATTGTTATAATATACTATTAACTTTATGAAGAGATTGTTATTTTTTGTTGTTTTGATACTTACGAGTTTGGCAATATATTCAGCAAGTACTGTCATTAATTCTTTTCGTGCGTTATCTAATGGTTCGAGTATTTCAATCGAATGGACAACTAGTAACGAAACCAACATAAAATCATTCGAAATACAGCGATCATCGAGTTCTTCGCCCTTCAAAAAAATTAAAACAATTGACGCAGTTGGCAAACCTTCGGAATACAAATATATTGACGAGGAAGCCTTTATGAAAGGTGGCGACGAAGATCCCAAACTACAAGGTGAAAAAATCTATACATACCGAATAAAAATCATAATGATTAATGGCTCCGAGGATTTTTCAGATCCCATCTCGGTCGTTAACCAAACAAATAGTATCCGCCGCACTTGGGGAATGATTAAAGAAATGTTTAGATAATCCTGTCCTTGCATTACTATTTTATTTCTTTATTCGTTTTAAGTTTCGTTATTAAGTATAGGCAAATGAAATTTTTTTTGCATACTTTATTCATTTTTCTTTTTTTATACACCAATTTGATTGCAAACGAAGATTGTTGCGATTATCATGCAAACGACAATCGTTGCGGTACCTTTTTGATGGATAAAACCAAAATCAAAAATTTCCTTCAAAGAAGAATTCATTTTGAAAACAACGGAAGACCAAAAAACCAAGCAAAGTTCGATAGCCCAAACAAAATATTTACAATTCACTACGACACCAGTGGAGTTCATCAAGTTCCAAAGTTGGACAAAAACGGCAACGGAGTGCCCGACTATGTTGACTCGGTTGCCCATTATGCCGAAGTTGTATACACCATACAGGTTAAACAAATAGGACTCCCCGACCCAACCAATGATAGTTTGGGCGACGGCACACCCGGATTTGATATATATTTATTCGATATTGGAAACGGAGATGAGACACCCGATTCGAATGGTATCCAAGACCCCGGTGGTATGTATGGTTTTACAATCAACGATTTAGAAGTCCAGCCCAAAACAACATTTCCCCGATACACATCATTTATGGTTGTGGACAACGATTTTTCGGCAACCGATTCGGCCCGTCCAGTTGGTAGCAAACCTTATCGCGTCTTCAAAACTACTGGAATTGATGCAATGAAAATCACCCTTGCCCACGAATTTAATCACGCAATTCAATTTTTTGTTGGCTTTGATGACTTTGGATTTACTGGTATAGCCGAAATGCTTAGCGTTACATTCGAAGAAATATGTTTTCCCGAAGTGAACGATTACATCCAGTATACACGCTCATTACTCAAAAATCCACAACAATATAGTTTTGCTGTTTCCAATCCCCAAAATGGTTATCGTTACTCATTGGTTTTTATGATGCTTGTTCAAAAATATGGATATAGTTTTATAAAAGAATATTTTAATACTTTGAAATACGGAATAAGTAGTTATCGAGCATTGGACGCTACTTTAATGAAATATAATTCTTCGTTGAATGACGAATGGATGGATTTTATAAAATGGATTTACTTCACTGGTTACCGAGCCATTCCGGGAAGTTTTTTCACAGATGCCTTTCTTTTTCCCGAAATCACTTTTACGATTATTGAAAAGTTTACACCTCCAAGCATAAGTTTCTCCGATGTTGCAGATCCCTATCAACTTAGAGCCGATAGAATTGTTTTCCCAAATGTATTCCCTTTGAGTAACGATACATTGAACATTTTTATCACTAATATGAATCTTGAGGCTGCATTCAACCAAATCAAGGAACCCGACAACTTCTCATTTTCGGTTACAAACATAAACCAATCCGATTATACCCGTATTTTTCAAAATTCCGTCCAAAATTATTACTACAAATTATCATCTTCGAAAGCCAAAACTCATTGCATTCTTTTCGAAATCCCCGGTGTTAATACACTTCCATTGTCATCAACCTATCCTAATCCGGTTTTTACAAAGGAAACAAAATATATTTACTTTCCCGTCAATGAGCAAGCAAAAATTGGCGAAAACATTGAATTGACAATCTTCAATTCAAATATGCTGGAAATATTACGCCGAAATTTACCAGTTTCGGTGGTTACAAATAATAGAGTAATTGTTTTAGATTTTGAAGAAATTGATAAAACACTACAACTTGGCTCTGGAATTTATATTTTCAATTCAAAATCTCAATACGGAAATATTTTAGGAAAATTTACAATAATAAATAACTAAACCATTATCCATAATGAAAATTTCAATAGAAAATTTATCAAAAGTTGTTAACCAAAACGAATTAGTATTTAAAAATTTAACTTTTACTTTCGAGAAAAACAAAAAATATGCACTAGTAGGACCAAATGGCTCCGGAAAATCCACACTTCTCAAAATCTTATCCCACAATATTAAACCAACTAATGGACGAGTGAACTTCGAAATTGAAGGAAAAATTATACCCGACAACCAGAGTTTTCAGTATTATGGATTTATTGCCCCTTATTTAACAATCTACGAAGAACTATTACCTTTGGAACATATCAAAATTGTAGCAAAAATTCGTAAAATACCATACTCAAAGGAAATAGCAATGGAATTATTACAAGAATTTCAACTAGAAAAGCATTACCTAAAGCCCATTAAATTCTTCTCGTCTGGGATGAAGCAAAGAATGAAATTTTTACTTGCTTTGTTACATAAACCCTCGATTTTATTTCTGGACGAACCTTTCTCGAATTTGGACGAAATTGGAATAAAAATTTTCGAAAAGAATATTTATAATTACACAAAAAATGGTATTTTAATAATTGCAAGTAACGACAACCGAGAAATTTCTTTAACAGATTTCTCTTTGAATATTCAAAATTATAAGTAATTATTGTGGAAAAATACCTTACAATAGAAACATTAAAACTATCGAAAAGCAAAAAAGAAGTATTAATAATCTTTGATGACAAATCGTTACTCAAAATTCCTTTGGATATTGTTTTTAAATATCGACTGAAAAAAGGTATTACATTAACCCCAGATACACTAAATAAAATCCAAAAAGAAGCAAAAATATTTTCTGCTCAACGATTAGCCTATCAAAAAGCTACATCCTCGCTCAAATCTCGCAAGCAATTGAAACAGATACTCCAAAATAAAGGATTTCTCGAAGATGAAATTGAATTGGCTATTGCCAAATTAGAAGAATTAAAAATTATAGACGACAAAAAATATGCCCAAAGCGTAGCCGATTATCTATCGAACAAAAAAAAGTATGGTATCAATCGAATTAGACAATATTTAGTACAAAAAGGAGTAGCCAAAAACATCATCGAAAATGTTTTAATTCATCAGTCCGAAAACAATATTCAAAACGAAATTATAATTAATTTTTACCTAAAAAACATTGCTAAAATTCGCCGAAAACCAAAAGAATTAAGAATTCCTTATGCTATAAGAATGTTTCGAAACGCTGGCTTTACCAATGAAACAATAAAAAAATTCTTTTCACAATTCAAGAAACAACTATTGGAATTATGAGATTAAAATTATCAAATTGGCTAATTTCGCTTGGAATCATTATTTTGATTAGTTCTTTATTTTACATAAATTATTATGAACTTGAAGAATATAAAAAACAAACTTCAAAATACTATAATAATTTAATTGTTAACTCAATAGAAAATCACTTGGAAAATGCATTTCAATCTAATCAAATTACAATCGAAAATCATCAAATCATTTTGGATTCCATTGCCAAATCCATATTCAAGGAAACTTTAAAATATCATTTAAATAATCAAGATGTTGCATATATTGCTTTACAAACATCTGACGAAATGATTTGTATTAATTCCGATAACAAACTAATAAATTTGAACTTGCCTAAAATAACCAAAGAAGATTTTATTGTACTGCACAATAAAAATAATCCCGAGGTTTTCCAATTTAATATGTCCGACCAACAAATGCTCGAAATACGCTCGGCAATAAAACTAAATTTACAAAAACCCTTAATTTTACGCATTGGAATTAATTACCAACAAATGCAAGACATACAAAATTCACACTTCCTCAATTCAATATTAATGACAATTTTTCTTCTAATTGTTGTTCTTCTTTTTATTAATTTTCAGGATATCCTCAACAAAAGGCCAGAACCACTATACACAAATCAGACGATTATCAACACTTTTAAAAAAATTGCGGAAAAAACAGTAAGTGGAATAATTTTTATCAACCCAAACAAAAAAATTATAATATTCAATTCGGCAGCTGAATCCATAACTGGAATTAGCAGCAAAGCAGTATTAATGAATGATTATTTTGAAATTTTCCCTAATGACTATTTTAATTTAGAAGAAGTTTTTGCAACAAACAAATCAAAAGAATTAACACATATGAATTTAATTAATGAAAATGGAAAAAATATTGATATTTTGTACTCAGCATCTATTATTAATTTCGATAATGAATTTAATGGAGTATTAATTAGTATTTTGGATTATTCCAAACTCAATAAATCTGAAATAAAACAAGCAAGTATAAAAAATATCGAATCACTCTCCAAACTGGCAAAGGGCATTGTGCGAGCCTATTTGAACAAAATTAATCAAATTTATTGGGCATTCCAATCCTACGAACTAAATACGACAAATACAAACGAGTCTCTAACAAAATTCCACGATATTGTGCTCTCTAATATTTTAGATTTAGAATCATTATCCAAAGAGTTCCAAGATTTTGCTCGTATACCCAAGTTCAAATATTCCTTTGTTGTCGTCGACGAAGTTTGCGAACAAATTATTCAATCTTGCAAACCCATTTACCGTAACAAAAAAATAAATTTTAGAAAGAATTACCAGCCTTACATAAGTTTTTACACCGACTACAAAATTTTCTATGAAATTATAAATATTTTGGTCGAAAATTCGATAGAGTCGATCGATTCAGAAGGTGACATAATTATTTCGGCAGAATTTTCTATCGAAGAAGTTACAATTTCGATAACTGACAATGGATGTGGAATACCCAAAGATATACAAAATAATCTTTATAATCCATTCAATACATCTAAAAAAGGACATTTAGGTTTTGGTTTAGCAAAAGTGTATAAATATATCACCCTACTTGATGGACAACTTTCTTATCAAACCAACGAAAACACTGGCACCACTTTTAAATTAATATTTCCTAATAAAAAAGAATTGAAAATCTCAGAATGATGAAATTAAGGTATAAAATTCACACAATACCTAACTACCTTAGCTTTGCAAGATTGATCTTAGCTCCTTTTATTGGTCATTACTTATATTGGGAAAATAAAACATTTGCAATTGTATTAATAATTATTGCTTACTCCTTGGACGCACTGGATGGTATTGTTGCCCGACATTTTGGTCAGGAAAGTGAATTTGGTAAAATCATCGATCCCATTGCCGATAAGGTTATGTATGCTTTTATTGCTCTAGCTTTATTGATGAAAGGGTTGGTCCCTATCTGGTTTTTTGCTTTATATATACTTCGCGACTTGTTAATACTGTTGGGTGGCTTATTGTTTGCCAAAAAAGTCAAGGAAATACCAAAGTCCAACAAATGGGGTAAAATTTCGGCTTTTTCGGTTGCAATTTCGTTATTTGGGATTATAATCAATATTCCCTATTTTAATCCCTACGCATTAATTTTTGCATTAATTTTATCTTATTTTTCAACCTATATTTACTTTAAAGTTGGTTACAATCAAATAAAAAATTAATTTCTTTACTTTATTATTTCAATCTTTTAAGATTTTTTATTAAATTGCTTTTTTACATAATTTGTATTTTTGAAATTAACAAAAAATTGATATGCATAATTTAGTGTGGCTTATTCCAACATTACCATTTGCTGGATTTGTGTTTCTTGGATTATTCGGGAAAAAGCTAAAAAGCGAAAGATTTATTGGAACAATTGGTTCTTCAACAGTTTGCATCTCCTTCATTATTGCCTTTCTGATATTCCTTGAACTACTGTCCAATCCTATCGAAAAGCCTTACATAATCAATTTATTCACCTGGATTTCGGCAGGTTATTTTTCGATACCAATCGCATACCAAGTAGACCAATTGTCCATCTTATACTCATTGATTGTAACGGGAGTTGGTTTTCTAATTCACGTTTATTCAATAGGTTATATGCACGGCGATAGGGGCTTTTTCCGATTTTTCACTTATTTGAACCTGTTCATTTTTATGATGCTTAATTTGGTGTTGGCAAGTTCGTTTTTGTTGACGTTCCTTGGCTGGGAAGGCGTAGGTTTGTCCTCCTATCTTTTGATAGGATTTTGGTACGACCGCAAGTTCGAGGGTGTTCGCATAACTTGGACAGGTCATGCAGCCAACAAAGCCTTCATAATGAATCGCATAGGTGATTTTGGGTTTTTGATTGCTATGTTTATCATTTTTGTAAATTTTAATACTTTAGAGTATAACGAAATACACAACATACTATCAGCAAATCCACATTTCTATCACTCAGCATCTTTTATTGTTGCGGTTACTTTGTTGTTGTTTTTGGCAGCAACTGGTAAATCCGCACAAATTCCACTCGCTGTTTGGTTGCCTGATGCAATGGCTGGTCCAACTCCAGTTTCTGCCTTAATCCACGCAGCAACTATGGTAACTGCTGGAATATTCCTTGTTGCGCGCAATTCATTGCTATTTTCGTTAGCCCCAACAACAATGGCTGTGATTGCAATAATTGGTGCCTTAACTGCATTTTATGCAGCAACAATTGGCACCGTTCAAAATGGAATAAAAAAAGTTTTGGCATATTCTACCGTTAGTCAACTTGGATTTATGTTTGCTGCCTTGGGAGTGGGAGCATACACAGCAGCCGTTTTCCATGTGATGACCCATGCTTTTTTCAAGGGTCTACTCTTTTTGGGGGCAGGATCGGTGATGCACGGAATGCACGATGAAGAAAACATAAAAAAAATGGGCGGCCTCAAAAAATATATGCCAATAACTTACAAAACATTCTACGTTGCCTCCCTTGCTATCGCTGGA
>Ga0209018_1001466_pt1 | contig 18862 bp, 16 predicted proteins | sample YNPBryBLVA2012_FD_185814 | JGI IMG/M metagenome (GOLD analysis project Ga0209018, IMG submission 185814) | Anoxygenic and chlorotrophic microbial mat microbial communities from Yellowstone National Park, USA - YNP Bryant BLVA 2012 (SPAdes)... ...
TTCTCTCTCAACACGGCTGCCTGACCTCCAGGAAGGAAAGGATAGCCCAATTATACCATGACCGCTGTGTCCTCTCTGCCCTTTTTAAGCACCCTCCCCTGGCCGGGCGGGGGTAGGGGGTGGGGTGAGGGCTCGGCGCCGCGGACGGTAGGCAGTTACGTCTTGTGGCCAAATTGTCAAGTTGCGGAGGCGGCTAACTACTGATTATTTTATATAGCCAATACCCCGATGAGTGCAAACAGAGGTCAGATCGGTTGCCGGATCTGTATGGCTACGGAGAACGCCCAAACATCTCCTCATACAGGACCAGCGCCGCCAGGATCGCCGATTGAACGACGTCGTAGGGGATGTACAGGCACTTGCCGATCCACAGTTCGGGATAGCCGGCGCGGGACTCCTCATAGGCGCGCAGCAGGTAGGCCGCGCCCCGCTGGAGGATCTCCATATCCACGCGCTCGCACAGGTTATAGTGGAGCAACGCCGTCAGCGCGTAGGCGGTCTCCTCGGCCGTGCCCTGGTCGAAAAAGCCCCACGACCCATCGTCGCGCTGGGTGTGCAGCAGCCAGCTCACCGCGTGTCGACACGGATCGGCCAGGTAGCTGCCCTCCTCCATCAGGCCGACCAGCACGTGGGCCGTGGCGTAGTAGGGTGAAGCATGCCACTTGTCCACCCAGTAGACGTCGAGGGTGCGGTTCGTCAACAGCATGGAGATGATCCGGTCCTGCACCTCGCGCCGGTCGGGGTAGTCCGGCATCACGCGCAGGGCGCGCAGGGCGTGGACGTTCGTGCCCACGCTGACGTTGCGCTCGTAGTCGTAGGTGCGAAAGGTGCGCGTCTTGGGATCCTCGAAATGGTGCAGGATGGCCGGGTCCATCTCGTAACCGACGCTGGTGAGCAGAGACACGCTCACGGAAGTGATGTCGCCGTCGGAGATGCCGAAGGTCGGGTCGAGGCCGATGCCCTGCTCCCCCATTTCCTGGCGCAGCCTTTCCCAGACCTCCGTTTCGGCGAACGTGCGGATGGACAGGCCGCAGAAGGCCAGGTTGTTCAACACCCAGGTCAGCTCGAAGATGCGGAACGGGTAGAGGTAGATGACCTGTCCGCTGTGCAGGCGCGCGGTCTCCAGATAGGCGAGGGCGCGCGCATCGCCAGAGCACGGATGGCCGTTGTCGCGGCAGCGCAGCAGGTAGTACACCGTCGCCGCCGGCGAGTTGCCCAGCGAACCGTTGCTGGCCAGCGCCTGCTGCAACCGCTCCGGATCGCCCGACCAGCCGAGGAACTCCAGCGAGTGGACGGTGGAGATGCGCGGCGAGTAGACCATCTCCGGGGGGATCAGGTGCAGCTTGGCGGCGCGGATCTCGCCATAGCCACAGGTATGATCGGGCACGTCCATGGAGAGCGCGCGGGCTTCGGCCAGCAGGGTCGGCAGGATCAGCTCGAAGCCGACCAGCTCGAAGGGATCGCGCGACAGCAGGTGCAGGTGCAGCCAGAGGTAGCGCTCGGCCTGGTGGACCGCCTCCTGCGCCCGGCGGGTCTGGCCGTTCTCGCGCAGGGCGATGGCGGCGGCCAGCGTGCAGATGATCCGGTCGTGATAGTAGGGGATCTTCCCGCCCCAACTGCCGTCCGGCTGCTGGTTCTCCAGCAGCCATTCGATCAGGTCCGGCCAGCGTGGGTGGCCGTCGCAGTCGCCCGGCAGACGGGCCAGCCAGGCGATGTCGTAGGGGCTGGGGCCCATCCGCTCGTTCAGGCCGCGCACCAGTTTCTGCGCTTGCGCGATGAAATCCATAGCCGCATCCTGTGTCGTCGTGTCCGCTGCGGGCCCCCCCGCTGTTCGCCCCCCGACCACCACTGTCTAACCTGCGGGAGGGTGGCTGGCAGTAGTTACTCCCTGGCCTTGTCGTAGCGCATCCGCGTGGCCGCGACGCGGAATGACTGCGGCAACCGATGCAACGCATCCCCCAGCACGACCACTCCCTGATCGTCCTTCAGCTCTGGATGGTCATCCAGAAAGGCATCCATCGAAAAGCTGTAGTAGTGCCACAGCCGTTCGAGCGCCAGGGAGGTATACCCGCCGTGGCGGGCGATCTCCGCCTGATAGCGCTGCGTCACGGACAGGTCCAGGCCCCCGCTGGGCGAGAGCACCGTCCGCTCGCCGATGAACGGCTCGTCGCGCAGGGTCGCCTGCGGGAACGCCTCCACCACTCGCCCGGCCAGAGGGCTGCCATCGTATATTTTAGTGTAAAACGCGAAAGGCACAAATCCCGTTTCCACCCTCGTCTGGGCCACGACGCGATCGTGCAGGCGGGCGATCTCCTGGACGAAGGTCAGCGTGGCCTGGTAGTCGGCCTCGCTGTCCCCCGGAAAGCCGAGCATGAACCCCATCACCGGCGTGACGTCGGCGCGGAAGCAGGCTTCCAGCACGGCCAGCGCCTGGCGCAGGTACTGCTCCGCCCGGCGCGACGATGGCAGCTTGTCCATCCGCAGCAGCGTGGCCGGGCTGGCCGACTCGATGCCCAGGAAGACCGTCTCCACCCCGGCGGCGCGCAGGGTGGGCAGCAGCGAGGGTTCCAGCACGTCTACCCGGCTCTCGGCGGCGTAGTGGAAGCGATGGCTGCCCAGCACGCGGCACATCTCCAGCGCCCGCCGCCGCCCCAGGCCGAAGACCGGATCGTAGATGAAGACGCGCTCGTTGGGCATCTCGCTCTCCAGATGGGTCAACTGGCGATCCACCCAACTGGGCGGATGGGCGGCGTAGGGACGCATCGTCCCCTCCAGGCAGTAGGCGCAGTGAAATGGACAGCCGCGCGAGGTCATCAGGTCCACGATCTGATAGCTGTGCGGGTTGCGCAACAGCCGGAAGTCCAAGATCGGCAGGTCGGCCAGCGCCATCGGGCGGATGGGGGACTGACGGATCGCGGCCCCGTCCCGCCAGGCCAGGCCGGGCGTCTCTTCGGTGAGGAACGGCTGTCCCTGGGCGATGCGCTGGCTGATCGCCAGGGCCGCTGCCTCGCCGTCGCCGCGGACGACGGCGGTGATGAAAGGGTAGCGCTCCAGCAGGGTGCGGTAGGCGCCGGACGGGAAGTAGCCGCCGAAGAGGATCGGCAGGTCGGGCCGGGCGGCGTGGACCTCCTCGGCGATGACGACGCCGCTGCCGGCGTTGGAGAGCTGCGAAAGACCGACCCAGGCGATCTGGTCGGCCTGGTCGGCCAGGTAGCGGGCGACCCGCCGGGCGACGAGCCGCTCGGCAGCGTGGGTCAGTCCGAAGCCGAAGTCTATCTGCACGTCAATCAGCTCGACCGGCACGTCGTGCGCCGCCAGGTAGGAGCCGAGGGCCAGGATGCTCATCGGTGGCGCCAGCAGCGAGGTGAACTGCATCACGTTGACGTTGCCGGCGAAGTCGTTGGGCGGGGCGATCAGGACGACCTTCTTCACGATCCATCTCCTTCCATCTGCGGTGGCAGCGTCACCTGGGGCAGGGGGTACCAGAAGCCGCCGCTGGCGTGCTGGCGCCCCAGTCCCAGGACGTGGCGGCGGTTCAGGCGGTAGAACTCCGCCAGCGTCTGCCAGTCCTCGGGCGAGAGTTCCTCGTAGTCGGCGTCACGCACGCGGCGCGTGTAGAGGTGGTCGTAGAGGATCGCCCGCAGCGTGGCCTGGTCCAGGTACGGCGACGGGCTGACGGTGAAGTAGAGGTCCTCCTCGCCCAGGGCCAGCAGGGGCATGTCGAAGGCCGAGGGTCGGTCGAAGCCGATGAAGAAGCTGACCGGTTCGACGACCTCGCCGTAGTAGGCAGCGACAATCTCGCGGCGGGTGGGCAGGCGGCCGCGCTGGCGGTAGAAGCGCGCACCGATCTCGGCCACTGTCTCCGTCGGGTCGTTGGCGCAGACGCCGAAGAAGAGGCGGTAACGGCGGTGGTCGGCGGTGCGGCGAGCCAGCTCGTTGAAGGCGTCCAGCAGGTAGGCGTAGGGCGTGGCGGCGAAGGTGCGGCGGGCGTCCCCATAGACCCGCACGCGCACGTCATAGGCGTCGTAGAAGTCCAGGAAATCCTGACCCTCGGCGAACCAGAGCAAGCCCTTGGCGGCGATCTGCATGTACTCGTCGCCGCGCCCCAGCAATTCCGCGCCGAAGACCGGCGTCAGCAGCGTGTCCACGCCGTGGTCGAAGAACAGCCGGTACAGCTCGACGTGCCGCCGCCCGCCGATGCGCAAGTAGTTGGCGACGAAATCCTGCGCCGCCTCGGCGGGGTGCTCCAGGACGAACCAGCGGCGGGTGCCGTTGATCGGGAAGACACAGACCTGCGGCCCGGCCCGTCGCACGCACTCGGCGACCCGTTCGACGGGCCAGGTCTGGAACTCCTCCAGAGTAGGGATCGGCAGTTCTGTGCTCATCACCCCTCCATTTTCGCCGCCCAGCGGCTCAGTGAGCGGAAGAGCGGGCCACGCCCGGCGAAGAGGACGTGGGTATCTTCTTCCAGGCGGAAGCCGAGCCGCAGCTTGATGTCGTAGACGCCGGTGCCGCCGCGCAGGAGGCGCCCACCCTTCTCGATCGTGCAGCGGAGCGCCGCGTAGACCAGTTGGAAGTACGCGTACTGCACCTCGTAGTCCAGCCCCACCAGGGCGAGGGCCCACACGCCGCCGTCGCCCAGGATCAGCCCGCAACCGACCAGCCGCTCGGCGATCTCGGCGCTCAACCAGGTAGCCTCGACCATGTCGGCGTGCTCCAGCATGCCGCGCGCCCAGGGGTTGGGGGCGGCGCCGTGGTGCCGTTCGACGCGGCGGATCAGCGCCAGCGCTTCGTCCACTGCCGTGACGGTCGGCCGGTCACGGACGACGATGCCCAGGTCGGCGGCGCGGTTGCGGTGGCGGCGGTAGTCCTTGCGCACCGACTGGGGAAGCTGTCGCAGGTAACTCTCGAAGTCCGGCCAGGTGATGGACAGGCAGGTGCCCGCTTCCTGCATCGTCGCCGTCGCCAGGCCGGACGGCCAGCCGGGCCAGCGCACCTGCTCCGCCTCCAGGTAATCGAACAGCAGGAACGAGGCCCGCTGCTGCCGGGCGAACGACCAGGCAGCGTCCCAGATCATCCGCAGGGCCGCATCGCGGCGCGGTGGGTCGGCGGGGAGGATCAGCGCCGAGGTGCTGGCCAGCGGCGCGCGGCAGACCAGCAGCGGCCAGCGGCGCAGCATGGCCTCGAGCAGGCCGCGCAGGGGACGGGAGCGCACCGGCAACGGCTCCTCTCGTCGCAGCCAGAAGGCCGCCCGTGCCAGCGGCTCGCCGCGCTCGGTGAGGAGGATGTAGAGCGGGACATCGTGCGCCAGCACCGTCTCCCCGAAGCAGTACCAGCGGTAGCTGGCAAACGGACGTCCGCCGCTCAGGGCGTCCCACGTCTCCTGGCCGATCTCTGCGATGGTATGGGTAATGTGGCAATCCATGCCGTAACTCTTTCGTTGCGTGTATCTATCTACCCCCTACCCTCCCGCAGGCTAGAAAGTGGCTGGCGAGAAGGCCAGCAGCTTATGGCGGCGCCCTCCAGTGCGGAGATGCGCCTGAACCTGCGGGAGGGTGGGCAGTTACCGTTGTGTCGTGAAACAGGGCCCCGTGGCTGCGCGGCCACTCCCTCAAGTATAGCAGATGAACGCTGAATTGGGTATAGCAAGTCGGTACCGGTATCCTTTTGCCACTGTCTACCCTTTGCCAGGCCTGGTGTTAGCGGGGCCGGTGTGTTGGCCCTCACCCCCCCGGCCCCCGCCCCTCTCCCGCCTGGTACGTCCTTTGACGGAAAGGCCGGGCTATGTTACAATCACCCCCAGGAGAGAACCGTATGGCGGAACTGGTCAGGCGCGTCAGCGACTTCCTGGCCCGCAAGCCGGGCCTGTTGGTGATGATCGGCCTGGGGCTGATCCTGCTCAACTTCCTTCTGCAGTTGTTGCCCGCCTGGCCGGTGATCGGCTGGCTGGCGGAAGTCAACCTGTTCCTGCACCTGGGCCTGATCGTCAGCCTGTTCGGCCTGCTGGTCGTGCGGGTGCTGTAATCCCCCTTCCGGCTGTGTTAGAGATGCATAAGAAGACGGCAGCGGGGTTGTCAGGGGGCTGGAAGTGCGGTATAATCTCCCTTGAAGTGCTGATCCGGAGGTGAAAAACAATGCCGCTCTATGAGTATGAGTGCCGGAAATGCGGCGTCCGGTTCGAACGCAGACAGAGCTTTACCGACGAGCCGGTGCGGACCTGCCCGGAGTGCGGCGGATTGGTGCAACGACTGGTCCAGCCGGTGGGCATTGTCTTCAAGGGTTCCGGCTTTTACGTGACCGACCACCGCAGCACTTCGCCGACCGCGACGCCCGGCAAGAAGGCCGCGACGAAGGAGCACGAGGGCAGTTCCACCAGCAAGGCGGACACAGAGGGCGATTGACATCCCGTCCGCTGCATCCTGCCACCGACCGGCGCGACGCACCCGTGCGTCGCGCCGGTTCATAATTGATACCCGCCTGTCGCCTGGATCAGCTTCTGCCGGTAGTCCGTGACCAGCCGGAGCAGCCCTTCCTTCAGCCGCTGCCACTGCGGCGACCCAATCGCCCGTTTCATCTTCTCCAGGTCGTCCGCGACGATGCCGGTGACGATCTGCGGCCAGTCGCCGTAGGCGGTGTACCATACCTCCACGGTCTGTAGCCCCAGCCCTGTCAGCCCTGGCTCGAACTCCTGGATGATGTAATCGAAATACTCGCTCTCCCGTCCGGGAACGATGTTCCACCCCAGCAGCAGCTTGACCACGGATCGCCTCCTGGCCGGTATCACCCTCCTGCAGGTTCGGAAGTGACCGAGCCACGAATCGGAGTGGCCATTGCAGTGCGATTCGGGCTGCCAATTGTACCCAAACCTGCGGGAGGGTGAGCAGTTACCCTGGCTGCAAGTGTACCGGAAAGCGCCGTTTCTGGCAAGCGGTCAACGGATTGCCGTGCCGGGGAACCCCCAACGGGCCCCCGCCGTCCAGAAGGCAGGCCCTGAGGCCCGAAAGGAGGAGACGATGAGAGAGTATCGGTTTCTGGCCGCCGCTGTTGCGCTGGTCCTGCTGTTGTCCGCCACTGCCCCGGCCCTGGCCGACGGGATCATCATCATTGACCCGCCGCCTGTCCCCATGCCCGAACCGGTCTGGCTGACTATTCGCTACCATCGTGTCACCGTCACCATCGCCGACCAGGTGGCGACCACGCGCATTGACCAGGTCTTCGTCAACGAACACGACTTCGAGTGTGAGGGCACCTATATCTTCCCGCTGCCGGAGGGGGCCACCGTCTCCCGCTTCGTGATGTGGGTGGACGGGGCGCCGTTCGAGGCGGAGGTGCTGGACGCCGACCAGGCCCGCGCCATCTACGAGGACATCGTCCGCCAGCGACGCGACCCGGCGCTGCTGGAGTACGTTGGGCGAGACGCGGTGCAGGCGCGCATCTTCCCCATCCCCGCCGGCGCCGAACGACGCATCGAGCTGGAGTACACCCAGGTCCTGCCGGTCGAGAACGGGCTTGTGCGTTATGTCTACCCGCTGGACACCGAGCGCTTCTCCGCCCGTCCGTTGGACGAGGTCACTATCCACGTGGACATCGCCTCCGCCGACCCGCTGCGCGCCATCTACTCGCCCACCCACCAGGACCGCATTTTCATCGAACGGGACGGCGACTACCAGGCCACGGTCGGCTACGAGGAGAACGACGTCCTGCCCGACGAGAACTTCGAGCTGGTCTACACCGTCAGCCCGCAGGACATCGGCCTCAACCTGCTCAGCGCCCGCGAGTCGCCCGATGACGGCTTCTTCCTGCTCCTGGTCGCCCCCTCTGTGGCGGTGGACGAGAGCCAGGTGCAGCCCCGCGATGTCCTCCTCGTTCTGGATACCTCCGGCTCGATGGAAGGGGAGAAGCTGGCCCAGGCCCAGGAAGCGCTGATCTACGTGCTGGAGCACCTCAACCCGCAGGACCGCTTCAACATCATCGCCTTCTCCTCCGGCCTGCAGGTCTACGCCGACGCGCCGCAGCCCGTCTCGCAGGCAGACGATGCCGGCGACTGGGTGGGGCGGCTCTCGGCGGTCGGCGGCACCGACATCAACCGCGCCCTGCTGGAGGCGCTGGCCCAGGCCGATCCCGAACGGCCCACCGTGCTGATCTTCATCACCGACGGTCAGCCGACCGAGGGGGTGACCGACGTGGCGCAGATCCTGGCCAACGTCGAGGCAGCGGCGCGGCCCAACATCCGCCTGTTCGCCTTCGGTGTCGGCGACGACGTGAACACGGTCCTCCTGGACACACTGGCCCAGCAGCAGCGTGGGACGACCGGCTATGTCCGCCCCGGCGAGCGGATAGACGAGGAAGTCTCTGCCTTCTACGCCAAAGTCAGCACCCCCGTCCTGACCGACATCGCGCTGGATTTCGGCGACGTGGTCGTCTCGGAGGTCTATCCCGATCCGCTGCCCGACCTCTTCGCCGGCACGCAATTGGTCCTGGTCGGTCGCTATCGCGGCAGCGGCCCGACGCGCATCGTTCTCACCGGTCGGGTGGAAGGGGAGGAGCGGGAGTTCGTCTACGAGGGCGTCTTCCGCAGCGACGGCGGCGATGCGTTTATCCCCCGCCTGTGGGCTGCGCGCAAGATCGGCTACCTGCTGACGCAGATCCGTCTCCACGGCGAGAACGAGGAATGGGTGGAGGCGGTGATCGCGCTGAGCGTCCGCTACGGCATCATCACGCCCTACACCTCGTTCCTGATCCAGGAGGACCTGTTCACCCAGGCCGGGCGCGAGGCGGCGGCGGAGCAGTTCGCCGCCCTGCCGACCCCGCCGGCTGCCGGTGCGCCGGCGGTGGACCTCTCGCAGCAGCAGGCCGGACTGCGCTCTGCCGAGGCGGTGGGCGGGGGGATGGTGGACGCGGAAGCCGCCCAGGTGATCCGCTACGTCGGTAGCCGCGCCTTTATCCTGCGCGACGGCGTGTGGACCGACACGGCTTTCGACCCCGAGACGATGACGCCGCTGGCGGTGGGCTTCGGCACGGAGGGGTACTTCGACCTGCTGGCGGCGCGGCCGGAGTGGGGCCAGTACATGGCCCTCGGCAGCCGGGTCATCTTCGTCGCCGAGGGGACGGCCTACGAGGTGGTGGAGGGCGCGGGCGGCCCGCTGACCATCCCACCGACCCACGAGCCCACGCCGACCGTTGGGCCGGCGCTCCCCGCACAACCAACGAGCGAACCGCTACAACCTGGCGGCCTGGCCTGCCTGGGCAGCGTCCTCCTGCTGGCCGTGGCCTTCGCCGTGGCGATTGTCTGGCAGCGCCTGCGCGTATAGGCGACGGCCTCACCCCTCCCCCTACCCCCTCCCCTCTCCCGCCGGCGAGAGGGGAGGGGGAACGTGCGAATTGCACAAAACCCCTCCCGTGGGTATAATGGCATCGTCATGTAACTGCTCACCCTCCCGCAGGTTTGGGCACAATTTGCAGCCCAAATCGCACTTCCATGGCCACTCCGATTCGTGGCTCGGTCACTTCCGAATCTGCGGGAAGGTGAGCTGAGCAGTGATCGTCATTCCGCTGCCCATAGGAGGCTGACGATGCGCCGACAATGGATACTCCCGCTGCTGGCGGCCCTGGCCCTGCTGGCCGCCTGCACGTCGCCGGTGACCCCGCTCCCGGCGACCGGCCAGCCGACGGGCGGGCAGCCGTCCGCGCCGCCTGGTCCGACCGCCACACCCACCCCCGACCGGCCGCTGGCCGCCCGCGTCAACGGTCAGCCGATCTACCTGGTGGACTACGAGCGGCAGGTGGCCCAGTACCAGGCGGCGCTGACTGCCTCCGGGGTGGACCTGGCCAGCGAGGAGGGGCGGCAGCGCTTGCTGCAGGCTCACGAACAGATCCTCAACTGGATGATCGAACAGGCGCTCATCGAGCAGGCGGCTGCGGCCCAGGGCATCGTCGTCACCGACGAGCAGGTGCAGGAGGCGCTGAACCAGATCGTCGCCGACGTGGGGGGAGAAGAGGCATTCCAGGCGCGACTGGAGCAGAACGGCATGACCCGCCAGGATGTGCTCGGCGAGCTGCGCGCTCAGTTGATCGGCGCGGCCGTCGTTGAACAGGTGACCAACGCCGTGCCGACCACCGCCGAGCACGTCCACGCCCGCCACATCCTGGTGGACAATCCGGAAGAAGCGGCGCGCATCCTGGCCCAGTTACAGGCCGGGGCCGACTTCGCTGCCCTGGCCAGCGCCTATTCGCAGGACGAGAGCAGCCGCGACGCCGGGGGCGACCTGGGCTGGTTCCCGCGCGGGGTGCTGCTGGCTCCCGAAGTGGACGAGGCCGCCTTCGGTCTCCAGCCGGGCCAGTTCAGCGGGGTGATCCAGAGCGATTTCGGCTACCATATCGTCCAGGTCATCGAGCGGGAACCGAACCGCCCGCTCAGCCCGGAGAACCTGCAACTGCTGCGCGACCAGGCCTTCGAGCAGTGGATCCAGGCGCTGTGGGCGCAGGCAGCAATCGAACGTTATGTCAATACCGCGCCGTGATTCGGCGCGCGTAGCGATTGTCAGCACTGCTCACCCTCCCGCAGGTTCGGGCGCAACTTGCAGCCCACATCGCACTTCCATGGCCACTCCGATTCGTGGCTCGGTCACTTCCAAACCTGCGGGAAGGTGAGATGAGCAGTTACGGATGAGCAGTTACGAAGGACAGGCGGATGATGACGACACAAGGGTCGAAGCGCGGAAAGCAACGCCGTGGACGGAGGCGCTCGGATGCCCTGATGGGCTGGTTGAGCGTGGCGGTGCTTGCCTGCACGCTCGTCACCATTCTCTTCTACGGCATTGTGCTGATCAACCCAACGGTTCCGTTCAACCCCTTCCCGCCCCGCCAACCCACGGCGGTCGCCGCAGCGCCGGCGGACAACCCAACCGAGCCGCCCACCGCCACTCCGACCGGCGCGCCGACGGACACGCCCACCCCGACCGTCACCCCGACGCCCCGACCAACGGCCACCTCCGTTCCCACGCTGACCCCTACGCCGAGGGTCACCCGTTCGCCCTACCCGTTCGACTGCGCGGTCGAGTACCGCCGCCCGCTCCATGACAACTGGTCGGGCGTAGCCGGGCACGTGCAGGACCTGGACGGGAATCCCTTGCCGGGCTACTTCTTCCGCTCGTGGTCGGGCGAACTTGCCGCCCAGCCGCTGCCGGCCGGCTGGGACCACCGCGTCAATCTGCTCTACGGCAACGCGGCGGCCTGGGAACAGGTCTACAACCCCAACGGCTACCAGGCGATGGAGATCCGCGTGCAGCTCTACAACAGCCTCCCCGAACGGGACGGCACCTACCGGGCTGTCTCCAACCCGCTCCTCGTTCAACTGGGCGGGACGGCGGAAACGTCGCTGGGTTACGTGACGTGCACGCGGAACTGGGAGACGTGGCCCTGAGGACGGCGCGGTGGGCAGAAGAGGAAGGAAGCGCGGCGACCGGCTGGCCCACGTCCTGACCGTGCTGATGCTGGCGGCGACGGGCCTGGCGGCGGCGGCGATCCTGGCCTTGCTCGTCAACCCGGCGCTGCCCTTCAACCCCTACCCGCCGCCGGCGGCGCTGCCGCTTCCTGACGCGACCGCGCCCGGCCCTGTCGAGGGCCCTGTTCCGACCCCGACCGGCACTCCCGTGACCGTCGCCAGCGGTGGGGCGACCGCCGGCCCGATGCGCCTCCCGCTGCCCACCCCGACGCCGCTGCACCCGGCCACGCTGACCCCCACGCCGCAGGCGAACTGGCCCTTCTCTGCCACCATCGTCTACGGGCCAGGGCCGCTGCTGGATTGCGCCGGGCCGCGGATCGCCGGCGCGGTCAGCGACCGGCAGGGGGAGCCGCTGCGCGGTTATCCGCTCCACGTCTGGGGTCCGGGCACGGAGATGATCGTCCGCTCCGCTTCCGCCCCCACCTACGGCCCGGCGGGCTGGGTGGTGTCGCCGACCGTCGGCACGGAGGCGGGCACCTGGTACGTGCAGTTGCACCTGGACAGCGCCTACTTCGCCTACCGGCCGCTCTCGGCGATCGTGCCCGTGATCCTGCCCGCCGACTGTCCGCAGGCGCTGGTACTATTCGAGGAAGCGCCGTGAGTGGCCTCAGCGGCCCTTCTGGCCGACCCGCTGGAGGAAACGCGCCGCGTCCACGATGACGCGCTCGTGGCTGGCCTCGCCGATCCGCTCCGCCTCGTCCCACGCCTCGATGTGGAAGGTCAGCCGGCGCCCGTCCACGGCGACCAGCGCGGCCCGCGCCCGCGCAGTCATCCCCACGGGGGTCGCCGCCAGGTGGCGCACGTCAATGCGCACGCCGACGGAGGTCTGGTCGGGCGGGAGATGGCCGGACAGGGCGGCCACCGCCGCCTGCTCCATCAGGCCGACCAGCGCGGGGGTGCCCAGCACCGGTACCAGGCCGCTGCCCCAGCGGGCGGCGGTCAGCTCGTCGGTCACCAATCGTTCTGCCTCACCCATTAGCCCAGGCTGCAGAGTGTCCATCCTTCACCCCCCTGGAAGCAGGCCCGATCGGTCGCGGAAGACCTGTCAGGTCTTGAGTCAACGGGCCAGCATCGGTACGATGGCCATGAAGATCGCGTAGAGGTTCAGCGCCACCAGGCCGGCGGCCAGCGCCGTCAGCGCCAGCGCGCGGCCCCACCGTGGCCGGATCCAGCCCGACAGCCAGTCCAACCCCAGTGCAGCCCCCAGTGCCAAGGGCACCAACGCCGGGAAGAGGTAGCGGCCCTGGTGCTGGACGAAGGTCAGGTTGTACCCCAGGTAGGTCGCAGCGGTCCACAGGGCGGCGAAGGCCAGCAAGAGCAGCCCGTCGGCCTGGGGACGGGTCGGGCGCGGCCTGCGCCGGTCGAACAGCCAGCCCAGGAAGCCGCCCACCAGCAGGGCGGAGAAGAGGGCCAGGGCCCGGTAGACCGGCGGGTGCAGCGGCACGCCCATCCAGCCGAACTGGCCCCAGAAGCTCTGGAACGTCGTGCGCACGAAGCGGACGACCAGCCCACCCCAGCCGTAGAGGGCCAGCCACTCGGCGCTGCGCGGCTGACCGACGACGACCGCGTTGTGCCGGGCCAGCCCCAGGGGATCGCTCCAGCCGTAGACGGCAACGTTGCAGGCCAGCCACGGCCCGGCAAGCAGGAGAGCGATGCCCAGGATGAGCGGGACGGGGAGGAGGCTTTGCCAGGTGCGTGGTGCGTGGTGCGTGGTCCGTGGGCCGTGGTCAGTCGTCCGCCATATCCGCAGCCCGACCGCCAGCAGCGCCACCGGCAGCGCGCCGTAGGCGGTGGTCTTGGTTAGCAGCGCCAGGCCGACCAGCAGGCCGAGGGGGAGGGGTTGGAGGATGGAGGTGGGAGGATGGAGGTGGGAGGACGGAGGTTGGAGGTAGCGGAGGGCGGTGAGGAGGGTGGCGGCGAGGACGACCTCGGCCAGGGCGTCGTTGTTCACGCCGGCGGTCATCGCCAGGTGCTGGGGGAGGAGGGCGATCAGGCCGGCGGCGATCAGCGCCAGCGTGGGCCGGTGGGGAAAGAGGACGCGCACCAGCCGATAGACGATGGTCAGCAGCAGCGCGCCCAGGGCCACGGAGAACAGCCGCAGCGGCAGCAGCGCGCCGTCGAAGAGCCGGAAGAGCGGCGCGGCCAGCAAGTAGTAGAGCGGCGGCTGGTGGTCCTCATAGTTGACCGGTTCGATGGACAGCTCCGGCGGGAAACGCTCGCCGGTCAGCCGCTCCAGGTACGCCTGGTCGTAGTCCCCCGCCTCCAGTACCGGCAGCGCGCCCTGTTCGGCGATGAAGCGGATGTAGTTGTAGTGCGCCGGCTCGTCGGGCACCTGCCAGGCTGGGGTGTGGACGGCGTAGAGCACACCCAGCGCGGCGTAGACGATGAGGATAGCGATGAGTGGAAACCACAGAGGCACGGGGTCTCTCTCGGTGGAGAGCCTGGTCTCTATCTTCTCTGTGTCTCTGTGGTTCATCATCCCGTGTCTTATCCGGGCGCTCCAGAAGCGACCAGGGCGGTGAAGACGCTGAGGAACCAGTGGATGAGGAACGGGTAGAGAAACGAGCGCGTGCGCCAGGCGACGTAGCCAAAAGCCGTGCCGCCGAAGATGCAGCTCAACGTCTCCAGTTCCGGCTTGCCGAAGTGGGCCAGGGTGAACGGCACCGCTTGCAGCACCAGGGCGATCGGCCCGCAGGCGCGGTAGAGGGCGAAGAATAGGAAGCCGCGAAAGAGGAACTCCCAGGCGAACAGCTCGATGCCGTCCTCGACCCAGAAGGGGAAGCGCCCGGCCTCGGTGGCGTGGCCATAGTAGGCCGTGAAGGCTGGCAGGCGGGCGATGAAGGCCATCACCACCGCCATCAGCGCGCACCCGCCCAGGGTCAGCACCAGCCCCGCCTTCCAGTCGCCCAGCCGGAAGCCGTAGCGGGCCGGCGACTCGCGGAAGACCAGGGCGATGATCAGCAGGGGGATGAGCAGGTAGAGCAGCGTCTGTGTTGCCAGCCAATAGTCGAAGAAGATATGATGGTGGGCGATGACGAGCAGCAGCGTGCTGGTGATCGCAGCTACCACCGTTCGCCAGTCCATGCGCAGTTTTTCGCCCATCGGTTGCTCCTCAGTAGCTCAGCCCTAACTGCGATCCCTGCGGGCCCAGCAGGGCCAGCAGCAGCTCGTGGTCGCGCACCAGCTCGCTGCTCCACGTCGCCAGCAGCGCCAGCACCAGCGCGACGGCGACGATCCGCTGCCAGCGCGCCGCCTGTCGCCAGGGGCGGTCGAGCAGGGCGTGGGCGGTGAAGACAGCTAGCAGCGGCAGCAGCGGCACGTGGAAGCGATCCTCGGCCAGGATGAGCATGTGGATGCCGACGTAATAGATCAAGAGCAGCCCGATCAGGAGCGTGGCCCGGCGCGGGCGGGTTAGCGCCGCGCCGGCCAGCCCGCCCGGCGCGACGAGCAGCAGCGGCGCGCACAGCAGCGCCAGCGCCCCGCCGACCATCCACGTCGGCCACTGGCCAAAGAACCCATTGCTGTAGAAATACTGGAACGCCCTTCGGTCGAGCGCCCAGAAATGGCCGAACTTACGCACCATCAGGTAGAACACGCGGGCAGGGTCGGCGCGGACGAAGGACCAGAACGCCGCCATCCCCTGCCGGTGGCGCTCCCCGTCGTCCAGAATGGGCAGCAGGTCGCGGGAGACCTGGTAGGTGAACGTGCCGGTGCTGAGCGGGTGGTAGCCGACGTAGAGGTCGTAGCCGAGGGCGGATTCGATGAAGTGGAACTCGCCGTGCAGCAGCGTGTTGCGCACCGACCAGGGGATGGTGACGAGCAGGAAGCAGAGCAGCAACAGCACGCCGTTCCCGTAGGGGCGACCCTCTGTGGTCGCCCCTACGGTGCCCGCCCCGTCCGCGCCCGGCGCGGGGCGACCGCGGAGGGCGGGGCGACCACGGAGGGCGGGGCGACCACAGAGGGCGGGGCGACCGCGGAGGGCGGGGCGACCACGGAGGGCGGGGCGACCGCGGAGGGCGGGGCGACCACGGAGGGCGGGGCGACCACGGAGGGCGGGGCGACCACGGAGGGTCGCCCCTACGGTGCCCTTACCGACCACCGCCCACACCGCCGCGATGGGGACGAAGAAGGTGACCACCGAACGGGTCAGGGCGGTGAAACCCAGTAGCAGCCCGGCTAGGGCGAAGTCGCGGGCGCGGCCGGTCTCCCCGGCGCGCAGCAACACGCACAGCGCCAGGGCCAGCAGCGGCACGTAGAGGTTCTCCGTCGCCAGGGCCAGCGGGTAGATGACCAGCAGTGGGTAGACGGCGATCGCCCCGGCGGCCCAGCGCCCGACGCGCTCGCTGAGGCCCAGCCGGCGGGCCAGCAGGCCGGTCAGCGGGGCCAGCCCTGCCCCCAACACCGCCTGCACCAGCCGGGCGGCGAACAGGCGATGCGCTCCGCTTCCGACGACCAGGTAGACGAGCGCCAGGAAGGCCGGGTAGAGCGGGGGACGGAAGCTGGTCGGCACGCCGCGCGGGTCGTACTCCGGCGGCACCTCCATCTGGAGGTAACGCTGGATCAGCGCCAGGTCCTCCTGGGCGTACCAGCGGTAGCCGTTGCCGGCGACGATGGAGCGGGCCAGCATATCGTACTGGAACATGTCGTCCAGGCCGATCGGCAGGTCCGCCGTGGAGATGACCACTGCCAGGCGCAGCGCCAGGGCGAGCAAGAAGATCAGGAGCAGCGGTCGCCGCAGCACGCTACACGTCCAGGTTGCGCACTTCTTTGGCGTGCGTCTGGATGAACCGCCTTCGGGGCGGGACAGCGTCGCCCATCAGCATGGTGAAGGTGCGGTCGGCCACGGCCGCGTCCTCGACGGTCACCTGCAGCAGCGTGCGCCGCTCCGGATCCAGCGTCGTCTCCCACAACTGCTCCGGGTTCATCTCGCCCAGACCCTTGTAGCGCTGGAGCGTCACCTTCTGGTCCTTCATGGCCTGGAGCAGACGGTCCTTCTCAGCGTCGTTATAGGCGTAGACAACCTGCTTACCGGTGGCGATGCGGTAGAGCGGCGGCTGGGCGATGAACAGATGGCCTTCCTCAACCAGGGCCGGCATGTAGCGATAGAAGAAGGTCAACAGCAGGGTGCGGATGTGCGCGCCGTCCACGTCGGCGTCGCAGAGGAGAATGACCCGCTTGTAGCGCAGGCTCCCCAGGTCGAACTGGTCGCCGATGCCGGTGCCGAGGGCGGAGATGAGCGCCTGCACCTCTTTGTTGCTCAACACCTTGGTGATGCCCGCCCGTTCGGTATTGAGGATCTTGCCGCGCAGCGGCAGGACGGCCTGGAAGTGGCGGTCGCGGCCCTGTTTCGTGCTCCCGCCGGCGCTGTCGCCCTCGACGATGAACAGCTCCGTCCGCGCCGACTCGCGCTCCGAACAGTCGGCCAGCTTGCCCGGCAGGGTCAGGCTCTCCAGCACGCTCTTGCGGATGACCAGGTCGCGCGCCTGCCGGGCGGCCACCCGCGCCCGCGACGAGGTCAGACACTTCTCGACGATCCGCTTCGCCGAGGCGGAGTCGCGCTCCATGAACTCAGAGAAGGCGTCAGCGACGACCGACTCGACCAGCGATTTGACCTCGGCGTTCATCAGCTTGACCTTGGTCTGCGACTCGAACTGCGGGTCGGGGTGTTTGATGCTGACCACGGCGGTCAGGCCCTCGCGGACGTCGTCGCCGGAGAAGTTGGTATCCTTGTCCTTCAACAGGTTGGCTTTGCGGGCGTAGTCGTTGATCGTGCGGGTCAGCGCTGCGCGCAGGCCGGTCAGGTGCGTGCCGCCGTCAATGGTGTGGATGGTGTTGGCAAAGGGGTAGACCGACTCGCTGTAGGAGTCGGTGTACTGGATCGCCACCTCGATGCCGACCCCATCCACCTCCCGCTCGACGTAGACCGGCGGGTGGAGCGGTTCGCGGTCGCGGTTCAAGAAGCGGACGAACGAGAGGATGCCGCCTTCGAAGTAGAAGGTCATCTGGTTGGGAAAGTCATCCGGCCGCTCGTCCACCAGGCGGATGGTCACCCCGCGGGTGACGAAGGCCATCTCGCGGATGCGCTGGGCCAGCGTGTCGAAGCGGTACTCGACGTCCTTGAAGATCGTCCGGTCGTAGCGGAAAGTGGTGGTCGTGCCGGCGCGGTCGGCCTTGCCGACGCGCTCCACCGGGCCCTGGGGGACGCCGTGCACGTAGCGCTGGCGGTACTTGTAGCCGTCGCGGGGGTCGTCCACTACCACCTCGGCCCATTCCGAGAGCGCGTTGACGGCCGAGACGCCGACGCCGTGCAGGCCGCCGGAGACCTTGTAGCCGCCGCCGCCGAACTTGGCCCCGGCGTGGAGGGTGGTCATCACCAGTTCGAGCGTGGAGACCTTTTTGTCCGGGTGGGGGGCGGTGGGGATGCCGCGCCCGTTGTCGCGGACGGTGACGCTCTCGTCCTTGTGGATGGTTACCTCGATCAGGTCGCAAGCGCCGGCGAGCGCCTCGTCAATCGAGTTGTCAATCACCTCGTAGACCAGGTGATGGAGTCCCCGGCTGTCGGTGCCGCCGACGTACATCCCCGGCCGCCGACGCACCGCCTCCAGGCCCTCCAGCACCTGGACGTCGCCGGCGTCGTAGCCGATGGTGTGGTTCTCTTTCTTCGCCATTCCGCGTTCCTCCCGGCAATGGGTCATTCTACCACAGGTCGGGCGAGGCGCAAGATGTGACGCGGGGACGCGGGGACGCGGAGACGCGGAGACGGTGCCGGGTTGCCAAAATCAGAAACCGATTTAGAATGATCGTCAGTCACTGCTCAGCTCACCCTCCCGCGGGTTTGGGTGCATGCCCCTGTGCGCTGCCGTGTTCGACCTGGATGGTCTGATGGCCGATAGCGAGCCGCTGGCGGAGTGGGCCTGGAACCAGGTGCTGGCCCGCTACGGGCAGCGGTTGGACGGGCCGACGCTGCAGGCGATCCTGGGCCTGCGGGTGGTGGACTCGGCCCGCTTCCTCTGCGAACGATTCCGGCTGCCCATCCCGCCTGAGGAGGCGATGGCAGCGCGCGACCGGCTGTTCCTGGACGCGGTGCCGGGTCAATTGCAGGCCCGTCCTGGCCTCTACCGGCTGCTGGACGAGCTGGACGCCCGTCGGCTGCCGCTGGGAGTGGCCACCTCCGGCCACCGGCGCTACGTGGCCCTGGCGCTGCGGACGCTGGGGGTGGCCGATCGCTTTGCCGCTGTGGTCACCGGCGAGGACGTAGCGCGCGGCAAACCCGCGCCCGATGTCTACCGGCAGGCGGCGGCGCGACTGGGTGTGTCTCCCGTCCGCTGCCTGGCCCTGGAAGACAGTCCCATCGGCGTC
>Ga0209018_1001468_pt1 | contig 18846 bp, 16 predicted proteins | sample YNPBryBLVA2012_FD_185814 | JGI IMG/M metagenome (GOLD analysis project Ga0209018, IMG submission 185814) | Anoxygenic and chlorotrophic microbial mat microbial communities from Yellowstone National Park, USA - YNP Bryant BLVA 2012 (SPAdes)... ...
ACCCCCCGTACGCTTCCACCGTGACCTCCGTCACATCCATGCAGAATCCGTCCAGCTCCACACGGTGCACAGGCTTCTCGTCGTCCTCCCCATCGTTCGCCCCCATCATGAACGCCCCTCCCTCCACCCACGCCATCCCGCTCGGGCAACTACTCGGCCCCACCGATCGCGTGGGCGGACGCACTGCGGTCGCCGGCGGCGCCGGCGGCGCGACCGCTGCCTCCGTTTGCGCCACCGCCTGCCCCCCTCTTCCAGGCATCGGCTCCAGCCTCAGCGGCATGTCGCATCCAGCCCTCGCCACCTGCTTCTCCTCCGCCTCCCGATACGCTTTCGGGCTCCCCTCCGTCCGCCAGTTCAATCAGCTCGTTTGCCGCTCTGCACCCCCTCCCACCCCAAACAGCCCAACATCCGCTCTCACCGCCTCCCGGTCCCCCGACGCTCGCGCAAAACCACCCACCACCACCCGCTTCACATAGTGCGTCGCTTCCCCGCACCCAGGCCCGACCCACTCTGTCACCTCCACCCCCTCAGGCAGCACGTACGACCCGGCCATCACGAAATCCACCCGCAGCGACTTTCCACCACCAAGCTCCGCCCCCAGCGACGCCGCCCCCAGCGGCAGCTTCGTGTACGCTTGCCGCTGCGTGTCCACCACCACCGTATCCCTCGCGTAGTACCCCTTGAACGCATACGGCCCTGCTTCCCCAGCCGTCTTTGCCTTCCCCACGCAGTCCACCACTCGCGCCGTCACGTCGCACCCGCTCCGGTCCATACGCACCGCGATCACGCCTTGACCCCGCTTTTCGCTGATCTTCTGCCGCTGCGTCGGATCCCACGCCATCCGATCCGGCTCCTTCGTCGGGTCCTGCTCGAACGGCGGACATTGCGACAGACCCGTCGCTGCGCCGAGCACAACGGTCCCATCCGGCCCTCTTGCCGACGGAGTGCACGCCCCCCACGACACCACCACCAACCCGACCACCCGCCAGCGTCTCGCCCCATCGCTCATCGCAAGCAACTCTACCCTCCCACCCCTTGCCCCCGCATCCGCATCCCGCATTCAGTCGTTTCCTCCGCCGTCATTTTTTCTCTTGACACGGCCGAAACCTCCGGGTACAAGCGCGGCTCCCCTGCGGGAGTAACTCAGTGGTAGAGTGCCACCTTGCCAAGGTGGACGTCGCGGGTTCAAGTCCCGTCTCCCGCTCCCAGTTCGCTGAGCAAACCAGCCGGCCGAGAGACCCCTCCGCCGGCTTTTTTCATGCCTGGGCTGCCAACAACCCGGAGCGCCTCGTGCTGACAAGCACGCCACGACACCAGGCGCATCGACGCAGGCACGCAACATCTCGACGGGGCGAGTGTATTGACAGTCGTCGATACATGGGTAAGCCTGGACCATCATGCCTGCCCGACCGGCCCGTTCCGCCCCGAAACCTGCGCCGCCGGTCTGCTGCGCGTTCGCGCCGCCTCGCCCCGTGCAGGACGTGACGGCGATGAGCGGGCTGTGCAAGGCGCTCGGCGATGCAACTCGCCTGAGCATGCTGCAGATCCTTGCGATGGCCCGGCGACCCTTGTGCGTGTGCGAACTCGAAAGCCAGTTCGACCTGTCGCAGCCCACCATCTCGCACCACCTCAAGGTGCTGAGGGAAGCCGGTCTGGTGCGGACCAGCAGACGCGGTACCTGGGTCTTCTACGAGCTGAAGCGCGAGCCGCTCGCCTTGCTGCGCAGGCTCGAATCGCTGCTCGACCCCGGCAAGGCCGTCCCGGTCGGCGTGGTCGGAGAGCACAACACGGAGGATGGACGATGAAGAACCCGCAAGACGTACGCGGAGCCGTTCAGCAGACCTACGGCAAGGCCGTGAGGCTGGCCCTTGCAGGGAGCGGCTGCTGCTGCGGATCGCCAGCCAGGGCCTCGACCGGAAAGGACCCGATCACCCGGAACCTGTACACGGCAGCCGAGGCCGCGCAGGTTCCGGCCGACGCGCTGGTAGCCTCGTTCGGCTGCGGCAATCCCACCGCGCTTGCGGACCTGAAGCCTGGCGACGTCGTGCTCGACCTCGGCTCCGGCGGCGGCATCGACGTGCTGCTATCGGCCCGGCGGGTAGGGCCCACGGGCAAGGTCTACGGGCTGGACATGACCCCGGAGATGGTGGAACTCGCACGAAAAAACCAGAAGGAGGCCGGCGTCACAAACGTCGAGTTCCTGCGGGGCACGATCGAGCAGATCCCGCTGCCGGACGGCTCGGTCGACGTGATCGTATCCAACTGTGTCATCAACCTGGCGCCGGACAAGGACCAGGTGCTGCGGGAAGCGTTTCGTGTGCTTCGTCCGGGGGGTCGGCTCGCGGTATCGGACATCGTCCTGCGCGGAGTGCTGCCGCCGTCCGTGCGCGAGTCCATGGAAGCGTGGGCGGGATGCATCGCAGGCGCGCTGGTCGAGACGGACTATCGGGCCAAGCTCGCCGCAGCGGGGTTCGTCGACATCGAAATCGAGCCGACTCGGGTCTTCAGCCGCGACGACGCGGCCGAGATCGTGGGGGAGAACGCCTGCTGCGGCGGAGGGGTTCTGGACTTGGATCCCGCGGAGATTGACGGAACCATCATGAGCGCGTTCGTGAGGGCGACCCGGCCGCGAGCGAGGGCGTGACGGGATGGCAAGGGGTCGCGCAGCGAGCACCGACCGCAGCGACGGTGCGCTGGACACGTCGACCGGAGCGCTTGCGAAGCAGGCGCGGGCGCTGCTCGACCCATGGTTCAAGGAGCGGCGTTTCCCGGCCGGGACATTGCTCTGGCGCGAGCGAGAGACCGCTGGACAGCTCGTGGCGATTGAATCGGGGCGCGTAAAGGTCTATCGGACGCTGCCGGGTGGGCGTACGGTCACGCTCTACCTGTTCGGCCCGGACGACGTCTTTGGATTCCTGCCATTTCTCGACGGGAGGGTCTATCCGGCCAGCGCGCAGGCGCTGGACGACGTGACGGCGAAGGTGATGCCGCGGGGGGACCTGCTCGAGGCGGTACGCGCCCGACCGGAGGTGGCGCTGACGCTTTTCTCCTTGCTTGGAAGACGGCTGCGCGACGCCTTCGACCGCATCGAGAGTCTGTCGACGCCGGGTGTGGTGCCACGGGTCGCCTCTGCCTTGCAAGCGCTGTTGCCTGGAGCCGCGACGCCCCCGGTGCTTTTGGACCTGCCGGTGTCGTCGGCGGAGTTCGCCGCGGCGCTTGGGGTCAGCCCGGAAACGCTGTCACGGGCGATCTCGAAGCTGGTGGCGGACGGGGTGTTGCATCGCATCGGCCCGCGTCGGTTGCAGGTGCTCGACGTGGCTGCGCTGGGGCGCGCGGCGCAATTTGCGGAGCGATAGCTGGGCGCGCGGGCACGGCGTCTCGTGGGATCGGAAGCGTGCGTGTCTTGATCGCGATCAAGGCGCAAGGCGTGGTGCAGTCGCAAGATGCGCCGTGTTGCGCCGGCCACGGTCCGGCTTTCGCAAGGAGACGAACATGATCGATCCCAAGCTGTTTTACGATGCCGCGTTGCTGCTTCACGGACACAAGTGCCCCGCGATGCCTCTCGGGTTGCGGGCTGGTGCAGCCGCCATGAACGCCCTCGGCGTCGAGCGCGCGATGGACAAGCAATTGCTCGCCCTTGTCGAGCTCGGCGACGACCACTGCGCCCACTGTTTCGCGGACGGTGTCCAGATGGTCACGGGCTGCACGTTTGGCAAGGGCACAATCCAGAAGCTTGGCCACGGCAAGTTTGGTCTCACGCTGGTGCAGCGGGCGACAGGGCGGGCGGTGCGCGTGGTGCCTCGCGCCGACGCACAGAATGCCATGAAGCAGACGCCATTCTTCACGGAGTACCGCATGAAGGGCATTGCGGCGTCGAAGGTGCCAGCCGAGGTGGTGCAACCGCTCGTGGACAAGGTCATGCATGCACCGCAGGAGGCGATCCTGAAGGTCGGCCAGACGTTTCACTACGACGTTCCCAGGCCCCCAGCGGAAGCCTTCGACTCGTTCGTTTGCGACGTATGCGGGGACAACGTGGTCGAGAAGTACGGGCGCATCGTAGGTGACAAGAGGGTCTGCATCCCCTGTCAGGAGACGCTGCTTTCCGGCAAGTAGACAGGGGGGATACTGCCATGACGTTGTGGATCGCTGCGATCGTGACATTCGTCTTCACGACCGTGCTGACGATCGCGGGGGTGGGCGCGGCATTCGTACTCATCCCCGTGTTTCTCGGGCTCGGGATTGACATCCACGAGGCCATGGCAACGGCCTTGCTGCTCAACGCCTTGTCGATGAGTGTGGCTTCGGTGCAGTTCATTCGCAAGAAGCTCGTCGACTTCAAGCTCGCGTTGCCGATGGTCGTCTTCGCCAGCGCGCTGTCGCCCCTCGGAGCGCAGGTGAGCCAGGGGATGAACCGAAGCCTGCTGCTGGGCCTGTTCGTCGCGTTCCTCGTGTTTGCTGCGTCGATGATGCTGTTCTACCAACCGCGACCGCGAGAGAACAGGGCATCGTTCAAGCAGCTCGCCCTGTTCGGTGTCGCCATCGGGGGTGTCGCCGGGTTCGTCGGCGGCCTGCTCGGCGTAGGCGGCGGAAACTTGATCATCCCGGTGCTCGTGGGGCTGGGGTTCGATCCCAAGCGAGCCTCGGCAACCACGTCGTTCGTGGTCATCTTTGCGTCGTTCGCCGGATTCCTGGGCCATGTGGGCGGCACCATGAGGCCGTCGCTCGCGGGGCTGACGGCCGTCGGCTCGATTGCGGGCGCGATCCTCGGCGCGTGGCTGATGACCGACAAGCTCAAAAGCCGGCAGGTCAAGGTCGCCATCGGCATGGTGCTGCTGGCCATTGCCGGGAAGATGCTATGCGGATTGCTGGCATGACCCCCAGGACTTGCACCTTCGCGCTCGTGGCCACGCTCGCGGGATGGCCGGCGGCGGCGTTGGCCGCAGACGCTGCCGCTTCCCAATCTGCGGCGGGATTCGGCAAGGACCTTCGCGCGGGGCCGTTCCGGGTGGACCTGGGAGCCCAGATTCGCCTTCGGTACGAGTACGACGACCAGCTCACGATCAAAGGCTACGCACCAGGGTCGACGGACGGGTTCCTGCTCGAGCGCGTGATGGTCGATGGCGAGGTTCGGTATCGCAAGAGCGTCCGGGTCGTGGTGCAGCTCCGTGACGCGCACGCGTTCGGGTCGGCCTTTGCGGACGCCGACTTCCCGCAGAGCAATCCCATCCACGATACGCTCGATATCAGACAGGCGTTCGTGCACTGGAGGGCAATCGGTGGCACGCCGATGGGGCTGAAGATCGGGCGTCAGCAGATCTCCTATGGCGACCAGCGCGTGTTTGGCCCGGGCTTGTGGGGGAATACGGGCCGGTACGCGTGGGACGCAGCGTTGCTCGAGGTCGAGACGCGCTGGTACGATATCGACCTGTGGGTGGGCAAGCCGATCGAGAATCGCCCCGATCGATGGCCGAACCACGAGGTTTCGGGGCCGACAGCCCTGGTGGGCCATGCGACGGTCCAGGGACTTCCCCTTCGCGTCGACCTGTTCGAAGCGGTGAAGTACGACCCGTCGAACAGGGTCCAGGGGGAGTCGGGCGCCGGCACGCTGCGGTCGTATTCTTCCGGCTTCCAGGCAGAGGGCTCTGCATTCGACTGGTTCGGCTACGGCGCCACGTTCGTGTACCAGACCGGCGCGTACGGGCGGGACGAGATTCGAGCCTTGGGTTTCAATGGGAAAGCGAGCGCGAAGCTGGCCGAGGCGTGGAAGCCTCGGGTCACCGCTCAACTTACCTGGGGCTCGGGCGACAAGAACCCGCACGACGGCGTGCATGGTACGTTCGATGGTGTCCTGGGGGGCGCGGACATTGCCTTTTATGGCTTCCTGAACCTGTTCTACTGGGCGAACCTGCACGACCACGAGGTGGACTTCGACCTGGCGCCGAAGCGAACGCTTCTGGTGCGCACGGAGTATCACTACATGACGCTGGACCAGGGCACGGACGCCTGGTACTCGACGGGGCTCAAGCCTGTGCGAATCGATCGCAGCGGGGCGGCGGGCTCGGAGCTTGGACACGAACTCGACGCGAAGCTGGTGTGGAAGGCGCTGGAGGGGGCGGAGCTGCTGGTGGCGGGTGGGCACTTTTTCCCGGGCAGGTTCGTGCGGACGACGGGGAAAGCGCCGGCGGCGAACTGGGTGGCAGCGCAGATGACGTACGGGTTCTGAAGGACGGGCGGGCGAGGACGTGCCCGGGGAGGCGCCGTGGCTGCGAGGCGCGACGCAGGGCGCGTGCGGTCCCGGCTGTGACCTGGCTCGGGCCGATTCGTACCGCCCGATCAGGGTCGGGACGGGCCGAATCACGGGGCGAGCCAGGAGGGGCACTGTTCACCGGGCGTTGTCACGGGCGACGATTGGTCGGGACGCATCCGGGTGCGCTTGTGGTATGTTTGTTTGTGCATCATGGGCCGTTCCCGGCGGAGGTTGGACATTGGTCGGTGACGCGAGCGACACGGTCGCCGTCGGCGATGTCATCGACGGGCGCTTTCGCGTGGAGGAGGTGCTCGGAGAAGGGGGCATGGGCGTGGTGGTGCGGGCCACGCACCTGCAGCTTCATCAGCCCGTGGCGGTGAAGCTGCTGCACGCGGAAGCCGCCCAAGACGAGCGCAAGAAGGCGCGTTTCCTGCGGGAAGCGCGGGTGTCGGCGCGACTCCGGAGCGAGCATGTCGTGCGCCTGATGGACTTCGGGCTCAGCGAGAAGGGCGCACCGATCATCGTGATGGAGTACCTGGAGGGCAACGATCTTGCGGCGATCCTGCTCGAAGGGCCGTTGCCGGTGGACACCACGGTCGAGTACTTGCTGCAAGCGGCGGAGGGCATCGCGGAGGCGCACGCACATGGGCTCGTGCACCGCGACCTGAAGCCCGCGAACCTGTTCGTGACCCGGGCAACGGACGGCACGCCGCTGGTGAAGGTGCTGGACTTTGGCGTGTCGAAGCTGGCAGGAGGGTTCGAGGAAAACGGGACGGACGGGGCGCTGACCGTGGACAAGGCGATCGTGGGGTCGCCCGCGTACATGTCGCCGGAGCAGATAGGAGGTGAGCCGGTCGACACGCGCTCGGACGTCTGGTCATTGGGGGTGATCCTGTTCGAGTGTCTGACAGGTCGCACGCCGTTTCGCAGTGGGAACATTGCCAAACTGTTCTCGATGATTCTGGAGCATCCCACGCCCAAGCTCACCGAGCGTCGCCACGACGCGCCCGAGGCGCTGCAAGCCTTGGTGGATAGCTGTTTGACGAAATCGCCGGAGGCGCGCTGTCCAAACGTGGCGGTGTTCGCGTCGGAGCTCGTGAAGGCCGCACCGACACCGGAGCGGTTGGTGCGTGTGGCGCAGATCCAGCGGCTCATCGGTACCATGACCAGGACGGTGGAGACGGACTCCGCCTTCTCGCCCGAGGCGGTGGTGTCGTCGTGGCGCTGGAGTCGGACCGCGAAGCCGAGCCGCGCGTGGGCACGGGAGGCGGCGCTCATCGCCGGCGGGGTGGCCGTCATCGCGGGCGTCTTGATCGGGGTTCGCCCGTGGTCTGCGGGCGCGCGGCCGGTCGATAGCGTGAGTTCCGCAGCGTCCGTGATTCGATCTGGCACCACGGCGCAACCCGAGCCGCTTGCGAGCGCCTCGGCGTCCGCGCCCAGCACCATCGTCACCGAACCGAGCGCGGCACCGGCCGCAGCGACCCCCCAGCAAGGCAGCAAGAAGCCAACGAACAAGCGCGTCATGCAACCGCGCGGGGGGGCGTCGCATCGTCAGCCGGACGCATCGAAGGCCGACCCGCTCGACTCGTGGGAGCCCCTGGAGGAGGAGCCTTGATCCAGAGCAACGCGCGCGGGCATCGAGGGTGGATGCCCTGGGTTGTGATGGTCGTAGCGGTCGTCATGATTTCGCGCCCGCGCACTGCGACAGGTCAGGAGGCGGGCACGAGCGACCGCATCATCGCCGAGGCACTCTTTCGTTCTGCGAGAGAGCTGATGCGGGCGGGCCACTATGCTGAGGCATGTCGGAAGCTGGAGCAGAGCCAGCGGCTCGCGCGTGCGGCGGGGACGCTGCTCAACCTTGCGGTCTGTCACGAGCACGAGGGACGGTTGGCGACCGCGTGGCTGGAGTACGAAGACTCCCTGGGCCTGGCGGTTCGCCTGAACCGCCCGGACCGCGAGGCGGTCATCCGTGAGCGCATGGCTGCGCTCGAGCCCAGGATTCCCCATGTGCGCATCGTCGTGGCGGACGATGCCCGGGTGGAGGGACTCGCGATATCGCACGACGGCACCGAGGTTCCGGAGGTGAGCTGGGGCGTGCGCCTGTCGCTCGATCTCGGCAAGCACACGTTCCGGGCTACGGCGCCTGGGTACCGACCGTGGTCGACGGAGATCGCGGTGAGCGAGGGTGAGAACGTAACGGTCGTCGTCCCGCGACTGATGCGGATGGACAGCGAAACCACGGCGGCTGATGGGCGACCGAGTTCGACGTCGGCACCTGCACGGGTACAACCGCCGGCAGCAGACCGGGGACCGACAGAGAAGACGGCGGCCGGGGCGGACAGCGCGGTGGAGCTACGGACCGCGGCGTGGGTTGGCGGGGGACTGGGCGCAGCAGCCCTGGCTGCAGGCGCGTGGTACGGTGTGCGAGCGCTGCAAAAGAGGAGCGAGAGCGACCGCTATTGCTTCTCGTCAGGCTGCTACGTGGAAGGCGTCGCACTCAACCAGGAGGCGCACGACAACGCCATTCGCAGCAACGTGCTGCTTGGCGCCGGAGCCGTTCTGGTCGGCAGCGCGCTGGTGGTTCTCACCCTGGCGCCGTCCGGCCAGGGTCCGCCACGGCAGGAGCCCGTCGTGGGCGTTTTGGCGGCTCCCGGAGGCGGGCGAGCCGTGGTCGACGTGCCCTGGTGAGGGGGCGGGACGGGTGTCCGGTCACCAGATCCGCACGACACTGCGCAGGCCGTAGTGCGTCGAGGGTGGGATCGGGACGAGCCCACCTTCGACCGGGATCGTCATCGACAGCGTGTCGAAGGTGCGCGTGGTGGCCAGGACGTCTTGTCGGGTGACGGCGTGGAGCAGGACCTGGTCGGTCCACAGGTTGACTTCGGAATGGCCGAAGGTCTGACGCAAGGCATTATCGGCGCACTCAAGGCATTGGGGATGGTAGTCGGAGGCGGTACCAAGGCCCAGGCCTGTGAGCATGTCGGTCAGGACTTCGGGTCCGAGCGCATCGAGAGGGGGCTGGCAGGTGGGGCAGGCCAGGCCCGATTCGATTGCGCCTACGACCAGGGCTGGCCTCGGACCGGACCGCTGGCGAACGAACTCACGGACCTGACGAGATTGCAGGAGTGTTTCATTGGTCCAGGGGTGTTTGTCGCCAAGCGGGCCATCGCCATAGGGGCCGAGATAGCGAAACGGTGGTGGACGATTGGATGTGCTGAGCTGGGTGCAGTACAAGTCGGCGAGCTTGCCGGTGGGCAACTCCACGGTAGCTGCGGTCACGGAGGCTCGCCACACCCAGCTCGGCAGCGCGCGATGGGTCACGTCGCGAACAGGCAACTTCGACAGCAGCATGACACCGGACTTGCCGCCAAAGGCCAGGCCGGCATTGGGGTCGGTCGTGCAGACTTGTCGGACGTCGCGGATCGCCGAACCGTCGAGCATGGCGAAGACCAGACAGGTGGCGCAGCGCTGCTGGTCCTCGGACTGGGCGAGCGGAGCGAGCAAGACGGTGATGCACTGCTCGGACAGACACGCGGTGGTCCGGATGCCCCCCTCTTCGCCCTGCCCATCGGTGCAATGGTCTGCAACGCATCCGAGGATGTCGTCAACGACCTGAGACGACACAGGGCCATCGCAAGGGGGAACGGAGGGAGGGTCGGGAATGGAGCCATCGAAGCGACGAGGGTCATCGATAGGCGTGCTCAGGTCCATTTCGGCCCAGGCGACGTGGAATCCGGCTGCGACGGCCGCCTGCGCGACCGCTCGCTTGTCGTCGTCGGACATCACGTAGGCAAGGCACATCACCTGCGCATCGGCCGCGGCGATGACGGGCGGCAACTGCGCGGCCCGTTCGCGCCATGCGGGGAACTCGGCGCCTCCCAGGGTCGTGTGCAGCACGGCGACGCTGAGGTCATGGGCGCCCCTGGCGCGGCACCGTGTCCAGACACCGTCGTCGACGCCCTCATCGCAATCGATGAGCTCTGGGGGATACTCGGGGTCACCGATTCGGCCGACCGCGAATACGCTTTGTACCGTCTGAACCGGCCATTGCCGCCGGACGACAGCGAGCCAGTCGTCCGAGCGCGCGCCGGCGTCCTGCGTGTCGTCGGCCTGGTGGCGCAGGACACCGAAGGTTTGCTCGCCCGAACTCACGTAGTAGCTCAGGTATCCGTCTCCTATGAACGTGCCGCCCGTTTCGGTGGCCCCGATGGGGGGCTGTCCGAAGGCAACCCCGGATGCGAACACCAGATCGCGCGCAGGAGGCCACACAGACGTGTCCGCGCGGACCACATCGATGAGATCCACGCCATCGATGAGATGCAAGAACCTGGTCACGGCTTCGGTAGCGCTCGGGGGCTTCTCCGGCAGCGTGATGATCACGGGGGATCCGCCGTGCGAAGCATACAGGACGGTGAGCGTCGTGTCCGGCAGCTCCACGGACGGCAGTGTGGCGAGCGCGCCAGCGGAACAGTCCGCACTGGACGCGCTGATCACTTTGAGATCAACGGTTCGAGTTCCGACGTGGCGAGGGGCCGTGACGAACCGATAGGGCACACCGCGAGGGCAATCCGAGCCAATCCCGCGAGAAACAGGTCGCGGAGGCCAGTCTCCCGCGGTCGTGTCCTTGACGCACAGGTCCACGGCCTCCGCGCCTGCGGCGGCGTGGACGAAACGTACGGCAAACCCACCGTCGTTTTCGAAGCTGCAGCCCGAAGGCTCGGCGTCTGCGGCACCATCGGAACCCGCGTCGGTACCTGCGAGGTACAGGTTCGGGTCGACGAAGCGGTCGTCGATACCGCCCACCCACTGGCAGGCGGCCGCCACGGCACCCAGGGCGAGAAGGGACGCGGGCACGACCCGAACCGCGTGGCGAGCCCAACGCTCCCGAAGCCTTGCGCTTTCCACGTGTTTCGGTCGACTTCCCATGCTCACCACGCCGGTTTGACGAAGTCGATCTTATCACAGCAGCATGCTGTCCGGCCTGTCGATCGGGGTATCCGACCGTCCACGCCCGGCAGGAGATTCGGGCAAAGACGAGGGACGGGCCCCTGCGGGATGGCACGCGTTCCCGGTCAGACGACGGCAGGACGCACCGGACACAGGCGGCGTGGTCGTCGAACGATTGCTGCCCGCCTCGGGACGCGATGGAGGGCAATCACGCGGATGGGTCGGGCTGCCCACGCGGACCTCACCGGGCCGGTTCGAACGCCCTCCAACGACGCTCCTCGCCGCGGCATCCCTCAGCGCGTGTTTCACAGTGACATCGCCACGTCATATCCAGCGCGCGTGGCGTCCAGAACCTGCGCCGGGCTTGCGGCGTCACCAATCACGTGAACGGTCACCCCGCGGCTCTTCAAGAGCGTCGACAGCGGCTCGACGGAACGGCTCCCCACCGCCACAATCACCATGTCGAACCTGCCCAGGCTCTTCGGTCCGTCCGGCTCTGCCTGCACGGTCGCTTCGCCGTCCGTCACCGCCGTCAACTTCGTATTCGTCAAGATGGTCACCGGCAACGAGGCCAGACGCTTCATCGTCAGCTTTCGCGTGACGGCTTCCATGTCCCGGGCGACCTCGCCGAGCGCCTCCACGACCACGGTTTCCACCCCGCGCAGCCCGAGATAGTCCGCCAATTCGATCCCTACCATCCCGCCACCGACGACCAGGGCACGCTGCCCGAGCGGCGCTCTTCCGGTGAGCACATCCGCGCCAGACCAGGCAGTTTGCAACCCTGGCACGGGCAGGCGAGCCGGCTCGGACCCGGTGGCGATCACCACCACGTCGGGCCTCAAGTCCATCACGGCGTCGACCGTGGCCTCCACGCCGGTCTTCCGGTCGATAGGCGCCCGTTCGGCGCGCGCAACCAAGGCGTCGAAAGGACGGCGCATGGCCTCTTTGCCCGGCGACAGGAAGCTGAGCGCAAACTGGCCTCCTAGCTTTTCCTTCTTCTCGAGGAGGGTCACGCGGTGCCCGCGGTCGCTCGCCGTGATGGCGGCCTGCAGCCCAGCAGGTCCACCGCCCACGACCACGACGTGCCGACGCACGGAGGCTGCCGGCGCGGCGTCGTCTTCGCGCCCTATCGACGGATTGACGATGCAGCCGATGGGGCCCCCTTGCTTGACCTTGGCAAGACACCCCTGCAGACAACCACCACAAAGCTGAATCGAGTCTTCCCGGCCCGATCGCATCTTGGCAGGCAGATCCGGGTCCGCGAGAAGCGACCGCCCCAGCGCCACGGCGTCGACCTGCTCGCTTCCAATCAGCTCGCGAACGCGGGCCGGATCCCCGAGGCGTCCCGCCACGATCACCGGACCGCCGACCGCCTGTCGGATCCGCCCCGCCAGCTTCTCGTTGACCCCTTCGACCAGACTCATGTGCTGGTAGTACCAGGACGGTGCGTCGCACGCCGTACCGGTCACCACGTGGATGGCGTCCGCGCCCCATGCACGCGCCCGACGTGCAAGCTCGATGGCGTCGTCGATCCCCAATCCGCCCTCCACACGCTCCTCGGCGGAGAGGCGCACGATCAGGAACCGGGACGGACCAAGCACGCCGCGCACGCCGCGCACGACACGCTCGGCAAATCGCCAACGTCCGTCGCCCGCAGGGCCGTATTCGTCCTGACGTCGATTCGTTCTGGGAGACAGGAACTGCGCGGCGAGGTAGCCGAGCCCGAGCTGCACCTCCACGCCGTCGAATCCAGCCTCGACCGCCCTGGCCGCCCCCTGCGCGAACCTGCCTTCGAGCTCGACGATGCGCTCGATCGTGAGCTCTCGCGGTGTCACGCCGGTCGCGGGACAAGCCACCGCGCTCGGGGCTTCAGGAAGCGTCCCACTCGCTTTCGGGTTCGCTGCCCTGCCCGCATGGTTGAGGTGTGCCACCGCCAGCGCACCGCCGCCGTGCATCGCATCGACGAGCACGCGAAGCCCAAGCACCTTGTCGTCGTCATCGATACCAAGCTGCTTCGGATGCTCCTTGCCGACGGGGTCCACGAACAACGGCTCGCTGATGAGCGTTCCCGTTTCCCCTTGGGCTCGGCGACGATAGTACGAGACATGGCGCGGTGAAACCTTGCCGTCAGCGCCGCCCAACGCTGTCTTGACGGGTGCGAGGAAGAACCGGTTGGGGACCCAACTGCTTCCGATCCGCAGCGGCTCGAACGGATTCGGGGACATGCACGGACTCCTTCCGTGTGCTGGCGTGGGTTGGAGATCTTGGCTGGTAAGTGGGTTCAGCGTGGCTCGACCGCGGTCAGGCCGGCCAGCACCTCATCCGGAATCCCACCGCCATAGGCCTTGCCTCCTGCCACGAACGTGGGCGTCTCGCGAATCCCGAGCTTCTGAGCGTCGGCCACATCGCGCGCCAAGGCCTGGTTCACGCTCGGGTCTTCCAAACAGGTGCGAAACGCGACGTCATCGAGACCCAAGGCCTGGCACATCGCGGTTACACAGGTCTGCCGCTCCGACATCTGCTCGCGGTGATGAAACAGGTAGTCGTGCGCCTCCCAGTACCGCCCTTGACGTCCTGCGCAGATGGATGCCCGCGCGAGCTGGCAGGACCGGGAAGCGCCGTCCGCCTTGTCGACCACGCCCTCCGCCGTGCGGGGCAGATTCCGGATGTAGATACGAACCTTGTCGGGGAATCGCGTGAACAGCCGCCGCAGGAACGGGCAGGCTTCGCAGCACCGGGGGCACTGGAAGTCGACGAATTCGTCGATCTCCAAGGCAGGCCGCGCGGCCCCCATCCAGGGGCGTCCATCCTCCGTCACCCCGGTCCGAAGCCACGACAGATCCCCGGACACGCCCCCACCGTCCAATGGCGTGCTGAGCACCGTTGCCCACTGCATCGCCGCGCCGACAGCCGGCGCGGAGACGACTGCAGGCGCCGATGGCACATCAACCTTCCCCGCCTGCACGGCTCGCTTCGCAAGCACGAGCAGCACAACCCCTGCCACCAAGACCACCGCGGCGGCGACCAGCGTACTGACTCCGACCGGAAGCCGACGTTCATTGTCTGGAGCCGCTTCGCTCATGGGCCTGTCTCCCTTCGGGTGCTTCGCGCATGGGTTGGAACAACCTACCGCGCCGGGCACTTCGCGGCGCTCGATCCCGTGTCCGGCCATCAGCGCAGGTTTGTGTTGCGTCCATCTCCTACTGCAGGTCCAAGCACGAACCAAGCCAGTCGGACGGTCGGGGCATATCGGTGCATGGCAGCAATCGTCGCCTCTCGCATGCGCATGCTGGGCGCCGGTGCGGTCGCTGCCATGCTACGGTCCGGGGCCGGTCGGTCGCACGGGCGCGACGCTTCAAGGCGTCGGCTGTCCCTCGAAGTTCCTGGGCTCCTTCGCGCATCGGTTTTCCCGACGAGGCCCTGTGCCGCGTCATGGGCCCCGCGCCAGACAGCCGGCCATCCGAGGCCGTCGCTCCGCGAACCGGTCGGGGCTGCGCGTTCCGACCTGACGAACTTGACGACGCGAATGCGCCGCGCCACGCGATCGGGGACCAGGTTGCCCGGCGGCGGCTTCCTGGCTGTGGCGTGGGCATTCGTTCCACCAGGTGATGAGGCTCGCCTGGCGCGGCTTCTCCGCTTGAACCACCCCGATGTGGGGTCGATAGCTTCTACCGGCAGGAAGTGCTCGTCACGACCAACCTGGTGCAAGCCGGAAGACCCGAGGGCGCAGGTCGGATTTCAGGAGGTTCGCGGATGAACACCCCCTGCTCAATCGCCGCTGCAATGCTGGCCTTGGGGCTTCTCGTCACCCGTTCCAACGGGCACCTCGCAGCGTTCATCGTCGCGACCGTCGTGATGCTCGTGGTCGCGCCGCGGTTGACGCGCTACGTGGTCCGAACCACAGGCGGCAGGGTGAGCGAGGCCGAGATCAACTTCGTGCTCTTCTTGATGTTCGGCCTGGGCGGCATGGCCCACGCGAGCGGAGGCGAGCCCATCCTGCCGGCGTACCTGGTGGGCATGGTGCTGGACGGAACGTTCCTGCGAGAGCGCCAGCTCGTCTCAAACATGATGACGCTCGCGTTCACGGTCCTGACGCCCTTCTCCCATCCGGGCCAGGACGTTCGTCGTAGCCGGTGCGGTGGTGAGCAGCGCGGGGCTCATCGCGCTTGTGCTGGGAGCCAAGGTCCTGAGGAAGTTCGCGGGGGTGGGGCCGCTCACGCGAGCCTTTCGATTCCCTGGACGCGAGGGGATGTACACCACCCTCTTGATGAGCGCCGGGCTGATCTTTGGGACCATCTCGGCGCTGTTCGGGCTGCATCACGGGGTCATCGGCCGCAGCCAGCACACGGTGCTCGTGACGGTTGTACTCTTGAGCGCGTTCGTTCCGACACTCATTGCGCAACAGTTCTTCAAGCCGAAGGTGGAAGACCATCTGGCGCGCGACCAAGCGGAAGCGGCCGCACGGGCAGTCGTCTGGCAAGCGGAATCACAGGCAGCCGCCAAGACCAACTGAAGCGGGCTTGCGCCCACAGGGAGGCACCCATGACATCGGAGACTTGGGGTTCCAGCAGCGACGCCAGACGCGTTCGCATCGATGTCAGCACGGCTGCACTGCGTCAGCCCGGGTTCCGATCCCCTGCCCTTTCCCCCGCCCGAGGTGCCGAGAACTTGGCCCGCCGAAACGACCGCTTTGCGGGAGGCGGGGCGTCGAGCCATCGAGGCGCTGCTGGATCAGATCGAAGCGCAGAGCTGTTGCAAGACCAACCCCTGTGCCCGTAGTCGACATCCAGCGTGCCAGACAACACGTCCGGGAAACGGGGCACAAGCTCACGTCCGACAAGAACGCCGTAGGCGCATGGGTCGCTCTGCATATCCGCGCGGTCGACGAAGGCGGCGCACTGGGGGCCGTCCTCGATCTGACCGAGCAACGACAACGGCCAACGAGCACCGAGCAGCGCTGTCGATCGTATTGAACCTGGCTGAGGGCGCCGGCGAGCTCAGCCCGAGCCAGAAGGCCCGCTTGGATCGGCTGGCGCTTCGATCGGCCACCGAGTGCGCCGCGACCGTCGACGCAAGCACCGCGCTTGGTGCGGCCGACGGTCCAACAGCCGCGCTGGGACGCAAGTAGATGTTCGCCACCGTGCGGATGCTGAGCGGCATGGTGCAGAACCTCGAGACCCGTGCGCCCCGCAAGACACGACGCAGCCAGCCCGGCTCGCCGCACCCTTGCCGGTGCGTCGGGAAAGGGAAGGGGCAGGGGAAAGGGCAGGGGCAGGAACCGAAGTCATCTCGTTCGCAAGGCGAACCATCCGCACCGTGTCCGACGCGATCCCGGTCGAGGCGGTCATGACCCAAGACGTGGTCACCGGGCTCAGAGACTCCCCGATCCACGACTTGGTCGACCGGATGAGGAAGCATTCGCTCAGGGCAGTCCCGTCATCGATGCCGGAATCGTGGTGGGGATGATCACCAACTCCGGTCTGGTGAGCCGGGCGCACTTCGGTGTGCACCTGACGCTGCTGCCGGGTCTGCCGCCGGCCGAGCAGGCCAAGCAACTGGAGTCGCTCCCGCGGCGCACGGCCGACGAGGTCATGTCCACGCCACCGGTGGTCGTGGCGATGAACGCGCCCCGGAGCGAAGCGGCCGAAACCATGGTCCGGCGAAGGCTCAAGCGGCTGCCGGTCGTCGACAATCGAGGAGCGCTCGTCGGCATCTTGAGCAGGGTGGACCTGCTGCGGACGGTCGCGGGTTTCGGAACGACCGATCGCCGCGACCGGCCCGCCATCGGTCTCAACGGCGATGCGCCCGTCTCGACGATCATGCGGGAGGACGTGCCCACGGTTCACTGGGATTCGCCGCACAACGAGGTCGTCCAGGCCGTGGTCTCCACTCGCTTGAACCGCGCACTCGTCGTGGACGCCGATCGACGGGTTCTCGGTGTCGTCAGAGCACGATCGGTCCTGAAACGCGCGACACCGTCGCTGCGTACCAACCTGCTGCGGTCGCTCATGCAGCGGTTGCCATTCCTGCGTCCCAGCGCCGACGAGCGGGAAATCGAGCGGCATGCGGCAGCGCACACGGCCGGTGACTTGATGAGCGATAGCGTGCTCACCGTGGGCCCCAACGAGCGTGTGCGTGATGTGGTCGCCCAAATGGTGGAAGGCGGGCGCAAACTCGTGGCGGTCGTGGACGAACATGGCTGCCTGCTGGGGGTAGTGCACCGAGCCGACATGCTCCGGGGCATCATCGAAGCGCACGAGTGAACGCCGTCCCGAGCCACGATCGCATGCCCGTGGGCGACCCCATCCGGAGCAGCATCGCCCCCCATCGCAGCATCGTGCAGGGAGGGATGGCCGCCGCACGCCGGTCATGAGCAACGTCGGTCCATCCGGCGGGCACGAACGTGGCGAAGTCCCGCTCGTGTTCATCGCAGCGCACGCTCGGGAACGCCATGAAGCACGGTTGTGGTGACATCCGAGGGACCGACGCAACCACGGGCGAGACGAGCCTGGTCGTCGACAGGGACACGTTCGTCACAAACCTGGTTGATCGCACGATCGCAGGCCAATCCGTCATGATTCATGCGGCGCCTGGAAGCGGGAAGACCACCGTGCTCGCCGCCACCAGCGAGCGTCTGCTGCGGCGTGGTATCCGCGCACGGCACGACCGCAAGCACCTCGCACGCGATCGATCTCACGCGCGCCCTGGCCCCCGCGTACCCGGGCATCGCGTACGACTTGGCCCAGCGCATCATCCGCGGCAGGTTGCGCGACGCTGCCCAGGAACGTCCCGGGGCGCTCCTGCTCGATCACTTCCAGGCGCGCGGCACCGCGGTGAAGGGGGTTCTACGGTCGTTGCGCGGGACCCGGCTGGGTGTCGTCGTCGCCTTCGACACGTTCTCCGAGCGTGACCACGCCGCCTTGCGCGCGATGTGCTTGAGCTCGATCGAGCTCCAGGTTCCGCCGCTGGCTCGGCGTCACCAACGCAAGCTGTGGCTGCGTTGGACCCATGCTCGCGGGATCTCGCTGTCCGACGCCGACACGGATCTCGTGCTCGATCTCGCCGAAGGAAGGCCCGGCTACCTCACAGCCATGGCAAGCTTGCTCGCCGACCGGTCTCGATGGAACGGGTCCAGGCCGATGGTGCGTGCTTGCCACGTCGATGTCATCGCGAAGCTCGCGCTGTCATGCGTCACGCCGGGCATGGCTCGGGATCCTCGCTAGGCACGGATCGTGGTGCGGCGCGGCCGACTGCCGGCGCCACGGACGCCGGAGACGTCGTCGTGATCCGGGGTCAGCAGTGCCCGCCACGGCGCCGGGTCGAGCATGGACGCGGCCACCGCGGGCGAGCCGCGCTTGCCTCACGCAGCAACGTCCGCGATCACCGCCAGGTGAAGCGCAAGCATCGTGCTAACATGCGTCGTCATGACCAAGCGCCTCGACCCCAAAGTCGACGTGGTCTTCAAGATCCTGTTCGCGGCCCCCGAGAACCGCGACCTGCTCTGCTCGCTGCTGACCGCGGTGCTCGTGCCATCCTCGCCCATCGCCTCGGTGCAGGTGCTCAACCCCGAGATGCCCAAGGAGCTGGTGACCGACAAGGGCGCCGTGCTTGACCTGCATGTCAGGCTCGCCGACGGACGGCAGATCGACGTC
>Ga0209018_1001469_pt1 | contig 18839 bp, 19 predicted proteins | sample YNPBryBLVA2012_FD_185814 | JGI IMG/M metagenome (GOLD analysis project Ga0209018, IMG submission 185814) | Anoxygenic and chlorotrophic microbial mat microbial communities from Yellowstone National Park, USA - YNP Bryant BLVA 2012 (SPAdes)... ...
CTTCGAGGACCTGGAGATCCGCCGACCCGACCGCTTCCTGGAGGCCGCCGGAGCCACGGCCGCCGAGACCATCGGCCAAGTGATCGCGCGCATCGACCCCGTCCTGGCGGAGGTCCAACCCGACGCGTTCCTCGTGCTCGGCGACACGAACAGCTGCCTGGCCGCCATCCCCGCCAAGCGGCGCAAGATCCCCATCTTCCACATGGAGGCCGGAAACCGCTGCTTCGACCAGCGCGTGCCCGAGGAGATCAACCGACGCATCGTCGACCACATCAGCGACATCAACCTCCCCTACAGCTCCATCTCGCGCGAGTACCTGCTCCGCGAGGGGCTTCCGCCGGACCGGGTGATCAAGACGGGCAGCCCGATGTACGAGGTGTTGCACCACTACATGCCCAAGATCCGCGCCTCGTCGGTCCTCGAGCGGCTGGGACTGGAACCGCGCGGCTACTTCGTCGTCAGCGCGCACCGGGAGGAGAACATCGACTCGCCGCAGCAGTTCCGCAACCTCGTGGGATCCCTGCGCGCCGTCGCCGCCGAGTTCGGCCTCAGGATGATCTTCTCCACGCACCCGAGGACCCGCAAGCGGATCGAGGCCGAGGGCGTCCAGCTGCCGCCGCAAGTGGAGCTGATGAAGCCGCTGGGACTCTCGGACTACGTCCGGCTCCAGATGGAGGCCGCCGCCGTGCTGTCGGACAGCGGGACGATCACCGAGGAGTCCTCGATCCTCAACTTCCCCGCCGTCAACATCCGCCAGGCGCACGAGCGGCCCGAGGGCATGGAGGAGGCCGCCGCCGTGCTCACCGGCCTCGAGCCGGACTCGGTGCTGCGGGGCCTGCGGCTGGTGATGGGCCAGAGGCGCGGGCCGGAGCGCGACCTGCGCATCGTCGCCGACTACGACGTGCCCAACGTGTCCGAGAAGGTCGTCCGGATCATCCATAGCTACGTGCACTACGTCAACCGAACCGTCTGGTCGAAGGCCTGAGGCTTGCGCATCGTCCTGCTCACCCAGTACTTCCCCCCGGAGCCGACGCAGCTCTACGGCGAGCTGGCGGTCGGCCTGAAGGAGCTGGGCCACGACGTGGTGGTGGTCACGGGCTACCCGAACTGGCCCTCCGGGCGGATCTACGAGGGCTACCGCAACCGCTGGCGCCAGTGGGACGAGCATCAAGGCGTGCCCGTGCTGCGTCTGAAAACCTTCGCCGACCATTCCAAGTCCCGCGCGAGACGGGTGCTGAACCTCTTCTCCCTGGCCTCCTCGTTCTCGGTGCTGGGGCCTTGGCTGGTTCGGCGCCCTTCCTGCATCCACGTGGTGCAACTGGCGACGCTGTGCGCCTCCGCCCGATGGGTGGGCGGCCTCTGGCGCGTTCCCCATACGCTGGAGATTCAGGACCTGTGGCCGGAGACGCTCGCCGCCACAGGGATGGTCTCCTCGGCGCGAGCGCTGGCCGCCGTCGGCCGCCTGTGCGACGCCACCTACCGCTGGGCCAGTCGGATCCGCGTGATCTCCCCTGGCTTCCGCGAGAACCTCGCCGGCAAGGGCGTGCCGACCGACAAGATCGAGGTCATCGAGAACTGGGTGGACACCGACTTCTACCGCCCCTGCGAACCCGACCCGGCCCTGGCCGAGCGCCTGGGGCTGGCCGGAAGGTTCAACGTGCTGTACGCCGGGAACATCGGCCTGATGCAGGGCTTGGGCTCGCTTCTGGACGCCGCCGCGCTGCTCCGAGACCGCCCGGAGATCCAGATCTGCCTCGCGGGAGATGGGGTCGAGCGGGAGGCGCTGGAGCGCCGCGCCAAGGAGGAAGGGCTCTCCAACGTCCGCTTCCTCGGAAGCTTCAAGACCAGCGAGATGACGCCGGTCTACGCGCTGGCAGACGCGCTGCTGGTCCACCTTCGCCGGGACCCGCTCGCCGCGATCACCATTCCCCACAAGGTGCAGTCCTATCTGGCGGTCGGCAAGCCGATCGTGTGCGCGCTCGAGGGCGACCCCAGGCGCGTGGTGGAGGATGCCGGGGCCGGCTTGGCTTGCCCACCCGAGGACCCGGCGGCCATGGCCGAAGCCATCCGCAGGCTCGCCGACATGCCGGACTCCGACCGTCGCGCGCTCGGCGCCCGAGGCCGGGAGGCGGCCCTGCGCCGCTTCGACCGACGAGCGCAGATCGCGAAGGTCGAGCGGATGATCCGGACCGCCGTCGAGGGCGCCTGACCTACAGCCTGGCTTCGTCCCGGCGGCTCGCCCCGTTCGTCTCCGAGGCCCGCCGGTGCAGACCCAGCTGCACGGGCATCTGCTTGGCGAACAGGTCCACCGTCCAGTCCGTCACGATCGAGAGCTTTCTGCCGAGCGTGGGCACCTTCAGGAGATACACCGTCCGGTACAGGAACCAAGCGGGGAAGCCAGCGATCCTCAGGCCGAACACCTCCGCCACGGCCGTGCGGCAACCCAGCGCCGCCAGCGACCCGCGGGAACGGAACGCGAACGGCCGAAGGGGCGCGCCCCGCACCGCAAGGGCGATGTTCCGGGCGGCGTGCTCGCCCTGGCGCGTGGCCACCTGGGCCGTCGCCGGGTAACCGTGGCCGTCAGGCTGGGGCACGAAAGCCGAGTCGCCGACCGCCCACACGTTGTCGAAGCCCTTGACCCGCAGGTCCGGTCGGGTCTCGACGTAGCCCTGCTCGTTCTTCGGCAGATCCTGGCAGCCCGCCAGCAGCGGGTTGGGCGCGATCCCCGCGCACCAGGCGACCGTGCGCGATGGCAGCCAGGTGCCGTCCGAGAGCTCCGCCCCGCGGCGGTCCACCCTGGCCACGGTCCGCCCGGTGGCGAAGCGCAGCCCGCGCCGCTCGAGGTGCGCCCGGGCGTAGTCCGCAAGCTTCTCCGGCAGGGCCGGAAGAATCCGCGAGCGCGCCTCCACGACCACGACGTCCACGTCGTCGGGGTCCAGCTCGGGATACGAGCGGCAGGCGTCGCGCAGGAAGTCCTGATACTCCCCCGCCAACTCCACCCCGGTGAAGTTCGCGCCGACCACCACCACGCGGAGCAGCTCCCGCCGCAGCTCCGGGTCCTTGGCCATCGAGGCCCGCTCCAGCAACGAGATGCCGTGGTCACGCAGGCTGGCCGCATCCGCGATCGTCTTCAGCTCGAATCCGTGCTCCCGCAGCCCGGGCACCGGAGGAAGCCGGGTGACGGACCCGAGCGCCAGCACCAGGTGGTCGTAGCGCATCGACCAAGCCGGCTCGTCCTCCGTAGAAAGGTGGACCCTGCTCCGCTCCAAGTCCAAGCCCGTCACCTCCGCGTAGACGAAGCGTCCCTTGGGGAGGAAGCTGCGCGCAGGGACCACCACGTGCCTCGGCTCCAGGGTGCCGGCCGCGACCTCCGGCAGGAGCGGATAGAACAGCAGATAGTTGTTTCGATCGACGAGCACCACCTCCCACTCGTCGGCGGGAAGCAGACGGGACAGGCGCGCGGCCGCGGCGCTCCCCCCGAAGCCGGCACCCAGGACGATCGCGCGCTTCTTCTCCGTGTCTCGCTCTACGCGCCCGGCGGGCATCTGTGGCGGGTCCGCGGAACGTTCGGGTACAACACGTCGGACCGGAGGGGTCGCATAGTGGTCTAGTGCGCCGCACTCGAAATGCGGTGAGGTCTCACGGCCTCCGTGGGTTCGAATCCCACCCCCTCCGCCAGAATCGCCCCCTTTTGCCGGAATCCTCAGTCGATCGGTGGCCGGGCCCTTCCGCACAAGCCCGCCGACCGCTCCAGAATGGGCCGTGCAGAGGCTCCAGATCGCCCCGGACCGCCGAACCCTCGCGCTGGAGGACGGCTCGCCCTTCTTCTGGCAGGCCGACACCGCCTGGGAGTTGCTCCACCACGCCACCCGGCCCGAGATTCTGCGCTACCTCGACGTGCGCGCGGAGCAGGGATTCAACGTGGTGCAGACCGTCTTCGTGTCCGAGCTGGAGGGGCCGTTCGTGCCCAACGCCGAGGGGAACCTGCCGCTCGCCGACCTGGACGACCCCGCGCCGAGCGAGGGCTACCTGGACCTCCTGCGCTTCCTCCTCGACGAGGCCGAGGCCCGCGGCATCCGCGTGGCCCTGCTGCCCACCTGGGGCTCCTAGGCGCACGAGGAGAACCACCCGCTGTTCCGGAACCGGCGCATCTTCCACGAGGGCAACGCCGAGACCTACGCCCGCAGGCTGGCCGAAGCCATGGGAGACCGGCCGAACGTGGTGTACGTGCTCGGCGGCGACCGGGACCCCAAGGCGGCGCCGGACGTCTGGCGGGCCATGGCGCGCGGCATCCGCTCGGTGGTCGGCGATCGAGGCCTGATCACCTACCACCCCTACGGTCCGTGCACCTCGTCCGATCCGTTCCACCGGGAGGATTGGCTCGACTTCAACATGGTCCAAACCGGCCACACTCGGGAGGCCGATCCGGCCGATTGGGTCCGGCGCGACTGGCGCCTCGATCCGCCCAAGCCGGTGATCGACGGCGAGCCCGCGTACGAGAACATCCCGGACCGCCTGGACCCGCGCAACGAGCTGCTGAGCGACGCCGACGTCCGCCGCCACTGGCACGCGGCCGTGTTCGCCGGCTCGGCGGGCATCACCTACGGCTGCAACAACGTCTGGATGGTCTGGGATCCCAAGTGGGAACCGATCTCCGAGGTCGTTCCTCCACCGTTCCTGGGCGCCGACCGACCGTGGCTGGAGGCGCTTCGCCTGCCGGGCGCCGGCCAGGTCCGCTGGCTCCAGGGGCTCTTCGCCAGCCGCAGCCTGATCGGGCGCCGGCCCGAGCCGCTGATCGGCGGGCGCTTGGCGCTGCACGGGGACGAACCCAAGCCTTGGACGCTCGTCTGGGTTCCGTTCGGCGGGGAGGTCCGCCTGACCGCGCGGTTCGACCCGTCCCGCCTGGCGTGGCACGACCCCCGCACCGGCGAGCAGCTGCCGGCCGAGAACTTGGGACCCTCAGATCGCAGAATCCGCGTCCAGGCGCCGGACGACCGCGACTGGGTGCTCTGCTTGGACGCCTGAGCCGCCCCTACCGGACCCGAGCCCCCTCGGGCGCCTCGCGGTCGGGCTGCAGCAGGATCGCTCCGCCGTCCTCGTCCACGGCGGCGAGCAGCATGCCCTGGCTCTCCGTGCCGCGCAGGGTGGCGGGCTTCAGGTTGAACACCACCACCACCTGCCTGCCGATCAGGTCCAGCGGGTTGTAGTTCTTCCGGATGCCCGCGACGATCTGGCGCTTCTCCTCGCCGACCATGACCTGGAGCTTGAGCAGCTTGTCGCTGCCCTCCAGGGCCTGGGCCTCCAGCACTCGCGCCACCCGAAGCTCCACCTTCAGGAACTCCTCGATCGAGATCTCCGGCAGGGGAGCCTCCTCCTTCTTCGAGGGCTTCGGCTTGGCCGCCTGCTGTTGCTGGGGCGCCGGAGCCGGTGCGGCCTTGCGCACGTCCAGACGCGGGAAGATCGGCTTCGGCTGGCGAAGTGCCGCTCCGGGAGCCAGCGATCCGCCTTGGCGGAGGCCCCCCCACTCTGGCGCGCCCTCCAGCCCCAGTTGCTCGGCGATGGCCTTGGCCGTGTTCGGCATGTAGGGAGCGACCATCGCCGACGCGACCGCGAGACTCTCGAGCATCGATCGCACCACCGACCCCAGCGCCGGGTCCTGGTTCTTGGCGAGGTTCCAGGGCGCGCGGGTGTCGATGTACTTGTTTAGAAACCGCACCAGGCCCCAGGCAGCCTCCGCGGCGCGCTCCAGGCGGTAGTCGTCCATGGCGGCCTCGTACGCGTCCAGCGCCTGGCCGATCGCCTGCCGAGCCTCGTCCTCCAGCGGGGCGTCCGGCACGACGCCGCCCACGAAGCGGTGCGCCATCGCCAGGCTGCGGTTCAGCGCGTTGCCCAGGTCGTTGGCCAGGTCGCTGTTGTACCGGCGGTCGAACTCCTCGTAGCTGAAGTTGCCGTCGTTCTCGTAGGGCATCGTGCTGAGCAGCTGGTAGCGCACCGCGTCGATCGCGATCTCCGGCGCGCATCCGGAGCGCTCGGCCAGCTCCTGTGCGAGCTCCAGCGGGGGCACGACGTTGCCCTTGGACTTGCTGATCTTCTCGCCGCTGAGCAGGATCCACCCGTGCGCGACGAGCGCCTTCGGGGTCGGCAGTCCCGCGCCCATCAGCATCGCCGGCCAGAGCGTGGCGTGGAACCGCGCCAGGATGTCCTTGCCCAGCCACTGCACATCGGCCGGCCAGATCTCGCTCCAGTTCGGGTTGTCGGGCCATCCGCTGGTGGTCAGGTAGTTGATCAGCGCGTCGAACCACACGTAGATGACCTTCGACTCGTCCCCGGGCACCGGGATGCCCCAGCCGGGGTTGCGCCGGGAGATGCACATGTCGCGAAGCCCCTGCCGGATGAACGAAAGCACCTCGTTGCGCCTCGTCTCCGGGATGATGCGCATCTCGCCGCTCTCGATCAGCTTCAGCAACGGCTCCTCGAAGGCGCTCAGCCGGAAGAAGTAGTTCTCCTCCTGCACCCAGCGCACCTCGTTGCCGTCCGGGCTCTTCCCGTCCACCAGGTCCTCCTCGCGGTAGAACGTTTCGGTCGAGACGTCGTACCAGCCCTCGTAGGTGCCCTTGGTGATGTGGCCGTTCTCCTGCAGCTTCTGGAAGAGCGCCTGGGTGGTGCGCACGTGCCGCTCGCTGGTGGTTCGCACGAAGTCGTCGTACTCCATCCCCAGGCCGCGGTAGATCGTCTCGAAGCGCCCGGCGATCTCCGCCACGAACTCCTTGGGGTCGCGGCCGGCCCTCTCGGCGGCCTCCTTGATCTTCAGGCCGTTCTCGTCGGTGCCCACCACGTACCACACGTCGTCCCCGCGCAGCCTGCGGTACCGCGCCACCACGTCGCCCGCCAGGTTCGTGAGGGTGTTGCCGATGTGCGGAACGGCGTTGACGTACGGGATGGCGGTGACGATGCAGAAGCGCTTGGCCATGGAGGCCAGTTTACCGGAGCCTTCCCGGACGCCTCACTCGGGCGCGGCGGCCCGCTCCAGCCGATCGCGGACCGCGTCCCAGTGCGCCGTCGCCGGGGGCCGCTCCACGTAGATCGCCTCCGGCCTGCGCGCGTCGAGCGTGTGCAGCGCAGCGTACAGCGAGGCCCCATAAGGCCCGGGGTCCTTGGGCATGCGGATCTGGTTCGGACCGCTCGGCTCTCCGAACACCAGCGCGAACGAGCCCTCCGGCGCGCGGTCGACCAGCACCAGCCGAGCGTGCGGCGCGTAGTGTCGGGGGTAGGTGCCCGGCGCCCTCCTCGGCCCCTTGGAGCCTCCCGGCGGCACGGTGCCGAGCGGCCGGCCGATCGCCGCTTGGATCTCGCCCCGCGTCACCGCGCCGGGCCGCAGCACCTTGGGAGGGTCCTCCACCAGGTCCACCACGGTCGACTCCAGCCCGACCACGCACGGACCGCCGTCGAGCACAAGGTCGGTCTTGGCCAGCAGCTCGGGGTCGAGGTGCTCCACCCGGGTCGGCGACAGCCGCTGGAACGGGTTCGCGCTCGGCATGGCCAAGGGCTTGCCCGTCAGCGTGATCAGCGAGGCCGCAACCGGATGCTTGGGGTACCGCACCGCGACCGTCGGCAGGCCTGCGGTCACGATGTCCGGAATCAGGTCGGACTTCGGCAGCACCATCGTGAGCGGCCCGGGCCAGAACCGCTCGGCCAGCCTCCGCGCGTCGGGCGACACGTGCGAGGCGATCCGATCCAGGTCCTCCAAGCAGGCGATGTGCACGATGAGCGGGTTCTCCCGCGGGCGCCCTTTGGCCTCGTACAGACGGGCGACGGCCTTCGGGTTGGTCGCGTCGGCCGCGACGCCGTACACCGTCTCGGTCGGCACAACGACCAAGCCGCCCTTGGCCAGCACCGCCGCGGCCATGGCCACGTTCTCCAAGGTCGGCTCCACGGCCCTCAACCCAGCTCCTCCCCGCCGCACCCGATGCTGAGCAGCATCTCGCGTCGCGGCGCGCGGCGCCCCAGCCACCACTCGAGCGACCGAGCCCCTTGGGCGGCGAGCAACGGTCGGCCGTCGACCGTCCTCAACCCGAAGGAGGCCGCCTCGCGCAGGAACGGCGTCGGACCGTCGCCGTACATCAGGTCATAGGCTACCGCATCCGCCGGAGCCCGTCCCCAGTCCACGCCCACCGACGCCCCGTGCAGCCCCGCCGAGGTGGTGTTCACCACCAGCGCGCAGCCGCTCGGGTCCGGCGCCGCCAGCAGCTCCGCGTCCAACCCGACTTCTCGGACGAGCGCTTCGGCCCGATGGGGGGTCCGGTTCCACAGGGCCAGGCGGAAGCCGGCCTCCTGCAGCGCCGCCGCCACGGCCCGCGCCGAGCCTCCCGCGCCGAGCAACAGCGCGCGGCTTCCGGCGGGGATTCCGAGCGGGCCGAGCGTGTCCAGGAACCCGGGCCCGTCCGTGTTCGTGCCCTCCAGGCTCGGTAAGCGGACTGTGTTGACAGCCCCCACCCGCAGGGCGAAGGCGTCCACCCGGTCGCAGGCGGCCAGCGCCTCCGCCTTGTGCGGCACCGTGCAGTTCACCCCGACGTAGCCCAGCTCCGACAGGCGCGCCAGGCACGCGGCCACCTCGCCCGGCGGCACCCGGATGGCGAGGTAGGTCCGGTCCAGGCCGAGCGCGCGCAACGCCGCCGCGTGCATCCGTGGCGAGAGGCTGTGGCCCACGGGGTCGCCGATCACGGCGAAGTCCGCCCGCGGAGCCTCGCGCCACTCGAAGAACCGAGTCATGCCATGTCCTTGCGAAACGTCCACAGCCTCTGCCCGTTGAAGTTCCACAGCGCGACCGCCACCGTGGCCACGCCCGTGGCCAGCGCCCAGCTGAGCTTCGGGTGCCCCGGCACGACGGCCATCAGCGCCGAGGAGATCAGCACGTTCAGGCCCATGCCGATGAGCGCCACGAGGAAGAACTTGGCGATCTGGCGGTGCAAAGCCTCCAGTCCGAGCGCCCGGAACGTCCACTTCCGGTTCCAGTAGTAGCTGTTCAGGATCGCCAGCACCGTCGTCGGCACCTTCAGCAACGGGAAGCTGGCCTCGTAGTACGCCTCGCCGTTCATCGGCGCGCCCGGGCGGAAAGTCTCCAGCACCCATCGGCCCAGAGCCTGGCTGAGCGTCCCGTCGCCCCACGGCACGTGGAACATCAGCACGTAGTGCAGTCCGACGTCGATGACGGTGGACAGCGCCCCGACCAGGCAGAACTTGATGAACTGCCGAACGATCCTCCTGCCCAACAGCCCCGCGACGACGCTCAACGCTCCCCCTCCAGCGCACGGTCCAGCCAGTGTCGAAGAATCTGCTCCCCCAGCCGGCTGATCTTGGTTCCCACGAACTCCCTGTCCGAAACCGGCCGCACCCAGATCGCCTCGATGCCCGCGCGCCGGGCGCCCAAGACGTCCGTGAACAGCTGGTCGCCCACCATGATCGTCTCCTCCGGACCGCGGCCGCACCGCTCCATGGCCATCAGGAACATCCGCCGGCTGGGCTTGAAGCGGTCGCGGACGTACGGCACGCCCAGGGCGCCGCACAGAGCCTCCAGGCGCTTGGGCCGCTTCGTGTTGCTGACCACGAACACCTGGAGCCCGGCCGCCAGCACGGCCCTGACCCACTCGGCCACGTCCGGCGGCACCTCCGTTCCCCTCCAGGCCAGCAGCGTGTTGTCCACGTCCAGCAGCAGCAGCCGCTTGCCGCTCCGGACGAGTTCGCGAGGGTCCACGCACAACACCGAGTCCACCGCCGCCGTAGGGCAGACGCCCCTCAGCAGGCGCGGCAGACGCTCCGGGTTGTAGCGCCCGGTGCGGAACGCGCTCACGGCGCCGCCCCCTGCAGCCCGGCCCGTCTCTTGGCGATGTTCCGACGATGCTCGTCGAACGTGCGCGCGAAGAGGTGCGTCCGGCCCTCCGGCCGCGCGACGTAGTACAGGTAGTCGTGCCGCTCGGGGTTCTCGGCGGCCTTCAGGCTGGCCAGGCTCGGGTTGCCGATCGGCCCTGGAGGCAGCCCGGCTCCCAGGTACGTGTTGTACGGATTCTGGACGGATCGGTACTCAGAGCGGGCGAGCGGACGCCACTCCTGCAGCGCGTAGTTGATCGTCGCGTCGATCTGCAGCGGCATCCCAAGGCGCAGCCGGTTCCAGATCACTCCGGCGATGCGCGGCCGCTCGGCGTCCACCGCTCCCTCCAGCTGCACCATGGAGGCCACGATCACGATCTGGTGCAGGTTGGCCGGCGGCCTGCGCCCCTCCAGAAACCGCTTCTCGAACGTCCTCAGCTGCCGCTCGATCACGGCCCGCGCGCCGAGCAGCGGCGGCAGGTCGTAGGTGTCGGGGTACAGGTAGCCCTCGAGCGACCCCTTGGGCAGGGGGAACGACACGGACCGCCGGAACTCGCTCGGCCGGGCGCACAGGCGCACGTACTCGTCCGCCGGGCAGACCTGCTTCTCCTCCAGCAGCCGAGCCGTCCGGGCGATCCACCAACCCTCGGGGATGCGCACCATCTGCCGCAGCGGCGAGCGCAGGTCCCGGCGGATCTGCTCGGCGTCCCGGCCCGAGCGGAACCGGTACGTGCCGCTCGCCACCGGGCCGGAGTCCCGACGCAGGGCGAGGTACAGCCGAAGGGCGACCGGGCTGCGCACGATGCCCCGCCTGCCCAGCTCGTTCAGCACGCTCTGCAGCGGCGCGCCCTGCTCGAAGCGCACCAGCCACTCCCGCCCCGGGGGCGCGGGCGCCAACAGCCACCGGAACGCCAGCGCTCCCGCCGCAACGGCGACGGCCAACCCGGCACCGAGCCAGACCAGCCTACGCCGCACCGCCACCCTCCGCGAAGAACCGCTCCAGGATGCGCGCGGCGGCCTCGCCGTCCTTCCGCCGTCTCGTCTCGGCGCCCTTCAGCCCGGCGCCCCGCATCGCCCGCTCCGCCTCCACGCTGGTCAGCCGCTCGTCGGCCAAGTGGACGTTCCACCCAAGCTCCCTCAGCCGATCCGCAAGCTGCCGGCAGACCCTCGCCATCCTCGTGTCGGAGCCGTCCTCCGCCAGGGGAAGACCCACCACGATGGCCTCGGCACCCTGGCGCTCCGCCTCGGCGCAGATCGCCCTCGCGTCGGCCGCCAAGGTGCCCGACGCCGGCAGAGAAGGCCTCGGCGAGGCCACGCCGAACCCCGACTCGCCCACCGCGAGCCCGATCCTCTTCGATCCGAAGTCCACGCCGAGCAGCCTCAACCTTGGAACGCCCCGATCAGCTCCTCGTGCACCAGTCCGTTGCTGGCGATGGCCTCGCGCGAGGGGTTGGCGCCACCCTCGAAGTCCGTGAACCGACCTCCCGCCTCCTCCACGATCACCTGCACGGACGACACGTCGTAGCGCTCAACGATCGGGTCCACCATCGCCTCGATGCGCCCGGTGGCCACCAGCGCGTGCCCGTAGGCGTCGCACCAGGTCCGCGTGGCCATCGCCCTCTCCGCGACGCGCAGAAAGCCCTCGAGCCGGCCGGTGCGCACCAGCCCCTTGTGGCTGCCCACCGACACCACCGCGCCGTCCAGGCTCTCGCGGCCGCTGACCCGCGCCGGCCTGCCGTTCCAGAACGCGCCCCCGCCGCGCTCGGCGTACAGAACCTCGCCCAGCGCAGGGAAGCAGGCCACGCCGAGGATCGGCACGCCGCCCTCCTCGAAGCTCAGCAGGGTCGCGTAGAGCGGAACGCCGCAGACGAACGACTTGGTGCCGTCGATCGGATCGATGACCCACCGCGTGCCGCCCGACCCGTCCCCGCCCTCCTCCTCGCCGTAGATCGCCTCGCCGGGGTAGGCCCTTCGGATCGCCTCTCGGATCAAACGCTCGGCTCCCCGATCGGCCTCGGTGACAGGCGTCCGGTCGGGCTTCAGGTCGATCGGCGTGCCGGTGCCGAACAGCCCCAGCGTGAAGCGCCCGGCCTTCCACGCGGCGTCCACGGCGAACTCGAGCCTCGGAGACATCGCTGGCAGTGTACCTTTCGGCATGCCCGGCGCCCGAAACGACGGAACCCCCGAGGCTGTCCGCCCGGGGGTTCCTCTCTTTGGCTGGGTTCCAGCCGGCTGCCCTCGACCCGTTCCAAGTTCCGCCGCGTTGGGCCGGCGGCCCCGGAGGACGGGATTCAGGCTACCGGTTGCGCCGCTTGCGCAGAGCCGCCGCCAGCCCGAGGGCCGCGAAGCCCATCGTCACCGGCTCGGGAACCGGGAAGTTCTGGCCGCCGCCGCCGCCGCCCTGCAACAGGCGCTGGCCCTGTTCCTGGTTGACCGGATCCAGATACACGTAGCCGTAGGTGGTCGACGGATCGTAGGTGTACTGGGTCGAGCCGAGGGTGATCTTCGTCTTGGCGATGTTGTCCCAGATCGCCACCGGGGTGTTCGAGCTGTCGGTGATCGTCGCGCCCATCAGGTCCCACAGCGCCAGCTGCACCTTGGCGTGCTCCGCCGCGTAGGGGTTCTTGTACTGCTGGGGGGTGATGGAGCCGTCGAACAGGATGTTCGCCAGCCACGCCGCCTTGTTCGCGTTGGCACCCAGCAGCGTGGAGAGCGACGCATTGTGCGCCTCCCAAGGATTCTGCGGCGTGCCGATCACCTCGTTCGGCGACAGGCAGTAGGCCCACCACGAATAGGTCTTGGACTGCGCCTGAGAAGGCGAAAGGCCGAGGTACACGCCCAGCAGGCCCGCCGTCACGGTGTGCGTCTGGCTGGCGTACGTGACCTTCCACGTGCCGCTCAGGTAGCTGCCGGGATCGGAGCTTCCGGCCCAGTACACCCACAACGCTTGGCTCTGGGCCGCGACGACCACGGCCGCGAGAGCGGTTGCGAAGAGTTTCTTCATATCCAACATGCCTCCTTTGAACGGGGAAGGAAACCCAACCATTTCCCTTCTTTCCCGCTCCCCATTGTATCAGGAAGTCCTGGATTTCGGCCGATCGATTGGAAAATCCCCGCAAAAACCCCTTGGGGACCGCCTCCGCGGCCAGTACCATCGGCCGAAAGTCCCATCCCGCGGCTTCCGGGTAACGTGGCTTCCATGGAGCAGCCGTTCGACCTGACCGGGCGCACCGCGCTCGTCACCGGAGGGGCCACCGGCATCGGCCAGGGAATCTCCCGGTGCCTGGCCCGCGCCGGCGCCAACGTGATCGTCGCGGGCCGCACCGAGGAGGCCCTCCGCGCCGCCGCCGAGGAGATCGGGGGAGCGTGGCGCGTGATGGACGTGCGCGACTTCCAGTCCATCCCGGACCATGTCGCGGAGATCGAGAGCGAGCACGGACCGATCGACATCCTCGTCAACAACGCAGGCAACCACCTTAAGAAGCCGGCCGTCGACACCACGGAGGAGGAGTTCCTCGCCGTGATCCACACCCACGTGACCGGCGCCTTCGCGCTCACCCGCGCCGCGGCCAGGGGCATGCTGGAGAGGGGCCGGGGCTCGATCCTCTTCACCGCCTCCATGACGTCCCTGATGGGCCTGCCGCTGGTCGTCGCGTACTCGGCGGCCAAGTCGGCGTACGTGGGCATGGTCCGCACGCTGGCCGTGGAGTTCGCCCCCCGCGGCGTCCGCGTGAACGCCATCGCGCCCGGGTTCATCCGCAGCGCCATCACCGAGAGGGCGCTGGGCCAGGACCCCGAGCGCAAGGCCAAGGTGCTGGGCCGGACCCCCATGGGGCGCCTCGGCGAGGCCGAGGACGTCGGCTGGGCCGCCGTCTACCTGGCCTCCGACGCGGCGCGGTTCGTCACCGGTGTCGTCCTGCCCGTGGACGGCGGCTTCAGCGTGGGCTTCTGACCCCTCCCGATCGCAGACCGCTCGCTCGGCTACGCGGCTCGGCCGCCGGCAGCGGCGGCCGAGCCGCCCTCCGATCCCCGTTTGCTCAAGCTGAGAGCCCTCTGGGAACCTGCGAGCCGCCCGGCTGTCGGCGGCGACCCGCGGCGCCGCGCCTAGAAGCCCCTCCGCCCGGCCATCGGCAAGTCGTCCAGGTTCAGGGCCACCGGCGACCGGTACACCCGCCGCACCGCCTCGGCTCCGGATTTGCGCGGCCCCAGGCTGCCCTGCCACGACACGAAATAGGCCCAGCGCACCCCCAGACGGTGCATGCGCTCCAAGTCCGGCACGCCGCCGAACTCCGTCAGCGCGAGCATCTTCCGGCCGTCGAAGCGCCGAATCAGCTCGTCCCACTGGCCGGTCAGCGCGTCGCCCGGGTCGGCCGGGTAGGCGTCCACGCCGATCAGGTCCACCGTGTCGTCCCCCGGGTACCAGGCCGGATCCGAGACCGTCAGCACCCACAGCAGGTTGTGCAGGCCGTGGGTCTGCGTCAGGCGCTGGTGCAGCAGCCTCCAGAGCCTCTTGAACGGCTCCGGACCCTTGGCCCCCCACCAGAACCACCCGCCGTCGGCCTCGTGCAGCGGCCGCCACAGCACCGGCACGTTGGCCCGATCGAACTTCTTGAGCTCTTGGGCGATCGCGTCGATGTCGCGCAGCAGCAGCCTCCTCTCCTCCGAGGCCGGGTCGGCCATCGCCTTGGCGACGTCGAACGTGGTGGCCTCGGTGTAGAAGCCGCGGTACCAGCGCAGGTCCGCCTTCGAGCCGTCTGGCCGGGTCTCCTCGCGGTCCTTCAGGCCCGCGGGCGCGTTCCAGTGCCACAGCATCGTGACGATCGCTCCCGCCTTGGCTCGGGCGATCATCTTCTCGGTGTGCCGATCCGGGTTGGCGCCGCGCTCCCTGCGGCTGGGCGAGTAGTCCATGAAGTCGCCGGCGCGCACCGCCGAGGACTCGCCGGAGACCTCCCGCACGAACCTCTCGTCGTCGTCGCCCACCTGCCCAGTGAGCGTGCGCCCGCCGTACTGGCCGGCCAGATAGGCGAGCAGCGCCCGGGCCTCCGGCGTCGCCTTCGGGTCGCAGGGCTTCGGGGCCACGCTGCGGGGCGGCCTCGGCGCGGGCGCCGGCCGGAACTCCACCCGGTCCAGATCGTAGTAGCCCCAGCCCTTCTCCACGCGCAACGCGTTCCAGCCGTCGCGGAGCTCGGTCCGGCCGACCACCCGAGTCTGCCAAGCGTTCCCGGTGGCGGGCAGCATCCCCGACAGGCCCACGCCGTTGACCCTCAGGTCGAACCCCTTCGGCTGGCCCGGCGAGCAGTACCGCACCGCGACCTGGAACACGCCCTTGCGCGCCTCGAAGCGCGCCTCGGCGGCGTCTCCCTCCTGGTCCAAGCCCGTCAGGTACCCCCTCCCCGAAAAGCCCGCCCTCGCGGTGCCGACCTGCACCCCGCGCAGGCTGCCGTCCTCCGGCTCGACGCTGAAGACCCCCTGCGAGCACAGGGACGCCGCCACAACCCATGCCACCATTGGCGGCATTCTACCCGTCGCCGTCAGGCGCGGATGTCCAGAACCTGCCCCTTGCCCTCCAGCAGCTTCAGCAGCTCCGCCGCCTGCTGCTGCTGGGTCTCCAGCGTCTTCTTGAGGAGCTGGACCTGCAGCTGGGCCCTCTTGGCGTCGACGCCCGTCGCCGCCTCGACCGCCCGCTGCGTGGCCTGCACGTTGGACACGTTCATCGCCATTGGGAATCATCGGCTCGCCGACCGCCGCTCTTCAGAGTCGGGTAACGTGCCCGCGTCATGGCCGTGAAGATCGCGATCATCGGCGCCGGCAGCGTGGGCTTCACCCGCGGCATGGTGCGCGACATCCTCACCGTCCCCGAGCTCCAGGACACCCGCTTCTCCTTCATGGACATCGACGAGCGGAACCTGGACATGACCTACCAGCTCGTCCGCAGGGACATCGAGTCCGCCGGCCTGCCCGCCAAGGTCGAGAAGACCCTCGACCAGCGCCGGGCCGTCGACGGCGCCAAGTACGTGTTCAGTTTCGTCCGGGTGGGCGGCCTCGAGGCGTTCCAGACCGACATCGACATCCCCCTGAAGTACGGCGTGGACCAGTGCGTCGGCGACACCCTCGGCCCCGGCGGCCTGATGTACGCCCAGCGAACGATCCCCGTGCTGCTGAACCTGTGCAAGGACATCGCCGAGGTCGGCTGCAAGGACGCCCTGTTCCTGAACTACAGCAACCCGATGGCGATGAACGTGTGGGCCTGCAGCAAGTACGGCCACGGGGTGAACGTCGTTGGGCTGTGCCACGGCGTCGAGGGAGGCCACCGTCAGATCGCCGCCGCCCTGGGCCTGCCCCACAGCGAGGTCGACATCGTCTGCGCGGGCATCAACCACCAGACGTGGTACATCCAGGTGCGCCACAAGGGCCGCGACCTCCTGCCCGAGCTCCTCGAGGCCTTCGAGAGGCACCCGCAGTTCAGCAGAGACGAGAAGGTCCGCATCGACATGATGCGCCGCTTCGGCTACTACAGCACCGAGTCGAACGGCCACCTGAGCGAGTACGTGCCCTGGTACCGCAAGCGTCCCGAGGAGCTGCCGAACTGGATCTCCCTCTCCAGCTGGATCAACGGCGAGACCGGCGGCTACCTGCGCGTCTGCACCGAGGGCCGCAACTGGTTCGAGCACGACTTCCCGAACTGGATGAGCGAGCCGCCGCTGAGCTTCGACCCCGCCAGCCGGGGCACCGAGCACGGGTCGTACATCGTCGAGTCGCTGGAAACCGGGCGCGTGTACCGAGGGCACTTCAACGTGGTCAACCGCGGCTGCATCACCAACCTGCCGCCGGACTGCGTGATCGAGGCCCCCGGCTACGTCGACGGCAACGGCATCTCCATGCCGATCGTCGGCGACCTGCCGATGGGCTGCGCCGCCGTGTGCAACGCCAGCGTGAGCGTCCAACGCCTGGGGATGGAGGCCGCCGTGCACGGCAACGACCTGTGGCTGCGCCAAGCGATGCTGCTCGACCCCCTCACCGGCGCCGTCTGCACCCCGCCCGAGGTGTGGCAGATGGCCGACGAGATGCTCCTCGCCCAGGAACGGTGGCTGCCGCAGTACGGCGCCGCCATCGCGGAGGCCAAGCGGCGATGGGCCGCCGGGCCGCTGATCCCCCCGCGCGACTACAAGGGCGTCCGCGTGCCGACCAAGAGCGTGGAGCAGATGGAGGCCGACCGAGAGGCCGCCCGCCGCATGGCCGCCGAGGCCGACAAGGCCAAGGAGACCCACGGCGGCTGAGCCGACCTCTGGCCCCGCACCTCGCAACGGGTCTCGCACGGGCGGAATCCTTCGGCCGGCCTCCCTGCAGACGGCCGCCCGGCTCCCGCAGCCACGGGCTCGCGCGGGCCGGCTCCGCCGGGCCACCGTGCCGCGCCAGCTCCCGTTCCTCGCGGCTGCGGACTGCCGCCGATCCGAGCCGCGCGGCTGGGCGAGACGACGCGCAGACTGAAAGCCCTCGAGTACTCGGTGGGGCAGGCGGCCGACGGCCCAGACCCGGTCGACAAGATCCTGGAGGGCGCGCTCGCGCTTCCGCGCTAGGCCGCTCCCGGCGAGGCGGCGGTCCGAAAGTCCCGTCCGCCTTGAGGCACCGACCGAATCCAGCCCCGACTGGAGAAGCATGGAGACATGAGCGGACTGTTCACGCTGCCGGTACTGGTCGGCTCGATCCTGGGCCTGATCGCGTTCCGCTTCTTCTGCTCCATCGTCGACGACTGAGGAGGATCGGGAAAATGAGTCTGGCAAAGGTTCTGCTCGCGGCCATCGGGGTGTTCCTGATCCTGTTCGCCCTCAGGTACTGCCAAGACACCTGGGGCGATCTTCGGGGCGACCGGTAGCCCCCCGAACAGCCGACGGGCGGAGCGCGGCGCTCTGCCCGTCTATCGGCCACCCGGTCGAGGGCCTCAGTCGCTCTCGGCCTTCTCCTCCTTCAGGGGGCGCCGGCGGCGGCGCTCCACGGCCTCGCGCAACAAGTACTCGATCTCCCCGTTGACGCTCCGCAGGTCCTCCGCCGCCAGGCGCTGGATCTCCTCGTACAGCGCCGGGTTCAGGCGGAGCAGCAGCGACTTGCGTTCCGCCATCCCGCCGTCCCCCTCAGTTGTACAGCGTCCCCGCGTTCACCACGGGCTGCGCCGCCTGCTCGCTGCACAGCACGACCATCAGGTTGGTGACCATCGCGGCCTTGCGCTCCTCGTCCAGCTGGATCTTGCCGTGCTCCTCCAGCCGCTGGAGCGCCATCTCCACCATGCCCACCGCGCCGTCGACGATCTTCTGCCGGGCGGCGACCACCGCGGCCGCCTGCTGCCGGCGCAGCATCACGCCCGCGATCTCCGGCGCGTAGGCCAGGTGCGAAAGCCGGGCCTCGATCACCTGCACGCCAGCCAGCTGAAGCCTCTCCTGAAGCTCCTTCTGCAGGTGCGTGGAGACCTCGTCCGTGTTCCGCCGCAGCGACACCTCGTGCTCCTCGCCGTCGTAGGGGAACGACGAGGCCAGGTGCCGCACCGCCGTCTCGCTCTGCAGGGCCACGTACGACTCGTAGTCGTCCACCTGGAACGAGGCCGCGTAGGTGTCCGTCACGCGCCACACCACGATGGCCGCGATCTCCACCGGGTTGCCCGCGCTGTCGTTCACCTTGAGCTTCTCCCCGTTCAGGCTGCGCGCCCTCAGCGAGACCTTGCGCTTGGTGTAGAACGGGTTGGCCCAGTGGAACCCGCTGTCCTTGACGGTCCCCACGTAGCTGCCGAAGAGCAGGAGCACCTGGCTCCCGTTCGGCTCCACGATGAAGAACCCGGACGACGCCAGCGACGCCAACAGGCCCTCCAGGATGATCGCCCACACGTACGGCGTCGGGTTCGCCTTCCCCTCCGGCTGCGCCACCAGATAGATGGTGTAGGCCAGAGCGCCCCACAGCAGGAGCGTCACGACCAGCATCACCCAGCC
>Ga0209018_1001470_pt1 | contig 18829 bp, 14 predicted proteins | sample YNPBryBLVA2012_FD_185814 | JGI IMG/M metagenome (GOLD analysis project Ga0209018, IMG submission 185814) | Anoxygenic and chlorotrophic microbial mat microbial communities from Yellowstone National Park, USA - YNP Bryant BLVA 2012 (SPAdes)... ...
TTTCCCAAGCTCGAGGGATTTCGGTAAAGGCTTTAAAATATCCTTTAGCATCTAATCGCAGAAACATTCTTTTTTCGATCAATGGAATTTGTAGCCATAAATTGGCATATAGTCCTTCATCAAAATATTGTAAGGTTCCACCAATTGGAGTGCTAAAGCCTTTTGCCATAAAATCGATTTTTCCTGATATACCACCAATAGTTTCGACAGCTGCTCTGCGGAATTTCAAAATCGGTTCTCGTGTTTCGGGATCTTCTTCCTTCCGATAATTCCATTTTTCGGCTGAATAAACCGATGCACCCATCCCAAATCGAAGGATATAATCTTCATCGACACTAATACCAAATGTGTAGAAAACAGTAGCATTTGATCTAATGAAATAATCATCATCACCCAGAGTGTAATTGTAATTTTGGGGATCATCCAAATAATTTCGCTTTTTGTAATCAGCTGACTTTGCATCACCAAAAATATAAGCACCGCTAACATGGAAAATACCCGAAGCAGGCAGTAATAAAATTGGAAAATCAACGGAACCATTAATTCCAACACCGGCATAGGTAAAGGTCCGGTTAATATCCATCAAATCTTTACTTATGCTTGACCATCCATTTGTTGGTAAAATAATACCCAATTTAGTGCCTTGCCATAAAGCATTAAATGCCATTCGCTCACTCCATAACGAAGGGAAATTAATATCTTCTATTCCATATTTCAACTCGAAGCCATATTTGGGTAAATTTAAGTTTGAAATTGTTGACAATGTATCGCTTGTTCCATCTTCAAATGTTTGAACATCAAAATCATATTTGGTCCATCGCAACAAATCCGCTGAAACAATAAGCTCGTTGCGGCGTAATTCCATTTCGTGTGGCTGCCCTTCGCTAACTCTTAAAAACTTTTGTACGTCCTTTGGTGTAACTTCGTAACGGTTATTTACAAGTGAATTGGATATTCCATATCGTTTTGGACCAAAAGTCATAAATCCACCTATACCTTGTGCCTCAAGTGTTTTGTTTTCAACATTACCTTGTTGGAAAGCAATTAATACTAATTCATAAAGATTTTTGGAACGAAATTGGTTTTGATCTAAACTAAAGTTGATTAATTCTGGGTATGTGTAAACATTACCTGGAGATGGATTATCTAAGTTCTTCTCGATTAATTCGTTTTCTTCGGTAGAAACTATCAAGGCTATAATTGTTGAAGGTTCGATTTGATCGGGTTGCATACGAGTTGTTATGGCATAAGCGGAACGGAGCTGTTTTGTCTGAATTTGTGTTTTTTTCGAATAGTAATTATAGATACAATCAAGATCGGGTGGTATAGTCATACCTCGACCTAACATTTCTCGACGAATTTCGTTAATTGTTTTTTGGTCTTTGGTTTGGTTTTCAACAAATTGAAGAATATTTTTGTCTCCATTTTTGATACAATTATCTACTTCGCCAGTAGCATCTGTGGGGGTCCCCGTTTCGTCTTCCTTGGATTTGATTGCATTTCGGATATCTTTCATATCCTTGATTTTGTATATAGCTATTTCGGAAAAGCGGTAATTTTTGAACTTAGAGAAAATACTTTCGAGTTTTACTCGGAATGCTTCGTCGCCACCTTGCGCAATCGTAGGCAAAGAATTGGCAAGTAAAACAATTATAGCAACAATTCCTATTAATAATTTTTTATTCATAATTCTATTCCATTTTGTTTTCTTTATTATTTAATTATCTTTTTCTTTGTCTTCCCTTGTCTGGTTCAAAGTTAATTGGAATAATCACTGATGTTCGTTTGGGTTCGGAGCGTTCTCCATTAATTGGATTAATTGCTGTAGCTTGTAAATCAACTCTGATTGTTCCCTTAACTTTAGTTTGGCCTCGTTCTAACTTTCCAGAATATTCTAATACCAAAGTATAACCATTCTCGGGATCTCCATCTATCATTGGTTCAATTGATGGTGAGTAAGTACTCATTCCATCAATAACTTGTGGATCGCCAGCAACTTTAACTTCAATTTTTGGATCTTTATCACTTCCAGTACTTGGTTTAGTAACTTGGATGTTTCGCACTTCAATTTTGAATTTTGTAGCAGACCCAGAAATATCGGTTAACATATTTCGCAGGATTATATTAGGAGATTCTTGTTTGATCGAAAATGTTTTAGTTGGATATATATCAACTTCCTTTTCAGTAATTGGTTGAACCCAAGTAATCCTCAGCTGTAGTTTCTTTGCTGGTGGTTTTAATTCTAATGCATTTTCGGGCGAAATAGTTAATGATTGTACTGCTGGTCGTTGAGATTCTATATCAGTTGTTAAATAAATACGAAATTGGTCGGGTTTAATCTTTGCACCTGATGTTGGAATAGCATTGAGAGATGCTCCTAATCCATAGTAACCATAACTTTCGAAACGGTTCATTATGTCGTTTTCACTTTCTTTGGTCAATCCTGTTGGGAATATTTCTAATTGGGCAGAACCTTGTGCAGTTTTGCCACCCAACTTGTGTACAATTTCGATGGTATATTTACCAGGACTTATTCGACCGGGTGTTGTAGCAAAATATTCACGAGCACCACCACGAGTTGGAGCTGTTACTCTTGAATTTGGCATCTGATCCATTGGAGTTAAAATCAACCGTTCGACAATTCCTCCTCGATTATCAATTATACGTCCTTCAACAGCATTTGAATTTTCTTGATAAGGACTAATGGTAAAACTGAATGCTGGAGGAACGGCATCAAACGATGCAATATATGGCAATAGGTTTTGGACTGTTGGTTCGGCAATTTGTGGTTTAGGAGTAATCACTCTGATATCAAATTCGATACTGCCACGGTTTTGGTCGAAATATTGGGATTGACCAGGTGCTAGCAACCGAACAATATATCCGTAAAGATTTAAATTGTTTATAATTTGAGTAGCATTATCGTCCGATTTTGCATTCCTTATTGCAGTATTCAGTTGCTCTATAAATTTGTCTATATTTTGTTCTTTGAACAATATGTCTGGAGACGGAGGATTGTAGCGATCCAATTTCGAGGATAGCTCGCGGAGAACACTGCGAAGGTCACGAACGCTTAATTGAACAGTTCCTATATTTACGGTTGCATCATCGGGTATTTGGTCTGCACTCATTCCACCACGAATACCTAAAATTCGATTGGTTCTCGAAACAAAGCGTAATTTATACCATCCAGCTCGATTTTGGGGTTGGAAATTTACAACGAAGTCTCTTTTGAGCAATCCTCCCTTGCGGTCGAAACCTTCTTTTCGGGTTTCTTCGGCAGAATAATAGAAACTACTATCAGGAGGTAAATTGTTAGGTACTAAAACGGGTCCAATTCTTCTGATTTTACTTTGGGGATAAACAGGTTGAATTTTTTCTGGAGTTAAATTTTTTAAATCTAAACTATTGAAAGTTGCGTCCTCATCTAATATTAATTCAGTTAAGCCAATAAATTCCCAAGCAGCCCCAGTATTGTTTGGGGATTCAATATATTGTCCAGGATTGAATTTAGATATATCAATTTTTGATTTTCGCAATTCTTCCTCGGAGGGAAAAGGGGGAGGACCGGCTACATCTTGACTTGGGTTGAAAAATACTTGATATTGGATTTGTTCAACATTTGCTAATTTAACTAATTTTTGCAATCTTTGTGTGTATTCCTTTTCGGACTCACCTTCTTTTCTCTTCAAATCAGCACTAATATCAGTAACGCCAACTTCGACTATATATTTTCGGTTTGGTTTCAAATCTGCTCCCAAAACTTCCTTGATGTTGATACCAGGAGGAGGTATTGTGATTTCGTCCTGGGGACGAGTATTAATACCCTCGGTGCCTGCACCAGATTGAAGTTGAGAAAGGATACTTTCGACAATTCGCATTGTTTCCTTTTGCTTTTTTGCCAAATGTTCCTCGGCTTCGTCTCGTTCAACAATAATGATTAGTAGCTCCAACACTACTGCTAAGTAAAGCACAAAGTATACTTTACCGGCTCCACCACCTTTCGACATTTATTCCTCCAATATACAATTAATAATAATTTTCAATTTCAAAAAGAATTTTTCAAATTCATCTTTTATTAATTTTTAAAACTACTAAATTTTTTTTAAACAATCTTAACAATTACTGCTCAATATTGATAAAGAAATACTTTTTCTGCAAATTTGTAGTAATAAATTTTACATTTCTGTAAAAAAAGTTTTATAAATCAACAACTTACGCTTTGAATATAATAAAAAAATCCATTGTTATTCTTCAAAATAAATAACAATGTTAGAGATTTTATTTTTTGCTAAATTACTAATTTTATTCTTAATTTTGTATTTAAATTAACTTAATTTTCAATAATCAAAATATATTACAATGCCTTTTTTAAGATTATTTTCCAACGACCTTGCAATCGATTTGGGTACAGCAAACACTCTAATCTGGGTGCCCGGCAAAGGCGTTATTCTCGACGAGCCATCGGTTGTTGCATTCGATCGAAATACAAAACATATCATTGCTTTTGGTTCGGAAGCCCAAACAATGATTGGTAAAACTCACAAGGACATCAAAGTTATTCGTCCACTTCGCGACGGAGTAATTGCCGATTTCGAAATTGCCGAAGGTATGCTTCGCGCTTTTATCCACAAAGTAACAAAGAACTGGCAACCTCCACGACGAGTGGTTATTGGTGTGCCATCTGGCATATCCGAAGTGGAAAAACGTGCTGTGCGTGATAGTGCCGAACATGCTGGTGCTCGCGAAGTCCATTTAATTGCAGAACCTATGGCTGCTGCAATCGGAATTGGTATGGACGTTCATCAATCTGTTGGCAATATGATAGTCGACATTGGTGGTGGCACTTCCGAAATTGCAGTAATTTCGTTAGCAGGCATTGTAGTCGATTTATCCTTGAGAATTGCAGGTAATGTTCTTAATAATAACATAATACAATTTTTCCGTAGGGCTCATAATTTATTGATTGGTGAACGAACTGCCGAAATCATCAAACATCAAGCCGGCTCGGCTGCACCTTTGGAAGAAGAATTGGAAATTGAGGTGCGAGGTAGAGATTTGGTTACGGGTGTCCCCAAAATGATTGAGGTTTCTTCGGTAGATATTCGAAAAGCAATTTCCGAACCAATAAGCGAAATTGTGAATGGAATATTACGATTGTTGGAACAAACCCCTCCCGAACTCGCCGCTGATATTCTGGAACGAGGTATTTTCCTTTCTGGTGGAGGTGCTTTGCTAAAAGAATTAGACAAACGCATATCCAAAGCTACTGGAATGGCCGTTTATATTGCAGAGGAACCATTAAAAGCTGTTGTTAGGGGAGCAGGAAAAGTTTTAGAAAATCTTTCGTATTATTCTCCCGTATTAATAAAAAATACAAGATATTAAATTGTTATGATTTTTAGTTTATTATTTTTAATCCTTTTTTCTTTGAAAGCTTGGAGTAATGATATTATCATCGACTCTCAAATGAGCTTTGACCAAGCCTTAAGAAATACAAAAGCACCTGATAGTATTGTCAAGAACTTAACAATTATTGAAGTGGAATATTACTCCTTCGATCAAAAACTTCATAGAGGTCAATTAGTTGTGCATAAATCTGTAGCAAAAGATTTAGTTGAGATATTCGAAATTATCAAAAAATCAAAATTTCCGATTGCCAAAGTCATTCCCATAGTTAGATACAATTGGTCGGATGATTTGTCGATGGAGGATAATAACACTTCTGCATTTAACTACCGAAAAGTAGCAAGAAAAAATTCTTTGTCAAAGCATTCTTTTGGCATAGCAATTGATATAAATCCTTATCTAAATCCAGCTATCTACAATGATGGATCTATTTCGCCCAAAGGAGCGAATTATAATACAAAAGCCCCTGGTACAATCGTCAAGGATTCTTTAATATATAAAGAATTCATTGAACGTGGATGGATTTGGGGTGGAGACTGGAATTCTTTGAAGGATTATCAGCATTTTGAAAAAAACATCCAACATAAATGAAAGAAAATGAATATATCAAAAAATTAGAAGCAGAGGTTGACCGACTAAAAGTCGAAATCACAAATCTTAATAATGAAATTGCTGAATTGGCTTTTCTTCGGCAAAAAAGCCAGTCTCAAGCAGTAGAATTAGAATTACAAAATGAAGAATTAACTTCAATACGATACGAATTAGAGCTCCAAAACGAAGAATTACTGCGTTCCAAAACCGAAATTGAACAATTGCTTAAAAAGTTTAATACTCTTTTTAACTTCGCACCTGTAGGTTTTTTGCTTTTAAACAACAACTATGAAATAGTCGAAGTTAATAATTTCTTTGTTGATTTATTGCATCTCAATGATAAATCAACCATCATCAATCATAAAGTTAATGAAATACTTGGTTCACAAATAATTGACTTCATAAAATCCCATAATCAAATAAACTATTTTTCTGAAAAAAAAGTACTAGAAATAAAAACAATTGCAGATGAAACCAAGTTTCTTCGCGTTGATATAAGAATTTTGGAAAACGTATTCGAAACGCTCCGTCATTATTTACTCTCATTTGTAGACATAACCGAGGCTCGTCAATACCAGACTGCTTTGAAAGAAAGTGAAGAAAAATTCCGCAGTATTTTCGAGCAAACACCAGTTGGAATATATCGTTCCACCCCAGAAGGTCGCATAATTTTGGCTAATCCAAAGTTGGTTAAAATGTTGGGATACGACACAGTTGAAGAAGTTTATGCAATTGATTTGGAAAATAAAGATTATCCTTTGCAAGAAGGAAGAGCAAGGTTTAAAAAAATTATGGAAGAGCAAGGCGAAATGATAGGTGCTATCGAAACTTGGTACCGTAAAGATGGCTCTTCCATTATTGTTCGAGAATCTGCAAAAGCATTCCGAGACCAAAGCGGAAAGATAATTTATTACGAAGGTGTCGTCGAGGACATTACCAATGAGGAGTACCTCCGGGAACAAATGGATGCAATTATCCGCTCCATTCCAGATTTAATTATATATATGGACGAAGATGGTAAATACTTGGATATATACACTTCAAATCCAGATATGTTGGCATTACCCAAAGAACTTGTTTTAGGAAAAACAATTTTTGATATTTTCGAAAAAGGGTTGGCAGATTATTTCTACAAATCTATTAGAACTTCTATTAACGAGAACCGAATCATCGTTGTCAGCTACGAAATAGATACCCTTGGAGGAAGAAAATCTTTCGAAGCAAGCATTTCACCAGTTAGGATTACAAAACCTGGTAGTAAACGAACCGTTGTTACAATAGCTCGAGATGTAACTGAAAGGAAAAAAATCGAAATAGATTTGGTTAAGTCCAATTACGAAAAAGATTTATTTTTTAGCATAATTGGTTATGATTTACGCGAACCTATCACTTCTTTGATTACGACAGCAGATATTTTCACAAATTATTACGATAGATTAACTCCAGAACAAATTAAAGAATATATTTTCCAATCTAGTGAACAAATTTACGTTGTCAAAAACTTAATCGATAACTTGCTAGATTGGAGCAAATCACAAACAGGCAAACTTGACTTCTCACCTGAACTCACTGATTTATACAATTTAATTGAAAATTCTATTTTAGTTTATAAAAATCAAGCAACAAACAAACACATCTCAATTAATTCATCAATACAGCCCAAAACATACTGCATATGTGATAGATTTATGATTTCAACGGTAATCCGGAATTTATTATCAAATGCATTAAAGTATTCTTACCCTTATTCTAGTATTGATATAGACCTAACCAAAGATGAAACACACTATTTTGTGAGCATAACAGACCACGGGCAAGGTATTCCCGAAGATAAAATTCCATTTCTTTTCGAAGATAATGAATTATATTTATTAGGCTTTAACAAGCGAAGAACACCCGGATTGGGACTCCACATTTGCAAAAATTTTATTGAACGCAATAATGGTATAATAAATGTGCAAAGCAAGGTTGGTGAAGGCACAACTTTCACTTTTAGTGTGCCGATTGCTAAGGATTTTTAATTTCTTGCTCAAATATCGAAATCAATTCTGAAGTATCCGTCAAACTTTCGATAAACTCGCGTACTTGGGGTTTGATAAAGATTTTTTCGTAATCCTCTTGCTTTATGGCTGCTACCAAGGTCTTGTTGTAAGAGTTTATATTCGCAAACTTGTTAAGGATAATTATTTTTTCTTGCTTAACTATGCAATTATTACTTTTAAAATTGCCTGTTTCTTTACGAATACGATAACCTAAATTTTTGGCAATTTCCGATAGTTCATCGAATAGTTGATTGGGTTTCATTTATTGCCTTTGAATTAAATCCTCGGCTTCTTCCAAATTTCTTGCGATATTCAATATGCGGCTGACTTTTGTTATACTCAAAATATTCGAAATTACATCGGGTATATTTGTGAGCACAATCAAACCATTGTAGTTGGTAAATCTATCATCCATTTTCATTAAAATACCAATAGCAATAGAACTAAAATATGTGACATCTTCGAAATCTATAATTACTTTATTTTTAGGTAATTTAGCAATAGATTCTAATTTCTTTTCGAAATAATCTGTTTCGTCTTCGCCAACAAATTTGCCGTGTAATTTAATGTAATAATAATTACTTCTTTCTTCAACTTGAATTCGTTCGGTAATATGCATAAAAAACCTAATATTTATTAATATTATAAACGAACACAATAATCTTAAATTGATTGTATCAGTTCTTTTCTTTTAGGATTTTGACGAAAATAAAAACCAGTGCTAATAAAGTAACAACCAATACAATCAATCCTCCCCAAAGAAAAATTACATTTTGTGAAAGAAAAAAAGCTAATACAAACAATGCACCCGCCAACGCATTAGCAATAGTAATGATTAGAATTGAATTGATATATTTCTTGCGTAATTGTGTATCCATCTATGCCCCAATTAAATATCTTGCCACCATTCAAGTTGTAACTCGGGGAAAATAGCATCCCGTTCTTCTATTTCGGCTATATACAACAATTCATCGTTTGTTAAAATTTCGCCTTGTAAACTTTTTTGTGCAATATCACACAATTTATTGAAATCGGAATGATGATAAAAAAATCGTTGCTCAGCATAATCCTTTGCCGATTGAGTGTAAATCAAAAATTGCCAATCAGATGATTGCAACAACATTAATTCGCGTAATGCCTGTTTGAGTATTCTTTTGGACTGAACGTCAATTTGTTGAAGATCTACAGTCTCCAAAATATTATTTAATCGAAGTTCATCATTGTAAATTTGCTCCCAAGTCCATTTGTTACCTTCATTAATCCAAACATCGTGGTTGTTGTTTTCACCCCAAGAACCTTCGGGAATTGATATAACCTCTTGTGGATTTATGATGTCTAATTGCTCACTTGCCTTTACCATTTTAACCCAAGGCGAATGATGCAAGCCGCGTATTAAATGGCGGATAAATTCTGGACCTTCGAACCACCAATGCCCAAACAATTCAGTATCAAACGGTGTAGTTAGGGTAGCAAATTTATTAGTTAGATTTTTGTAGTAATTTACTGTGTTTTCGATATGATGAATAAAATGGTTTGTTTGTAAATCAATTTTTTTCCAAATCCAATCGGGATGATATAGGGTTTTGTACATCATATCGGCTTTGTTATCAGTAACTCTCCAATATCTTAAATAGGACTTTAGATGCTTCTTGTGAAAGTCCAAATAATCTGGTTCGCCGGGATAACCAACTTCCCCACTCCACACAAGCATCGACAAATCGCGATGACGAGTGAACACAGCAGCAAATCCATGCTGCACTTCATCGCCCGAAGATACTAAATAAACACGCAATGGGTTCTTATCGAAATTCCAAGGTGTACTGTGAAAAAATGGTGATAATATTGTATTAAAAAACTTCCTTTCACTATCAAAAGCTCCGATCGGTCTGGAATTTTCAAGTAATTTTTGGTCAGTTACAAAATAATCAATTTTGTGATGATACAAAAATTCCTCAATTCCGTGTCTCAAATGCTTTTGGTTAAATGGTGCCACTGGTATAAGTGATTGCCAAAAATAAGCTGGGCGATAAGCACTCTCGGGTAACCAAATTCCTCGGGGTTTTCGACGAAAGTGCTTTTCGTAGTTCTCGATTGCAGACTTAACTTGTAAATTTATGCTTTTATCGTAACCTAATAATGGAAAATACCCGTGAGTTGCACCACAAGTCATTATTTCGATAGCATCGCTATCTTGCAATTCACGCAAAGCTTGTATAATTGAACTTTTATATTTCTCTAAAAAATCTTGTTTTCGTTGTTCATACCAATTCTCCCAGAATTCAGTTAGCCAAATATGATGTGGATCGTAACCCCAACGACGAAAATCTTCTCGATCGGTGCGAGCTGCTTGGATTTTTCCGTCACAATAATCTATGAATATCCTCTTAAAATCAGGATGTTCCAATTGTTCACAAAGTACGGGTGATATATCCAAAGTTACATTAGGCTTGATGCCTTCGTCCATTAAATCGTTGAACACATTTAAAAGTGGAATATAGCACTCGGCTACAGCTTCGTTCAACCAATCTACTCCGTGGGGCATTATCCCGTGATGAAGGACAAAAGGCAGATGTGTATGAAGTATAAGGACATAGTTACCGTTATGCATAATTTTATTTCTCCTCTTGATTCAATATTTTTGGTATTTGTATAATAAAAGAAGAACCCTTGCCAAGAGTACTTATTACCCCAATTTCTGCATCCATCAATTTGAGAATTCTCTTTGCAATTGTCAGTCCAATTCCAATTCCTTGATATTCGCGCTCAAAACCTTCACTCCCTTGTCGAAATGGCTTAAAAATCAATTCAATTTTATCCTTAGCTATACCAGTTCCAGAATCCTTAAATTTGATTAAAACAAAATTTCCTTCATTAGTGTCGTAGTTTTCTGTTTCAATTTTAACAAATCCCTTTTTGGTAAATTTGAATGCATTATCCAACAATACATCAAAAACTACTTGCAGTAAATCGGGGTCTATGTTTATTTTTTCGTTGGGGTTACGGATATTGATTTCGAAACCCAATTTTTTAATCTTTGCTATTTCGTGATACTCGGGAGAAACAAAATCATTAAGATTTTTAAGTTCAAATTCTATGAAATTGACTTTTCTTTGATTTGCATCAATTTCCGAAAGCATTAATAAATTATCAAGTGTACTCTTTAATCTATTGGCTGCTTTTTTAATCATTTGAACATCGTTATAAACTTGCTGAGGTATTTCTTCGGTCTCGATTAATTGAGCAAATCCCAAAATACCATTCAATGGAGTTCGCAATTCGTGACCTAAATTTGCCAGAATAATCGATTGTAAATTGGTATAGTCGGATAGTTCATTCCTCGATTTAATCAGTTCTTGTTCTTTTTTATTTAGTTCCTGCTCAAAATTGATGTTCATTTCCTCAATTTTTTTCTTAAGGATTTCGATTTCTTGGGTCAAAGATGTGATTTGTAAACTATCGGCAACAACTTTATCCTGAATTGTCAACAATTCCTGTTGCAATCTGTTTTTCTGATTTTCCAAATTTTGTGTTTTTTGCAAAAGTTCCAAATTCTTTTGTTCTGCTTGATTTAACAGAACAATTTGGTTTAGTAACTGTTGTTCTCTTTCAGCATCAAAAATATCAATTTTATGTTTAGTTAATATATTTGTATTAATCAATATTATCTGGACCAAAATCGCAATTTGATCGAAAAATATTATTCTATTACATTGTATTTCGGCAATCTTGTATATTTTATTGGTTAAATCCGTATTATCCAACTTAAATTCATTAATATCATTGCTTATTAGTTTCTCGTAATTATCTAAAAATAATGGGTATAATTCGCTGAACTCGTTTTTGATCAACTCACGAATGTCTAATTTTAATAAATGCTGTTCGACCCTTTGGAATGTAGCCTCTGCCGCATAATTTGCATATATAATTTTATTATCTTCTTGGGATACAACTATTAAGGGCACATCAATTAAAGCAAGTACATCCAGAATATGATTATAATCTGCAATGTTGATTTGTTTTTCCATATTACAATTTTTTCAAGAACAAATTTAAAACATATTTATTAATTTGCAGTTTAAACTATTTCAATTATGAAATACAAATTTAATATAATTTCCTTATTAATTCTAATATTACAATTATTTTTATTGTCTGGATGCATTAACTTAAGAGAAGATTATCCCGAAATCAATTACTACACACTTAGCAACACAAGCAATAAGGAAAGTCGTGAAAAGGTTTTTGGGATATTACAAGTACGCAATTTTTCTGCACCAGTAGCACTTGCGGGGCAGCGAATAATGGTTCAAGATTATGATGGTTCTTCACAACGTTTGTATTACCACCGATGGAGTGACAACTTCGATCAATTATTCACTTGGCTTGCAATATCACGACTAAGCGAACAAAAGATCTTTTCGGGTGGTGTTGTTTCCCAAAATACCAACTTAGTCCCAAATTACATATTAGAAGGTGAAATATTGAATTTGAATGCTTTTAATCATAAAATTCCAGATTCATCATTTGTTGAATTATCCGTAAAATTCTCATTATTAGGATATAATGCTGACTCATCGAATTTTATATTGTATTTTACAAATTCTTATAAACAAAAAGTAATGCGCAATAACGCAAAACCAAATTCAATTCCACGAGCTGTCAACACGGCAGCAAACGATATAATAGAAAAAATGACAATAGATATAATAAACAATATTAATCAATAAAATATGGAGAATTATGTCTGACAAAAAATTCCAACCATTTGTATCTCCCGAAAGCAACATAGCAGAATTTACCCTAAAAGCCCTTTTAATAGGGTTAATTCTTGCAGTTGTGCTTGGGGCAGCTAATGCATATTTGGGACTTAAAGCAGGAATGACGATTGCAGCAACCTATCCTGCCGCAGTTATCGGTATGGCTTTGCTACGAGTTACTCGTGGTTCTATTTTGGAAGAAAATATGGCCAGAACTGTTGGTTCAATAGGTGAATCCGTTGCTGCTGGTGCCATATTTACTCTTCCAGCATTTTATATATCGGGTATATGGAATCCATTTTTAACAACATCAACCTATATAACTGCAAGCTTGATTTTAATTGCTGGTGGAGTATTGGGAATTATGTTCGTAGCATTGCTGCGTCGCGTTATGGTCGAAGATACCGAATTACCATTTCCCGAATCAACTGCTGCTGCCGAAATCCACAAAGCAGGGCGTTCCGGCGGTGGTGGATCAAATTTCCTTTTTGGCGGTATGATTTTTGGTGGCTTCATCAAATTATTAATCGAATTTCGTGTTATTGCAGATTTGTGGCAAAAGTTTGTTCAATTTGGTCATCAAGTGGTCACTGGAACAATTTTCCAAGGCGAAGGTGGAATAAAATTATCCTCGCCTGCCGTTAGCCCAGCATATATGGGCGTTGGTTATATTATTGGACCAAAATTGGCATCATTAAATTTTAGTGGTGGTTTGATTGCTTGGGGTTTGTTGGCACCAATTATCTATTATTTTTTAGCACCACACCTTAACATTGCTGAATGGGCTACATATTTAGCTAATGCAAGCAATATATCATTGGATGAAGCTACCGCAAAAGTTAGCAATCCAATGTATCAAATAGAACAAGTTTGGAGGTTCATTGTACGACCAATAGCAATTGGCGGTATGTTGGTTGGAGCTGGTTTTACATTATTTCGTATGCGTAAAAGCTTAGGCGAAGGTATTGTTCGCTCCGTTGGAGATGTAAAAAAAGCAGCAACCGGAGCATCACAAGTTACAATACGAACCGAAAAGGACTTACCCTTTTTATGGATTATAGTTGGAATCGTTGGAGTTGCAATTGCTACTTTTTTGATCACTTTGTTTATTTTCGAAACTTCATTTTTAGTAGCATTTGTTTCGGCAACAGTAATGATTTTCTTAGCATTTCTTTTTGCTGCTGTTTCGGGTTATTTGGTAGGCATTATTGGCTCAAGTAATAATCCCATTTCCGGTCTCACCTTAACAGCACTTGTTGTAACTGCACTTGTTTTGGTAATATTGGGAGTAGACTCAAATAGTGGTGGAGTTAAGGCAGTTCTCGGAGTAGCGGCAATTGTTTGTGTTTCGGCAGCAGTTGCTGGCGAAATGTTGCAAGATTTAAAAGCAGGTCATATTTTGGGTGGTACACCTTGGAAAATGCAAGTTGGTGATATAATTGGTGTAGCTTTGGCTGGCGCTGTGATGTTTTTGGTTTTAGCATTCTTGAACCAGGGGGATATTGCTCAAGGTTTACAACAAGGTTACGAAGGTGGATTTGGAAGCAAGAATTTATCGGCACCACAAGCTGGTTTGATGGCTATGCTCTCAAAAGGAATTGTCGAAGGACAAATGGCGTGGCCACTTATTATTGTTGGTATGATTATGGGTTTTGCTTTCATTTTAATGCAAGTCCGAAGTCCAATGTTGGTAAGCGTGGGTATGTATTTACCATTAGAAACAACTTTCGCAATATTTTTAGGGGGTCTATTAAAAGGTTTAGTAGATATTTATAATCAAAAATATCAGTATAATCCAGCACAATTGGCACGTGTTGAAAATACCGGCGTGCTACTTGCTTCGGGTTTAATTGCTGGCGAAGCTTTGATGGGCTTAATATTTGCGGGGTTGCGAGTAGCAGACATTTTCCCACCAGCATTAATTCCAGCAAGTTTGTTTGTCAACGATTGGTGGTTCTTACTAAGCATAGTAGTATTTTTTGCAATTGGTTGGGTATTGGTCAAAATTCCATTGAAGAATGCTGGTAATCCCGACGAACCCGCTCCACCAACTGCAGTAATGTAATGTTTTAATTTTTAATTAGGTATTTAAAAGCAAAAAATTAAATATCTAAATAAATAAACCTTCCGAACAATGAACTTTTTTCGGAAGGTTTTTTATTAGAGCATTTTAAATAGTTGTAAAAATACTTTGATCGATAAGTATCTTTTTATTCCATAGAAAAAAATAAAGAAAGAATTTTTTATGGTAACAAAAGATCAAACTAAAGTCATTTTCATTTGTCCGGGAAATGTATAATCAATTTCTTCGATTTCAAGCATATTTGCACTTGAATCGTTTATTATCCTTTCCACTTGTGCATTGATGAATGTATTCCATTCAAGGTAGTCAAGATACTCGTATTTTTCCCTGATTTTTTTGTTTTTGTATTCCATCATTTTTTGACGAATTTCGGGTGGCATTGCAACTTGTTTTTTCCAAGTAATACAAATCGTTTTATCTGTGTCTATGTTTTTGAATATGAACTTTACGTTTTCTTTGTCATTGCCAAGTGATTTATCCAAAAACATTCGAGGAACTGCATCGGAATCATCCTTTGGAGCTGGAAAAGCATCAAGAACATACGAAAAAACTAAAGCCATATCATCATATTTTGGCACAGCAACCAGGAATTTTTCGCGACTGGGAATTTCGTTGGGAGATAGCTCTTTGATAGCTGATTTTACTATAAAAAAAGCAGAGGTTACTGCCGGACAAATATGACCGGTTAATCTTCCAGCGTCTATTAGGGAAAGGACAACAACATTTTCACCAGGCCGAATGCCAATTTCTAATGCATGTGGGTCTAAAATTCTTATATAACCAGCTTTGGAATAAACTGCTTTTAAATCATCTATAAAATTATTCATATTATTAGCCTTTTTGTCAAATATTAACGAAAGTAACTATGTTTTAGTATTTCCTAAAATTAAGTTTAGATTACTTCTTTAGCTTTTAATTCTTCAATTTCTTGGTTACTAAGACCTAACATACTTAGTATTTCGTGAGTATGTTGCCCCAGTAAAGGTGGAGGCGTCTCCACGAAACCAGGCGTTAACGAAAATTTTGCTGTTAAATTGAACAAAGGAACTCGGCCAATTTCGGGAACGTCGATTTCGTTGAAAGTTTTTCGATAAGCTATTTGCTCTTGCTTTAAAGCATCTTGTAAACTTAAAATTTCACCCGACGGAATCCCTTTTTGGTTAAATAGTTCAACCCAATATTTTGTTGGCTTTTTGATTAATTTTTCTTCAATCAAAGGAGTAAGCTCAAACCTATTAGCCTTGCGGGTGTCTCGTTCTTTAAATCTTGGGTCATCTTTTAATTCAGGAGCACCAATCAAATCACACAAATCTTCCCATTGTTCTTGTTTATTAGCAGCAATATTCATAACTCCATCAGCAGTTCGGAAAACCCCAGATGGTGCAGCTGTAAAGTTATCATTCCCTAACAGTTGTGGTGGCTGACCTGCTAACATCCAATTCGAAACAACCCATCCCATAAGTGGCATAATGGAATCGAGCATTGCTATATCGATAAATTGACCTTTGCCAGTTCTTTCTCGATAGAATAAAGCAGCCATAATTGCGAATGCAGCGTTCAATCCACCAACTGTGTCGCAGACGGGAAAGCCTGCTCGTAGTGGATTGAGTCTTTGGTCGCCATTTATTGCCATCACTCCACTCAATCCCTGTATAATTTGGTCGTAAGCTGGTTTATCGGCATCGGGTCCATCTTGACCAAATCCCGAAATGGCACAATAAATTATTTTTGGATTGATTTCCCGAATAATTTCGTAGCCTAAGCCCAATCTATCCATAACTTTTGGACGGAAGTTTTCGACTACAACGTCACTTATTGCTACTAATTTCTTAAAAATTTCTTTTCCTTCGGGAAATTTTAAATTCAATGTCAAAGATTTTTTGTTTGCATTTTGTGCTAAAAAACTTGTGCCCATCAACTTTTTGTTGAATTCTGATTTTGCTCCTAATTTGCGTGCTAAATCTCCATCCTTTGGATTTTCGATTTTAATTACCTCTGCTCCCAACAAAGATAAATGAAGCGTTGCAAATGGACCCGATAATACATTAGTTAAATCAAGAACTCTAATACCTTCTAATATTTTTTTCATACTCATATCCAATTTATTTTACCAGTTTTATAGACATATCCGGGAAGTTCAAAACCTAAAGTTTTTTCAATTTTTCTTGATAATTCTATTAGTTTATCAAGATTAATTTCCAAATCGTAACCTTCCCGCCACAAATAATGAACCAAATCCTCGGTCGCAACATTTCCAGCAGGAACTTTAGTAAACGGACATCCACCCAATCCACCAAACGAAGTTTCCACAAATCTCACACCATTTTCAATTGCTGATTGAATGTTCAACATTCCGATACCATAAGTGTTGTGGAAATGGCAAGCCAATTCAACATTTTCATCCATTTTTAATATTGATTGAAACAAATCCGCAACTTGTTTGGGATTAGCGTGACCTGCCGTATCTGCCAAACTTATATTTCTCAATCCACTTTCTAAATATTTTTCGATTATTGCCAACACCTTTTCTTTTGGAATTTTACCTTCGTATCCACATCCAAATGCAGATTGCACCGATACTTGAACATCCAGACCTATGGCAATACACTCTTTGGCTATGTTAATTATTCTTTGGGTTGCTTCGGAAGTAGTCATTTTGGTGTTTTTCATACTATGGGTTTCGCTGGCTGATACTCCCATTAATATTTTTCCTACTTTTGCCTCGATAGCCCTTTCCATTCCTTTTTCGTTCAATATCAACGCTGTTAAAACCAAATCTTTTGGTAAATCACTTCGTGTATTGATAATACTAAATATTTTGTCTGTATCAGCCATTTGAGGTAAAATTTTGGGATTAACAAACGAGCCAATTTGAATGTAGCGAATTCCTGCAGTAACGAGGTCATTGAACCATTCAATTTTTTGGTTTGTATCTACAATTTGATGTATTGACTGAAATCCATCCCGCAATCCAACATCGTGGATAATTATCTTTTTTTTCATAATTATCTTGCAAAAAAATACAAAATTAAAGAGAATAAGAACAAATTATGATTGAACTGTTCTAATTTTATTAATAAAAAATTTTTGATAAGATTAAATTAAAATTTATTGAAATGAAAAATGAAAAAATAAATAAATTTTCAAAACTTAAAGATTTGGTAATACTATTAAGTATTACATAAAAAAACACCGAATGTTTTATACATCCGATGTTTTTACTTTTTTGGAAAATAAAAGGTAATCCGAAGAATTAACTAGCAATGGAATCCTTTAGGCTACTTCAATTTCCTTGCATAAGTAAACATCTTGGATTAAGTTCAACAATTTAACACCTTCATCCATTGGCCGTTGAAAAGCTTTGCGTCCAGAAATCAATCCCATACCACCAGCTCGTTTGTTGATTACCGCTGTTGCTACAGCTTCCTGGAAATCATTATTGCCCGATGCCCCACCGCTATTGATTAAACCTATTCGCCCCATATAAGAATTAGCCACTTGGTAGCGTGTCATATCAATTGGATGATCCGAGCATAATTCAGTATACATCAAATCGGAGTATTTACCGTATTTCACTCCATCCTTGTTGATTGCAACATATCCACCGTTGTTTTCAGGAAGTTTTTGCTTAACAATATCAGCTTGGATTGTAACGCCCAAATGGTTAGCTTGTCCAGTTAGGTCCGCCGATACGTGATAATCTTTATCTTTAACAAAGGCGCTATTACGAGTATAACACCATAGAATGGTAGCCATACCCAATTCGTGGGCAAATTGGAATGCTTCGGCAACTTCGACAATTTGACGTGAACTTTCCTCGGAGCCAAAATAAATTGTAGCTCCAACGCCAGCTGCGCCCATATCGTATGCTTGTTCGACTTTGCCGAACATAATTTGATCGTATTTATTTGGGTATGTTAGCAACTCATTGTGATTAATTTTAACTA
>Ga0209018_1001471_pt1 | contig 18819 bp, 22 predicted proteins | sample YNPBryBLVA2012_FD_185814 | JGI IMG/M metagenome (GOLD analysis project Ga0209018, IMG submission 185814) | Anoxygenic and chlorotrophic microbial mat microbial communities from Yellowstone National Park, USA - YNP Bryant BLVA 2012 (SPAdes)... ...
CCCGTCAGTGCAGCGAAGATTTCCTTTAGATCTAGGGAATTTTTCGGAGTCTCGACTATCCAGTCGCCATCACGCAGGAAGCTCGCCCCAATGTTCAAGTCAGCGTGCCATGTCTTGGCCGGGGCGGTCTTGGTGGCCGGCTCTTCCTCACTCGTCCGGCTTAGTGCTTCAAATCTCTCCAAAGTGTTCCGGGTCGCATTGACCGTGGCGGCAAACCAGGAATGCTTTGCATACTTGCGCTGTCTGGCGAAATCTTTCCTGGCGGCGGCCGCGTCGTCGTTGGCTGTCTTGATAGCGGAGTCCCTAAGTCGCTTCACGTCAGCGGCGTTGAGCCCTAGCGTGCTGTCGGTTGACATCTTCGAGATGTTCGCCAACTTATCTTTTTTATCCTTGGAGATTGCCGCTAGACGTATTTTTTCAGCCTTGTCTATCTCGGCCGGGTTGATCCTTAATCGTAGGCGGTAGATCAAATCGCCATTTTTCCGCTTTACTATCTTTTCGACCTTAACCACCTGCATTTTCTTCAGTTCTGAGACGTCATTCGAGCTAAGACCAATACTGATCTTGAGCGGTACGATCTGCTTAACTTGAGCGCCCGAGCTTTGTAGATTTTGTTTAGCTTCAGCCGAAGAAATTAACAGCCATTGGCCAAACAATTTCATGATATCAGGCCCCAGCTGCTGCTCAACGTCGGCTGGCAGCTTGCGCGTCTTCACCCGGACATAAGCTGTCTGGTCGATATGCTTCCATTCAAAAGTCAAGGGGCCTTGCCAGGATATTGGCGGCCAGCCTTCTATGCCTGCGAATTTAATTTTATTGATCACAACTTGGCCTTCGCTGTCCTGTCTTCCGGCTCGTTCCTGGCGGTAACGCAACATGGCACGGATATTGGCTTCGCCGTTGGCCATCTTGTTCGCTGAAGTTTCTTTTGTTTTGATGCTCATTTTAACATCAACCCGCAACGGCGCGCCCTTCTTAAACGTCGCGTCAACTGATCTGTTGAAGATTTGTTGCGGCGTGGCGGCCAAGGCGGCAGTCGGGAGCGCCAAAGAGATGAGAGGCAGTAGTGCCATGAAGCGTATGGTGAATCGCATATGCCGCAATTATATCACACCGGAGGCGGAAGCCGCATTTCGACAACTAACCACGGATTATCTACAATGCGAATTATATGAAAAAAACGCTGTTCATCGCCGCCTTGGCCGCGCTGCTCCTCGGTGCCGGCTGTGCGAAGCAGACAACTCCAAACTCTTCGCTCACGGCCCGACGTCTAAAGGTAGCGGCTACGATTTTCGCTTTGGCCGACATCGCCCAAAACGTGGGGGGCGACCGAGCGGATGTCATAACTTTACTTCCACCCGGCGCCAGTCCGCACACCTTCGAACCAACCCCTGACTTGATCAAGAAACTTCAGGACGCCAAAATTCTGTTCATGATTGGCCATGGTTTAGACGACTGGGCCGTCACCTTGGCACAGAGTGTGCCAGGACTCACCACAGTCGTGGTGGATACGGGCATCAAACTGCGCGCTCCTGGTTCGGCGCCGGCTATCGGTTTCCACGACGAAGACGGCCAAACCGATCCACATTACTGGCTGGATGCTGGAAACGGCCAAAAAATCGCGGCTACAATCGCGGATAACCTGGAGCGTTCGGATCCGGACAATGCCGCGGCTTACCGAGAGAATCTCGAGAAATACCAGAATCAAATCGCCCACACGGACAAAACGATCCGAGACTTGCTGAAACCGCACGCCGGAGCCAAGCTCATTACCCACCACGACGCCTGGCAGTATTTCGCGGCCGCCTACGGTCTGGTGATCGCCGGTTCCTTCGAACCGAGCCCGGGCAAGAGCCTCACGCCAAAAGAACTAGCCGCCCTGGAAGACCTCATCCGTAAAGCAAGAATCAAAACTCTGTTTATCGAACCGCAATTATCGGATCAGATAGTCAAACCCGTCGCCGACGACCTGAAATTGAATATCCGGAAGCTTGACCCGGAGGGCGGCACGGCCAAGAGCTATCTCGACCTTATGGAAACAAACGCCCGGACCATCGCCGAATCATTATGAAAGCCTTGAGCGTCAAGAATCTGAACGTCACCTTCGGCCGGAATGTCGTGCTTGAGGATATTTCATTCGAACTGGATTCCGGGGTCATCGCGGCCGTCATCGGGCCGAACGGCTCGGGAAAATCCACCTTGTTCCGAGCCATCCTCGGGCTCATCCCGTATGCCGGAGAAATCAAAATATTCGGCGATCCGATAAAAGCCGCACTCCCGCGCATCGGCTACATGCCGCAGCACTTCGACTTCGACCGGACCATGCCGATTACGGTCAGCGAATTCCTGTCGTTCACGGCGCCGCGCCTCCGCAAACCGAAGGCCGAAACGATCTGTGGCGACGTCCAGGTTGACACCTTAAAGCATAAGCTCATCGGCGAATTGTCCGGAGGCCAGCTTCAGCGGGTCATGATCGCCCAGGCTCTATACAAGAATCCTGATCTCCTACTCCTGGATGAGCCTTCGTCGGGCATCGACATCGAAGGCGCCAAGGCCTTCTACGAACTGATCGAACACTTGAATACTAAGCATAAAGTCACGGTCTTGCTTATCAGCCACGAAGTCAACTTCGTCCACCGTTTCGCCGATCAAATCATCTGTCTCAACCGCAAACTCATCTGCGACGGTGCGCCGGCCGAAGTCCTGAACCGCGAGACCCTGAATAAACTCTACGGCTCGCGCATGGACATCCATCTTCACTGATATGCTGGAACTCCTGAACTACCCGTTCATGCAGCGCGCGCTCATCGCCGGCGTGCTTTTGGGCAGCTTGTTGGCGCTCATGGGAATCTTCGTCGTCCTGCGGCGCATGTCCTTCATGAGCGACGGCATCGCCCACGCTTCGCTCTCCGGCGTCGCGGCCGGCTTGCTGTTGGGCGCCAATCCCCTGCTCACCGCTATTGGTTTCGCCGCCGTCTTCGCCATCATCATTGCGCTCCTGGAACGACGGACGAAGCTGTCGTCGGATGCGATCATCGGCCTCATCTTCACTTCCGGTATGGCGCTCGGTATCGTGCTCCTGTCGTTCAGCGCCGGCTATCGTCCGGAGCTCACCTCCTATCTCTTCGGCGACATCCTGTCCTTGCACTGGAACGAACTGGCGCTCATGGCGGTCTTAGGCGTGACGATTGCGATTTTCATCCTGGCCCGCTACCGGCAACTGGCGCTCTTCATCCTCAACCAAGAAACGGCTTACGTCCACGGCGTCCACATCGAGCTGTTTCGGATGTTGCTCTATGTCGGCGTGGCCGTAGCCGTCGTGCTCGGCATGAAGCTACTCGGCATCATCCTGGTGAGCGCGCTTCTTATCATCCCAGTAACAACCGCGAAACTCCTGGCAAACTCATTCCGCGTTCTCATGGTGTTGAGCATCCTAGTTGCCGACATCGCGGTCATCGCCGGCCTCTTCGTCTCTGCCGCTTTCGATCTGCCGCCTGGTGCGACCATCATCCTGTGCGGCATGGCGCTGTTCATCCTGGCTGCTTTGACCAGGAAAACATTGGCTTTAAAGGCTTAAGGCAGCCGAATTTCAGACCTTCGATAAAACCCTCGATCCCTTGACAAAAGGCGTGTTTTAGGCTATATTGCAAAATCGTTCCTTTCCAGGAGATCGCTCATGAACCGAGATGCAACCACGGAACACAGCCTAATGCTGGCCCGCGCCAGCCTGCATAGCCAGCAGCCGCTGGCGGTCCGGGGAGCGAATACGACGCTAGCCCTGCTGCTGCTCGACCGCAGCGGTTCAATGGCCGAATACGGTCAGACGCCGCGCAAGGCAGCCAACGAATGCATCCAGACGGTGCAGAACGTACCCGGCGCTGAGAATGCCACTCTCGCCGTCTTCACCTTCGGCAGCGACGTCTCGCTCGCCGTCCACCCACAGCCGGTCAAGAGCGTCAAGCCTCTCGAGACCTACGTACCGAACGGCAACACCAAGTTGTATGAAGCGGTGTTCGCCGCCCTGTTCGTGGCCCTGGAATACCATGACGTGGCCAAAGCCCAAGGCAGCCAGGTGAACGTGGCCATCTCGGTCATAAGCGACGGAGAAGACACGGCATCCGATCCGGAATACAAATCAAGGATGCGCGAACTCGCGCGCCAGGCCAGACAGCGCGGATTCCAGCTCCAGGTAATCGGCATCGGCGTCGATTCAAAGAAGATGGCGCAGGACCTGGGATTCCAGGACAGTCTGGCCCGGACCGTCGAAGCGACCGAGGAAGGCGTGACGCGCGCAGCCGGCGAATCGTCCATGCTGTTCAGCGCTAGCGTCCTCCATTCATTTAACAATTCCAGACACTGATCAGTCAGTGTCCAAACTCCACCAGCCCCCAGGACTCATCCCGGGGGTTCGTTTTTTACCAGCGGATCGACGATAACTTCGGCTGACGCGATGCCGGCCAAAATAATGAAAAACCAGAGACCTGAAACGCTGAAATCGAAACCGGTCAGGTTGCAGACGAGATATGCGGTGAGCGATGAACACAGGACAGTGACCCAAAGCCTACTTTCTGTGTTCTGTATGAACAATTTCCGTATCCTTAAAAATATGGCGCCCAAAACAGTCACCAAGGCCAGCAAACCGGCCAAACCGCTCGACCAAAGGATATCCAGAATGAAATTATGCAGTCGATCGGCCAAGGATGGGTCGGCGACGCTGAAATCCCGGTTACGTTCGGCCGGATCCTTGATCCTCTGCCCGGCATAGCGGATATAGGTATCCAGACCATAGCCCAAAAACGGATGCGCCGGCATCAGCCTGAGCGCATATTTCCATTCAGCCGTCCGGGCCAATGTCGAACCTTTCGAAAAATCGAATGACGAACCGAGGCGAAAGGCGAATGAATTCGCTGAAGACTCAAGGCGCGGGGCCTGCCAAAAGATAAGACAGACGATAACTGCGGCGGCGCAACACATACCTATCGGAATCCTCCAGCACCAATGTCCGGATCTGTTTAACCTGAACGCCGACAAGACCGCTCCTCCGGCGATTGCCCCAAACCAGGCCCCTCGCGAATACGTCATGGCCAGCGCCAAGGCGGACATGACAGCCGAAACCGCGGCCAAAGCGCGATAAGACTTCCGCTTCTCGTTGCGCCACAGGAACCAGGCGAACGGCAGCCAAAGCGCCAAATAGACGCCGAGGAAATTCGGATGTCCAAACGTCGAAAAGGCCCGCGTCGGTCCGCTTCGGCCGTAAAGCTGGAAGGCGTGTTTGAGCGCCGAAGCGTCGATGCCCAGCCACTGGAGGATGCCATAAGCCGAAACCAGGGACGCGACCGCGCAGGTCAGACGCAAAAAAAGGCGCCAGTCGCGTGATTCGGCGACGAAACGAATGACGAAATAGATTGCGGTCAGGCACCAGTAATATACAAAGCCCGTCCCCCGCTCCGCCGAACCCCAAAAGCTGGCATACGGATCAACCGAGAAAAACGTGGACAGGGCCAGGACTACCAGCCAGACGACCAAGGCCCAATCGATGACATTCAAGGATGCGCCCAAGCGTCTAACAATACCTTGCTTGCGCCGGGTGAAAGCGATCGTAAAAGCCGTCGCGATGCCCACGACGGCTCCGGCTTCGATCAGCAATATTTTTATCGGCTCATACGGCAATTCCTGGTTGAAATCCACGGCCAGCGGCACCGCAGCGAAGAGCAGGAATAGCGGCCACATATTTCGACGGAAAGTCTCAATTGAAGAACGGCCATTTGCCGCCGGTCTTGGCCGGTGCGGTCGGGACCATCGACTTGACCGGGGTGCCGTATAGACATTGGCCGCCCAGACAGTCCAAATTTTTTACGCACGGTTTGCCTTGCAGGGCCTTCGGTCCGCCGACGCAGGTTTTAGCCGGAGGCTTATAGCGCAGATAGGCAGCGCCGGCCGCCAACCCCAAGGCCGCGACTGCGACGACGGTAATGGCGATGACCGTCTTGGTTTTGACCTTAAGCGAAGTAAATGTAGTCAGCATCTCCGGCTCATGCCCGGCCTTCCGCCTTATTGTTCAAGATGCCGCCGGCGATCTTCCTGCGCGCCGCCGTGACATGCACCGCGGATTCAATGGCGTCTTCAACCTTTAGTTTTTTGATCTTGGCTTTTTCCGCCTCTTGCGCCGTGCTCTGGGCTTCCAGTTCCTTCAAATGCGCCCGCGCTTTTTCGTAATTTTCCGACATCGCCTCAAGCATGGACGTCTCGAGGCTGACAGCGGGGTCTGCCACCGCACCATATCCTAAAACCGTCGCCATAGCACCCGCGGCCTTGACCATCAGCAAATCGTTTTTCATCCTGGCCTGCCTATCCTCTTCGGGGGTCTCGAGAAGACCGACGTATGTCAAGTTGTTAAGGAGCGTCCCCGGGATTTGGGTCGCATAAAAGAAGCGGCTCGCCAGCATCGCGTCCTGGACTGCCTTCGGCATGCCGTCCCAGACTTTACGGACTCCTTGGAGTACCTTCGGATGGCCATGGAAAAACTCGACTGTCTTCATCATGGTCTTGAGATGCAATTCTTTGAGGAGGCTCGCACTCTTTTTGCCTTCCGGTGTCTTCATCAACTTCTCGACTTCCATCGAAGCCTCGGCCAGGGCTTGCGGGTCTTTTTGTTCCAGCATTTTGGATATGCCTTCGGCTTTCTTCCTGAACTCATCGACTAGCCCCGCCACCTCATGTCCCTTGGGCGTCTTGAGCAGAGCTTCGGATGCCGAACCGGGCTTCTCGACAAGATTCTTCGATGCCTCAAAAATTTTTGCCATATACCAATAAGAATATTTAAGAATACTCTGGAAGTATAGCTTCCGGCATATCCCAAGTCAAAAATCCGATTCAGCGTTTTTTCGCTAGCGCCAACTTTGTCAACGCCACGGTCAAAAAGCCGGCCAGGACGCCGCAAAAGACGAGGAGCAAGGCGATGACCGGATCCATGATGCGCTTCGGCGGCTCCTTGGCTCGGAACGCCTGCTGCAGGTTCTTGACCTCGTTGCGCAGCGACTGGGTATCTTGCTTGATCTGGTCCAAACGCTCCGGCGTCGCCTGACTCATGCCCGTCTGCGGCTGGGTTCCTGAGGATGCGGCTTGCTCTGATGGCGCCTTAGTCCCGCGCCACCAGGCATCTAAGCCCAACAAGCCTTCCAAACGATGGAGATCCACTCCCCACCACTCGGTCTTACGCGTCTGGAGATAATCGAAAAGCTTCTCGTACCTTTCCTTGTCCGAAAACTGCGGACCTTCGGCATAAGTTCCGGATGACCAGTGGTCGGAATAGATTTCGGCGAGCTCGACAGCCTGCCGATAATCCGCCGGTTTGTACGGATCGATTTTCTTTGACGCCAAATACTTGTCGATAGCGTTCCAATAACCGTCGACCGCGAATTGCGGACGGTAGGCATCGAACTAACCATTCTCGAATTCCATAGAACGATATGCCTCGGCCAAACTCCACCATTGTTCAGGAATTTTGAAGGAGTCCATGCCTGACTTGGCCGCCGTGAGCAACTGGGCGCTGGATGGCGGCAGAATCTCAAAACTAATGACGCTATTCCCGTCATCCGGTTCGACGCCGGTGAGAGTGAGAAGATAATCCTTGCCTTGGAGAGCTTCTTTGCCCCAACCCTCGGCTTTGTAGCCCCCCGCTCCTTCATACCAAGATTTTCGTTCTGACCCAGCCCTTATCGAGTCGGTATGGATAATGGACCGCGAACTTAGCTTCTTTGATGGGCCCGGCCCAACCCGCGCCAGAACCGATGTAGTAATTGAATGTCAGGTACCCGACTTGGCTTAAAGGTGCGTCAAACTCGACCTCTACCCTAATTGTCTTTTTGGCTGGTACTTTGAACGAAAAAACGTAACCCTCGGCTTTCCTCGGCACCAACTCTCCCTCCTTCAACGAGTCGCGATAAGCATACTCCTCGAATTTCACCTCGCCCTTGACCACAATGCCGTTGACCTTGGCTTTGACATTCTCGGCATAAGTCGTGGGCATCTGGTATGCGCCAGGGCCCTGGAAAGTCAGAGGAAAAATCGATTCTACTTCGACGTCCTGGTTGGTCTGATTAGAGAACCAGAAAGCAGCCTTGGCCGGCAGGTTGTGGCCGGGATTTTCCGGAACCGTAAATTCGACCAACTCCTTCTCCAGGCTGACGACCGATTCTTGCACTGGTTTGACTGCGCCGAATTGGGCGAAGGTCGGCCCGTCGTCGGCTTTGGCCGGAATCGAGACCGCGAACAGGCAGGCGGCCGCCAGCAGCGAAGCGATAAGGAATTTGGATTTCATGGATTCAGGTTAAGATGCAATATAACACATCCACGACGAATTTTGGTGGCAGCAATTTGGCGTATCACCCTTTTATAGGATAAAATAACAGATAAAAGGTCGAGATTTTTTCAAAAAAAATTAAGAAAGGAGGTGCAAAATATGTCACTCATCCCATGGAAACCGTTCTCTGACATAGATAAACTCTTCAGCGATGACAACTGGCTTTTGCCGGTATTTCCACGCGCTGAGTTTACCAAGCCCGCGATGGATGTGAAAGAAACCGACAAGGAAGTCATTGCCGAGGTAGAAATCCCCGGCTTTGATCCGGAAAAAATTGATGTTTCGGTTGAGGATGGCGTTTTGCGAGTCAAGGGCTCGATGGACGAAAAGAAAGAAGAAAAAGACAAGGGCTACTGGCGCAAAGAAATCCGCAAGGGTTCATTTGAGCGGATGGTAAGTTTACCAGTCGCGGTCAAGGAAGACGCGGTCGAGGCAACCTACGAAAAGGGTATCCTCAAGATCGTCATGCCCAAAGCCAAAATTAAGCCGACATCAAAGGTAAAGATTCAGGTGAAGGGCAAATAACACTCAACCTATTTTCCAAAAGACAAATCCCCTTTATCGGGGATTTGTCTTTATACCGAAATCATCTCCCTGACTTTTTACGCACTCGTCAAAACTTCGGCCGCTTGGGCGCATAGAGTTTGCATTTTGAAGTCGGACAAATACTAAGTGGGAAGCTAACAACTATCAAGACGAACAGCCATCTGATCAGGACGAACAATCTCTCGAAGTTGTAGACAAAGAGGCTTATGCCTTCGCAATGACGGAGGGCTTCACGCGCGCTATCATAACTCTCATGACGGACCGACCTAAAATCCCGCGTAACGTCATCATCGTCGCTTTCGTGGCGCTCGCGTCAGGCTTTGGCCAGGACCTGATTACGCCTGTGCTCCCCGCCTATCTGGCCGCGCTCGGCGTGAGCAATGCCGGCATCGGCCTGATAGATGGCCTCTTGCAGGGCGCGATGAGCATCTTCCGCTTCGTGTCCGGCAGCCTGTCGGACAGATACCGCAACCGTAAATTCTTCGTGTTCCTCGGATATGCGCTCTCCGCGGTCTCGCGGCCTCTACTGGCCTTGGGTGGCGGTTTGTTCGGCATCGCGGCCCTACGGACCATCGACGGCGTGGGCAAGGGCATGAAGGACGCGCCCCGCGACGCATTGGTGGCTGATTCGGCGGCCGAGGAGTATCGCGGCCGGGCGTTCGGCTTCCATCGACTCGTTGATACGGCCGGCTCGGTCTTAGGTCCGCTGACCGCGGCCGCCATCCTGTTCGCTTTGACGGCCACGATCCGCTCATACCACATCATCTTCGCCTTGGCCGCCATCCCCGGCGCCGTCGCCCTGTCCTTGATCTGGTTCGGCGTCAAAGAACCGGAAAAGAAGAAGGTGGCCGCAAAAGCCATAGGGCCCAAACTCGGCTGGCGTTTTTGGTTTTTCACCCTTAGCATGTCGCTGGCTATGCTGACCAAGATCAATGATTCACTCTTCCTAATCAGAGCTCACGGCGTCGGCGTCCCGGCGCAATGGATACCGGTTTTGTTCGCCGGATTCACCTTGCTTTACGCCCTGCTCTCCTATCCTCTCGGCATCTTGTCCGACAAGATAGGCAAGGCACCGCTCATCGCCGCGGGCTGGCTGGTTTTGGCTGTCGTCGAATTTGGCTTTTCGTTCGACCCGCATATCGTGGCGACACTTTTTCTTTTCGCGCTCTATGGCCTGTTCTATGCCCTGACCGAAGGCTCGGGCCGGGCCATTATCGCCGATCTATCACCGGCGCAGAACCGGGGTACGGCGTACGGCATCTACAACACCCTTGTCGGCTTAGCCGTGATAACCGGCGGCTATGCCCTGGGCCTGATTTGGGACAGCGTCTCGCCGGAAACGGCTTTCCGCCTGTCTTCACTCGGCTCTCTCCTGGGCTGCGGCGGGCTGCTGGTTTTGGCTTTAATAGGCAAAAGAAAAACTGCTATCGCTTGACGCGGAGGCCTGAAACTGCGATTTTATAAGCATGACGGAGACCGAAGGCCAAAAGCCCCGCCTCCTGCTCCACGCGTGTTGCGGCGTGTGTAGCGCGTATGTGCCGGAACTGTTGATTCCGGATTTCGACGTGACGGTCTATTACGAAAACTCTAACATCTTCCCGCAGGAGGAGTATTTCCGGCGCCTAGACGCGGCTAAAACCATGGCCAGGAAGTACGGTTTGGAATTTATCGAACCGGCCTACTCCCCTGACGATTGGGAGAGGGCGGTGCGTGGCCGCGAACAGGATGGCGAGAATGGGCCGCGCTGTAGATTATGCATCAATTTCAGACTGGACCGGACGTTCGCCTTCGCCCGGGACAACGGTTTCTCCTGGATCGCCACCACCTTGAGCGTCAGCCGCCGCAAGAATACGGCCATGATCAACGAAATTGGCGCGCTCCTAGCCGACCGCTACGGCATCAATTTTTTGGGCCGCGACTGGAAGAAACGCAACGGCGAGAACCTGTCTCAGGAACGCGCCAAAGCGGCCGGCATCTACCGGCAAAATTACTGCGGGTGCAGATATTCGATGCGGCATCTCGCTAAATAAGCGTCCCTATAGCGTTCTCAACTCCGTGTAGAGATCCTCTAGATGGGGCATTTTTTCTTGAGCAGATTTTCGTTTTCCATTTTGGTCAGGGATTTAATTTCCGCTTCCCTTTTCCGAGCGTAGGACTCGCTGCGCTTCGCCTCAGACCTGGCCAGCATGACCGGGCGACGGGAGCGGGTGTACTTGGCACCTGAACCAGAATTATGTTCCCTGACGCGGCGAATGATATCGGTCGTGATGCCGGCATAGAGCGAACCGTCACGGCAGCGGACCAGGTAGACGTGCCAGCGGGGCATATCAAAATCCCCTCCGCCTCTGTTCAGCGGCGCGGGCGCGCTTTTCGTCCAAGCCCAGGAGATGACCGACTTCATGCCAAACCACCTCGCGAATAACTTCCGCAGCCGGTCGACCGAGGCATTTAGCCTCGGCCAGGATGGGTTGAACGAAGAGCGTGATCTTATCCGGCATCATCCAGATCTCATTATACGACCGTTCGGTACGCGGGACGCCTTGGTACAGGCCCATGAGCGTATCGCCATGACGGAGTTTGACCGCTTGTTTCGGAATGCGGCCGCACCGTTCCTCGACGCAGACCGCGACATTCTCGAGGCAACCGGGGAAAGCCTCCTCAATTTCGTCGAGGGTCGCGTTGATGATGGATTCGAATTCCTCGAGCGTCATACTGCCATGATAAGCCCCGCCCTCCCCCGTTTCAAGCAATCCGGAGACCGTGCTATCATCGCCCAATATGACTAAAAGCCTGTTTTGCTGGGCGTTCTCCCTGGCCTGGCCGCGTCGATCATCCCCGCCGCAGTTTCCGCCGCCGGCCTGCCCTCCTCCGCGGACGCATCCTCGACCGTTGTATCTACGAACGGACCATCTAGCCAAGCCGCCCAATTCCTGAAACTCGATACGCTCAAGGCCGGACAGACGCTCACGGCATCCTCCAGCCAGTCGACCAGCATCCTCACGCCTCTCGGTACTCTAGTCATGACACCGGGCTCCAGTCTGGAACTCATGAACAACGGCTCGTGGAAAGCGTCTGTCGGGAAATTCCATCTGGCGCTGCGCGACGCCGCAACCAAGCCTCAGAGGTTCATCAGCCGAAAGGCCCGGCTCACGACCAAAGGCGCGACATTCAACCTCGAAGTCGCCGCCGATGGGGCGATTAAGGTGGAAGTTGTGAGCGACACCTACCAGCTGCCGCAATCCCTACTCTCGACCTCTAAGGGAAAAATCACGCAGACCCAAAAACTCGGCGGAAAACTCTATTTCGACAGTTCCCGGATATACTATCCGGGTTCGACGACCGGTACCTGGAATAAATTCCAGGACAAGGGATTCACGGATTACATGTTCAAACTGGCGCGCGACAAGGATATCACCTACGACTTCGACAAACAGACCTTCAAATTCGTCGAATGGGTAAACCGCGGCCCGAACCGCTACGCGGTCTATGAAGGTAATCCATCGGCCGTGGCCAGCGACGCTTTGATCAAGAATACGATTTCCCAGGACATGCCGCCGACCTCGGAGCTGGCAAAACCAGGATTTTCCTGGACGAAACCGGGGGGCGGCCGTGGGTAAAATACGACGAAAGCATCAAGGTCTACAGCGGCAAGGTCATGTTCACCCTGGTCGAGACCTGCAACCTGAACTACGGCGACGGCGTCAGGATCAAGCCGCCGGCGGCCAAGGAGGTCCCGCAAGGCAGCGGCAAGCAAGAGATGCAGACGATCGTGGATTCAGTCCTGTGACCTAAAACCAGGATCTACATATGCGGTTTTCGTGTGCCCCGGGGCTACTCTACCCAGGATTACACCATCGACCAGCATCTCATCACTCTCGGCGCACGTTGAACCGAACGTCCTCCAAATCCGACATTCCCAGATAGTCGGATTTTTCAAAGCCCAAAATATAAAACCGGATCTGGTAGAGATCCGGCTTTCAGAGCTGGAGCAGCCGATAGGTACCTGGCTGCATCTTCGGTGGCTGTTTGAAATGGTGAAGCACGGTGCCCAGTCCCCGGCCATGGCCTATGATAAGCAAGCCGGCTTCCTGACAGTCGAGCAATTCGTGGCCATGATCGATGATGGCGGTAAGGTGCCTGGTCAGGACCGCCAGGTAGTCTTCCCCACCCCACGGCGTGTAGTCATAGGGATAGGGAGGCTCGGTCGCTGTAAGCGGTTCGCCGGTCAGGCGCCGCGCTTCGTCGACGGTCAGGCCTTCCAGCTTGCCGTAGCGGCATTCGCGCAAACGGTCATCGCGGATAATCGCCGTCATCGGTATGTCCAGCACCACGCAGACGACGAGCGCCGTTTGGTAAGCGCGGCTCAGGTCCGAGCAGACGATGCGCCGGATCCTGATGTTCTGGTGCCGCTTGAGCAGTACTGCCATGCGGGTAACCTTGTCTTGGCCCTCTAGGCTGAGCGGGATGTCGGTGTGGCCCTGGATGCGATGCGCGGACGTCCATTCCGTCGGGCCGTGGCGGCCTAGGATGATGGCTGGCATGCGGCCTCCTTATTCTCGACGGTCCGGATGGCCCAGGTCGCATCCTGCTTAGTCCATTCGACCAGGGCGACGTAGCCCTGGGCTTGCATGGCACCCAGCGATTGCGAGACGCCGTTGACCGACATGTTAGTCGTGTGGGCGATTTCCCTCTGGGTGGCCCGTCCTCCCAGGCCCTTAAGCGCTTGTAGGATGCGGCGCTGGCGCGGTTTCATTTTGGTCGGCATGTCTGCTCCTTTCCAAAAGAACAGCGTGGTTTTACCACGCTGTTCTTTTCCGTTCAACCTTTTTCAATAGTCGATGAGTTTGCGGATGAGCGGATGCTGCTGGATCTTTTCGATGGATTTGGCTTCGATTTGGCGGATACGCTCGCGGGTGACATCGAATTCCTTGCCGACCTCCTCGAGCGTGTGGCTCACGCCGTCGGTCAGGCCGAAGCGCATCTCGAGAATCTTCTGCTCACGCGGGGAAAGGTCCTTGATGATGTCGCCGACGTAGTCCTTGAGCAGCTGGAGGGCGGCGGCGCGGTCCGGGGCCACGTTCTTGACGTCCTCGATGAAGTCCTCGAGCGTCGAATCCTCATCGTCCTCGCCGACCGACGTCTCGAGCGAGACCGTGTCCTGCGAGATCTTTATGATGTGGCGGACCTTGTCGACATCCTCTCCCATCTCGGCCGCGATTTCTTCCGGCAGCGGCTCGCGTCCCAGGTCTTGGATAAGCTGGCGTTCGACCTGTTGGAATTTGTTGATGGTCTCGACCATGTGCACTGGGATGCGGATGGTCCGGCTCTGGTCGGCCAAGGCGCGGGTGATGGCCTGGCGGATCCACCAGGTGGCATAGGTCGAAAATTTGTAGCCTTTGCGGTATTCGAATTTCCTGACCGCACGGAACAGGCCGATGTTCCCCTCTTGGATGAGGTCCAAAAGCGAGAGCGACTTGCCCATGAACTTCTTGGCGATGGACACGACCAGGCGCAGGTTGGCTTCGATTAGCCGGCGGTCGGCCTCCTTGTCGCCGCGCTCCTTTCGTTTGGCCAAAGCGATTTCCTCTTCCGCAGTCAGGAGCGGGATCTTGCCGATCTCGCGCAGGTACATCTGGATGGAATCCGCCGTGATGTCGAACGGATCCACTTTCGCCCGCTTGTCGTCGGCGCTGTGGAGCTGCTCGAGCAAGTCGTGGCGCTCCTTCTGCCGTCCGAGGATGCCTTCCTTGACCTCGATAAAGCCGATGCCGGCGGCATCCAGGCGGTCGATGAAATTCTCAAAGACCGGGATGTAATCCTCGACCTCGGGGAAGGCGTAGAGGATTTCGTTCTCGGTGATGAAACCGCGCGTCCGGGCCTTGTCGAACAGCTTGTCCTGGATCTCTTGCGACGGTGGAGGCGATTTGATGTACGGTGTGCGCGGCGCGGCTTTGGCCTGGTGCTGCGATTTACCTTGATTTTTTTTGCTTTTTGCCGGTTGCGGTCTTTTTGCCGGTTTCAGAGCCGGTTTCTTGGATGTGGGTTTGGATTTGGACACAATGTGCGATGTATGTTTCTTAAAAGTCTTTTTCTTATTTTTCGGCATACATTGTGCATCCCCAAGCGGCAGCTGGTCCGAGCCCGACGGGGAGAGACGTCTCGTGTCCGTCGGGGGCGAAGGCCACCGGGATGGGATGCGGTTAAGGACTAATCCTTAAGGTTATTGAATTGTGCGAGAAGCTCCGCTATCCGGCTGTCGTCGCCGGCGCGTTCAGCTTCGCGCATTTGTTGTTCCAGGTCGGCGCGCAGTTCGGTCGTGCGCACTTCGCGCAAGCCGCGGCAGGCGGTTTCCAGCTCCCGGTGCAAGGCGTCGGTCGACTGGTCCTGGAATTCACGGTCCGCGAGGATCGCGAGATAATTTAAAAGTCCAACATCTGATGGAACTGGCTGATAATACTCTTTGAGGCTGTCTTTGGCAAGATCTTCTAATTCAGGCTTGAGGATAAGGATGGACCAGACCCGCTCCAGCAGGGCATCGGCGCGGGATTTATTGGCCGCCGGCCTCGGTTTCTGCTGGTTGGACTGCAGTGGGAAGACGGTTCGGGAATTCAGGTTTTGGTTCGTTGCTTTGGGCGCATACGCACCCGCCGAGCCGCGGCTTGTCTTCAGGGCTTCGCGCAAAGCTTCGACGGCCACGGCGAGGTCCTTGGCCAGGCGGTTTATCCAGGCGTCGCGTTCGACCGGGTTCGGGATGCGCTGGAATTCGGGCAGCAGGTCCTGGGCGATGCGCTTTTTGCCTTCTGGATTCGAGGCGTCGTGCTGGCGGAAAGCGTTGCGATAAAGCCAATCTACCACCGGCAAGGCGTCGCGGATGGCCTGGCGCCAGAGTTCCGGATCTTTGCGCACGGCCTCGTCCGGATCTTTCCCCGCTTCCGGCGGCAAGGTTATGAGCTTGACGTTGAAGTCCAGGCTGCGTGCCAGATCCAAACCGCGAAGCGTGGCTGCATTGCCGGCGCTGTCTGCGTCGAAGGCGATGGCCAGATTCGTGGAGAAGCGCTTGAGCAGTGCCAGCTGTTCGGCCGTGAGCGCCGTGCCGGACGAGGCCACGACGTTGGTCACTCCGAATTGGTGCGAGCCGATGACGTCCATGTTGCCCTCGACGATGACGGCCAGATCTTGGCGCTTGATTTCGCCCTTGGCCTGGTCTAGGCCGTACAGGATGAGGCTCTTCTTGTAGACCGCGGTCTCCGGCGTGTTCACGTACTTTGCTTCCTTCTTGTCCGCATCCAGGATGCGGCCAGTGAACCCGGCGATCTGGCCGTGGACGTCGGCAATCGGAAACATCAGACGGTCGCGGAACCGGTCGTAGATTCCGCCCTTCTGACCGACCTGGCACAGGCCGGCTTTGACCAGCTCGGCATCGGTCACGCCCTTTTCCTTCAAGGCGGCGGCCAGCGCATTCCAGCTCTGCGGAGCATAGCCTAAGCGCCAGATATCGACGGTCAAATCGTCCAATCCCCGCTTCTTCACATATTCCCGCGCTTTCTCGGCTTGGGGGGATTTCAGGAGTTGAGCGCGGAAAAAACGCGCGGCCAAATCATTCAGTTCGTGGATGCGTTTGCGTTCCGAGCCGGCTTTGGCGTCGAACGCCGGCAACTGGATGCCAGCCTTGTCGGCCAAGAGCTGGATAGTCTCTGGGAAATCCATACCCTCCATCCGCTGGACGAAAGCAATCAGATCGCCGCCTTGATCGCAACCGAAACAATGCCACGACTGCCGCGGTCGGTTCACGTAAAAACTCGGCGTCTTTTCCTGATGGAACGGGCAGCATGCCTTGAAACTCCCGCTACCCGCGGGTTTGAGCTGGAGGTATTCACCGACGATATCTACGATGTCGAGACGGTTTTTTATCACTTGCGCTGCATCCATAGTCATACCTTACAGCAAAGATGGACTAGGGGCTAGAAACTGGGGATGGAGCCAGTGCTTCGCGGCTCGTAACGATGTATTCCGGTAAATGGCGCGTATCAAGCCTGAAGGCCAAGCTATTGGACCGGTTTAAGCCGCCATGGGTAGATTCCACATGGGCGAATATCGACAGGAGTTTAGATCCGAAGACATATCCGTTCTTTAACGCCAGGATTACGTCCGGTGTGTTTTGGACAAGATCAGTATGCGCACGCCATAACCTTTGGGGAGCACACGGATAACGATGCATCAGTGATTTGTTCAACCATTCGTTATTTGTCATTTCAAGTTCACTGCCTTCGGTCAGTTCCAATTCCAGCGGATCGCCATTCACGTTCAGGTATGTGAATCGGCAGTCATCGTCATCCCAGCAGAAGCTAGGATCCAGGGGAGGATTCCCGCGTTCGCGAGCATGCTTAGAAGATGAAGGCCAAACATAGGCCCGTTTGCCTTTGGTTAGGATAACAACTTTATCTCCAGTTTTATAGGTCACCAGTTCAGCGCAGGCAAGTTGTGCGAGGTCTTTAGCCAGACGCTCGGGCTGTTTCGTGTAGAAGCCCGCGCAATGGACCAGTCCGAAAGCTGGATAGACAACATCGTTGTCCTTTTCGAGACGGCTGTTCGGGTTCCAACCTAGGTTCCGGAGTTCTTGGCGGATATCGTAAGGATAGCTTCGGACGTAGCCATGACCGTGGTCCGAGACGAGAGTAATCCGAAGTCCGGGCCTGGCCTCCATGATGTCGGCGCAAAAGTCTTCGATATATCCGAGGCAGATGTTTTGTCCGGCCGTGCCGTATTTCGTGCCGATACCGGCGGTCGTCACGAGATAGCCGACGAACACTTCGCGGCTCGTGGAGAAAAAACGCGATTTCAGCCCGCGCAACTCAAGTTTGAACGCCAGCCATGGCGCGATGTAACACACAGCATCCAGCCAAGAAGCCGCGCGCCAATCCAGCTTGGTGCGGTACGGCTGATTCTGTCCCATGAGATAGGCCAGCATCCCGCCTTTAACGCGGTTCGCCTTCCGGTCGAAGTATCGGGCTTCCAGCGCCGTGCACGGCTCGCCACGGACCAAGTCCTGGACGCACAAATCCGTCATCGAAGGATAAGGCGCGACCACAGCCGAAGGTCCATGGAATCCCTTGAAGCCCCCAGCCTGTTTGAAATTCTTCACGACATCATATCCGAAGCCGTCGAGGATAAGGATGAGATGCATGGGAATGTTGGTTAGTCGTAAGTCGTAAGTCGTGAGTCGTGAGTCAAAAAGTCGTGAGTCGGTAGTTGAGGGTAATTTCTAGCGCGTTCTACCGTGCCGCGCTAGGCGGCGAGGTTTGGCCGGCGCGGTTTCCTGTTCGCGTTTCTTAATCTCCTTGGTCAAGGCGATTATCTCATCGCGCAGGATGGCGGCCAGTTCGAACTGCAATCTGTCCGCCGCGATTTTCATCTCGGCTTCCTTGTGTTTGAGTACGGTCTTGAGGTCATGCGTTTCGGCGGTCAATTCCAATTTCAGTATATCTTTGACGTTTTTGGTTTCGGTCGAAAGGCCGAAGACATCGCGGAAGTCCTTGACGGCCTTGATGATGGTCTTCGGCGTTATGCCGTGAAGCTTGTTATAGGCCAGCTGTTTGGCGCGGCGGCGCTCCGTCTCGGCGATGGCGCGCTTCATGGAGCCGGTTAGCTGGTCGGCGTAGAGCACGACCTGGCCCCGGACATTGCGCGCGGCGCGGCCGATGGTCTGGATGAGCGAGGTATCGGAGCGCAGAAAGCCTTCTTTGTCAGCGTCCAGGATGCAGACTAGCGAGACCTCAGGCAGGTCCAAACCTTCGCGTAAGAGATTCACGCCAACCACGACCTCGTATGTCCCGCGGCGGAAGTCGGACAGGATCTCGAGCCGCTCGACCGTCTCGATGTCCGAATGCAGATATTTTGATTTTATGCCCTTT
>Ga0209018_1001473_pt1 | contig 18805 bp, 14 predicted proteins | sample YNPBryBLVA2012_FD_185814 | JGI IMG/M metagenome (GOLD analysis project Ga0209018, IMG submission 185814) | Anoxygenic and chlorotrophic microbial mat microbial communities from Yellowstone National Park, USA - YNP Bryant BLVA 2012 (SPAdes)... ...
GAAAGGCGAATTGCGAGAACCATAAGAGTTAGGCGACGCACTGACTTCGCTGGTACGAAAAATTGCGATTGTGGAATTTTCGAAAATCAATTTCCGGATATTCGTCAAAAAAGTTCGGATTTCGTCCAATAAACATCACCGAGTCTAATCGGTTTTATTCAAGTCTGAATAAGTCTAAGTTAGTTTTGTTAAGTTAGATGGAGTTGTCGAGTTTTACTCGATACCTAAAATAATTTTTTTAGTTAATAATTGACCAGATTAAAATTAGTAAAAATCTTGATTCAGGCCGAAAAGTTTCAAGTTAATCTAATTTTTCTAAAATTGCTCAAAAAGTTACTAAACTTAGACAAATTATTAAATGTTAGGTTTTAAATCAAATCCATGATCTATGGATCGAACACACTCTAAAACACGACTAAACATATTTTGGTTTCGTAGGGATTTAAGAATTTCAGACAATCAAGGACTATGGCAAGCCTGTCGTTATCCAGAAATTGAGGTTTGGCCAATTTTCATTATTGATCCTTACTTTTTCTACCAATGGCCAGATATAGGTAAGTTGAGGGTTAGGTTTATGCTAGAGTCTTTGCAGGAGCTAGACATAAACTTACAAAAATTGGGTTCACGTTTGTTTTTGTTGGAGGGTAATAGTCAAGAAATCTGGCAACGCATTTACCGTCAAGCCCAAGAACGGTTTGAACTCAGTGTCTATTTTAACCGAGATCGACAAATTAGTTATGGACAAACCCTTGATCAAATGGTGTTAACTTTGGCTAAACAGCATAACTGTAAAGTTTATATTGGCAGCTCTAATTTTTTACTCCTCAATCCTACTGAGATGCCAAACTGGCGAAAACTATATTACGAGTATCAAGAGCAACCCTGCTTCCCTACTCCCAAAGTCATTCGTACTAACTCCGCTATGGCCGAGGAATTTTGGTCTAAAGCGGGTATCAAGCGCCTGAGTTTGGCAGAATTTCAGGAAAAGTATAAGTCGTTTGTGAACCTAAAAAGTCCGTTATTTACTGGTGGGACTAGTCAAGCGGAACTAACCTTAAACAGCTTTCTTAACCATCGGTTTGTTGGCTATCATTGGAAGCTATCTCGACCAGAAGCAGCCTATTTAGGAGCTACTTCTCACTTGTCGCCACATATTATGTGGGGTACCCTATCGGTTAGGCAAATTTATCAAAAAGCCTACCAAAAAATTCAGCTATTAAAAGCCCAACAAAAACTCAAATTAAGTTTGAGTTTACAAAGTTTTTTAGACAGACTTCGATGGCGGGAAAGTTTTACTCAGCGATTGTATTTCTATCCTCACTATGCAGACCAAAACTGGTATTCTGAGTTTGACCAATATTATAATTGGAATTTAACGGCTCAACAAGCCGAGTACTATGAAAAATGGAAACAAGGAGAAACTGGCTTTTTGTTAATCGATGCGGCGATGAAACAACTTCAAGCCGTAGGCTGGTTAAATTTTCGCTTGCGGGCTATGTGTGCTACTTTTCTGTGTATCAATTGCGGTGTTAGTTGGCACTGGGGAGCTCGACACTTTATGAACACTTTAGTTGACGGTGACATCGCCATAGATAGTTGGCAATGGCAAATGCAAGCTGGAATTACTAACCCTTTACAACTAACTTTTCGCATTTATGATCCAGACAAAAACTTGTTAGAAAAAGATCCACAGTGTGCGTTTGTGAAGCGTTGGTTGCCAGAAATTAGCCAATTAGAAGCGAAAGCTATTCAAAACTATTGTCTAAACCACCTTAGACCACCAAAAATGCTAAATTTTCAAGAAACTAAGCGGACTCATGGTAAAATTATTGCTGATTTACGCAAACAAGTGCGTGCTAGATTAATACAAGAAAATAGCTTAGCTACCGAACTGGCCTTAACCCAGAAAACCGTAGTAGAGAAATACTATCAAAAGCAACAAAAACGCTACTTAGAAAGCCAAACTCAAAGCTTATTTGACGATTTCAGAGAAGGAAATGAGTAAAACTATTACTAGTAATAGAACCAAACTTAGTCATAATTTATCAATCCATAGACCTCTTGACAAAGATTTGCTTTTTAAAAACCTAGACAGGAATCTAGTTTCGTTTTTACGAACTTCTTTTTCGCTCGAGACTAAGCTGTTTTTTACTTTTTAATCTTAAAAATAAGACAATCGTTTTTCATGCCCGCACTAAAAGATTATTGGCTATTAGTTTTAGAAGATCTGAAAACTAAATTAACTCCAAGCCAGTTTAAAACTTGGTTTGCTTTGTCTGAATTTGTAGAAATGCAAGAAAGTGGTCGTAAAATTGTCATTACTGTACCCTCAGACTTTCATAAACAGTATATCGATCGTCGGTTTCGTAAAGAATTATTAGAATCGGTAGCCAAGTATTATCCTCAGGTAATTCACATAGTTTATAAAATAGTTAAACCTCCTGAAACAGAACAAAAAATTCAACAGTCACTGACTTTAGAACCAGCTGCTGATGCGACCAATGACAAATCTATTGAAGACAATTCTGAACCCGAAAAGATTTCCACTTATTTACCTAAAAAAAGTCTAAACAATCTCAATCCTAAATATACGTTTGAAAATTTTGTGGTTACTCGCAGTAACGAGCTAGCAGCTGGGGTAGCTAACGCCATTATTGCCGAGATGGGAAAACTATACAATCCCTTATTTATCCACTCTAAAGTGGGTTTAGGCAAAACTCATTTACTTCAAGCTATTGGCAATAAGACCTTGGAAGTGAAACCCAATTACAATATCAAATATATTCCGGCCGAAACTTTTATTAACCAGTGGATTATTAGTTTACAGAAAAAAGAAACCAACTATTTTCGTGAGTATTACAACTCTATTGATTTATTACTAATTGACGACATTCAATTTTTTGCCGGTAAAGAAAGCACTCAGGAAGTCTTTTTCCATATTTTTAACTACCTACACCAAAACAACAAGCAAATTGTACTTACTTCAGATAAACCCCCACAAGAGCTGATAGGTATACCTGAAAGGTTGGTTTCCAGATTTAATTCAGGTATGGTGGTGGATATCTTTCCCCCAGAATTGGAAGATCGTTTATCGATACTAAGGGACAAGGTAGCTAGGTTGAATTTACTTTTAGATGACCAAAAAATTTTCAAAATTGCTCAGGCTATCAACACTAATATTCGCGATCTAGAAGGCGTGTTGAACAAAATTCAAGCCAGAATTAGACTAATGCCTCACCTGGAGTTTACTGACCAAGAGCTGGAGTCACTACTTTCGGTCTACCAAGGACAGATAACTAATCCAGATTTACTAACTAAATCTGTTGATACGGTCACACCAGAAACTATTCTACAAACGGTATGTCGTCTGTTTTCGATAGATAAGAGCGATCTTTTAGGTTCTAGTCGGGAAAAAAACGTAGCCTTAGCCAGACAAATAGCTTTTTGGTTATGTAAGCACGAATTAGACTTAAGCTATCCCGTAATTGGTAGATTTTTTGGTGGACGCAACCACACCACTGTCATGCATGGTTATAACAAAATTCAAGAGTTACTTCAAAATGACCATAAAATCAAAGACAAAATTATTTTGGCTAAAAAAATTTTAAGTAAACAATGTTAAACCATTAATTTACAGTTTTATGCTCGACTTCTCAGACATCAAAATCGGTTCAGTAATAATCTTTAACAACCAACCTTGCGTGGTTACGAAGTGCGAATTCTTAAGAATGCAACAACGCAAACCAGTGAAAAAGTGTGTGCTGAAAAATTTAGTGACGAACAATAACATAGAGTATAATTTTAAGAGTGGAGAATCAGTGGAAGAAGCAGACTTGCGCAAAGTACCAGCCACTTTTATGTATATAAGCGGTGACACAGTTAGCTTTATGCTGACCGATACTTTTGAAACTATCGAACTCCCTCTAGAAATGCTAGGTGGCAAGGAAGGCTATTTAAAAGATGGTTTAGAGGTGAATATTTTATACTTTAGTGATCGACCAATTGCTGTGGAGTTACCAGTAAAAATTAGCTTTTTAGTGACTAACACTGCCGAAGTGGTAGATAAGGGTAATACTTCTGGTAACGTTTATAAAGACGCACTTTTGGAAACTGGCATAACCGTAAAAGTCCCCACATTTATCAAAACCGGAGACCGGGTAATCTTTAATACAGTCGAAGATGAATATGTATCAAGAGATACTGGTAAGGAATAATTGGCTGTTATAAATTAACTCATGAAAAAAGGTAACTAAAATGCAAAATTTTCTTGATTAGCAAAACTCCTAATCTAGGATTTTTCCTTAAAAGATTTCAGAATTGAATTTTCTTGACTGGTTTGTGTGATTCTTTTCCTCTTAAAATAGACAACAAACTTAAAAAAGCGAACTCTATTAAAACAATTACACCGAACTTGGTGACACTTGAAATTTGTCTTTAATTAAACAAAAAACGATTTTAATCAGAACTAGTTTTTTCACCCACCTGCTGGCAGACTAAAACAGAAGCTAAAACAGATCTATAGTTAACTAAATTCGAAGAAAACTATGTTCAAGCAAAGGCTGCTAGCCCTAAGCAAAAACTTTTTTAGCCATCAAAAAAACTAGCCAAAAACCTTTATTCGCGTTGGCAAGCAAAACCAAACGCTAACCATACGAACGAAACCAGTATTTAGAGCTTTGTGGAAACTCTAGTTAGTCTAGTGTAGACTAAGCACATCGGTTAGATAAAACTACCAGCTTGGTAAATCAGTCAGAATCAATTGGCTATTTTATGCAAATCGAGAGTCAGACTTGTTTTTGACTAAAATACTGTTGATACAAATAATAGCCAAACAAAATTAAAGACCAGGTTAGAGGTATTTGTACAGTGCTGATAATAATTTTATTTACAGTGACCAAATTGTTCAGCTCGCCATTAAAGAATATACTCCAAACATTACCTATAATTGGCAAAGCATAACCAATAATCATCGAAATACTCAAAATCACAGCATTATTTTTGCTAATTTTTGGCAAAACTACAATCACTAAGAACAAAGTTCCAATAAAACTATTGATTATGATTAGTAAAATTTTAATATACAGATCAACCATTCGAACTACTGGGCTGACTTCGAGTTGCCGGTTAGTAACCAATTCTCCTTGGATTAAATAATTAGCTATTACCGGACTATCATACACGACAGCTGGAAAAAAGAGGGTTATGAATTGGATAGTTGACCAACAAAAAACAATTAGAAAATAAAAACCAAACAAAAGTTGTTTGAGTTGCTCTGGATGATAACGCTCAATTAAACTAGGCTTGGGTGGCTGGGAAGTATTTGACGGAAACATAGCCATAATTTTACTTTTTATCAAACCTACCTAGTAAACTACTGATTTTATGTTGACCCTACTAATTTTGCCAAGAAAAGGTTTGTATCAATTAACCATTTGTAGACAGTGTGGCTATATTTTTGACTGTCCGAATTGTGACGCCAATCTAATTACCTATCGTCAAGTAGCTAACACCTTAGAGTTATTTTGCAACCAATGTCAAACCTTCTTTAACTATCCCGATCAGTGTCCGCAATGTAATTCTAAAAATTTGTCTTCAAAATATGGCGGAATTGAGGAACTGGTAGAAAATTTAGCAACCTTGGGGAAATCAGTGTATCGTTTCGATAAAATTAAAACTCCATTATCCATTAGCTCTCCGAAAACCATTTTTCAACAGTTGCAAATTAGTTATTTTGTAACTACCAGGCTGTTTGACCCAACTATTGCCTACGACGAATTTGACCGTATTGTGTTTGTCAGCGCCGAAAACTTGCTCGCTAACCCAGACTATTTAACAACCGAAGAAGTGGCTAAAAATCTAGCCGAAGTTTTACTTAGAGTTAGAGATACAACCGAAATTATTTTTGACACGGCTAACGCTAACCTAGCTTTGATTCAAAATTTATTGGTAGCTAACACTAGTTTGGGTACACCTGCTGGGATTAAACGTTGGTATTTTGATTTTTTACAACACGAATCTAATCATCGCCGACAATTTGGCTTTCCCCCTTTTAAAAATTTGCTTTTGCTAACTACCCAAGAAAAAAAACCCGAGCAAGCAGAAACTAAACTGCAGCAGTTAGCCGTAGAACTGAGTAAATATCTATCTCAGTTTCCTGAAGTAGAAGTCTCCAAACCCTACCCTGCTAGATTTTTCAAAAGAAAGAATTTTTATTCCTACCACTTGCTGATAAAATATCCCAGACAATATTCCCGATTTGCCCAATTTAGAGACCTAATTCTAAACCTCAGCCAAACTTATAGAGTACAAGTGCGCTTAAACCCTAGGCATTTGTTTTGAATTGGTGTGATTCTTTGTAGAAAAACCTCTTTTAGGTATTTTTGCAACATCACAAGTATCCGATTAACAAAAATTGTCTAGGTTTATAAAAGTTTTATCCTAGAATTCGTTAATTTACTTAGAAGGCTCAGATAGTGTAATTTATTAAACCTATACATGGTTAAACTGGAACTTTTGTTACTTTATTTTTACCTTTCTTAAATCATCGACCAAAGCTTGTAAGACACTTTTTTAAAGGTTAACAGTAAAAGGTGTGTAAACTTAGTTGCACTAAGAAACAGTAAGTGTTTATGTTTAAACTTAAACTAAGTAAACTTTAATTTCCTCTAAACTTTCTGGGCTAATCCATTTTTGATAAGCTTCAGTAAAAGTTTTACCTACGGTCATCGCTTCGCCGGTTGATTTCATTAAAGGTCCTAGATTACGACTGACTCCGGGCAATTTTTCCAAACAAAAAACTGGCCATTTAATGGCTACAAATTTGGGTTTAATTTTTCTAATCGGTTGCTCTTTATAGACTACCTCTTGCTTTAACGACCAAGCATATTCGGGGTTTTTGTAATATTCTAGATCAAACTCAAACTCTGGCAACTTATCTCCTAAAATCACGTTAGTAGCTAGCTCGGTTAAAGAAAAACCCAAGCACTTAGAGACAAACGGAACCGTACGACTGGCCCGCGGGTTAACTTCCAAAACAAAAATTTCTCCATTTTTAATAGCACACTGCAGGTTACCAATACCCACTACTCCGAAAGCTCGGCTGATATCCCTGGTAATTTGTACCAATTTATCTTGAATTTCTTCAGTTAAATTTTGAGCTGGAAAGACACAAGCACTATCGCCTGAGTGAATACCAGCCTGGTCTAGTTGTTCTAAAATAAAGCAATAAGTTTTTTCACCATCGCTAATAAAATCGATATCCACTTCGATTGCGTCTTTTATAAATTGATCGATTAGTAAAGGTTTAGTAAATCGTTTTTCATAAGTAACACTAGTTTTCTGACCAAATTCGTCCAAATTAGGTAAATCCTTGCTTAAGTTATCGTTATCTTCCCTAACTAACTGCTCGAACATAGGAGCATATTGTTCCAAATATTCTTCCACTTCCTTACGAGAATGAACAATTCGCATTCCTTCGCCACCCAAAACAAAAGATGGACGCAATAGTACCGGATATTTTAACTCGGCTACCTTATCTAAAACTTCAGCTCTACTCCAAGCAGTTCGCCAATCTGGCATTCGATAGCCCAGTTGAGCCACAATTTTACCAGTCTTTTGTCGGTCTTCCGCCAGGTTAATAGAGGCTGCGCTGGTGCCTAGTATTTTAATACCCCTAGCTTCCAAACCAGAGGCCAAATTTACCGCCGTTTGTCCTCCAAACTGGGCAATTACTCCCAACAGACCCTCCTTCTCGTTGCGTACCACTTTTTCCACAAAATCTACGGTTAAAGGTTCAAAATATAAACGGTCCGAAGTGGAATAATCGGTAGACACAGTCTCGGGATTATTGTTTATAATTACAGCTTTAATACCTTGCTTTTGCAAGGCTTGCACAGCGTGGACAGTGAGGTAATCAAACTCTACTCCTTGACCAATACGAATTGGGCCAGATCCTAAAATGATTACTTTTTTAGGCTCATTGTGCATCTCTAGACCTTTCTTACACACCTCGTACATCAAGCGTTCGTTATAGTTGCGATTCTCGTAAAACAAAGGTAGCTCATTTTTAGAAATCCACAAAAAGCCGTTCACTTTATCCAGTTGCAGCCTGGGCATACTCAAATCTCCTTCTACCTCTACATCAAAAACCAAGGTACGTTTTTTGACCCCTTGAAATTCCCAATCGCGCACTTCCAACAAAGAAGTGATACGTTTCAACCGCCACCCAGTTTCTTCGTAAATAATTCTGTCCAAACCAGTTCTAATGGAAGTATCTTGTTTAAGGTGACCACCAATGACGCCCCAACAATTAGGTAAAAACTTTCTTTCGGCTCGTCTTTTTTGCACAAACACTTTGTTTTCCTGATTTAAAACCACAGCGTCTAGCACTAGTTCTCGTCCATCTTTTTTAGCTCGATCAATAAGATAGTCATAATTGGCTTCGTACTGATAGTAAAGTTGTTCAGTAGCTTCGTTCTCTAGACCATGAGTAGAGTAAAAATACGGAGTTTTAGCTGCAAACTCGCCGGCACAAGTGTCAACCATTTTGTAGCAATTAATTTGCTTTAATAACTGGTCTTTAGTTTGATATAAAGTTTCTAATTTATGTACAAACCAAGGATGAATTTGGGTTAAGGCAGCAATTTGAGATGCCTCCATACCCAAAGCTAAAGCTCGAAAAATCGATTGCAAGCGTTTGGTGTTAGGTGCTAGATTAATTTCTAGCCAAGGTAAAATTTGAGACAATAAAGTTTCTGGGTCGGTGCAGTATAAAGTTTGGCAACCAGCGGTTTTGGCGGCTTGAATTACCTCTTTAGAACTATCAATTACTAAAACCGTCTCCGGAAGACAACGCAACTGTTGGCTAGCTAAGGCAAAAAATTCGGGATCAACTTTTAATTTACCAAACCTACAACTAGCTAAATAGTCCTTAAAATAAATCTTAAATCTGTCAGCATAGACAGGATTACGTAAAGACAAATAGTGATTGGCTATCTGCCGTAACAAACTTCGAGGTAATTGACCAGAGGTTAAATAAAGCGGTATCCCTGCGGTTTGTAACAACTTAGCTACTTGAAAAACTGCGTTCACATATACCTCAGGAGTAGCTAAAGCTGTTTGGACATCGAGGGCGTACTGTTGCCACACAGAATTTTTTAGTTGACTTAACTCTAAGTTAGTTTGTTGCTGGCTTTCTAAGCTGGTCTTATTGGCAAATTGCTCTGGGCAATCCGGTTTTGCTAAAAATTCTCTATTGACCGTACTCAAGGAAGTTGGCAGTTCTGCAAAATTCTCAATGTGAGCTTGGTTTGATTGCTCTAAGGTAAGCAAATCGGCTTTTAGCCCTACTTCAAGCTCATTAAAATCGATTAAATTCAAATCAGACTGCACCCACTGTTGCCACCAGTAATGTTTCTCTTGGTTAGATAAATGTAATTGGTCTAACCGCTCACTGAATTTGGGTAAACGTAACAGCAGGCCTTCCAGATCTAATAACACGGCTCGCAGGTTACCCGCAACAGGCTTACGTTTCTGTTCTTTAGTCTCAAGATAAGTACCCAAAAGTTTTAGATTTTGTTTTTGGAGAAACTTAGCTTTGGCTAATTTTTCGGGTGCAATTTTAGCTAGCAACGACTGAGCTTGCGAGTATAATTTGTCTGTACTGGCAAAGTTAGCAGAATAATTAGACCAGTTGGTTTGCAATTCCTCCAAAGATAACCACAAAGCCTCACCTTCGGTACTGCTGGTTAACTTGGTTTGGGTAGTTTCAGCATAATAAAAAATGGTTTCGTAAATCGTGTCGACATCTTCTTCTAACTCTAAAATTTTAGCTAGTGGCCAAACCAAATCTAAGTCTTGGGGTAACAGACCTAATTCTTGATAAACTTCTTGCAACCAACCTAACGGGTTTCTCGGATCATTTACAAATCCACCAGGGCTGGAATATTGTTGTTTATATAAAACCGGTTGAGTAATGGCATATTTATCTAATTGAGGGTTATACACAATTCCATGGGCTGTTTTACCCACCTGTACACTTTTCTTAGCCAAATCTTCTAAAGACAAATCACCAACCGGTAACAGTAATAAATAATCAGTAAAAGGGTTAAAGCCCAAAAGTTGGCTCACTTTCTCTGCTGGCAATTCGGTTTCGTCAGTTACATAGTGATCCACATCTTGGGCAGCTAAAAACGCTACCAAGTCCGGAGATAATTTAAATTTTTCAGATAAGTTTACAATTTCAGGCGAATTTAGCCATTGCTGCTGGGCTTGCGATTTACTTTGTATTTGGTTGAGTAATTCCTGATTCCAAACATCATATTTTAAATCTAAACTTGCAATAGCCTTATACATAGCTTCTTCAAAAGTTCGACCAATGGCCATAACTTCTCCAGTAGATTTCATACTCACTCCAATAGCAGTGTCCATTTCAGGAAACTTGTCGTCTGGCCAGCGAGGAATTTTTACCACTACATAATCTAAAGCAGGTTCAAAGAAAGCGGTTTTGCCGGTAATATCGTTGGTAATTTCGGGCAAAGCTAAACCCAACGCAATTTTGGTATGTACTCTAGCAATTGGATAACCAGTGGCTTTAGAAGCTAAAGCAGACGATCGACTAAGGCGAGGATTTACTTCAATGGCATAATATTCTCCAGTGTCTCGGTTAAAGGCAAACTGGACGTTACAACCACCTTGGATGTTTAAGGCTTCGACAATTTGCAAAGCAGCAGTACGCAGTCTTTGGTGATCTTGATCAGACAAAGTTTGGCTCGGGGCTACTACCATTGATTCGCCAGTATGCACTCCCATTGGATCGATATTTTCCATATTACAAACGCACAATTTGTTGCCAAAACTATCCCTGAGCATCTCGTACTCAAACTCGCCCCACCCCAAAACTGATTTTTCCAGTAAAACCTGACCAACCGGACTAGCTTGAATGGCCTGCTCTAATTTGGTTCTTAAATCGTCCAGGTTATAAGCCGTATTCCCCCCAGTACCACCCAGTGTAAAAGCTACTCTTAGGATAATCGGAAAACCAATCTCCCTAGCAAACTCTAAACCCTCCTCCACACAAGTTACACTTTTGGAAGGCAAAACTGGTTGACCAATTTTTTCCATTAATTCCTTAAACAAACCCCTATCTTCTCCCAATTTAATCGATTCGTAACCAGTACCCAAAAACCTAACCCCATATTTTTGTAAAATTCCCATTTCGTATAATTTTAATCCTAAATTTAAGCCAGTTTGCCCACCAGCCGTGGCTAGCAATCCGTCCGGACGCTCTAAATCGATAATTTTTTCCAAAAATTCAGGCTTCAAAGGCTCAATATACACTCGATCGGCCACATTCGGATCGGTCTGAATAGTAGCTGGATTGGAATTTACCAGTACCGTTTCTACTCTCTCTTCCCTAGCCGCCAAACAAGCCTGCGTACCCGAATAGTCAAACTCGGCTGCTTGCCCAATCACAATTGGCCCAGATCCAATAATTAAGATTTTTTTGGGCTTTAGTTGGTTTTGTGACATATAAACTGTTTAAACAAGTTGTGAATAAGCCCCAAGCAAAACTAACTCTAAGAAATTTGGCTAGTCTGCTTACCCTTCCAGTTAAATAAACCCTAAAGAATGGGGTAACGGAAGCCCTAAAAAAGTTGAACCCGACTCAAAAATCGAGTGATATTTGAAAAAATAAAATTTGGCAAGAGCAAAAAACGGCTACCTTAAAAGCTACTGATTTTAGCTTAATCATCCCTTTATTTAAACCCCTAATTTACCGCCCAACAAAAAATTCTTTAAAAAACTCTCTTCAGCCTGAAAGTTTAACAAACTTATCAAAAAAAGCAATTTGACGCTGAAACAGCCTAACCTGAAATTTACAAGCCAGTCTAACATCAATGGCACCTCAAGAGTTGAAAATAATACAAATTTATTTCACAGTAAAACCACTAAGACGGACCTTTTCTTACTGATTCTCTAATTTTAGCAAGCTGTTCCATAAGCCTCTCAACGGGTCCTTTTTGACCATTAGTAGTTCCTTCAGCTTTTTTTATAGCATCCTTGATTGTTTAAGTACTCTGACCATTAGTATTTTCTTCAGCATTTTTTATAGCAGCATTGATTGCTTGAATAAACCCTGTTAAAATTTGACGTTTTAAACCATCTTGATACCAATTGATCAAGCTTTCACAAGCAATTCGATATTTTTTATACAAACCAGTTTCACCTGGAGTCTTGTTTAGTAAATCATTAATCACTGTTTCAATCGCTTCTTGAGGATTTTCTGAATACTCAACTGCATAAAGCGAACGAAGTATTTGCCCAAATACGCAAGCTATATCTTCGGCAAGATTTAGACGTCCGTCCCTAATTTCAGGATCATCGTTATAACCAAAATTTTCGCAATTTAACCCTTCTTTGTCTTTTTGCCTGAGTTGATAAGTATTAAATGGCCTAGTGGTTACATAACCACTTGTTACATAACCACCATTTTTTTCACTTATTTGAAGCCACTCTTTTAAAGATTGTTTATCAATCAAATCAGTATAAGATTCAATAAATTTTTCTATATCTGCAGAATTTTGACACTTATTCAATTTATCTTCTCTAGACGACCTTGAAAATTGATTCGGGTCTCCGAAAACAAGTAAACGTACAGCTCCAACAAAAAATTCTCCTTCTAGCCTACCTTTTGTTTCCGGTGAATCCATTTGCGATAATATAATGTCTTCTTCAATTTCCGGTGACGCATACATTGCTAATCGTATTCCTATATCCACGTAGCTCTCACTCTTAAAAGACACGAGTCTTTGTGAATTATCTCTAACAATCACTAATACTATACGTCCTATTCTTCGAGCCATTTTTTTGGTAAAGTAGAGACCATTGGTTTTAAGCTACCTATCAGAGCTTCCCAAAATGGAGTGTTTTCAAGTATTGTTCCAAATTTAGAAGAGCCGTTTAGGTGGTACCCATAAATCTTTATTTCATCAATATTTTCAAGATAAGTTGCGTTTTTCAAAAATTCATCAATAGCAGCTTCATATTCTTTATTTGCACCACACTCTGCTAGTACTGAACTTAATACTGTTGTTACTACCCCTATTACTACTGATTTTAAAAAAGATCGCCTACTAACTTCCTTTCCTCCCCAACTCTCCTTCCACCTCTCTCAACTCCCCTTCCAGGATTAGAAGGACCTACTTTTGAATCCCTACCAGACATATACTTAGTCTTAAAAGTTTTAATATTGGATACTAACTATTTTAACAAATATTATTAAAAGTTAAGAAAATTCAATTTTATACAACAAAGTATTTTGGACTGAAAAAATTAAAAGATCGCTAGGATAATTTATTTTTTGAAATTACCTATTTTAATCATTATCCCAACTCTAAAAGTCAAAACCACAAAGCTAAAATTTGTTAGTCGAAGTTTTTTGTATTTTTTAAACTAACTTAACTGTCTCAAAATTATTGGTTTTCAGTTTTTTCAAAAAATTTGACTTGACTAGTTTTTAGATTTATGCTGTAGCTGACATGTATTGATCTACAAACTAATCATAGTTTATGATTGCCTACAAAACCGTTCAATCCGCTGAAGGCCAGCTAGTGTTTGTAAAACGTGTGGAACAAGTTGGCTACCAAGAAATGGTAACCATTATTGGCCCTACTGGTACTCATTATCAAGGTCAAGTTATTGCTTTAGATAAGGACTTAGCCATCGTACAAATTTTTAGCAATCCAGCTGGGTTTGAAACCAAAGGCGCCCAAGCTATTTTTCTTGGAGAAACCAAAAAGTTTGCTCTGTCACCTACTTTGCTTGGTCGTGTTTTCAATGGTTACGGAGAACCAATTGACAACCTTGGACCAATCGCAGGCCAAGAAGTAGATGTGAATTTTCGCCATTTACCCAATGGAGTTTTGCCGTTTAAATATAGAGACATCAACGGAGCAGCCATCAACCCTTACCGCAGGGCCGAAACTAGGGATTTTATTCAAACTGGTATCTCTGCCATCGATTTGACAACCACCATTGTTAAAGGTCAAAAAATTCCAATTTTTTCCGGATCTGGTTTACCGGATCTAGAAATCTTGGCTCAAATTGCCACTCAAGCTAAAACCAACAATCTTCAAGATAAATTTGTAGTAGTGGTAGCCGGCATGGGCATTACTTACGATCAATATCAATATTTAAGAGGAGAGCTAGAAAAAAGCGGAGCTTTGGCCAGAAGCGTGATGTTTATTAACTTGTCGTCAGACCCAGTGGTTGAAAGATTGTTAACTCCCCGTTTGGCTTTGACTGTGTCAGAGTATCTGGCTTACGATCTTGGTTTTTCGGTGTTAACTTTGTTGTTTGATCTGACCAACTATGCCAACGCCATGAGAGAAATCTCAGCTGCCAAGAAGGAAATTCCCGGTAGGGCTGGTTATCCGGGTTACTTGTACACTGATTTAGCTACACTTCTGGAAAGAGCTGGAGTAGTAGAAGGATGTGCTGGAAGTATTACTCAAATACCTATTTTAACCATGCCTAACGACGACAAAACTCATCCTGTACCAGATTTGACCGGTTACATTACCGAAGGACAAATTGTTTTGGACCGTAACCTACACAAACAAGGAATTTATCCACCAATTAACATTTTGGGTTCGCTATCTAGGCTAAAAGATAAAGGCCAAGGAGAAGGCAAAACTCGAGATGATCATCCTAGTGTAGCTGACCAAATGTTTGCCGCTTTGGCCGAAAGTATTCGCCAGGAAGAATTAGCTATAGTTTTAGGTAAAGACTCGCTATCTGAAACCGGTAGAAAATACTTAGAGTTTAACCGACGTTACTATCAAGAATTTCTCAATCAAGGTAAAACTAATCGTAGCATTTTAGAAACTTTAGAGATTGCTTGGGAGCTGTTTTCCATCTTGCCTAGAGAAGAATTAAAGAAACTAAAAGATCCACTAATTCAAAAGTATAGTCAGAAAATTAAACTAATTTAATAGCTATGTTGGCCCCCAATAAACAAAATTTACTTTTAGTAAAAAAGCAGAAAAAATTGATTGCTAACGGCTTAAAACTTCTTCGAGAAAAAAGGACTAGCTTGGTGATTCTGTTTTTTCAACAAGCTAAAAGGGGCAAACAACTAGAACAGCAACTTTCGCAAGATTTACAAAAAGTTATCGATTACTACAAACGTAGTACTATATTTACCAGCTTATTAGATTTGACTAATTCACTAACACCCCAACAGACCATGCACTTAACGGTTAAACGTAAACGTACTTTTGGAGTTTATTTAAGCCAGATAAATTTAGACTTAGCTATTCCTGTTAGACCCACTTTAAAGCTTGATATCCAAACCTCCTTGACTGGTTTTGCCAATTTTTTTCCGTTAATTTTAGAAATTGCTCAATTAAAACTGAATTGTACTCGGATTGCTAAAGAAATTGAAAAAACCAACCGACAAATTTCCAATTTGGAAACTCGTTTGGAAAATTTAAAATCCGATGAAAAATTTATTACCACTTCCCTAAACGAAAAACAAAACTTAGAAAAAGCTACTTTAATCAAAATTTTTAGCTAATTTACTATGTCTGTTAACAATTTGCCAGAATATATCCGCCAGTTAGAAATTCGCCTTCAATTACTAAAACAACAGGTCGAAACTTTGCGTTCTAAAATTCTTGAAATTGAGAAGGAATTCAAATTTAGAAGTGGTTTTTTGGAAAAAGAAGTAGCTAAAGAAATTGCCAGTGTTTCGGTGCATGGACTAGGGCTAGCTTTGCCAGTAGTTCAGACCGACCATCCGAATATCTCGGTAGAAGATTTGCAAGTGGCTTTGCAAGCTTTGTTCAAACTAAACTAACCTATTTACTATTTATGCCTGTTCAGCCAGTTAAAGTTTTTTTACTAACCATTCCTAAAGACCAAGTCGAATCTTGCTTGCGCAGCTTAGTGTTTAACGATCTTGAATTTGAAGCTTTATCACCTGTGAAGCTTGGAAATGAATGGAAAAATGTGCGTTTTCTTAGTACCACTAAAGAATCTTTTACTAACTACCTACCCATTTTAGAAAGACTATTAGCTAGATTTCAACCAAAAGGCTTCTTGAACAACCTGACTGACAATAGAGTCACTGCTAATTTTAAGGAAGTAATGCAAATGGAATTTGAGTTACCAGAAGTTTTGCCGATAGCTATGTTGTTAGATGAATATTATCAATTACAAGAATTTGCCCAAAAGCTGAAAAATTTAGTTAGCACCTCTAAATTACCAGTAACTAATTTGCTTATCGACCAAAACTTAGACCAGTTTAATCAGGATTTACCAGACTTTGTGAAAACTAATTTAGAGACTTTTCAAAAACGTCCTATAATTGAATTTATCCAATTTCTTCAAGAAAAGTTAGCTAACCTCAAAATGGAGTTAATAGATAAACATTTTTGCCATCCAGATGAATTAGAATTATCTTCTGGATTGTTGAAAAACATAGCTTTGGCTCACGAATATTTACATTTAGAAAATTTGGTTACCCAGGTTCAAAGCCAAGTGTTTGAGGTTACTGAAAATTCAAAAGTTGGTTTTCTATTTATCGCCTTACCAGCAGCTCAAGAAGCCAAACTGAAGGACTTAATTCAAAAACAAGACCAAGTCTTGGTCCAAGAAACTAACTGGCCAGTAGAAATTGTTAATTGGCAAAACCAGGGAGACTTAGCCAGTTTTCAAACTATCGGTCAAGCCATTGGCACTCTGTCACAAAAAGAAACTGACCCTACTTTAATCACCGCAGTTTTGTTCAGTTTGTTTTTCGCCTTTTGTTTGTCAGATGCTTTGTACGGTTTAATTATTGCTTTGGTGACTGGGTTTATTTTATTTTTCCGTAAGCCAAAACCAAAATTTAAGCCAACTTTGACAATTTTCTTTTGGTCTGGCGTGGTCTCCGTAATCTACGGTGCTCTAATTAACTCTTGGGCTGGTAACCTGTTTAAAAAAACTCCTGTGGGAAAATTGTTGGCTAACTTGCAAATTATAGACCCCCTATCCTTAAACCCTGTAAAAGAACATCCAGAATTAAATTTGACCAAAAATCCAGTCGTCAATCAGTGGCTAATTGATGCTGGCAACCTCCACCCTATTACAGCTATGCTTGGTTTTTCTTTATTAATTGGTTTAATTTCCATTTTTGTTAGTTATCTAATTAAAATTAACAATCACAAAAAAGCAGGAGATTGGTTAGGTTCATTATTTGACATTTCTTGGGTTGGTTTTTTGGTTTCCTTATTTTTATACATCTATACTGCAGTATCTGCCAGTATGTCTACACAACTGACTTTAATCATTATGTCTTTATTTACTATAGGCTTGTTTATCTTTAACCAAGGTAAGAATTTACTGGCTAAAATTAGCCACGGTTTAGGTAGTCTCTATGAACTGATTCCTTTTGGATCAGATATTTTATCGTTCACAAGATTGGTGGCCGTCGGTTTGTCTAGCGGTATTATCGCTGACGTAATCAACCAAATTGGTTGGCTATTATACCAAGCTATTGGCAATCCAATTTTAGGTACTATATTTTTGATTATCTTTTTAGTTTGTGGACATTTATTTAATCTAGTGATTGCCCTGTTTAGTGCCTATATTAACCCATTACGTTTAAACTATGTGGAACTTTATCCTAAGTTCTTTAAGGGTACCGCTCGACAAATTCAACCTTTACAAAAAAACACTTTTTATCTTAAGTTAAATTTTAATAATTAAATTTTTGGCTTATGGAAATCTCAGTTGCTTTAACTTTATTAGGTGTCGGTATTTCTGCAGGTTTAGGTGGTATTGCTTCTTCTCTTGGAATAACTAAAGTGGCCTCTTTAAGTGCTGGCTTACTATCCAAAGAACCGCAAAAATTTGCCCAGGCTTTAATTCTTTCAGCTCTACCTTCTACCTATTCTTTGTTTGGAATGTTGTATGGACTTTTAATTCTTATCCAAACTGGTCTACTTGGAGAAGGAGCTAAACCTTTAGATACCAATCTTGGCTTAGCTTTATGTTTATCAGCTTTACCAGTTGGTTTAACTTGTCTTGCCTCTGGTTTTGCTCAGGGAAATATTGCCGCTTCTGGAATCAAGATTTTAGCAGAAAAACCCGAAAACTTTACTCAGGCTATTGTGTTAGCAGCTTTAGCCGAAAGTTTTGCTGTGTTTGGATTAGTTGTCTCTTTGTTGATTTTGTTAGTTGGTCTTAATCCCTATTTGCAATAATTTATACTTATGGCTGAAATCAGTTTTCAAGATTTGGTTAAAATTAATCAACTTTTAGAAGAAATAGAACGTTTATCTCAACAATTACAATTACTAGAACAAGAACTAGCCACTAAAGAACAATTCTTTAATCAACAAATCCAATTACAAAAAGAGAAACAGAAGCAAAAATTGTTGCAGGTGAAATTGTTTGAAACTATCAAACAAGAACTAACTATCCTTAGACAACAAGAGCTAGAAATTGCTAGTAGTTTAATTGGGTCAGCCAAGCAAGCAATTGAAAATTTTTTGACTCAAGGACATTTAGCCAAATTCATTAAAGATTTACTTAATCAAGTACCAGAGGCCAGAGTAGAAGCCAGCAGTGATATGCGCAGTTTGTTGCCCGATCTTGATTTTCAAGAAGTTCCTGGAACTGGCAAACTTCGAGTAGTTACCGAATTTAAAGATTATGTTTTTGACTTGGACATACTTAAGCCAAAATTAGTTACTCAACTTTTAATTCAAAAATTACCTAACTAGTCACAATTCACCATGCTGCTAGGACAATTATACTA